>Ga0307477_10001749_pt1 | contig 17613 bp, 18 predicted proteins | sample atmos_gasesECM2C_FD_203316 | JGI IMG/M metagenome (GOLD analysis project Ga0307477, IMG submission 203316) | Hardwood forest soil microbial communities from Morgan-Monroe State Forest, Indiana, United States - atmos_gasesECM2C_515 | ecosystem: Environmental > Terrestrial > Soil > Temperate...
GATTTGCCGGGCTCCCCGGTTATGCTAAATCCGCAGTTTCAGGGCGCCCCGGAGCCAATAACCGAGCTCATGATTCCGGTGCTCACTTGGTCAGATGGAACGCCCGCTCCTAAGGAAAGGCAGTGATATTTGATCTCCATGTGCACCCACAACTCTAACTTTTATCGGTGGCCTCATGCGCGTATTTATAGTCGACAAAGAACCGAATGACCAATAAAGTGCCATTTCAAGTGTCTCGTAATTCGACTCACCGAGAGATAGCCTTCATCGAGCGAAACTGGCACTGAAACCCGGGAATACCCACTAAATAGAAATCAAGGTCAGCCGTTGAAGCGTTAAGGATGGAGTCCGGAGTTCAAAGTGAGCGCCCGCGACAGGGTGGTGTTGTGCGCCTCATGGGGGAACGGTTTAGAAGTATCGCAGTCCCCCTGTTGAAAAAGCTTTCCATTTCACTTCGACATTCGGCCTTACTTTTGAGTTGCCCGGAATTATTTCTTATGTAAACGATCTTATAAAGACGTGTACTGCACGTGGTAGTAGTCTATCGTTCCTTGGTCGTGGCAACTCGTCTGCGTAGATGCACGGTGACGCGAAGGGCCTCGCCTTCGACCCTTTGTTCATGTCGAAGCGCTTCTTGTTATCCAGGCTCTTCACGAATTCCCGCGTAGCCTTGCCGGTGGCGCCGGCCGATTGGATCCGGTACCGTATCAATTTACAGTGCATTAGCGTACAGTTCGATGGTCGACTCTTCCGAAAAAAGGTGTCCGAACTCCTGAAAGAAGGCTTCATGACCGAGAGTCTGTCGTCCCTTTGGCGAACAGCATACGTGTCTGCTATTTTTGAAACAGACCTCGCTAAAATGACTCTCAAGATTGCAGATGCGCGGGCGGCAATCACAGAAAGACTTAACAGTCCGATTGAAATCAGCAAGTTTGAGCACGAGGGTATTGAAGCTGCTCGACAGAGACTCGCGACTCTGAAAGCCCAGAGGGTTGAAGCAGAGCGGGCTGGAGTCATTAAGTTGGCCGTGAGCACCGGGGATACACCATCTTAATTTGCGAAGGCGTCTGAAAGCGGTCCCAATCGCCGCGAGCGGCCTGGTCTCGTTCACTTCAGTGAACTGAATTTCCCTAACCCCGCACTATCCTTTTGACCCGGTTTACATCTTGCTGTACAGCTTTGACTCGACGCTGCGTATCCTCCAGCTTGCGCTCAATACGAGCGAGTGCAGCAAGAATTTTCTCCTCAACTGTCGTTGCGTTTGTCGGGTAGCCCATGTGTCGCTCCTCTAGCCGTCATCATACGCGATGACAGGGCCCGCGCAGGTCGATCAATCTCTCTTCAAGAGAATACTCGGCCCTTCGGTCCCGCACCCACCTCCGGCTCTCCTGCCAGTTAGGGTCCGGAACACAGGCCGGGCAAAGCGTGATCTCCCGATCTGCACCGCGCTTGGTGCAGTCGATAAGGTGAAATGTTGTAGGCTCACCACAAGTTCGGCAATTCATTTAGTTCACCAGTTCACTCAGGCGCGGTAACCCCGACCATTCAGGTTTTGAAAGATGATACAGGCCGCACAGGGCGCACTTGTGTGCTATGTCGCCGGGGTACGGCGCATTCGTAGGGTCTTGAGCGAACGCGAGGGCACTCTCCCGATTCCAGAAGGCAGCGCGGGTATTCGCCCGCCCTTGCCTCAGCCAACGACGCAAGGGTGAGGCTCCCAGCAGTATAAACGGACTTAAGCGGCCGGAGGTTTCTTTGGAAACTCTTTAATCGATTCCCCAATGAATTCGAGATAACTGCGAACATGGCCTTCCAGCTGATCCGTGAAATGGCTGGAAATCTCGGCAGCTCTTTCTTCCAGGTTCTTATTGCCTTCGTCCGTAGCCGACGCGATCATGTTCTGTGCGCTATCTCGCGCAATCTTCTCGAACGCTTGCGAAAGCTCAAGCATCTTTTCGTTACACTCGTTCACAAGGGAAGTGGAGTTTTTCTCCAACCGGTCCTGAGTCTGAAGCAATCGTGCGTTCGCGTCACTCTCCAGTTGGTCCGTGACTTGCCTGTAGATTGCCTGCGATTCTTCCTTGAAAACGGTCTGAGATGCCACCAGTTTCTGAAGGTCCGCTCTCGCTTCTTCCATCACAGGCGCAACCTGCTCTCGCAGCCGCAATACGAAGCGCTCCGTTGCTCTGGTGCGTGAGGTTTCGAGGTTGCGTTGCACCCGCTCAACCGTGCCAGTCGCCATAGTGTCGAGGTACTGGCTCAGTTCGTTCCTCCGAGTCATCATGTTCTGCTGGGCATTTTCAATGTGTCGCTCGATAGCCCCAACTAAGCTCCCTTGGCTGTTTTTGACTATGGCCTGCGCCCCCTCGTCCAGTACTTTCAGCGCGCGCCGGGCCAATTCATCTTTCGAGGTCGCGATCACATGCTCAATCGTCCCGGTCGCCTCGTTCTGAATCTGAAAACGAAATTCGTCCAACAGACGCTTCCTTTCATTGGCTAACGTCATTGCTGCAATTTCAGAGACCGCCATTTGAACCTGATTGCTTAAGCCGTTCATCAGGTTGGCAAACCAAGGTGACAGTACAGCGGCCGCCTCATTTTTCTTCAAGACGGGAACCGGTGTAGCAGCTTCGGTCCGGGCCAGAGCCCGTTGCGGTTCGGTCCGCGCTACGAGCTGCAATTCTCGTCCATGACTCGCGGACTCTGCCAGATTGCCCGATTGCCGGGGAAACCAATCTGCTGGCGGCGACGAAATCCCCCAGATATTGCCGGCGATTTCGAGCTCCACGCCAACGTTGTACGTTGGATCGTTGGGGGTGTTTAGCTTCTGTATCGATTTCACCCGTGCCCGACTGGGGAATCCAGAGTGGCGTGTCGAGCCCGATCCCATATCTAGGACCACGATGTCACCAGGACGAGGCTCATGTCTCATCTTGTAGGTGCAACCGTGACAACTAATCGAGCCTGTCGTAACTTCCTCCCGATTGGGTGCACGGGAGGCATCTACGCTCTGCACTGCCAGCATTATGGCTTTGGAAATGCGCGAGCTGCGCCGTTTTGGTGCGTTTGCGACCTGACTAGATGACACTGGACCCTCCTACTCCCCCATCCAGATTGGATAAAGGCCGTTGCAAATCATCCCTCGAATTCTGGAGAACCGCTGGAATAGTCGCTCAGCGTCCAAGGAACTTCAACTGGTCGAACAGCCAGAAGCGACTGTATTTTCGCCTGTCCATGTGTCCCCTGCCCTGGAGTACCAGTCGTTTTTCGGCTGCCTTTGGCCGAAGTCCTCGCGGCTCAAGGCATGCCGTCCAATTTTTCCGAACTGTTCCCTCGACCAGTAGACCTGCTTTGGACGCCGGCGTAAATTGAGCCAAGTTATTGCGCTCCAGGGCAAGGACACCAAAATGACTGAAACATCCACTGCCGAGCACACGGATCGCCGCGCGACGAGCCGGATTGATGCCCATCTCCCTTTGTTCATCTACGGCTCTCTGCTAGGTGGCGATCCGTTTTACGAGGAGACCTCTACAATCTCCATCAATGGAACTGGCGGATTGATCTTGATGGCGAGTAGTGTCCAACCCGGTCAGCGAATAATGGTAACGAATCAAGGAAACGATCAGACGCAAGAGTGCGTCGTCGTATCCGTTGCGGCGCAGCCTGCGGGCAGTTATGTTGTGTTTGAATTCCCCACCCCGATGCCGCAGTTCTGGCACGGGTTGGAAATTGGCAAGGGTACGCTGCGTAGCTGGACCGAATACTTCATTGAGGCACTTATTCTGCAAATCCGTGGTGATCGCACACCCGAAACGCCAGTTCCTGATAAGTTCTATAACAGGAGAATTCAAGAAAAAACACAACTGCATCGACCGGAGCTTTTCGTGCTTCCCAGCCCACGTGAATGAGCCTGATCGGTTCGAACCTTCCGCGCCAAAGACTCGGGTGGCCCAGGCTTTGCGGTTGAATTTCGGGTGCCCCAGCAAAGATCGTGAAGACGAACCAGGAGACAATCCCTGGGTTCGCGATAGTCGACACCCCAATAAGAGCGTCCGCGCGAATTACGCCTTCTGCGAACGCGGGTCGACGTGTTCCAAGAAGAAGCCGTAATCGTACAAGTGGGTCCCAGTACCGCCGTCATCTCACTCATGTCTTAGGAATACTTCCTACTAGGCCCTCCGACACGAACTCATGGTCGCGCCTTGGAGGGTCAACAAGAGGCCAGCCGAATTGCTTTCAATGCGTCGGAGGCCAGCTCGCGGATTCTGCGCCATTCACTAGAGTCCGAAACTCCCTCAGGACTGAAACAATCCTTGTTCATCTGCTCAAATGTGCGGTTGATCAGTTCGAGGTAGTGTAGCTGCTCGCTCGTCAGTTCGGCGCGACAATTGCCGACATATGCTGACCGGAAATTATCGAAATCCAAAGCCATTTCGTCCGGCGCATGGACGAAAGGTGGGAACTTTCTGAGTTGAATTTCAGGAGGGCACGCGAGCAATTGGAGAGACTGCATCAAGCGTTCCGTGATCCACGGACGATTGACTTGGCTCATGACGCAAAGGTATCACGCATCAGCGCAGCCGCAGATTCAATTGTTTTTTGCGCATCGCTGTAATATGAGCCCGGGTCCGTTCTGGACACTTGCACAGGACGGATGTTTTTGAGGCTGCCGCTCCACATGGGCGTCACGACATGACCGAATATCAGCCCGAGCGTTCCGATGTTCCCGGCGAAGCTCTGAAGCTATTCTTGTTAATCTTGAGTGACCGAATTTTCGATTCCAGGGTGGACCGCGCGATCCCTAGCCTCGCGGCGGCTCCCGAGGGTCCGAACACGCGTCCTTGGCATTCTCGCAGGGCCGCTTCGATGATTTCCTTTCTTGTGCTGCCACCTTCTCCGAGAGATAAAGCTGGCTCCCGGCTGTCTTCTCAAGGGGCTGTTGAGACAACCAGCTTCCATCCACCGAGAAATTCTCGGTTTCACACACGATGACGGATCGTTCGATGACGTTCTGTAATTCGCGTATGTTTCCGGGCCAAGTGTAGGACTGAAGCAATTGAAGTGTTTTCTTGTCGATACTCCTTACGTTCTTACCCGCCTTTCGGGTGTAGCGATCGATAAAGTATTCGACCAGCAAGGGAATGTCTTCTGTTCGTTCCCGAAGCGGTGGAATCTGAATGGGGAAAACATGCAGGCGGTAAAACAAATCACTCCGGAAAGATCCAGCGCGAATGGTGGCTTGGAGGTCCCGATTGGTGGCTGCGATGACCCGGACGTCGGCACGGATTCGACGACTGCCGCCGACACGTTCAAACTAATGTTCCTGCAAAACGCGCAGGAGGGCAATTTGGGTCTCAGCTGGAAGTTCTCCGACTTCGTCGAGGAAGATCGTGCCCGCACTTGCTAATTCAAATCGACCTAAGCGCTGCTGAGTCGCCCCTGTGAACGCACCCTTCTCATGCCCAAATAACTCCGATGCAATCAGATCACGGGGAACTGCTGCACAGTTCACGCTAACGAATGCACGAGATGCGCGGTTTGACCGTCGGTGGATGGCGCGGGCAACAAGCTCTTTGCCCGTTCCCGTTTCGCCAGTTATGAGGACCGTAGAATCACTTGGGGCAACTTTAGAAATGCGCGAGAGTACAGTTTGCAAAGCTGGTGAGGCTCCAACAATCTCTTCGAACATCGATGTCTTATCGATTTCTTCACGGAGAGCAACGTTTTCGCGGCGAAGAGTATCCTCAGCCTGCTTGCGTTCTTCGATGTCGATACCTGTGCTGTACCATCGGGTTATCTGACCCCGTTCATCTTTCAGAGGATTTAGGCGGATCAGAAACCAACGAAACTTACCGTTGTGCCCCAGCAAGCGAACCTCGAACTCATGGGGTGCCCCCCCGAGAAATCGGCGCTTTCTTTCCCCGAGAAACCGTTCACGGTCGTCTGGGTGAACGAGACTGTATCGGGCTGTTTCGTCTCGCCAACGGTCGATGCCGACGCCCAAATACTCGAGCGTTGCGCGATTGGCATAGAGCGGGCCTCCGTCAGGCCCAAACACACCGATGTGTTGTGGTGCGAGGTCCAATATTTGCTGGAGCTCGCTCTGTCGCTCTCGGATCATCGCTTCTGCCTGGCGGTGATCACTGACATCTGTAACTGCTCCTACGAACTCGGGGTTACCCGCACCATCCCGCGAAGGATGAGCGGTCACACGGACATGCTTCATGGAGCCGTCGGGCATTTGTAGACGATTCTCAAAAATCAAAAGCCTTCCCATCGCGCGATGCTCGCTCGATTTGTTGCTGCAGCAGTTCACGGTCCTTCGGATGAACTCGGGTCAGGGCAAATTCCAGTGTCGGTTTCGTATGCGGATCGCACTGAAAGATTCGGAAGGTCTCGTCGGACCAGGAGATCTCCCCACTGGAAACCTTCCAGCCGAAGCGAACTCTACAATTTGCAACGGGGTTCAATGCCGGGCTGATGCGTCCACCTGCTCTAAACCCTGATGAACGCATTCTCAAGGAGTGGATTTGGGAAGTCGTTCAGAAGACGGTAAAAAACGCTGAAAAACTCTGAATGGACCCCGCGAATGACCTAAGTGACCTCCTATGAGTCACTTGTACAGTTTTGGCCAGTTTGCGCTGGATTCCTGGAAGCGTACGCTGTCTCGCGCCGATTCAGCTATCTCTCTCACCCCTGGCCTTCGATGTCCTGCTCTTCCTGGCGCAAAACCCTAACCGTCTGGTCACCAAAGAGGAATTGCTGCAAGCCGTGTGGGGCGACACGTTCGTAGAAGAAGGGAATCTGAAGCAATACATCTCGCATTTACGCAAGGCACTCGGGGACAACTCAGACGACACTCGCTTGATCGTGACCATCGCCCGAAAAGGCTACCAGTTCACTGTGGATGTCACAGTTGCCGAAGCGGCAGACACCGCAAAACAAGCTGCGGTCCAAGTCCCGACCGCCAAAAGTTCGCTAGCCAATACGCAAACCACCTTCGAGCTTTCCGCAAACGCGGCGGTTCCGAAGGCAGCCTGGCACTGGTGGAAACCTGCGGGCGCCGGCTATATGTCTTGGCGGCACTCTCGGGTTACAGCACGGGCGCCATCAGAAAAAATCATGCTCGCGGTACTGCCGTTTGAAAATCTCACGGGCGATCCGCAGAAGGACTATCTTGCGGACGGTTTGACCGAGGAAACGATTTCACAGTTGGGCGGGCTTAACCCGGGACAGTTGGGCGTGATCGCGCGAACTTCCGTCATGGGATACAAGCACAAAGACGAACGCCTGGACCAGATTGGACGCGATCTTTCTGTGCAGTATGTGCTGGAAAACAGCCTCCGCGAAAGCGGAGATCACGTACGCCTTACCGCTCAGCTCATTCAGGTGAAGGACCAAACTCACCTGTGGTCACAGAATTACGACTATCCGGTGAACGACTTTCTTACCGTGGAAGACGATGTAGCCAAGGCTGTTGTGCAGCAGATCAGGCTGCGTCTGACTTCGCAACAGCAAGCAGAGTTGGCCCAGTCGCACCCGGTTAATCCGGAAGCCTTCGATGCCTACTTGCAGGGGCCCTACCAGTTCCGCCTGATAATGAACACCGTCTTATCATCAATGCGATCTTGTTCGCTAATCTGGCGCAGATGATCATCTTTTTTTAAAGCGTATTCGAGCAATGCATTGCAGATGTCTTTTGCCGACAGCACGTGGTGGTCGCGCATGACGTTTTCAAGCTGTTGTCGTTCCTCCTTGTCGCTTCCGTCATAAACCCCGTCGGTGTAAAGGAAGAGAATGTCCCCGGGACTCATCAGCGTTAGCTCTGCCACATCCGAAGAGTTTGCCCGCCGCTGTCGCGGCTCTAAGGAGAAGTACCTGTTACGATCGGGATCATCTTCGGCGATCTGCAAGCCCAGGGGCAGAAATTGCACCATCCCGCTTTTACCAATGTCCATGAACTTGCGGTATTCGGCAGAAAAGACCAGCGGTGGTGGATGTCCAAAATTGACGAATCGAAAATGGCCATAAGGGCGTACTTCACCGTAAAGCATGGTGGCAATCTCCTGGGCGCTCTCTTTCTCGCTTCTGCCGAGAGCATTACGAGCGGTGACTGATAAGGCCAATCGCAAGTTGATCCTCTGGAACAACTCCGCAGTCGTTTTTCCCCGGTGATCGAGTTCTGAAAGCATAAGGGCATGAAACGTGTCGTGAACCGTGGATGCGATTTTGGCTGAAATGATTCCATGTCCTTGAGCGTCCACCACGAGGACGCCCGCTGTGCTGTAAAGCTCGCGCAGGTCTTCGGCTACCCGCACCTGTTCCGAACTTCGTGCGTCTCGATATTCGGTTTCCATTTCTGCTTTATAGCCCGGCCTTGATTTCAGCCATTCCACATGGTCATCCACCGAATTGCGTGGTGCCGCACCTGTCGGAAGCGGCTCGAGGTACTCCTTCGATCGCGTCAATGCCCGCTGAATGCGTGCATCGATGTCGTAACGTTGCTGAAAGTTTATGTATTCAAAGAGGTCGCCGCCGACCGTTCCGGCGGGAATAGAATTTCCGTACATCTCGATTCCTTGCACATAAGGAATCGCTCCCTCCACCGGCATCAGCCGCTTGCGCAGATATTCATCGATACTTGGAGCGGTGTAGGGTGTTGCCATCTGCGAACTCCAGACCGGGACGAGGTAGCTCCTGTGATGTTTCTCTAGCTCATCTTGAGAAAGCGCAGAAGCCGTACTGCATTTGGTTAGCGGCAAAACCCTCCGCAGAGGAATATGCCGATTTTTTTCCGTAGCGTGCGGCAGGAGTGAACAGAGATCACTTCCTGCCATCACTCCGAACGGCCATGACATTCTCGCATAGGCTAGTTGCCGTATGCTAAAAAGAGTGTCTGACGCACCCCAGCGTGCGTTTCACTGCGGCGACGTCTCCTGCGAGTGTGTCGAGGCCCTACTGGGCGACTATCTCCTCGTGCCCCTCCGCCTGAAGTGTCGGAATCAGCTTGCTGAAGCACGAGCCGTCGGCCCAGATACCGTCGCAGAACACGATGCTTGGTTTGGTCTGCACCGGGCATCGTTATCCCATATATCCGGCAAGCCGGAGGTGTGAGTCAGCAACTCCGTGATGAACACCAGCAGATGGCCCAGAAGAATGCCAGCGACGCTCAAAAACAGCAAATGGAACAGCGCCACGCTCAGCAAACTCAGCAACTCGAACAGAAGCACGCTCAACAGCAGCAGAATGTGCAGACGCATCAACAGCCGCACCAGAGTGCACCGCCTGCGCAGAGCCATCCTCCAGCGGAAAAACACTAAGCCAATGGTGGCGGTCGAATAGACGAATTACTTCCGTTCGCATATCTTGGGCGGAGATAAATGATAAATGCTGAGGAGGTTGGCGGCTGGCGGGGCCCATCTTTCAATGCTTTGAAACTACAACGATTTGGCAGTTCGCCAGCGCATCAAAATCCTTTGCCACTACGTCGAGTCAATTCCGGGAAATAACCATTTGTGCCATGCAAATTACTGACGCAATTAGCAAGAAGAATAGTCAACTCCCGATTAGTTCCACTTACCGGAAAAGTTCGTACTAGTCCGTTCCCGCGGATATTTTGCGAAAACCGCTGTCTATTTCGAGTTGCAGAGGCCCTTAATGCCGTTCTGCACCTTGAGCTTCTGCGCTACTGCCGGAACGCAACTACAAAACGGTCATTCGATTCTCAGGGCGTTCATCGGCGAAATCGATGCGGCCCGGCAGGCAGGGATGATCGCTGCACAGAAGGAACACAGGGCCAGCGCACTCGCCGCGACTCCGAGCGCGAGCGGGTCCCACCACTTCACTCCGTACAACTCTGCCGAAAGCAATTTCCCCGCCCCCAGCGCTAGCGGCAACCCCAGCAGCAATCCAATCAGCACGCGAGCAAACGCTCCACTCAGCACCATCCGGATCACCCGGTAATAGTCCGCCCCGAGCGCCATGCGAATGCCGATCTCATTCGTCTTCTGCACCACCGAATATGCCGTCACGCCGTACAATCCCACGGCCGCCAGCAACAGTGCCACCATCCCGAACAACCCAGCCAGGCTCGCTACAGCGCGTTCCTGATCAAACGACAGCTCCACCTGCTGCTGCATGGTTCGAAGGCTGTTGAACGTCAGATTCGGATCGAGATCCGCCAGCTTACGCGCCAAGAGCGCGTCTAACTGCCCGATGGGCAACTCAGTCACCAGCAGGATTCCGCCCACAAAATGCGAACGCATTTCGAGTTTCTTCAGCATCTCGTTTTCGTATTTCACCGTCTGCGCCCATGGCACGTAGAACATCGGCCGCGCCGGCTTGTCGAGCCCCCAGCCTGCAAACTTCGCGTCCCGCACGATTCCAACAATACGGTAGGTCCCCGCATTTTCGGGCAAGTCGATCCCGAAGTGCTGGTCGAGTGGTTCCTCACCATCTTTGAAGAACCGCTTGACGAACGCCTCGTTCACAATGGCCACAGGCGCTGTGGTTTCGTTATCGGCTGCCGTGAACGCGCGTCCCCGCAGGATCTGCACACCGAAATTCTGCAGATACTCCGCGCTGACCCGGTCCCAGGAGGCACCCGATTCCTCATCCATCTTCCCCGGTGGATGCCCCGCCACCATGATCAATTCGCCCCAGTTATCGGTCAGTGGGTTGTACATGGCCATACCCACGCCTTTGACGCCGGGAATCTCCGTTAATTCCCTCTCGAGTTGCCGGTACAGCGCCGCCAACTTCTCCGGCGTGTACGTGGCCGGTGGAGAATTCATGCTCACCACCGCGCGCCCCAGCACCTGGTACCCAAAATCCTGATGCTCCAACTTATTAAGGCTCCGTCCCAACATGGTCGCGCCCCCCACCAGTACCACCGATAAGGTCGCCTGCACCACTAGTAACGCTTTCCGCGCAAACGACGTGCGGTCGCTCGTTCCCCTCCCGCTCCCGTGCAAGGCCTCGGCCGGGTCCGTTCGCGTCGCGAGCCAAGCCGGCACAGCACCGAAAATGGCTCCGGTGAGGAGTGCCAGGAAAAACGTGAAGGCCAACACAGGCTCCGACGGCCACACGCTGATCGGCAAATACTGCGCGCCATGAAACGCTAACGAAAGCAGCAGCCCCTCCGCGCCCATCGCCACGAGCAGGCCGACAATGCCCCCGCCAATCGCGAGCAGCACACTCTCAACCAGTGCCTGCATCACGATCTCTCTTGCCGTCGCTCCGACCGCCATACGCACAGCCGTCTGTCCACGTCTCGCCACGCCTCGTGCGAGGAGCAGATTCGCCACGTTCGAGCAGGCTATCAGCAGCACCAATCCGCACACCGACAACAGAATCTCTAAGCTGCGTCCGTAATTCTCCTTCATCACTGCGATCCCCCCGCGCGCCGGGATCACATTCAGGTTTTGCTTGGGCAGCATCTTCACGAGATCCGCCATCCAATCCGGGGGATATTGCGAATCGTATTGCAACCACTGCCGCAAGACTCCCGTCAGCCGCGCTGACATCCCCTCCGTCGTTGCGCCGGGCTTCAATCGGCCGATCATCCGCAGCCACGCTGAAATTGGCTGGCGCAACAGGCTCCCCTCCGCGTTAATCAATGGCTCCTGTTGTAACGGCACCCAGATGTCGGGTGGATCGCTCTCGAGCATCTCCCCGAAAAACCCGGCGGGTCCCACCCCGACAACGGTGAACGGATGTCCTTCCACCACAAACGTCGCGCCGATAATCGAGGGGTCCGCGCCGTAAATCGTTTGCCACGCCCGATGGCTCAGCACCAGCACCGGCGCCGCCGAGACCTTGTCATCCTCCGGACCAAACACGCGACCCGCGTACGCACCCACTCCAAGTGTGGAAAAGTAGTGCCCGTCCACATACTCCGACCGCAACGGACGTGCCGCAATGTCCACTCCCTCTCGCCGCACGCTCATCCGCCAGCGCCCCGCTTGAAACGCAGTGCTTTCCTCAAACTCCGGCGTCTCTTTTCTCAACCGTTCGTACAGCGGAAACGACACCATGTCCCACGTGTCTTGCGGCCCGCCCTCGACACAGCAGTTGTCGCCTTCGCCGACCCGATAGAGCCGCGCCGGATCGCTGACCGGCAGAGAACGAAGCATCACGCTGTGGATCAACGAGAAGATCGCCGTCGTCCCGCCGATTCCTAACGCCAGGGTAAGGATGGCGGTAACCGTGAACACCGGAGACAAGCGGAACTGCCGCAACGCATACCGAAGTTTGCTACCCAGGTCTCGCATGGACACCCCGGCCATAGGTACGTAGTTCGGGTCTTGAAGGTTCCCTGAGGCAGGTTACCTACTGATCGATGCGAAGACTGAAAACGCCAAAACAACAAGAAATACCACACGGACTTCTATTACAAGCCCTCAAAGCTCCCAGACCTGCACACCCCGAAACCGGAGGTTCCGGCTAGTACTTGACCTTAGCGACTAACATTTACCAGGCTCGAAAAATCACTGCGCTTGTGCTTGGCTGGGTTGAGGATTCGGCGCTTCGATCCGATAGAGGCTTCGGAGTTGCCGGATCATTCTCGCGGTGCGCTTTTGCTTGGATTGTTGGTGACGGCTGGGCCCCGTTCTTCGTAACGAACTCCTTGGTGCAGGATCAACCAGATCAGCCGGCACTGTCGATGGGCAATGGCCCCGATGGCTTGGTTGTGTCCTAGGCGCGTGACCGAGCGGCGATACACGATCTCGAAGATGCTTCCTTTGGTCCTAGCGGCGGCGTTCGCAGCCTGATTGAGTAACCGCCGCATGTGACGGTTGCCCTTCGGAGAGCGGTGGCTGTAGTTTACGCCTGCGCTCTCGTCGTCGCCCGGGCAAGCACCAGCCCACAAGACTGCTCCGATGTCGAGCACATAAGGTAAGTTTCGCCCGGCAAAATACCCCTTTTCGCCGACAACTCGTTTTGGCAGACTTGCGGGCGACGCTTGAAGTACCTATGCGCTTTCTAGCCTATATATTACTGGCCGTCGTGTGCATCGCCCTGCCAGTGGTGGCACGATGGCAAGCCGCTCCCCAGTCTCCCCGGAGAAGCTCGACACAAGTCCGAGCCGAGGATGGGGGCGTGAGCGAGATGATGGAGAGTATTGTGGTGTCTGCCAAGCCACAGGCACCCTTTACGCTGTTGCTCGAAACTGAATGGGTGCGAACGCTTGCTGACGGCGGAACCATTACCCTGGTGAACAAGCGGCGGATCGCACGAGATTCTGACGGCAGAATCTACCAGGAGAGATGGTTCTTGGTACCAAAAAACGGCAACATCGAATCGGAGATGACGACCATTCAAGTCTCCGACCCACATGCGCACACGCTCCACAATTGCTTCCTTGTAGGACCTAAGAAGAACACCTGCGAGCTCCTTGTGTACAAGCCGACGTCTCCCGCAGTCGACCTGTCCGAGAAGGCATCCGCCGGCGAACTCCCTGGTAACCGGGGCTCATTTATCCACGAGGAACTGGGTAGACAATTCATTTCCGGCGTAGAGACAATCGGAATCCGTGACGAAACGACCTTTAACCCTGGCGTATTTGGAAATGACCGGAAACTGACGGTCGAGCGCGAGGTCTGGTATTCACCGCAACTGGACCTAAATTTGTTGTCGGTGCGTTCCGACCCGCGAAACGGAAAGCAAACGTTCACGGTGACAAATGTGCTTCTTGCTGACCCGGACTCTGCTCTATTCGAACTGCCTACTGGGTTTAAGGTTGTGGACCATCGGCAGACTTCTCCCCCGGAACCCAATTGAGCGCGACTAAAGGCCAACTGTTTTTCGACCTGCCCGCCATGGCTTCGAGCGCCAGTCGTGGCGATTTTCATTTTGTACTTGACGTCTCCGGTAACGGCGTTACAAGGAGCTCCTCGCCCCCGTTCACTCCTCGTCGAGAAACGCGCATCCGGTAAAGCATTGACTAACGTTTATCAGGCGCTTGGTCAAGTGCTCATTATTGTGATTAGATACCATCGGTGTTATACACATTGTCCTATGGATGCGGCATCACAAAACCAGACGCCCGACACTCAGCTCTTCCGTGACGTTTTCAACGCGAGCCCCATTGGGATTGCGGTGGAGAACCTAGAGGGTCAGCCTCTCTTCGTAAATCCTGCCTTTTGCTCAATGCTAGGTTTCGGCGAAGAGGAATTGCGGGGCAAACACTGTGTTGATTTTTCTCCTCCTGAAGACGCGGAGAAGGACTGGGCTCTTTTTCAAAAATTGCGAGCAGGGGAGATAGATCAATACCAACTGGAGAAGCGTTATTTTCGACGGGACGGCTCGTTGGTGTGGGGTAGCTTGAGTATCTCTCTATTGAACAGTCGTCCATCTCCACTGGTAATCGCGATGGTGGAGGACATCACGGACAAAAAGAAGGCAGAGGAAGCGCGGTTTAGGCATGCCGCAGTTATCGAATCGTCTGACGATGCGATTGCTACCGGGACTCTGGATGGAATTATCGTAAGTTGGAACACAGGTGCGCAGAAGATTTACGGGTACACGGAGGCTGAAGCCGTTGGTAAGCCGATTAGCATGCTTGTCCCACCTGAGCTAGCGGATGAGGAGAACAAGATTCTTGAAACGTTGAGAGCGGGGAGTCGCATCGAGCATTTTGAAACGGTTCGTGTTACCAAAACGGGGAAAAGAATTAACGTATCCCTGACTATTTCGCCAATTAAGGATTCAAGTGGCAGAACTGTGGGCTGTTCTGGCGTCGCCCGTGACATCACCGAACGCAAGCTGGCTGACGCTGCGCTCGCGAACGTCAGCCGCAAGTTGATTGAGGCACAAGAGCAGGAACGTACCCGGATTGGAAGAGAGCTTCACGACGACATCGGTCAACGTCTCGCCCTTTTGGCTCTCCAGTTGCAGCAACTCCACGACGACACTTTCATTTTGCCTGAAGTCCGCAGCCGTATGAGGGAATTCCAGAAGCAGATTTCGGAGATAGCCACCGATATTCAATCCTTATCCCACGAGTTGCAGTCGGCAAAGTTGCAATACTTGGGTATTGCCGGGGCAATGAGAAGCTTCTGCCAAGAGTTCGGCAAGCAGCAAAAAGTGGAGATTGACTTCAAAGCCCACGATTTGCCCAGCCCCTTGTCGCCGGACATTTCTCTGTGCCTCTTCAGAGTTCTGCAAGAAGCCCTCCACAATGCGGCGAAACACAGTGGAGTACGGCAGTTCGAAGTGCGCTTGTGGGGAACGTCGGATGAGATTCATCTCACGGTTAAGGATTCCGGCGCGGGCTTTGACCGCGAAGCAGCAAAGGAAAGCCGTGGTCTTGGTCTCATCAGCATGGACGAGCGGCTGAAGCTGGTGAAGGGAACGCTTTCAATCAACTCGCAACCGAAGCGTGGTACCACCGTCGACGCTCGCGTACCTCTCAATTCGGGGAGCGATTCCATGCGGGCGGCTGGGTAAGAACGCGCCGCGAAAAGGGCTTCTTCAGGAAGCGGGAGACCCCATCGTATCAAGGCACGAGCGAAGCCACCAAGCGCTCTTGCTGCATCGCCGAAAGATTGCTGAGCTGTCGCTTTGCGGAATGCCTCGTCGCCAAGCTCCGAGCGCATCGCATACATCGCTTAGCATCTGCACAAGCCACCTAACGGAGCTGATCTTTTCCGTCCGTAGCATGTAGGACACAGCCTAACTCCCGATTAGTATTAGTGCTGTATCGGAAGCGCGAGGGGGCAAGGCGCGCGCACGAGCACGGTGGGCTTGCGTGCTTTCGATACAGCGACTTGGAAGGAAGCCGCTCTGCTTTGCGGCGGACGTCGGGAGGTGAGGGACTGGCAGGCAGCGTACCAATCTTGTCGGTCAACTCGCGTACATCACTCGCCAGAGCCGAGGTCTTCACTTGCGAAAGCCGTTCTGCATATGGATTCCATTCTGGACTCCTACCTTATTAAGGCAAGAGACTATGGCCCCTCCGTGCCAACATCTCTGAGACAGGTTTAGTACTCTTAATTAATGAGCAGAAGGGCGAGAAAGAAGCGATCAGAGATGAACGGGAATTCTCTTGGTGTTGTTCTTTCCCCTGGGGGTTTGGCTGCCGCGGAACGGAGCGGAGGCTCGCCTCCTGGCGAGCCGCAGCGGAGTGCAGCGGCAGCCAAAGCGGGCGCCGATCCGGTGCCGGCTTCGCGGCCGGATCCCGAAGTAGTTGCCAAAGCGAAGCGGCGGACCTACACAGCGGAGTACAAACAACGCATCCTAGAAGAAGCCGAAGTTGCTGCGACGACGCGAGGTGGCCTGGGCGCCCTTCTCCGCCGCGAAGGTCTGTACTCGTCTCTGCTGACCTACTGGCGGCGAGAGCGGGCCCAGGGAATCCTCGAGGCTCTGACCCCACAGAAACGTGGGCCGAAGTCCAAGCGCAACCCGATGGAAGAAGAAGTCCAGAAACTTCTCCGACAAAACGCCCGCTTGACCGAAGATCTGCGTAAGGCACACATCATCATCGACGTCCAAAAAAAAGTGGCTGCCCTGTTGGGTCATCCGATTCCGGAGCAGGACCCGGAGGAGAAATCCTGATGGCTGCGGTCGCCGAGCTAGCGAACGACGTCGGCACCAGCGCTGCTTGCCAAGCTCTGTGTATGCCTCGCGCATCCTACTACCGGGATGTCCGTAAGACTTCTTCTCCGACGGTGAGCGCGTCGAGGCCTTGGCCGGCACGCGCACTCCTTCCGGCGGAACGGGATGCGGTTCTGGCTCGTCTACACGAAGAACGTTTCCAGGATCGCTCTCCAGCCGCTGTTTATGCGACGTTGCTCGATGAAGGTGAGTACCACTGTTCGATTCGCACCATGTATCGCTTGCTCGACGAGCACGGCGAGGTTCGCGAGCGCCGCGATCAGTTGACGCATCCGCCCTACCAGAAGCCCGAGCTCATGGCCACCACCCCCAATCAATTGTGGAGCTGGGATATCACCAAGCTACTCGGTCCCGCGAAATGGACGTACTTCTACTTGTACGTCCTCCTCGATGTTTTCAGCCGTTACGTCACCGGCTGGATGGTCGCTTATCGCGAAAGCGCGGAGTTGGCCAAACGGCTGATCGAAGAGAGTTGTAAGAAACAACACATCCAGCCCGGTCAACTCACGCTGCATGCCGATCGCGGCACCTCGATGAGCTCCAAACCGGTGGCATTTTTGCTGGCCGATCTGGGGGTGACCAAGACGCATAGTCGGCCGCACGTCTCGAACGACAATCCGTACTCAGAAAGCCAATTCCGCACCCTGAAGTATCGGCCGGAGTTCCCGGACCGTTTCGGGTGCATTCAGGATAGCCGTGCTTTCAGTCAGGGATTTTTTCGTTGGTATAACGGAGAACATCGGCATTCCGGCCTGGGCTTGCTTACGCCGGCGATGGTGCACTATGGCCAAGCGGAAGACATTCTGCGGCAACGCCAGGAAGTGCTCGATGTCGCCTACCAACTTCATCCGGAGCGCTTCGTACGAAGCGCTCCCAAACCACCGGCTCTTCCCAGCGAAGTTTGGATTAACAGGCCCGCTCGGGAACCGCTGACCGCAGCGATCAACTCTGAAAATGCGAAATGCGTTTGAAGAAGGACAAAAGCGGGGATACTGT
>Ga0307477_10001750_pt1 | contig 17606 bp, 13 predicted proteins | sample atmos_gasesECM2C_FD_203316 | JGI IMG/M metagenome (GOLD analysis project Ga0307477, IMG submission 203316) | Hardwood forest soil microbial communities from Morgan-Monroe State Forest, Indiana, United States - atmos_gasesECM2C_515 | ecosystem: Environmental > Terrestrial > Soil > Temperate...
CGGCGGCGCAGCTTCGGGATGTCACGGCGCGAGATCTCCGCCACGTTGAACCCGGAGACGCGGACCTCACCGCTCGTCACCGGCTCCTCGGCGTAGATGAGGCGTAAGACGGTCGACTTGCCCGCGCCCGAGTGCCCCGTGAGGAACCCGAACTCGCCCTTGGCGATGTGGAAGGAGACATCCTTCAGCGCGAGGCCGCCCTTGGGGAACGCCTTGAAGACCGAGGTGAACTTGATCACTTACAGCGGCGCCAGGGCCTGAGCGAAGTCGGCAATGATGTCGGCGGCGTCCTCGAGGCCCAAGGAGAACCGCAAAAAGCCGTCAGGAATGCCGGCACGGGCCCGCTCGGCGGGCGTGAGCGCGGCATGGGACGTGAGGCGCGGCTCGGACACGAGCGTCTCGACGCCACCGAGACTCGGGGCGTGCGCGGCGAGGGTGAGCGCACGCAGGAACCGCTCCGCGGCCGGCGGGCCGCCTTGGAGTTCGACGCCCAGCATGCCGCCGAAGCCGTTCAGGATCCGCCGGGCCGTCGCATGGTCGGGGTGCGAGGGGAGCCCAGGGTAGTGGACCGCCGCGAACGCGGGCTGCTCGGCGCACCACTCGGCCACCGCGAGACCCGTCGCGTTCTGTCGCTCGACCCGCACGGCCAACGTCTTCAGGCCGCGCTCGATGAGCCACCCGGCCATGGGATCGAGTGCCTGGCCCCAGACCCGCATCAGCTTGCGCACCTCCTCGATCACCGCCTCCGTCCCGGCCACGGCGCCCGCGATGACGTCCGAATGCCCGTTCAGGTACTTCGTGGCGCTGTGGATGACCACGTCGGCCCCGTGCTCCAGGGGCCGGAAGTTGATGGGCGTGGCGAACGTCGCATCGACGATCAACGCCAAGCCCTCGGCCTTGCACAGGGTCGCGAGCGGCTCGAGGTCCACGACGCGGAGCAGCGGATTCGTCGGCGTTTCCAGAAAGACGGCCCGCGTGTTCTTGCGGAGCGCGCGCTTCCAGGTCCGCGACTCGAGCGGATTGACGAGCGTCACCTCGATGCCGAAGCGCCCGAACTCCTGGGCGAAGAGGCGTTGGACGCCCCCGTAGATCCATTCACTCGACAACAGGTGGTCACCGGGCCGTAACACGGCGAGGTGGGTGAGGGCCGCGGCCCCCATGCCGCTCGCCACGAAGATCGCGGCGTCCGCGCCCTCGAGCAGCGCGAGGCGCTGGGCGATCGCGAGTTGATTGGGATTGTTGCCGTACCGGGTGTAGCGGACCTCGGCGCTCGACCCGATGGGATTCGTGAACGTGCTGCTCTGGTAGAGGGGCGGGGCAATCGGTGCCCAGTCCGGCCGCGGGCACGGGTCGCCGTGGATGGCGCGGGTGGACAGGCCCAGCTGGCGCTTCACGCTCCCCTCATGTGACGGTCAGCGCGAACGTGCCTCCGGGCAGGCGGCCCGCAAGGCGGTGGGCCACGAGTTGCTCGAGGAGCTCGGCCGCGGCGTCCGGCGGGCCAAGGGCATCGAGGGTGCCATCGGGACACTCGAGGACCACGGCGAGGCCGTGGCGGGCGAGCACGGGCTCGATCGCCTCGCGGTGGGCTTCGCTGAGCCCCCGGAGCAGGAGCACCGTGGCTCCGGCCTGGAGCAGCTTGGCCACGATCTCGTCGGCGCAGGAGTAGTCCATGCAGCCCACACCGCTGAAATCCATGCGGGCCACGAGCAGCGCACCCTCCCCCGCGCGCGCCGGACCCGCAGCCCGGGTCGCCATCGCTTGCGCGATGCGCTCCCGCACGACGCGCCCCGTAGGGCGGGTGACGAGATCGGCGTAGAGGCCGGAGCAGGATGCCTGGAGCACGGCGTGGACATCAATGTGCTGGATCACTGCGAGGACCTCTGTTCGGGGATGATGATCAGCACCTGCGCACCCGGAAAGGCCGGCAGCCCGTCGGCGAGCGGGACCTCGTCGTCCCAACTCGGCACAATGGCGATCCGCGCCGTCCCGCTGCGAATCGCGATCTTCCCGTCCCAGCGGGCGAGATAACGCCGGATGCCGGCGAGCCCCTGTCCGCGCCCAGGGTCTCGGAAGCGGCTCACCCCTTGGATCAACGCCGCCTCGAGCGCAGCGGCGTCCCCCCAGCGGTCGCCAAAGCGTTTTGCCTGCGTGGGCTCCAGAGAGTGCCGGAATCCTACACCCGCGTCCGCCACCGCGATCACCACCACCCGCCGCGCGAGCGTGCGCCGCCAGTGGTAGCTCTGCACTGCGACCCAGCCGCCCGTCCCCGCGTGCTCTACAATATTCTGACACGCCTCCGAAAGCGCCATAGCGAAGCCCATCGTGGCCTTCGGATCGAGTTGCAGTTCGGACGCCAGAATGGCGGACGCGCGCTGTTGGATCCTGCTCACCACGTCATGGACGTCCTCCACCGCCCGCACCGGCGTGACGGGAAGCAGCACGTCGCTCTCCTCAGCCGCCTTGCCCTTGGGCACGCGGCCGTGAATCTCGAAGAGATGGGCGGCCTCGCGGAAGAAGCCCGCCCGCGCCCAGTAGCTCGACACCTCCCCGTGGTTCGGAGCGGTGAGGAGCGGTAGCTCGGCGCCGCCCCCCGCCCCGCCGCCCCGGGCGGCTGCTTGTCCTGCGGCGAGGAGGCCCACCAGCCCGTAGGGAGAGGCCCATTCAGCCGCGTGCGCGTCGAACAGCAGGCGCTCGCCGTCCTGCGCCGCCGCGGCGAACGCCCCGGCGAATTGGTCGAAGGAGCGGTCGTCGAACTGCGTCGGCACCTCGACGAGGCGTGTCACGCCGTGGTCAAGCGGCCGAGCAGATGGTCGCGCAGCCCCGTCGCTCCGCGGTAGGTGACGTTGCGAGCGCCCATGCGGGTGCCGAGCCGCAGCGCCTCCTCGAGCTCGGCACCGCCGAGAAGCGCCGCCACGACGCTCGCGCCGAGGACATCGCCGCAGCCCGTGGGGTCGCCCGGGATCGTAGGGAGCTCGGCCTGCGCCGGAATGCGGGCCGTCCGGATCGGACGCCCCGTGAAGTAGGCGGCGCCCCGGCTCCCGAGCGTGACGAGGAGCGTGTGGCATCCCTGGGCGAGCGCCCCGGCCGCCACGGCGAGCGGATCACCCCCGAGTTGGCGCAGCTCGTCTTCGTTGAGCTGCGCGACGTCGAAGCATCCGAACCAGGCCGGCGCGTCGGGGAGGTCGTGCGGCACCCGGGTGCCGTCGGGCTCCTGGCCGAGGAACAACGAGTGAAGGTCTGCATAGAGGAAGCGATCGAAGCCACGGCGCAAGCACTGCGCGGTGGCCAGATCGAGCTCGTAGCCCGAGATGAAATTGACATACAAGGCGTCGAGATCCGTCACCATGGGGCCGAGCTCGGGCCAGGTCCAAGGGGGCACACCCCCGGTGAGCTGCTCGCACCGGCGCTCGGAGTCGTAATAGCGCAAGGTGACGCGATTGTTCGCGTCGGGCACCTCGACGAAGCGGGCTCCGGGCGCGACGTGGCGGAGCGAGCGCAGGAACGCCTGGGCCGCCGGCGCGAGGTCGCGCCCCACCTTTACGAGGGGCACGATTTCCCACCCCGCGGCAAGCGTCGCGTCCAGCGCGGCCAGGGAATACGAAATGCCGCCCCACTCTTCGACCGCGTGCTGGGCCGGGTCCCGGTCGTAAATCGTGTCCCAGACCATCGAGCCGATGACGCCGAGACGCTTCACGGGTGGCCCCAGGTGCGGCGCATGAAGACCGCCGCGGCACCGTAGACCCCGGCGGTGCCGGTGAGCTCCCCCGGGACGATGCGACACGCGTTCGCGGCTGGCTTGAAGGCGCGGCGTTTCACCTCGCTCCGGAGGGGCACGAACAATTGATCACCCGCGAGGGTGACGCCGCCGCAGATGACCACGACTTGGGGATTGAAGATGTTGATGATGTTCGCGACGCCCGCGCCGAGCACCTTCGCCGTATCGTGCACGACCTCGCGGGCGTAGACGTCGCCGTCGTGCGCCGCCTCGTAGACCACCTGCGCCGTGATCCGGGAGAGGTCCCCGGCCACGTAGGCCGGGAGCGCCGTCTCGGCGCCCGCTTCGACACCCTCCACCGCGCGCGCGGCAATGGCCGGACCCGACGCGTACGCCTCGAGGCAGCCGTAATTCCCGCACTTGCAGCGTCGTCCCGTCGAGTCGATGGTCATGTGGCCGAGCTCGCCGGCGATGTCGGAGGCGCCATGGTAAATCTCGCCGTCGAGCACGATGCCGCCGCCGATTCCCGTCCCGATCGTGAGGCCGACAACGTGGTTCGCGCCCCGCGCCGCCCCGCGCCACCACTCGCCGAAGATGGCGCAGTTGGCGTCGTTATCGAGCGTCGCGGGCCGCCCCAGGGCCGCCGTCAGCCGGTCCCGCAACGGATAGTTCGTCCAGCCGAGGTTTGGGGTGAGGAGCACGATGCCGCGCGCCGTGTCGAGCGGGCCCGGCGCGCCGATGCCCACGCCCGCGATCTCCTTGTCGCGCGCCGCGGCGGTCGACGTGCGCACCAGCTTCGTGATGCGCTCCAGCACGGCATCCGCCCCCCGCTCGGCAAGTGTCGGCTCCGAGACGAGGCCGAGAATCTCCGACCCGTCCTCGGCCACGGTGCCGACGACGAGATTCGTGCCGCCGATGTCAATCCCGACGACGTAGCGCACCGATCTCCTCGACGGCCGCGAGTACGCTCGCCACGGAGAGCTCCTTCATGCAACGGTGATGACCCAGCGGGCACACCGGCGGGCCGTGGTCCGAGCACGGCCGACACCCGAGGCCCGCGACGCCGAGCGTCGCGTCGTCGGCCGCGATCGGACCGAACCCGAACTCGGGGACCGTCGGGCCGAACAGCGCGACCACACGCGTCCCAACGGCCGACGCGAGGTGCAGGGGCGCGCTGTCGTTCGTCACGAGAAGCCGCGCCCGCGCGATCAGCGCCGCCGACTGCCGCACGGTCAGCTTACCGCACGCGGAAGCCGCCCGCGAGCCCCCGGCGCCCCCGCCACCGCCCCCAAGCGCCACGAGGATGGCCTCGCCCAGGCTCGCGTCCTCCGGGCCCCCCACCACCACCACCGCCGCTCGCTCCGCGAGCCGCCGCGCTAGGTCCGCATAGTACGGCCACCGCTTGCTGCCCCAGATCGAACCCGGAGCGAGCGCGACGAACTCGCGCGTGATTCCAGCGCCCGCGAGGAACTGGGCAACGGCCCGTTCATCGGCGGGCGTCGGGTAGAGGCGCGGCGCAAACGCCCCCGCCGGTGCCGAGGCGAGCGCCAGCAGTCGGTCGATCTCGTGGCCGTCGGTCGGCCGGGGACGGGCCTCGGTATAGAGAAAGGGCCAGCCATCCGCAAACCCGACCCGCCGCGGGACGCGAGCGGCGAGCGCCAGCAACGCGGTGCGCAGCGAGCGGTGCGGCAGATAGGCGGCCTCGTATCCCGCCGCCCGCAGGCGGCGCGCCAGCGCCAGCAGCCCAGCGAGCCCGCGCTCGCTCCCTCGCTTGTCGTAGGGGATCGCCCGCCGCACGGCCGGATGCGTCTCGACGAGCGACGCGGCCGGCGGCGTCGTAACGATGTCCACGGGGCCGTAGCGCTCCGCCAGCGCGGCGAGGAGCGGGGTCGTCAGCACGACGTCGCCCAAAAACGCGGTCTGGATGACGAGGCTAGTCAACCTGCAGCACCGCGAGGAACGCTTCCTGGGGAATCTCGACCGTCCCCACCTGCTTCATCCGTTTCTTGCCTTCGCGCTGCTTCTCGAGCAGCTTGCGCTTGCGGGTCACGTCGCCGCCATAACACTTGGCGGTCACGTTCTTGCGCAGCGGGCGGATCGATTCCCGCGCGATCACCTTGGTCCCGATCGCCGCCTGGATCACCACTTCGAACAGTTGCCGCGGGATCAGCTCCTTCAGCTTCTCGGCGATCTTCTTCCCCCAGTCGTATGCCTTGTCCCGGTGGATGATTACGCTGAAGGCGTCCACCGCCTCCCCGTTCAGCAGCATGTCCAGGCGCACCAACTCCGACGCGCGGTACTCCAGAAACTCATAGTCGAGCGCGGCGTAACCGCGGCTGATCGTCTTCAACTTGTCGTGGAAGTCGAGAATGATCTCGGCCAGCGGAAACTCCCAGCCGAATTCGACGCGCGTGGGATCCAGATAGTGCATGCCCCGATACACCCCCCGCCGCTCCTGACCGAGCTTCATCATCGCCCCGATGTACTCAGCCGGCGCGAAGATGCGCGCCGCGACGAACGGCTCGTCGATGTGGTCCACGGTCGAGCCATGCGGCATCCGGCTGGGATTCTCGACCACCTCGACCGTGCCGTCGGTCTTGTGGGCGTGGTACTCCACGTTGGGCACGGTGCTGATCAAGTCCAGATCGAACTCGCGCTCGAGGCGCTCGCGCACGATCTCCATATGGAGCAGGCCGAGGAATCCACACCGGAACCCGAACCCGAGCGCGATCGAGGACTCGGGTTCGTAATGCAGCGAGCCGTCGTTGAGCTGGAGCTTCGCGAGGGCGTCCCGGAGCTCTTCGAACTGACTCGCGTCCGTGGGATAGAGTCCCGCGAACACCATGGGTTTGCTGTCCCGGTATCCGGGCAGCAGCGCGACCGCTCGGTGCTCGGCGTCGAGGATCGTGTCCCCAGGTCGCGTATCCCGGACGCCCCGGACGTTGGCGACGAGGTATCCCACCTCGCCCGCCTCGAGCCGCTCGGTGGGCTTGTGGCCGAGCTGCAGATAGCCCACCTCGGCCACGTCATAGACGTCGTCTTTGTGGGCCCCGAACGCCACCCGCATGCCCGGGGTGAGCACGCCGTCGACGACCCGGATGCTGGGGATGGCCCCGCGGTAGCGGTCGTAGTAGGAGTCAAAGATGAGGGCGCGCAACGGCGCGGCGCGATTGCCCCGCGGCGGCGGCACGCGGCGCACCACGGCCTCGAGGAGTTCCGGGACGTTGGTGCCTTCCTTGGCCGAGATCCGGAGGATCTCGGCAGGCGCGACGCCCACGAGCTCATGGATCTCCTGGGCTCGGCGGTCGGGCTCGGCACCGGGCAGGTCGATCTTGTTGAGGACCGGGATGACCTCGAGGCCGGCGTCGAGCGCGAGGAGCAAGTTCGAGAGGGTCTGCGCCTGGACGCCCTGCGAAGCGTCCACGACCAGGATCGCGCCTTCGCAGGCGTTGAGCGAGCGCGAGACCTCATAGGTAAAATCGACGTGGCCCGGGGTGTCGATCAGATTGAGCTCGTAGAGGATGCCGTCGCGTGCGGGGTACTGCATGCGGACGGCGTTCAGCTTGATCGTGATGCCGCGCTCGCGTTCCAGGTCCATGGTGTCGAGGACCTGCTCACGCATCAGCCGCTTGTCCACGGTGTCCGTGAGCTCGATCAGGCGGTCCGCTAGCGTGGACTTCCCATGGTCGATGTGGGCCACGATGCAGAAGTTGCGGATGTGCTCCTGGCGCATGCGGGGGGAAATATAGAGGAGCCAGGTGGTCCGGCGGGCCCCGGCGAACCTGACACCGAAGACCCCGCGGGGCCGTATCTTTGAGGGCCCAACTCATGCCCCCTCTCATCGGCTGGTACGACCCGGCGCCCCGGGGCGGCTACCTTCGCCTTGCGGCCCACAGCTACCTCCCCGCGCCCGGGGACCCCACGGTGCGGCTCCCAGGACTGCGGCGTGGTGACCGCGTGACGCTCGCCGACGGGCGGGTGAGTGCGGTCAATGACGGGCCGCTCCCCGGCCTCGCCGAGCGGCCCGAGTTCGCCCGACTCGGCGCAGTGCACCCCTCACGTCCCCTGACTCTCGAAACCCCGGACGCGTCGAGCCCGCGCGCGGCCGACATCCAGCGCGTCGTGGACCTGATCTGCCCCCTCGGCTTCGGACAGCGCGCGTTGATCGTTTCCCCGCCGAAAGCGGGCAAGACGGTCGTGCTGCAGGCCGTGGCGGAAGGGGTGGCCCTGAACCACCCGGCGGCCGAGTTGCTGCTCCTCTTGGTGGACGAGCGGCCGGAGGAGGTTAGCGAGCTCACGGATTGGGGGCGGGGCGAGGTGATCGCCTCGAGCTTCGATCTGCCGCATGAGCGCCACGTGGCGGTGGCCGAGATGGTGTTTGAGCACGCGCGGCGCCAGGTCGAGCTGGGACGGGACGTGGTCATCGTCCTCGACTCCCTCACGCGGCTCGCGCGCTCGCACAACACCACGGGCCGCAGCAGTCGGCGCACGCTCTCAGGCGGCTTGGACGCCAACGCGCTCGCCGAGCCGAAGGCGCTCTTTGGGGCGGCCCGCGCGATTCCAGACGGCGGGTCCCTCACCATCATCGCCACGGCCTTGGTCGAGACGGAAAGCCGGATGGACGATGTGATTTTCGAAGAGTTCAAAGGCACGGGCAACGCCGAGCTGCACCTGACGCGGGCGCTGGCCGACCGCCGCATCTATCCCGCGGTCGACGTGGCGGCGAGCGGGACGCGGCGCGAGGAGCTCCTCGCCGATCCCGCCACCGTGGCCGCCTGGCAAGCGCTGCGGCGCGGGCTCGTGGGGCTCCCGCCGGAACAAGGGATGACCGCCCTCTTAACCGAGCTGCGGCGCCATAAGACGAACGCCGAGTTGCTCCGTCAGTTTGCTCCCTCGACCACCCGTTTGTAGCTCTCGGGGTTCCAGCGCGGCCGCTCGGGGGCATTCGCGATCTCGAGGCCGAGGTAGAAGAGCAGCTTGATGATCCGCGCTTCCTTCTCCGCATCAATCTTCTGCACTTCGTCCGACACCTCGTGATAGTCGGCGTGGGTCCCGTTGAAGAAGAACAGAATCGGGATCCCGTGGCGAGCGAAGTTGTAGTGGTCGGAACGTGTGTAGAAATGCTCGGCGGGCCAGATGTCCCCGATCGGCGTCATGTGGAGCTCGGGATGGGCCGCCGCCACGCGATCGAGCGTGGTCCCAAGATCCGACTGCTCTTTCCCGATGGCCGCGATCGTGTCACGCCAGTTGCGACCGATCATATCGCTGTTGAGATCGGCGACCACGGCGGCGAGCGGCACCGTGGGATGCTCGGTGAAGTACGTGCTGCCCCACAACCCCTTTTCTTCGCCGCTCACCGTCAGAAAGACGAGGGAGCGCCGAGGCGGCGGCACGAGCTGCGCGAACGCCTGCGCGCAGGCGAGGACGGCGGCCGTGCCCGATGCGTCGTCGTCCGCGCCGTTACAGATCGAGTCGCCGCCCCGAGCGCGACAGGCCGGGTTTCGGGGCGACGCCACGCCGAGGTGATCCATGTGCGCAGTGAACAGGACATACTCCCCGCGGAGGCGCGGGTCGCTCCCTTCGAGAATCCCGATCACGTTGGGGGCGGTGGGCGCGGCGAGCCGGGTGACGTGGAGCCGCAGGGTGAGCCCCTCGAGCCGCTCGAGCGTACGGGCATGTGGCGCCCGCAGGCGGCGGGGATCAACCCCCAAGAGGTCGCCCGCGGTGCGCTCGGGGATCTCAACCGCGCCGGGAGGGAGGGCCGAGGCCGACCGGGGCGGACCGAGGTCAACTGCGGCCGGGAGGGCGTCGCTCGCCGCGGCTGCCCCGGTTGTGCCTGAGCGGTCGGAGATGATGAGAAGCCCCACGGCGCCCGCCGCGAAGGCCTCGCGTGCGGCGCGCCCGTCGAAGTGGAGTCCGTCGGGCAGGGCGGTCCCCAACTCCGCGAGCCAGGCTCCGGCGAGCGCCCCCGCGCCGAGGGGCGCGGCAGCGCCCGCGCCGCTCAGGAGGACGATAGGTCCGCTCACGTCGCGGGACGGGAGCACCGGCCCCACCCGAAGGAGCCGCAGCTCGTCTCTCGCCGTGAGGGTTACTGATCCGTATCCCGCCCGCGTGACCGTCAGCAGGGTCGCGGTGGGATCAACTGCGTCGCGTCGCTCGTCCCCGATGGGGTAGCGCTGCAGATAGGTCCCGCTGTCCCCGCCCGGGCGCAATCCGAAGCGGCGGAACTCCGCGGCGATCCAGGCGGCCACCTTGTCGAGCTCGGGGCTCGGCGTGTCCCTGCCCCGCATGGAATCGTCCGCAAGGACGGAGATCCGCTGCCGGACTTCGGTGGGAGTAATGGAGCTCACGGCGTGCGCGACGGACCCGGGCGCTTGCGCGGTGAGCGCTTGCGAGACGACGACGAGCACGGGTGCGATGAGGCGCGGCACTGGGGCCTACGTGGAGGGGGAGCCAGAACGTAATGCGTTCGTCCGATGCTCGGCGGTTTGGGGCACCGGACGACCTAAGGCCTGCGGCTCCGCTGTCCCGAATCGCGCCCACTCGATGACGCATGGGGCGCCCCGCGGGTCCGGTCGCTGTTTGCGGGTGACCGGACGGCGCGGGGGCGCTCGGGTCGATCAGTGTGCGTAGACGGCGGCGGCCGATTGAGGGCGCTGGGGCGCCCGGCCCGATCCTCCGAGCGTCCGCCCGAGTGCGCCGCGCGGCCAGGTCCTTCGGTCGTGCGGACGCCAGGTCGCGCGGGAGGGGAGGGCGGTGGCACCATGCGCACGCCCGCTCGGTAGTCCGTCCTGGGCACACGGTCCTCGAAGACGAAGCGTGGCTCGGGGCGGTACGGTCGGGCCAACATGACCTGGGCGCCGAAACGGCGACGGGGGTAGTAGGAAGGATCGTCGGAGATCACTAGGCGGAACCGCGGGCAGGATCGGGCGTAGGGGTCCCAGTACGGATAGCTCACGGAGGCGTGGCACTCAGAGCACAGGAACCGGGGATAGGGGTAGTGCTCTCCTACGTAGTACGGCACGACGTCGTAGTCCCAGGTGCCCGAATCCCCGGGGAGGATCCGCCGCGCGAGGTCGGTGAGCGCGACGTAGGGATCACCCTGAATCCGCCCGTCGTCAGCGAGGGCGTGGTAGTCCCACTGTTCCGCACTGGCAATGGCATCGTACGCGAAGGGAGCGCGGGAGGCGACCGCGAACACATAGCCCACGCCGGGCCGGTCGTTCACCTCGAACGCCACGTGCGGGGCGACGCGCGACACCTCGTACTCCCGCCCTCCGCGGACGAAGCGCTCATCCCACGGCTCACGCGGAAACAGCACGCGGACGCGACCGTCGGTGTCGACCCGCAGAAGCGTGACGTAGGCGTCCTCGGTTGTCCGGAAGAAGACGCGGACGGCCACGCCGGGATCCTCGCCGCGGTTCGTCCAGACGGCGACGGCGGGACGATGGACGGCGGTGGGGAGCAAGAGACTGAGGAGACACGCGCACGCGAGCATGGATTCCCCCACGAGGTGGGGAGCAGGTCGCATGCCAACACACGCCCAGCTCGAGCAGGGTGACTAAGCGCCACGCCCTCAAGTCCTTACCTGGGACCCCGGGACCCCTGCGCTGGGGCGGCTGTCCTCTACCGGGGACAAAGCGCCGGCCGTTAGGTTCCAACACCCGCCATGCTTACGCGTCCTGACCTCCTCGACCCTGCCGAAGTCGCGCGGCTCGGCGGGATCGAGATCGTCGCCCAGGGCGTGGTGGAGGGCTTCCTTGCGGGGTTTCACCGCTCACCGTTCCGCGGCTTCTCGGTCGAATTCACGGAGCATCGCGCCTATCAACCCGGGGACGAGCTCCGGTACCTGGATTGGCGGATGCTCGCCCGCTCCGATCGCCTCTATGTGAAGCAGTTCGAGGAAGAGACGAACCTCCGGGCGATGATCCTCCTGGACGCGAGCCGGTCGATGGCGTGGCGTGGCAGCGCGGATGGTCTTACGAAACGCGCGTACGCCGATCGCCTCGCGGCGGCGCTGGCGCTCATTCTCCTGCGCCAGCGGGACGCGACCGGCCTCTTGACGTTCGACGACGCGGTCCGCCGAGTGATTCCGGCCCGCGTGAAGGCGGGGCAGTGGGCCCGCATCGTGCGCGGGCTGCTGGAGACGCCCGACGGCGTGGGGACCGCGGCGGAGCCGGCGCTGCGTCACGTCACGTCGCTCCTACCGCGCCGCGGTCTGGTGGTGCTGATCTCCGACCTGCTCTTCGACCGGAAGCTCGCGTTGACGGCGTTGCGCTACCTGCGTCATCGCGGCCACCAGGTGATCGTGTTCCATGTGATGGATCGCGCTGAGCTCGAGTTGACGGGCCCGGCCGAAGTGCAGTTCCGTGACCCAGAGTCTGAGGTGAGCGTCGTGGTGCGGCCGCGCGAGCTGGCCCGGGCCTACGGGGTGACGGTGCAGCGCGAGATCGCGGCGTGGCGCAGCGCGTGTCGGCGGCACGGCATCGCCTACCACACGGTTCGCACCGACATGCCCTTCGGCCTCGCACTGCGCTTGCTCGCGTGAGCTTCCTTCATCCCCTGGTGTTGCTCGGGCTCGCGGCGGCCGTGCTCCCGGCCCTCCTGCATTTGCTCGAACGCCGTCGACCTCCCCAAGCGACGTTCCCGGCGGTGCGCTACCTCAGTCAGGCGGAGCGCCAAAGTGCCCGGCGTCTGAAGCTGCGACACCTCCTTCTCCTCTTGCTGCGCACGGCCGTGATCACGCTCGTAGTGCTCGCGGCGGCGCGGCCCCTCGTCTCCGCCCCCGGCGGCCGCGCCCACGCACCCACGGCGCTGGTCGTCATCCTGGACAACTCGCCCTCGTCCGGGGTCGTGGTCGACGGGCGCCCCCTCTTCGAGCGGCTCCGCGCCGTCGCCCGCTCCTCGCTCGGGAGCGCCGGGCCGGCGGACCGGCTCTGGCTCTTGCTCGCCGACGGCGTGGTGCGGCGCGGGGAGCGCGCCGCGCTGCTCGCCGCGGTCGAGAGCGCGACGGTGTCGCCCTGGCGGCTCGACGTGCGAGACGCGGTCGAGCGGGCGATGCGCGTCGTGGCCGTGGAGCCGCTCGCCGCCCGCGAAGTGCATGTCGTGAGTGACCTGCAGCGCACCGCGCTCGGCGCAGGCCGCGTCACCGCGGCGCCGAGCGTGCGGGTGTTGGCGCTCGCCCCCCTGGTTGGACCGCTGCCGAACCGCGGCGTGGGGATGGTCGAGGTATCAGGCGGTGCCGCCTCGGTGCCGTTGCTGGGAACCCCGGGGACCGGACCAGGGGCGGTCACGGTGCGTTTGGCCGGGCGCACGATCGGACGGGCACTCGCGGCGCCCGGGGTCACGGTGTCCGTCCCCCTTCCCGTGCTCGGACCTGGGTGGTGGGTGGGGGACGCGGTCCTCGATCCCGACGAGCTGCGAGCCGATGATCGCCGGCTGTTCGTGTGGCACATCTCGCCACCACGCCGGGTGCATGCGGGTCCCGAGGTCGGCCCATTCATCCAGGCGGCCCTCGCGGTGTTGCGCGACGCCCGGCGCGTGGCGCAAGGACCAGACGTGGGGATCGCTGAGCGGCCGGGGCCGGGAACGAGCGTCGTGCTGCCCCCTGCCGACCCGGCCTTGGTAGGCGAGACCAACCGCGCCCTGGCCGCCCGCGGCGTGCGATGGCACTTCGCTGGACCCGGGACGCCTGGACGGCTGGTCGCCCCAGGGCTCGACCTGCTGACGGGCGTCGCGGTGGCGCGCCGCGAGCGAATCGCGGGAGGGGAGGGACGGGGCAGCGGGATGTCCGGGAACGGCGGAGTCCTCGCAACCGTCAACGGTGAGCCGTGGCTCGTGCGGGACAGCGGAGTGGTCCTCTGTGGTAGCCGGCTCGACACGGCTTGGACGGCCCTCCCGGCGACGACCGGCTTCGTGCCCTTCGTCGACCTCCTGGTGAACGAGCTCGCTCCGGGTACCGCCCGAGCGCGAGTGGCGGAGGGCATTCCCCACGTCGAGTTCGAGCGGCGCGGGGCCGACACGGTGGGCGCCACGGTCTACGGGCCGGATCCGCGGGAGTCGGACCTCACGGCTGCCCCCGTCGATCTGGTCGCGCGGGTCCTCGGCGCGCAGGTGCTCGACGAGGCCCACTTCGCCGCCGCACGATTCGTGGGCACGCGTCGCACCGACGCGAGCGGCGTGCTGCTCGTGCTCGCGCTCCTCGTTGCCGCGGCGGAGTTAGCGGTCGCAACGCTCGGGACCTGATGCCGCTCGACTTCCTGCTCGATCGCGTCGACGCCCTGCCGGCCACGCGGGCCCTCGCAGACGCGCTGCCTCTGCCGGGGCGCCGGCTCCCGATCGGCGGCCTCCCAGGGTCGAGCGCCGCCGTCCTGGTGGCGGCCCTCGCCCGCCGACTCCCCCAACGCGTCTTCGTCGTGTTCGCCTCGACGCCGGGCGACGCGGAGCGGTGGCTTGCGGACACCCAAGCGCTCCTCGGCCCTCTCGTAGCGCTGTACCCTCAGCGTGAGGGGCTCGGGGCCGAGGAGCCGCACTTCGAGATCGCCGGTGAACGCATCGAGACGCTCGAAGCGCTGTTGCGGGGCGCCGTGCGAGTCCTCGTCACGACGGCCCGCGCGAGCGCGGAGCGCAGCGCGATGCCGATGGCGCTGCGGACGCTGCGGCTCGTCCTCGAGCCCGGCGGGAGCCCGAGCGGGAGCGCCGGCGGGGAGGGGGAGGGGGAGGGGGAGGGGGAGGGCGACGGGCGTCGGGCGCCGATCGGTCTCGGAGGGGCCGTCGAGCGCCTCCTCGCAATGGGGTATACCCGCGTGCCGACGGTGACCGACGTCGCACAGTTCAGCGTGCGCGGCGGGATCGTCGACATCTACGGATTCGGCATGGCGAACCCGGCCCGGGTGGAGTGGTGGGGCGACGAGGTCGTGTCCCTACGGAGCTTCGACCTCGACACCCAGCGGTCGGGGGACGGCGACGTGATCGAGCGGATCACGGTGCTTCCGGTGAAGACCGAGGCGCCAGCGGCGGCGCCAGACGCCCCGCTGACGCGCGCCTCGTTGCTCGAGCTGTTGCCCACCGACGCGCTCGTGGTCATCGAGCAAGAGCCGGCGGCGCAGCGCGAGGTCGCGCGCGCGTGGGAGGAGGCGGCGCACCATCTGGCGGTAGCGCGGCGGCTCGGCGACGAGCCGCCGGACCGGGCGGCGTTGTGGCTCGACCCCGCCGTGTGGAACGACCGGCTCGCGGCGTTCGGCCGCGTGCCGCTCGACGACGCCCAGGCGGTCGCGCGCTTTCCGATCACAGCGCCCGAGCGGGTGGACCGCGACCTCAAGCGGCTCCGCCAAGTCATCGCGGGCGAGCCCCCGACGGTGATTCTGTGCGACAACGACGGCCAGCGCGAGCGGCTCGAGGAGCTGCTCGGCTCGGACCGGGCGCAGCTGGTCGTCGGCGCCCTCGACGGTGGCTTCGTCCTCCCCGCGCTGCGCGTTCTCACGGATCACGAGATCTTTCGCCGTGCGCGCCGTATCCGTCGGCCGCGGCGCTACCGCGCGGCGGCCGCGAGCGCGGCTCGCGCGATGGCGGTGGGCGACTATGTGGTGCACCTCGAGCACGGCATCGGGATCTATCGGGGCATGCAGACCATCCCGGTTGGGGAAGGGCGCCTCGAGGTCGCGGTGGTGGAGTATGAGGGCGGCGATCGCCTCAATGTCCCCGTGTACCGCCTCGATCAGCTCGAGCCCTATCGGTCGGCCGACGACGGCAACGCCCCACCACCCCGACTCCATCGACTGGGGGGGACCACCTGGCAGCGCCAACGCGACCGCGCCCGGGCCGGGATCCGGGTGATGGCCACGGAGCTCCTCGAGCTCTACGCGCGCCGCCAACTCGCGCCCGGCTTCGCCTTCCCCGCCGACACGCCATGGCAACGGGAGCTCGAATCGGCCTTCCTCTACGAAGACACCCCCGACCAGCGGCGCGCGACCGACGAAGTGAAGCGCGATATGGAGCGGCCACGACCCATGGATCGGCTCCTCGTGGGAGACGTGGGCTACGGCAAGACCGAGGTGGCGGTACGCGCCGCGTTCAAGGCGGTCCAGGCCGGCAAACAGGTGGCCGTGCTGGTACCGACGACGATTCTCGCGGAGCAGCACGGTCGGACGTTCCGCGAGCGGCTCGCCGACTATCCGGTGCGGATCGAGGTGATCTCGCGATTCCGGACCGCCGCGGAGACGCGCCGCGCCCTGGGCCAACTCGCCCAGGGCGAGCTGGATGTGGTGATCGGCACGCACCGCCTCCTTTCCCGGGACGTGACGTTTCGCGACCTCGGGCTCCTCATCGTCGACGAGGAGCACCGCTTCGGCGTGCGGCACAAGGAGCGCCTCAAGGCGCTGAGGCTCGCCGTGGACGTGCTCACCCTTACGGCGACGCCGATCCCGCGCACCCTGCACCTCGCGTTCGCCGGATTACGCGACCTGACCCTGCTCGAAACCGCCCCGAAAGACCGCTCGCCGGTCCTGACGTTCATCGAGCCGTGGGACGACGCGCTGCTCGAGGAGGCGGTGGCCCGCGAGCTCGACCGCGGCGGCCAGGTGTATGTCGTGCACAACCGCATCGAGACGATCGCCACGCTCGCCGAGCGCATGCGCGCCCTGGCGCCCGCTGGCGCCCGGACGGCGGTTGCACACGGGCAGCAGCACGAGCGGGAGCTCGACGCGGTCATGGGGCGGTTCGTGCGGGGTGAGGTGGATGTCCTCGTGTCGACGATGATCGTCGAGTCGGGGCTCGACGTCCCCAATGCCAACACGATGATCGTCGATCGCGCCGACCATTTCGGCCTGGCGCAGCTCTACCAGTTGCGTGGTCGCGTGGGCCGGAGCCACCGGCGCGCCTATTGCTACTTGCTCGTGCCCGACTTGGTGGATGCGGAGGCGGAAGAGCGCCTGCAGGTGCTCGAGCACCACACCGACTTGGGCTCGGGCTACCGGATCGCGCTGCGCGATCTCGAGATCCGGGGCGCGGGCAACCTGCTCGGGCGCGAGCAATCGGGTCACGCGCAGGCCGTGGGCTTCGACACCTACCTGCGGTGGCTCGACGAGACGGTCCGCGAGCTGCGGGACCGCGACGCCGGGCGCCCCACGACGGCGGAGCCGCCCGAGGTGATTCTCGATCAGCCGGCGCACCTCCCCGAGGAGTACGTGGTCGACGACGCGGCCAAGCTCGATCTGTACCGCCGTCTGGCGCGCGCTACGCAACCGTGCGAGATTCAGGCGGTGCGCGAGGAGTTGCGCGATCGCTTTGGCCCGCTGCCTGCCGAAGCCGAACGGTTGCTCCTCGTGTCTGAACTCCGCGCGCTTGGCGCCCGGGTGGGACTGGCAACGGTCCTGGTCAGGGGCGACGAGGCGCGGCTCACGTTTCGGGGAGCGGCGCGGCCACGGCTCGCGGGCCTGACGGCCGCGTTCGACGCGGTGCAATTCGAAGCGGAAGTGCGTCGCGCGACACCGCTCTCTCTCCGGCTCCGCCGCCTCGGCGGCGAGGCGGTTGGCCCGGGCCTGGTACGGGCGCTCACCGCCGTTCAGCCAGATCATCCCTCGTAGCGGGAGACGCATGCGGCGGCTCGGTCTCGCTGTGGTCATCGTAATGGCAGGGGCGTGCGGCGCCCTGCGCGACGCCTTTTCAGCGCATCCGGGCGTGGCGGCCTCCGCGGCGGGGCAGGACCTGAGCGTCGAGCGGCTGGCGACGTGGGTCGCCGCGGTGAAGCGCGTGCAGCCGAAAGCGGAAAACTTCGGCGCCCTCGCCGCGGTTTACGTGGACTACATGGTGTTCGCGGCACAGCTCGCCAAGGGCCGGAACCTGGACGACTCGCTCCTCGTCGCTCAGGCCAACTGGCCCACCGAAGCGCAAC
>Ga0307477_10001752_pt1 | contig 17605 bp, 14 predicted proteins | sample atmos_gasesECM2C_FD_203316 | JGI IMG/M metagenome (GOLD analysis project Ga0307477, IMG submission 203316) | Hardwood forest soil microbial communities from Morgan-Monroe State Forest, Indiana, United States - atmos_gasesECM2C_515 | ecosystem: Environmental > Terrestrial > Soil > Temperate...
TCGGACGTCCCCGCCCCTGGCGGGTGTCACGGAAGAGAGATGGTGCACATGCTCGGCCTCATCGAGAGCGAGTGGGGGATCATCATCGTCCTCGCGGTGGTGGTGCTCGTCTTCGGCGGAAGCCAGTTGCCCAAGCTGGCCCGATCGCTCGGGTCCGCCCAGAACGAGTTCAAGAAGGGCCTGGCCGAGGGGCGCAAGGCAGGCGAGCCCGAAGGCGCCGGGACGACCCCCGCCGAGGGGGACAAGACCGCCACCACCAAGGACGGTGACGGCCCCGCCGCGGCATCGGGGTAGCGCTCCCATCACGGGGGGACCTCCGGGCTCGAACCGGCGGCTACGGGCGCGGCACCGTCCGCTCCCGTTCGCCGTCCACCAGCTGATCGAGTACGTCCTGGCGGGCGCGCTGGTCGAGGTGTCATTGCACACCAGTCGCGCCGGGCTGCTGTTGGCCGGTGCCGCCGCGTTCGGTCTTCTCGCCGTGACGGCCCGGGGCCCGCTCGGCGTGGCCCGGGTGTGCGGCGGCCGAGCCCACGCCGCGTTGGACGTCGCCCTTGCCCTCGCCCTTGCCCTCGCCCCGATCCTCCCCCCACTCCGGCCCGGCACCCTCGGCATCGTGGCGGTCGAGATCGTCGCCGTGACGTGGCTGCGGGTGGTCACGCTCACGCGTTTTTCGCCGAACGTCGGTCGGGCGGAGCACACGGAACGGGCGGGAACGCCGTCGAGTCCGCCGAGCCCCGATCGACGCGCCGAAGTCGCGGTTCCGGCCGGAAGCGCGCTGGCGCGCACGTTGGGCCTCTTCGCCGGACGTACCGTGCGGCGTCTTCCCGACCCACCCGATGACTTCGCCGAGCGGGCCCGGCAAGCAGGTCACCGATTTGGCCGCCTGCAGCGCGCCTGGCAGGCACGCAGCCGGCCGTGACCGCGCCGCCGCCGGGAGCGTCGGGGCCGTGAGTCCGGGCGGAGAGGTCCTCGAGCTCGCCGACCGGCTGTGGCGGGGCGACGCCGACATCGCCGAGGTCCACCCCGTGGGCGGCTTCCTGGGAGGGCTGGCCGAGGTCGAGCAGGGCGTCGCCTTCGTGCCCTCGTTCGCCAACGTGTCGGCCTTCGCCACCGGGGACGGGCTCGTGCTCGTCGATACCGGCTCGAGCTTCGTGGCGAGCGCCGTCCACGACACGTTGCGGCGGTGGTCGGCCGACCGGCTCAACACCGCGGTCTACTCGCACGGTCACATCGACCACGTCTTCGGGGTCCCGGTATGGGAGGAGGAGTCGGCGCGCCAACGGTGGCCCTCACCCGTGGTGGTCGCCCACGAGGCGCTGCCGGCTCGCTTCGACCGCTACCTCCTCACCGCCGGCTACAACGAGCTGATCAACCAGCGCCAATTCGGCGTCCCGGGGTTCCGGTGGCCCACCGAGTTCCGCTACCCGGACAGGACGTACGCCCTCGACCTGGAACTGGAGGTGGGCGGACGTCGGTTCGAGCTCCACCACGCGCGAGGCGAGACCGACGACCACACCTGGACGTGGGTCGCCGACGCACGGGTGCTGTGCTGCGGGGACCTGTTCATCTGGGCGTCGCCCAACGCCGGCAACCCGCAGAAGGTGCAGCGCTACCCCTCGGAGTGGGCCGCCGCCCTGCGCACCATGGCCCGGCTGGAGCCCGAGGTGCTCCTCCCCGGCCACGGCTTTCCCGTCGTCGGCGCGCCGCGTGTCGCCCGGGCGCTGGCCGACACGGCGGAGTTGCTCGAGTCCCTCGTCACCCAGACCCTCGCCCTCATGAACGCCGGCGCCCGGCTCGACGAGGTCCTTCATTCGGTGGCGGTCCCCGCGCACCTGCTCGAGCGGCCGTATCTGCGCCCCATCTACGACGAGCCCGAATTCGTCGTCCGCAACGTGTGGCGGCAGTACGGCGGTTGGTGGGACGGCAACCCGGCGTCGCTCAAACCCGCCCCGGAGTCTGCCCTCGCGTCAGAGATCGCCGCGCTGGCGGGGGGCGCCTCGGCACTGGCCGATCGCGCCCTCGCCCTGGCCGAGACCCCGGCGGACGATCCCGACCGCGGTCGCGCCCTGCGCCTGGCGGGCCACCTGGTCGAGTTCGCCGCGCTGGCGGCCCCGGCGGACCCCGCCATCCAGCGCGCCCGCGCCACGGTCTTCGCCCGGTGCGCCGAGCGTGCCACCTCCACCATGGCGAAAGGTGTTCTGAGCTGGGCGGCCCGGGAGTCGGACGACCACCCCGCCAACTACAACCCGCCGGGGGCGGTTGGGTAGTGTCGGCGCCGTGAGCGCCCCCCCGGCGGAATCGAGGTGCAGCGCCGCGCCCCGCCGGCGCGTGGCGGGCGTGGTGGCGGGCGTCGCCGCCGCCCTGGTCCTCGCCGGCTGCCAGGTCCCCACCTTCGACGGCTACCGAGGTTCGACCAGCCAGGGCCACGACGAATTCAAGCTCTACGCCGGGACGGTGATCGCCGGGATCGTCATCGGCGTCTTCGTGGCCGCGCTCATCTTCTGGTCCGTGATCCGGTACCGCAAGCGGTCGGACGAGATGCCGCGTCAGTTCCAGTACCACATCCCGCTCGAGATCACCTACACGATCGTGCCCATCGTCATCGTGCTCGTGATCTTCGTGTTCACGGTGCTGACGGAGGACCGGATGACCGCGGTGGCCAAGTCGCCGGACCTCAAGGTCACGGTGACCGCGTTCCAGTGGGGCTGGCGCTTCGATTACCCCCGCCACGTCACCGTGACGGGCGAGACCACCGTGGACCCCGACCCGATCGGGCTCAACGGCGGTCAGTGCGCGCCGACCGCCGACTGTCTGGGACCGGGCCTCGTGCTGCCCGCGGGCCAGACGACCACGATCACGCTCGTCTCGAACGACACCGTGCACGGCTTCTACGTGCCCAAGTTCAACTTCAGCCGCTACGCCCAGCCCGGGTACGACCAACAGCGGTTCGACCTGACGCCTTTGCAGGTCGGCGTGTACCGCGCCCAGTGCACCCAGCTGTGCGGGCTCTACCACTCGCTCATGCTCTTCCACGTCGTGGTGCTGCCGCCTGACCAGTTCCGCACTTGGCTCACGGGCCAGGCCACGCTCACGAGCGCCTCGACGTCGCACTCGTCCACCTCGCACCAGGAGGCGGCTGCATGACCACCCTCGCCGAGCCCCGGGAACTCGCGCCCGAACACGTCGAGCACGAACATGGTCCGACCGGGATCCTCAAATGGCTGACGAGCACCGATCACAAGGTGATCGGGATGAACTACATCGTCACCTCGATGATCATGTTCTTCCTGGCGGGGATCATGGCGCTGTTCCTCCGGGTCCAGCTGACCACCCCGCACGGCACCGTGCTGAGCGACCAGAGCTACAACGCGTTGTTCACCATGCACGGAAGCCTCATGATGTACCTCTTCGCGGGACCGTTCGCCTTCGGCGGGCTCGCCAACTTCATCCTGCCGCTCCAGGTGGGCGCGCCCGACATGGCGTTCCCCCGCCTGAACGCCCTGTCGTACTGGCTGTTCCTGACCGGCTCGATCACCATGCTCCTCGGGTTCCTGGTGGCGGGCGGGGCGGCCGCCTTCGGGTGGGTGGCCTACGCCCCGCTGTCGACCGCCCAGTACTCACCCGGGTCCGGGCCCGACCTGTGGATCATGGGGATCGCGCTGACCGGGTTCTCGGCCATCTTCACGGGCGTCAATCTGGTGACCACCACGTTCTATCTGCGCGCCCCGGGCATGACCATGTTCCGCCTTCCGATCTTCACCTGGAACATGCTCGTGACCGCCATCCTGATCCTGATCGCCTTCCCGATCCTCACCGCCGCCATGGTGCTGCTCTTCGCCGACCGCCACTTCGGCACCCACATCTACGACGCCACCGGAGGCGGGTCGCCGATCCTCTACCAGAACCTCTTCTGGTTCTTCGGCCATCCGGAGGTGTACATCCTGGCCCTGCCCTACTTCGGGATCGTGAGCGACGTCATCCCGGTGTTCTCGCGCAAGCCGTTGTTCGGCTACAAGGGCATGGTCTTCGCCACCATGGCGATCGCGGCGCTGTCAACGGGCGTGTGGGCGCACCACATGTTCACGACCGGGCTCGTGCTGCTGCCCTTCTTCTCGTTGCTGTCGCTTCTCATCGCGGTGCCCACCGGAATCAAGTTCTTCAACTGGATCGGCACGATGTGGCGGGGTCAGATCCACTTCGCCACGCCCATGCTCTTCTCCGTTGGATTCCTGCTGGCGTTCCTCATGGGCGGCATCACCGGTGTCATGCTGGCGTCTCCCCCCATCGACTTCGCCACGCACGACACCTACTTCGTGGTCGCCCACTTCCATCAGGTGCTGTTCGGTTCGGCCGTGTACGCCGGGTTCGCGGGCTTCTACTACTGGTATCCGAAGTTCTTCGGACGCATGTACCGCGAGTCACTCGGCAAGTGGCACTTCTGGCTCCTCACCGTCGGGTTCTGGCTCACGTTCCTCACCCAGTACGACCTCGGGTTGCGCGGGATGCCCCGGCGGGTCGCCACCTATCCCGACCACGTCGGCTGGAACTTCATGAACCAGCTGTCCACCGTGGGCGCGTTCTTGATCGGGATCTCGTTCGTCTTCTTCCTCGCCAACCTGTGGGTGTCGTGGCGCAAGCCGATTCCGGCCGGTCCGAACCCGTGGGACGCGGGGTCGTTGGAGTGGTTCGCCCAGTCCCCGCCCGCTCACCACAACTTCGAGAAGCTCCCGCCCATCCGGTCGGAGCGGCCGGTGTGGGACTTCCACCATCCCGACGCGCGCACGGTGGTCCACGGCAACGGGCACCGGAACGGGTCCGGCAACGGACAGGTCCGGCGCGCCGAGGCGGGCGTAGCCACCGACGACGGCGACAAAAGATAGGGGCGTCGCGTGCGGATCGAAGCCATCTTCCTGCTCGGCGTGGCGGTGTTCTTCGGACTCGTCGGGGTCATGTACTGGTTCTGGGGCAACGGTTACGCCGTCGCCGACCAGGGCGGCACGATCATGCTGGTGGGCACGACGCTCCTCGGGCTCCTACCCGGCGCGTACTACCTGTGGTGGTCGCGCCGGATGCGGCCCCGCCCCGAGGACCGGACCGACGGTTCGCTCGAGGAGGGCGCCGGGGTGGTCGGGTCGTTCCCGAACTCGAGCGTCTGGCCCTTCGTCTTGGGCATGGGCCTCTTCCTGGTGGTGCTGTCGGCGGTGTTCGGGTTGTGGCTCATCGCCCCCGGCTTCGCCCTGGTGATCTCGGCCGCGGTGGGCGTGACGGTCGAGAGCCGGCGCGGCGGCACCGTCTGAGCAGACGCGCCGAAACTGAGACCCGAGCTGGCCCGGCACCGGGTCGCAGTCCCCGGTGCCGAGCCCGAGCCCGTGATCTCGGGTCGTCGTCCGGAACTATGGCCCCCCTCGGACGACGGGCACAGCCTCTCCCACCCGCATCAACCCGGCTCCACCGGGCTCCCAACAATGCGCCAACACGGTGAGCGCATGCCCGGGGACAACGAGAGGCCGTCAGCCGGTGCTGCGCTGCGGGGTGCGCTCGTCCGCCTCGGCCCGGCCTTTGGTCGCCTGGAGGACCCGGTCGGCCAGCCGCTCGACCGGCGCCAGGCTCGGCGGAGCCGGGTCCACGGAGACGGGTGACGGTTCGGACGGGGTGCGCAATGCAACGCGCGGTGGGCGCGCCCGGAAGGTGCGCGGAGCCCGGGCGGACTTGTCGTCACGGGCCAGGGCGGCGAGCACGGTCTCGATCGCCTCGGTGTCGAGCTCACTCGGCCAGCGCCGCTCCTGCAACACGGAGTCGAGCAGCGCCTCGAGCCGGGCGGGCGAGACCACCGAGGTGGGGTCGTCTCCCCCGGTGAGCTCCTCGCGCCACCCGGTGAACATGCGCTCGGGACGCCGCACCAACTTGGCAAACTCGTCGGCCGCGACGGGCGGACTGAACCGGAAGCCCTGCACCTGGTCGCAGTGGTGCGCGTCGAGGAAGCGGAGCTGCGCGTCGGTCTCCACCCCCTCGGCCACCACCGTCAGTCCCAGGCCGTGCGCCAGCGCGATGACCGCGCCCACGATCGGTGCGCCGTTCGCGTCGGCGTCGATGCGGTGGATGAACGAACGGTCGATCTTGATGGCGTCCACCGGGATCTCGGCCAGATAGGTCAGCGCGTTGTAGCCGGTCCCGAAGTCGTCGATCGAGCACCGCACCCCCATGGCGCGCAGCTCGCTCAGGCTCGAGGCCGCGACGCCCTTGTGATCCATGAGGACGCTCTCGGTCACCTCGAGCTCGAGCAGCGTCGGGTCGAGCCCCGTCCGCCGCAGGACTTTGGCGACGATGTCGACCACCGAGTGGTGGGTGAACTGTCGCGGTGACAGGTTGACGGCCACCGGCACGGCGGGCAGGCCCTGGTCCTGCCACCGCCGGACCTGCCGGCAGGCGTCCTCCAGCACCCACTCGCCCAGGGTCGCCACGAGGCTGGTCTCCTCGGCCAGCGGGATGAACGCCCACGGCGGGATGAACCCGAGACGCGGGTGCTGCCAGCGAGCCAGCGCTTCCACGCCGGCGATCGTGCCCGTCTCCATGTCGAGCTTGGGCTGGTAGTGCACGGCGAGTCGGGCGCACTCGACCGCGGCGCGCAGGCTGTCCTCCAGTGCGAAGCGCAGGCGAGCTCGGGCGCTCATGGCGGTGTCGAAGATCTCGTAGGTGTTGCGGCCGGCCGCCTTGGCTTGGTACATGGCGGTGTCGGCGTGCTTGAGCAGCGTCTCGGGGTCCTCGCCGTCGTGCGGGTACACGGCCACGCCGATGCTCGCCTTCACGGTGAGCTGGCGCCCGACGACGTGGAACGGATCGCCGAAGCGATCGAGGATGCGCTCGGCCAGCGCCGCAGTGCGCTCGTCCTTGGCGCCGCTGTCGGCGATCAGGAACGTGAATTCGTCACCCCCGAAGCGCGCCAGGGTGTCCCGTTCGCGCAGCGCTCCCTGCAGCCGCTTGACGACGGACTTGAGCAGATCGTTGCCGACGGCGTGCCCGAGGCTGTCGTTGATGTCCTTGAAGCGGTCGAGATCGAGGAACATGACCGCCACCGACGTGCCGGTGCGCTCGGCTTGCGACACGGCCTCGCGGATGCGCTCCTCGAACAGGACCCGGTTGCACGCCCCCGTGAGCGGGTCGTGCTGGGCCCGGTACTCCGCCGCGGCGTGCTGGAACACCTGGTGCAGCAGGTACAGCAGCATCAGCAGGGGCAGGAGGGTCGATCCCACGATGAGCCCCGGTTCGCGGCTCGAGATGCCGAGCGCCGACTGGACGCTCAGGACGCCGGGCACCACGAGCGCGACCGCGACGAGCAGCGCCACCTTGAGGCCGCTCGGGCGACGCGACGAGTGGGGAACGGGATCGAACGGCACCCGGCGCGACGGATGGACGAGGGCGGTGCCCCACAGGCACACGCCCGCGAGGGCGGCGGTGGTTGCGATCGTCGTGGACCCCGCCGGGCCCGTGAACGCCGTGGCGGCGTCCGCTGCGTTGGCCACGAAGAGGAAGGCGAAGCCCGCCAGGAGGAAGCGGTAGCCGAGCGGGTGACGCTCGGTCAACGACATCAGGCTGGCCGCGAGCCACAACAGCACGAGGTCGAGGAGGGGCGCGGCGATGGCGGGCAGGTCGTGGGCGGGCCGCCACCCGCGGGTGGGAACCACCACCAGCGCCAGCACCACGAAGGCGAGCGCCAGCATGGCCACCGTCGCCTCGGCCAGCGACTCGGCCGCCCGGGCCGGTTGGCGCTGGTGGATGAGCCACACCAGCCCGGCGATGGCGAGGACGTCCCCGACGGTGCTCACCGCCATGGGCGCACCCACCCAGGCCGGGCCAACGCCGAGGTGCACCACCTGGAGCACGTCGGCCGCCACCGCGCCCACGAGGCCCACACCGATGGCGGTCCAGGCCGAGCGCCAGGGGCGTGGCTGGAACCTCCGGCTGGAACCCAGCCCGTACAGGAACGCCGCCACAGCCAGACCGGTCACAACCGACGCCGCAAGCGCCGGGTCGGACGCGCTAGCCCACCGGATGCCCCCCACGAGCAGGATGATCGTCGCCAGAGTCACCACGCTGCGTAGCGAGAGTGACACGGAGACGAGCGTAAGGGTGGCCCCGCCTGTCGGCAAGGGGCTGGAGGCCAATTGATCCTCCTGACCTAGGAGTTTCCCGAGAACACAGGCCCGGCGGAGGGCCAAGTCGTGTCGGACGGGCCGAGGGGTGTCCGAAGGGCCGCAGGGGCGCCCCGGAGAGAACATCGACCGGTGGGCCCGCCCGTTCGGCGGGCCACGACGACCCGGGCTGGCCCCCCGTTCCCCGGGACGTCGGAGCGGACACCCGGCACCCCGGAGTGACGAGCGCGCCCGTGCGCCTGACCGGCCGGCTCGGCGGTGCAAGGATCGCAGCGGGAGTCGTCCGGACGTTTCGGTCCGCGCCCACGAGCGAAGGGACGCCATGGGACGGAAGATCCTCTTCGTCACGACCGACCAGCAGCGCTACGACAGCCTCGGGTGCAACGGGGGCACCGTGGCCCGGACGCCCGTCCTCGACCGGCTCGCGGCCGAAGGCGTCAACTACACGCGCGCCATGAACCAGAACGTGGTGTGCATGCCGGCCCGTTCGACCATGATCACGGGCCAGTACGTGCGCACCCACGGCGTGTACGCCAACGGCGTCCCGCTCCCCATCGACGCTCCGAGCATCGCGGCCTACCTGCACGACCACGGCTACCGGACGGCGCTGTTGGGCAAGGCCCACTTCGAGCCGGCCATGGACCTGGAGGGCCGCTGGCCCGAGAACCGCATGGCACGTGAGGGCAGCACCGGTCCGCACCGCGGCTTCGAGCACCTCGAGCTCGCCATGCACGGCCCCCTTCCGTTGTGGCACTACGGCAAGTGGCTGCTCGAACAGCCCGGCCATCACGAACGGGGCTTCTATCAGCTCTTCAAGGGCGGCCGGATGAACGGCGAGCCGGGAGGCGAGACGGGCGCCCCGCACGTCGCCATCAACCCCGTTCCTCGCGACCTGTACCACACCGACTGGACCGCCGACCGTGCCATCGACTGGTTGCAGACCCTCGACCCGGACGACGACTGGTTCTGCTGGGTCAGCTTCCCCGACCCTCACCATCCGTGGGACCCGCCGTCCTCGGAGCTCAAGCGGGTGGACTGGCACGACCTCGACCTCCCGCCGGGCCACCCGGGGACCGACGAGCGGTGCCGGCGCGTCCTGGAGGAAAAGCCGCGCCACTGGCTGGCGTACTACGACGGCTCGCACTCGAACCTCGAGGGCGGCCCCACCGACTTCGTGCCCGCCGCCATGACCCACGACCAGGTGCGCGAAGTGAACGCCCTCACCCACATCGAGAACGAGCTCATCGACGAGGCGGTGGGGCGGATCCTGTCCTGCGTCGACGAGCGCGGCTGGGGCGCGGACACCGACGTGATCTTCACGACCGACCACGGCGAGCTCCAGGGCGACTTCGGCCTGCTGTTCAAGGGCCCCTACCACTGCGAGGCCCTCATGCACCTGCCGCTCATCTGGCGACCGGCGCAATCGGCGCGCGTCGCCCCGGCGGTGGTCCACGACCCGGTCGGCCAGCTCGACCTGGCGCCCACCTTCGCCACGATCGCCGGGCTGCCCGTCCCCGAATGGGTGGAAGGCGCCCCGTTGCCGACCGGTCCGGCTCCCGAGCGCGAGCGCGTCATCAGCGAGTGGGACAGCCAGTTCCCGACCGAGGACCTCCATCTCCGCTCGATGTTCCGGGACGGATGGCTCGTCACGACGTACGAGCAGGGAGGCGGCTACGACGGCACGGAGGGCGAGCTCTACCACCTCGACGAGGACCCCTGGCAGTGGCGCAACCGGTGGGACGACCCGGCGCTGCGCACCCGGCGCGACGAGCTCGTCGCCGATCTCCGCGACCACCTGCCACCGGGCCGCCCCGACAAGCTGGCGGTCGAAGCCCCGGTCTGACCGAGCCCGGGCCGCCTCAGGGGCGTTCGAACAGGCGCGCCAACCGCAGCGCCAGCCACGGCTTTCGGCCCCACGCCACGACCGCGCCGCGCGCCAGGGTCACCGGCTCCTCGGTGGGGACCGGCCCACGGTGGGAAGATGGCCCGCGTGACGGACGAACGACTGGAAGTGAAGCGCACGATCGCGGCCGACCCGGCGTCGGTCTTCGCGGTGCTGCGCGATCCGCAGGGACACGTGACGATCGACAGTTCCGGCATGTTGATGGACGCCACGGGGAAGCCGGTGACCGCCGTCGGCGACAGCTTCGTGGTGCACATGGACCGCGAAGCGTTGAACGACTATCCGCTCGGCCGCTACGACGTCACGGTGACGATCGAGACGTTCGTTCCCGACCGCGAGATCGCCTGGTCGGTCAACGGCCAGATCCGCCCGCCCATCGGGCACATCTACGGATACGTGCTCGAGCCGACAGCAGACGGCACCCTCGTCACCTCGTACTACGACTGGTCGTCCATCGACCCGGTGTGGAGGGACGCCGGGATCTTCCCGGTGATCTCGGAGGGCGCGTTGCGGGCCACGCTCGGCATCCTGGCCCGTACGGTCGAACGCCGAGCCGCGCCCACCCCGTCGTAGCGGCGCGTCAGGTCGCCGCGTCGACGAGCGCGGCGAGGTCGGTGTCGGGATCGGCCAGGATGGTGGGGTCCACCGCGAGCTGGGCGCGGACCAGGTCCTCCAGTGTCTGGCCGAGGTCCCACACGTTCACGCTCAGGGCCGCGACGACGCGGCTCGCCCGCAGCCAGAAACACAGGAACTCCCGACGGTCGACGGGCCCCCGGAACACCACCTGGTCCCACGACGGCGCCCAGCCCCGGTACTCCATCCCGAGGTCGTATTGGTCCGAGAAGAAATACGGGATCTTCTCGTACGGCGTCGCCTGGCCGAGCATGTTCCGGGCCGCCGCCGGCCCCTGGTTGAGCGCCGCCGACCAGTGCTCCAGGCGGATGTGCTCGCGGTAGAGGGGGTGGTACGCATTGGCCACGTCGCCCGCCGCGTACACGCCAGGCGTAGCGGTCGCCAGGTACTCGTCCACGACCACTCCGTTGTCCAGGTCGAGACCGGCGGCCTCGGCCAGTTCGGTGCGGGGGACGACGCCCACGCCGACCACCACCACCTCGGCCGCCAGGACCGTCCCGTCGCTCAGGACGACCTCCTCCGCCCGGCCGCCGCCGCGTACCGCTTGCGCCTGGACGCCGAAGTGGAACCGGACCCCGTGGTCGGTGTGCACGTCGCGGTAGACGGTGCCCATCTCGGTCCCGAGGACCCGCTCGAGCGGGACCGACCCCAGCTCGACCACGGCCACCTCCGCGCCGAGCTGCCGGGCCGAGGCGGCCACCTCTGACCCGATCCATCCGCCCCCGATCACGACGACCGACCTCGACTCGGTGATGGCGTGCCGCAGGGCATCCGAGTCGGCCACGGTGCGCAGGAGGTGGACGCCGGGGAGATCGGCTCCGGGCACCGGGAGCGTGCGGGGACGCGCCCCGGTGGCGAGCAGCAGGCGGTGGTACGGCAGCGCTTCACCCGAGGCGAGGGTGACCGTCCGGGCGGCAGGATCGATCGCGGTCACCGTCGTCGACGTCCGCAGCTCGATGTCGTGCTCGCGGTAGTAGTCGGCGGGGTGAATGGCGGCGCCGTCGAAGTCGGTCTCTCCGCGGAGATAGGTCTTCGACAACGGTGGTCGCTCGTAGGGACGGACGGGCTCGTCGCCGATGAGGATCACCGAGCCGTCGTAGCCCTCGTCCCGCAGCGTCTGGGCCGCCTTCGCCCCCGTCATGGCGGCTCCGACGATGACGGTGTTCTCGCTCGTCGACATATCGGCGCGCCTCCGGCGTGAACCTATCCGAGTCAGGGACCTCCGACGAGGGCCATGAACTCGGCCCGGGTACGCGGGTCGTCCCGGAGCAGGCCGCGCAGGGCCGACGTGACGGTCCGGCTTCCCGTCGACCTCACCCCGCGCCGCGTCATGCACTCGTGCTCGGCGTCGAGGACGACGCCCACGCCCCGGGGGCGCAGCTCCTCGGACAACCAGTCGGCGATCTGCGTGGTCATCCGCTCCTGCACCTGCAGGCGGTGCGCGGCGTACTGCACCAGCCGGGGCAGCTTGGACAGTCCGATGAGGCGCTCCCCCGGCAGGTAGGCGACGTGCGCCACGCCGTGGAACGGCAGGAGGTGGTGTTCGCACAGCGACGAGAACGGGATGGACGTCACCAGGACCAGCTCGTCGTACCCCTCGTCGTTGCGGAACGTCGTGGCGTTGAACGGCTCGGGGCGGAGCATGTCCGCAAAGGCGCGTGCCACACGGGCCGGGGTGTCGGCGAGGCTCTCGGCGCTCGTGTCCACGCCCAAGGCGTCGAGCAGGTCCGTCACGGCGCGCTCGGCCCGGGTCAGGTCGACCGCGCCCCCGATGCCCCCCGCATCGACGACACCGATGTCCGGAACCTCCCCGTCGGGGCACCCGGCGTCCTGGCGCCCGGGCAGCACCCGCGTCGTCGTCATCGCAGTGGCCAGTGTGCTCATGATGTCCCCCCTTTCTCTAACGCCCAATGAGATGTACGTTAGAAGCCAAGGTCGATTTAGTCAACTTCTATCGATTTTAGACGGCCCATGACCGAAGGACGCCAGGAGCAGGGCAAACGCGCCGAGGCCGAGCGCACGGCAGGCGCCGCCCCGGAACGGGACGAGGCGCGCGACGTGCTCGCTCCACTCGCCGCGCTGGCGGAGCCGCTGCGCCGCCGGCTCTACCGCCACGTCGCTCGCCGGTCGGGGGCGGTCAGCCGTGACGACGCGGCGGCGGCGCTGGGTGTCCCCCGGTCGGTCGCCGCGTTCCACCTCGACAAGCTGGCCGACCTCGGGCTGCTCGAGGTCGAGTACCGCCGCCCACCCGGACGGGGCGGCCCTGGCGCGGGACGGCCTTCCAAGCTGTACCGGAGAGCGGGCCGCGACATCGAGCTCTCGGTTCCCGAGCGCCACTACGACCTCGCCGCCTCGTTGCTCGCCCGAGCCGTGGACCAGGCGGGCGGCCGTCCGGTCACCGATGCCGTGCGGGACGTCGCCCGTGAGCACGGACGAAACTTGAGCGCGCCATGGCGTCCCGCCGGGCGGGCGTCGAGGAGGCCACTTGACCGGCTCGCCGCGGTGCTTTCGTCCCAGGGTTACGAGCCCCGGGTGGAGAGCGGCACGATGGTGCTCGACAATTGCCCGTTCCGCCGGCTCGCGGAGCAACACCGCGACGTGGTGTGCGGGATGAACCTCGCGCTCGTGGAGGGCGTCCTCGCATCGCTCGGCATCCCCGAATCCGATGCCCGGCTCGAGCCCGACCCCGGTCGTTGCTGCGTGAAGGTCACCGCTTCGTCGTGATCACCGGTCAGGCGAAGCGGGAGTAGCCAAACCCACACCATGGACACTGCCTTCACGCGCCTGGTCGGTTGTGCCGTGCCGCTCCAACAGGCGGGCATGGGGGGAACTGCCTCGGCCGAGTTGGCGGTGGCAGTCGCCAACGCCGGCGCACTTGGGATGCTCGGAATGCCGACGGCCCCGGCGCCCGAGTTTGAGGCGGTGCTCCAGTCCGTGCGGAACCGGACGTCAAGCGGGCCGGGCGCGTTCGGCGTCCATTTCCTCGTGCCGTTCCTCGACCGTGACGCCGCGGAGGTCGCGGCCGGCGTGGCGCGAGTCGTGGAGTTCTTCTATGGCGACCCAGACCCGTCCCTGGTGGCGCTCGCCCACGAGGGAGGCGCCTTGGCCAGTTGGCAGGTCGGCTCGGTCGACGAAGCCCGATCCGCGGCGGACTCGGGCTGCGATCTGGTCGTCGCCCAGGGATGTGAGGCCGGCGGGCACGTGCGCGGCCGGGTCGGCATGCTGGCGCTTGTCGAACTGGTCCTCGACGCGGTGGACGTCCCGGTGCTTGCGGCCGGCGGTATCGGCTCGCCCCGGGCGATGGCGGCCGTGCTCGCCGCGGGCGCATCCGGGGCCCGCATCGGCACCCGCTTCGTCGCGGCCGACGAGGCGGACACCCACCCCGCGTACGCGGACGCGCTCGCCGGCGCACAGCCAGAGGACACCGTCGTCACGACGACGTTCGGGCGACGTGGCCCAACGCGCCGCACCGGGTGCTGCGGTCGTGCATCGACGCGGCCAACCACCTCGACGACGACGTGGCGGGCGACGTGGAGCTTCCCGACGGGAGCCGCGCTCCCGTGCCGCGGTTTTCCCCATCCCCTCCGGGCCGGAACACCTCCGGCCGCATCGACGCCATGGCGCAGTATGCAGGCCAGTCCGTGGCGCACGTCCACGGCCGCCAACCCGCCGCGGACATCGTGCGCGAGTTTGCCTCTGGCGCCGAAGAGCTCCTGGCGCAATGGAGGTGACGCGGCGCACCGCGAGCCGTCAAGCTCCTGACTTGCGGCTCGGGCGCGCCGTGCGGCGCCACACGAAGCGCAGTCCGGACCAGTCCTCGCCCACCGCGGCGACCTTGACGTCGACGAGGCCGGTGGGAAGAACCCGGTCGCGCAGCAGCGTTTCGGTGACGTCGCTGTCGTGACCGGCGGCCCGCCGGGGCCAGCACAACCACAGCGCGCTCCCCGGGCCGAGGTTCGACGCCGCGTCGGCCACGACCCGCTCGAGCTGGGCGGCCCGCCGGACGAAGACGAACGCCACGTCCGCGCCGGCCACGCCCGAGCGTCGCATCCTCACCCCGTCAGGCAGGTCGGGCACGCTCCAACCCCGCGGCGCGGCCACTAGCGCGACCACGTGGCCGGGACGGATCCCGAGCTTTCGGGCGAGCGGGGTGCCCGCGTAGCCCCCTGAGTCCACCGTGCTCGTGGCGGCGCGCTCGGTCGTTGGGTACCGACGAGCGCGAACCGATTCCCGGCGCGGTCGTCGACGCCGCGGTCAGACGCCGGCCGGCACCGGCACCGGCACCTCGGGAGCCGTCGGCACGGCTGCCTCGGGGGGCTGCGCCGCGAGCTCGGCGCCGACGCGCGGGTTGCGCACCGCCAGCAGGATGCTCACGATCAGCACCCACACGCCGGTGCCCAAGAAACCGATCCACGACAAGACGAACGATGCGCTCGTGGCGCCCAACAGGAGCGAGACCCATCCGAGCCACACCGGCAGGGCCCGGCTCTTCAGAATGGCGAAGCCCACGCCGAACCACAGGGTCCCGAGCCCCACGCACACGAGCGGCCACGAGAGGTCGCTGTTCAGCACGTTGAGGGCCTGGAGGGCCCCCGGGGTGAGCCGTCCGGGAACATCGGCCAGCGCCGTGCTCGTGCCGGCCGCGATGGCGGCACCGGCCCCGAACACGAGCGCGCCCCCGAAGCCCAGCGCGGCGAGCCACTCGACCGCCGGCGATCGGCGAAGGTACGCCCGGAGATACCCGTAGAAGAAGATGCCCGCGATCACCGCCAGGATGACCAAGAGCCCGCTGACGTTGGTCCGGGTCTTGTGCGTCAGGTAGAAGCTGCGGATCGTGCTGGCCTTGGCGTCGTTGGCCGGCGAGTTCCCCCCCACCATGAACGCGGCCACGACCAGGACCACGAACAGCACCCCCGTCAACGCCGCGATGCGATCCCAACGGTTGGACACGTCGTTCCCCCTTCGCTCCGTCTCCAGCGACCGTCCGTGCCGGCGCGAGACCCACGCCGTCTCCGACCGCTGGAAGACATCCCGGTGCCATTGACCCACTTCGGGGGTCCGGACTCAATGGTGGTACCGCCCCGGTCGTCGGGGTGCCCCCCTCCCCCACACGGGTGCCTCGTGGCGCCCTAAGCGCGCCGGTGCCCGTGGCGCCCTAGGGCGGCGGCGGGTCCCACGGCCGGCGTCGCAGGGCGAGCCCGGTCGAGCCCGCCCAGAAACCGGCCGAGGTGTACAGCGGGGCGCCCTCGGTCGACGCGTGCAACTCGAGGTTGTCCACGCCCCGTTCGTCGAACCAGGCGACGATTCCGTCGAGCACGGCGCGCGCCAGTCCCCGGCGCCGGAAGGCGGGCTCGGTCGACATCCATTGGATGTACCCCACCGAGGCGGTGTCGTGCCACGGGTTCGGGAGCCGCTCCGAGATCGTGCCGGCACCACAGGACACCAGACGGCCCGGCGCGTCGGGGTCCTCGGCGACGACCACCACGAGGTCGTCGTCGAGGCGCGCACCCACCGCCTTGGCCGCCGCACGGCGCCACTCCGTCCACGTTTGCTCCGACAGCGACGCGCCCAGGGCGCGGTACATGAGCTCGCCCAGCCGGACCACCTCGGGCACGTCGGCGGGACGCGCCCGTCGCGCGAGCGGCGCCCGGTGCCCGGCCGTGGTGGCGCTACCGGCTAGCGGGGGACGCGGCGCACGCCCGGGGTGCCGACCGCGACTGGTTCGACCTCGCCGTTCAAGTCGATGCGGTCCGGCACCGGCTCGGGCAGCGGCTCCTCCCGGCCGTCGCCGGGACGGGGCGCGGTCGGGGTGGTGGCGTACTCGCCTTCGGCGCTTCTCGTCACGACGACGGCGCGCTTGCGCTTGCCGACACCGGACACGCCCGCCATGTCGAGGCAGATGCGGTACGTGAACAACCCCACGGCAGCCGGGATGACGAACACCGCGACGCGGAAGAACCACAGCACCTCGTTGAGCGAGATGTGGAAGAAGTTGGCGAGCACGTCGGTGGAGCTCGCCCCGAACAGCACGAAGTAGAACGCCAGGCCGCCCGCGCCGATGGCGGTGCGTTTCGGCCGCATGCGGGGCCGGTCCAACAGATGGTGCTCACCGCGGTCGCCCGTGAGCTTCGCCTCCACGAAGGGCCATGCGTAGAACAGCGTGAAGGTGAGCCCCGGGAACAGCACCGCCGGAAGGAACACCACGAACGGGATGGTGTGCCCGAACCCGGCGAACTCCCACGGCGGCATGATGCGCAGCGCCCCGTCGAGCCATCCCATGTACCAGTCGGGCTGGACGGCGTAGCTGATCTTGGACGGCTCGTACTGGCCGAACTGCCAGATCGGGTTGATCTGGGCCAGGCCGCCGAGGGCCCACAGCACACCGGTGATCATGAACAAAAAGCCCGTCGTCTTGGCGACGAAGGTGGGATAGAGGGGCGAGCCCACCACGTTCTTCTCGGTGCGGCCGTGCCCGGCGAACTGGGTGTGCTTGTTCCGCACGAGCAAGGCGAGGTGCACGCCGATGAGACCCCCGATGAGCACCGGCAGGATGAGCACGTGCACGATGAACAGGCGGGGGATGATCGAGCCGTCGCCCGGGAAGTTGCCGCCGAACAAGAAGGTGGCGAGGTACGTTCCGACCACCGGGATCGACAGGATGATCGAGAAGGCGATGCGCAGGCCCGTCCCCGACACGAGGTCGTCGGGGAGCGAGTAACCGACGAAGCCGTTCACGATCGCCAGGGTCAACAGCGTCACCCCGACGATCCAGTTGAGCTCGCGGGGCTTGCGAAACGCGCCGGTGAAGAAGATGCGGCTCATGTGCACCGCGATCGATCCCACGAACACGTCCGCGGCCCAGTGGTGCATCTGGCGGATCACGAGCCCGCTGCGCACCGAGAACGACAGGTCCACCGTC
>Ga0307477_10001753_pt1 | contig 17598 bp, 13 predicted proteins | sample atmos_gasesECM2C_FD_203316 | JGI IMG/M metagenome (GOLD analysis project Ga0307477, IMG submission 203316) | Hardwood forest soil microbial communities from Morgan-Monroe State Forest, Indiana, United States - atmos_gasesECM2C_515 | ecosystem: Environmental > Terrestrial > Soil > Temperate...
CGTCCTTCAAGTCCACATCTCCGGGTAGCGCGATGATTTCGCCCGCCTGCAAGCCGCCCATGACCTCGAAGTTCGTCGCGTCGGCGATCCCCACCTGGATCCGCCGCTTCTCCAGCATGGTTTTTCCTACCCTGCTGATCACCACGAACACGTAGCTCTGCCCGGACTCGCGCTCGACGGCCCCACGCGGCACGGCAACCACATTCACACGCTCCTTCGAATGAATCCGCACGTTCACATTTGTGTTTGGCAGCAATTCCAGCTTTTCGTTATCGACCGAACAAAGCAGTTCGCCCACGCTTCGCGTGCCTCTTGCCACCACTTGTTTTGGAACGATTTCCGTCTTCCCGTCCCACACTCGATTCGGCAAGGCATCCCAGGTGATCTTCACCGGCAGACCGGGCTCGAGCCCGCCCATCTCCGGCTCGTCGATAAACGCCCTTACGCGGACCTTGTGCAGGTCGGCCATCTGCGCCAGCAAATCCCCTACCTTCACATACTCGCCCGTCTTCACTGGCAGTGAATACAGCGTACCATCCACCGGTGCGGCGATGCTTCCCTGGTGCACCTTTTCTTCCAGCGCGGCCACATCGCTCTGCGCTTGTTGCACGGCGAGCGCCGAGCGCGAGGTGTCCAGGTTGGCAGCCCGGCTGAATTCCTTTTTCGCGGCACTCGATTTGTTCACGTCAGCTTGAGCCTGCGCGAGCGCCAGATCGTTGGCGGCAAGTTCATCCTTGGTCGCGGCTCCCTGGGCCAGCAAGCGTTCGAGCGAATCGTGATTGTGTTGCCGCCGCTCCAGTTCCGCCTGAGCTTTCGCCAGGTCCCCGTTGATTCGTGCCGCCTCATCGGCTCGCCCGCCAGCCTGGGCCGAGCGCAATTCATCCTGAGCTTGCAGTAATCTGCGTCGCGCCGCGTCCAGCTGCGAAGCGGCATCCTTCACATCCAGGCGTAATAGCAACTGACCTTTCTTCACGTTCTGGCCTTCCACTACGAGCACCTTCTCCACAAACGTATCGAGACGCGCTTCCACGGTATAAGGCGAAATCGGCTCAACTTTGCCGTTGCTGCTGATCGAAGACACAATGTTCTGGCGCACCGGTGTCGTCGCCGATATCTTCGCTACCGGTTGCCTGCCGCTGAGGCGCACAAGCACAAACGCGACAATGGCAGCGAGCGCCAGGAACAACAGCGTCCGGTTTCTCAGCTTCCTATCCATAAGTTCTTGAAATCTTTCTTTCGCAGTCGATTAGCGCAGCCCGGACCACACCCGGCTGTCTCCAGCGCCGGACACTTCTGCTTCTGTTGGGCTTGCTGGCCGAATTCCTCTGGCGGTCGCGTCCTAACCTAAAGTCTATCAGGAGGTTAACCTATTTCTCCACACACATCATCGCTCCGTTCCTGCTTTGAGATGCTGCCGCTCTTGGCGCGGGATGCCGCCCTTTTACCCCCGGCGCTCATGGTAGTAGAATCCCTTCCATGTCTGGCGATCCTCAGCAGGGCGCGCCCCCTACCACCAAGTCTGCTCCCCCGGCAACCTCATCCATGCCTGTCATCCACCGCGTCTGCGTTCAGTGCAACAACGTGTTCCGCGTGCCGGCTGATAAGTTCGATGCCAAACAGTGTCCGCACTGTCACAAAGGCTAGCTGCCCTCCTCGGAGCACTCTGACTTCGTTCGCTGCTCGTTCCCGGTTCACGTTGATGATATTTTCTCTCAGGTAGCCGGGTATCCTTTGCTAGCATCCAAGTTTGCCCATAATTCTTCTGCTGCCGTTGAGGGCTCCTTCATGATCGAGACTCGTGGTCTGTGCAAAATCTTCCAGGACAAAAAGCGCGGCGCCATCCACGCCGTCGACAACATTAGTTTCATCTGCAAGCCAGGCCAGATTTACGGCCTTCTCGGCGCCAATGGGGCCGGTAAGACCACCACGCTCCGGATGCTCGCCACCATTCTGGAGCCAACCGATGGCACCGCCGTCGTGTGCGGTCACGACGTCATCGACGAACCCGAGGAAGTGCGCGCCAATGTCGGCTTTCTCTCCACCGCCACGGCGCTTTATCCACGCCTGACTTCGCGGGAAATGGTCGAATACTTTGGCCGTCTGAATGGCCTCGATGAATCCACGCTCAAGAAGCGGGTGGACGAAATCTTCTCGCGTCTGGACATGAACTCCTTCCGCGACCGCCGGTGCGACAAACTCTCCACCGGCATGAAGCAGAAAACTTCCATCGCTCGCACCTTGGTACACGACCCTCAGGTCATGATCTTCGACGAGCCGACGCTCGGCCTCGACATCATGACCGCGCGTACCATCATCGAGTTCATCCGCGAGTGTCGCCAGCAGGGCAAGACCGTGATCTTCTCCACCCACGTCATGAGCGAAGTCGAAAAGCTCTGCGACGTTATCGGCATCATCCAGTCCGGCAAACTTCTTGCCGAAGGTTCTCTCGCCGAATTACGCGAGCGTTACCGCCAGAATGACCTCGAAGAAATCTTCGTCCAGGTGGTTGGTCCTTACCAGAGCAGCACGGAGGCCTGAGTCCATGAATCTTTCCGCTGTCTCCGTCGTGTATCGCAAAGAGCTCACCGAGTGGCTGCGAGACCGTCGCACCCTGATCTCCACCGTTCTTGTGCCGCTGCTCGCTTTTCCGCTGCTGATGGTGGGCATCACCGCTCTGGCCACCGTGATGATCGGCAACGCGGAAAAGGAAATCCCGAAGATCATGATTCTCGGCGGCGACGACTCTCCGCAACTTCTGGAGCGACTGCACAAGCTCGACAAGCTTAAAATTGTTCCTTACGCCGACAACTGGAAGGATCAGATTTCCAACAAGGACATCCGCGCCGCCGTCGAAATCCCCAGAGGATTCCAGGCAGCCCTGGCTGACGGGACCGCGCAAACGGTCAACATCTACTTTTACCAGGGCGAACTCAAATCCTCCTTTGGCGCCGACCATCTTCAAAAGGCAATCGAGGAATACCGCGATTCTGTCGTGAAAGACCGCCTCGCGGCCAAAAATCTTCCGGCAAGTGTCCTGACGCCCTTCGAGATCAAACAGGAGAATGTGGCGCCTCCCGAGAAAGTCAGTGGCGCAAACATCGGTGGATTCATCGGCTACGCCGTCATCCTGCTCTGTCTTACCGGCGCCATGTACCCTGCCATCGACCTCACGGCTGGCGAAAAAGAGCGCGGCACCATTGAAACGATTCTCTCCAGCCCCATTTCCCGGTTCGATCTGGTTCTCGGCAAGTTTCTGCTGGTCTTTTCCGCCTCGCTTGTTTCCGCCGTTCTTTCGGTCACGTCCATGGGCTTGTCTTTCGCCATTCTTGGCCACTCCCACCTGATGAAATCTTCGGGGGAACAAAGCCTCAATCTCAACCTGGGCCTGACCTCCGTGGTCGCGGTGTTTTTCATGGCCCTGCCTCTTGCAGTTCTATTCTCGGCGGTCTTGATGACCATCGCTCTGTTTGCCAAAACCTACAAGGAAGCCCAAAGCTACCTCACCCCCCTGACTTTCCTTGTCGTGATTCCCGCGGTCGCCTCCGTGATGCCTGGCGTCGAGCTCACCCCGAAACTCGCGCTCATTCCTGTGCTCAACACAAGCCTGGTCTGCAAGGAAATCATCACCGGCACCTACCATTGGAACTCCATCATCCTGATTTTCACTTCCACCTGCGTCTACGCGCTTGTGGCGATCTTTCTCGCCGTGAAAATGTTCCAGCGCGAAGACGTGCTCTTTCGCTCCTGAACTCCTCTCTTGGTTCCGCGCCCCCCGAACGGTAAGCCGGAATGCGTTTTCTCCACTGGCCACGCTCCACAATGCGCCGTCCTTGCCAGCCGAAAACTCCGCTCCTGCCGTAAACAATTCCCCTCTGTTCATTGAACAATTGCGGCGTTTCTTACGTCTATCTTCTACAGATGCGACTCTTTCTCCGGATTTTCCTGACCCTGCTTCTCGCCCCGCCTCTCATTTCCATCGTTCTTGGCTGGCTCGTGGCTCCTGCTTTTCTCCACCCGATCCGCCGCGCTCTAACCCCCGACCTCATCCAACAGGCTGACGTTTCGTTCGGCCAACTCGGCGCTCGGCGCGAAGCGTTCGACGTCCGAGCGCCCGACGGCGTGCTTCTTCGCGGTTGGAAAGTTCGCGCGGCACACCCAAATGGCTCCTGGGTTGTGCTCTTCCACGGAGTCGCGGACAATCGCATGGGGCCCCTCGAACACTCGCGCTTTCTTCTTCGCGCCGGCTACGGCGTCACCATGATGGACACGCGCGCGCACGGTGAAAGTGAGGGCCCGATCGCAACCTACGGCTGGCTCGAACGCAACGACACGCGCGCTATTCTCGATGAACTCGTAGCCACCGAGCATCCCGCTCATATCTTTGCCCTCGGAGAATCCATGGGCGCCGGGATCGCGCTCGAATCCGCCGCCGTCGACACGCGCATCGAAGCCGTTGTGGCTGAAGCACCATTCGCGAGCATTCGCGAAGCTTCTTACGACTACGCCGGGCTCCAGAAATATCCCCTGCTGGGAAAAACACTTTTTGCTCCGGGAGCATGGGTCATGCTGGCGCGTGGTCAGGCCCTTGCCGGCTTTCCTGCCGTGAACGTCTCTCCGGAAAGAGCCGTCGCCTCCCGGCCTTTCCCGGTTTTTCTGATTTGCGATGCGGAAGATACGACGCTCCCTTGCCGCCACGCTGAAAGAATTTATGCGGCCGCCACCGGCCCAAAATCCTTGTGGATCGTTCCACAGGCCTACCACACCGCGGCACTCGGCTATCAGCCCAACGAATTCAAGCGTCGCGTGCTGCACTTCTTCGCCGATCCGGCCCGCCACACCGTGACCGCACAAATGTCGCGCCGAGTGGGCGAATCTCCATCGCTCATTTCTGTCTGTCTCACAAATCAAGTCGGTCCCCGGAGCGGGTGTGGGTGCAGGAAGGAAGGCCGCTGGCGTCATTACGGGAACTTCATGTTCCCGTTTTAGTTCGACCCTTGCCCCCCAAACGGCGTCCGGCCGCCCGAATCCTTCTACACTGTTGCAGCCATCGCTCAAAATAAGAACGGGCGGCTCGCACCGCCCGTTCTTCTCGTTTGTGTTTCTTCAGCTATCCCCGCCCTATTACGGCTTGGGCGCTTTTTTGGGCGCTGGCTTGGCTGCTGGCTTCTCGGGGGCCTTCTTGGACGGCGGGGCAGTACGGCTGATCAACTCCGCCGCGTCCTCGGCGTTGAAGGGCAAGCCGAGCACTGACTCTTGGCCCGTTGTGCTCAGCCTCAGATCCACGCGCCGATTGTTGGCCAGCACCACTGCGTCGAAGTTCTTGAGGATCTTCTTGCGAACGTCTTCGCTCATGGTGGTGCTCTGCTGAATCATCGTCTTCACTTGCTCTGCAGTAAGGTTGTCTTCTTCGCCGACGGCTCTGGTTTCCAGATGGTCGGCCGGGACGCCATGTTCGACCAGGTAACTCTTGACTCGATCCACGCGCCGCTGCGAGAGCTTTTGGTTGTATTCCTTCGGCCCGCGTTTGTCGGCATGGCCTGTCATCGTCAGATGAGCGTCGGGTTTATAGCTGAGGTACTGCTTGAAGTCGCTGGCCAGACTGTCGAGCCTCTTTTGCTGACTTTCAAGCAAGCCGCCATTCGGATTTGCCACGCTGGGCCGGTCGGTCGGGAAGTAAATGGAATGCAGTGCCAGCCTGGCTTCCAGTTCCTTAGGCGCCTGCACCTCTACCGCTGTGGTCGCGTTGGTCCGGCCGCCCTGTCCGTCATCGGCCGTGCACGTCACGGTGTAGCTGCCAGCCTGGAGGCCAGTCGAATCAAACTGCCCGATCGGGCCGTTGCCGGAAACCTGGCCGCCCGTGGTCGAGTAGCTGTAGGTGATCGGATCGCCATCCGGATCGCTTGCCGTTGATTTGATCCCTACGCGCTCACCCGAAGTAATCGGGCTGCGTTCCGGAGCGCAGGAAATCACCGGCGGCCGGTTCGGACGCTTGGCCACCGCAACGTCCGCGGAGCACGTCGCACTGCCACCGCGGCCGTCGTCGACCTTCGCGTTAATCGTATAGCTGCCGATGGCCAGGCCCGAAGGATTCCAGCGAACATCCGGGCCGGTTCCATCGGTAGTGCCGCCCGTCGCCGTGTAGCTATAGGTCAACGGATCATTATCCGGATCGCTGGCGTTTACGTGAATCGCGACCGGCTCCGTTGTGCCCTGATAGACGGAGGTCGGCGTGGCGGAGCAGGCAGCCACCGGCGGCCGGTTCGGTTTCGGCGGCGCGGGCGGATAGCCCCAGCGGAGCACGGCTCCTGTTCCGATCCGGAAGTTGTTCTGCCGCCCCTCCGGGTTCACAAGCGTCCCAGTGAAGTTCGTCATCAGGTAGTCGGCTTCGAAAAACCGCCACGCAAAATTCTTGGATAACACCACGTCCACACCACCGCCTGCCGCCAGGGCAAACGAGGTCTGGCTCGTTTCACCGACCAGCTGCGCTCCGCCATGAGCGGCACCGAATAGCACTTCAACGAAGGGCACAAAGTGGTCGAAGCGCCGCAAGTTGAGCCGCGGACCAGCCAAATAGGTTTGCCAACTCCCCGTGATCGACTGCAGCGGAAAGGTTACCGACCCGTCAGGGTTTTGAATCGGCGGCCCGAAAATCTGGCGACTGAAATGATAGCCTCCGATTTCAGCTGTTAGTCCCAACCATTTGTTCGCGTTGTACGTGAAAGAACCGGTGGCACCGTAATTGTTAAAATTGTTGAAAGACTGGGGACTGAAATTTACGTACTGGAAAAGCCCGGCGATCTCCCACTTCGGCGTCAGCAATCCCCACGCGTGGCGGTTCCAGGGATTATTGTTCCAGTCTGACATCTCATCCGGACGTGGCGCTGCGGCTGCTGGCATCGCGAACAACGTACGCGATGCTGGAGCGATACTGAATTCGCTCGCTGTGGTGTTTGCAGCTGCCGTGCCCTCTGACCTTTCGCTTGACTTGCTGGCTGTGCCCGCATCCTTCTGCTGCGCACAGAGTGGCAGAGCTAACAACGCGCCCATTGCCACAGTTGCACACCAATTGCGCATAGTTTCCTCCCTAAAACGTACCTGAGAATTCCTTGAATTCCACGCGTCTTCCCTTTGGACCGCCTGCTGCGCTGGACGGAGACCACAGGGTTTTCTCGCAGCAAACGCCTTGTTCTGATATCGGGGCGGTTCCGTTCAATTGACAAACTCGCTCAACGCGAGGCACGGATAGAACAAGTTGCTGTGGCCCAAAGCATAGTCCACAAGTTCATCATCCTGCAAGTATTTCCTATGGCTTCCGGGGCCCAAGGCTCGCGCCTTTTTCCCCGCTACTCCCTTTTTCCTTGCGCTACAATTCTTCTTCTTGTGATGCCTACTCTCCCTCTTGACCTTGTCTGGGCCGGCCATCCGCGCTCGATTGCCTCGGCTCTCTTGCGATCCGAAGGCTTCAACGCCTTGGTCGATCCGGGCCCCGCCTCCACACTGGTCACTCTTCACGAACAGCTAGCCGGTCAGGGGCTGCGCGTCTCAGACTTAAACGCGATTCTCCTCACGCACGTTCACCTCGATCATGCGGGCGCCACGGGATCACTGGTTCAGGAGAATTCGCGATTGCAGGTTTTTGTTCATTCGCGCGGCGCGCCGCATATGGCCGACCCTTCCAAGCTTCTCAACAGTGCTTCGCGGCTTTATGGCCACGAGATGCAGCGCCTCTATGGGGAGTTCCTCCCCGTGCCTCAAGCGAATCTCCGTGCCCTCGAAGGCGGCGAGGTCCTTCGCCTCGGCCCGCGGCAGCTTCAAGTCCTTTACACTCCCGGCCACGCGTCGCATCACGTCACCTACTTCGACCCGGCGGAGAGCATCGCCTTTGTGGGCGACACCGCGGGCATTTCCATCGAGGGCCATCCGTTCGTCCTCCCGGCTACGCCGCCTCCCGACATCTCTCTCGAACTCTGGGACGCTTCACTCAACGCTATTGCCCAGTTGCACGCGCAGCGGCTCTTCCTCACACACTTCTCTTTCTCGAACAATCCAGACCGCCACATCGCTACCTATCGGGGGATTCTCCACCGCTGGTCCGATCTCGCCGGCAAGCTGCTCTCCAGCATCAGTGATGAAACGGAAGCGATGCGTGCTTTTGCCCGTGAAGTCGGCGCAGACGCGGCCCAATCCCTTTCTCCTGACGAAATCTCTGACTACTTTTTCAGCGGCGCGCTCCACCTCTCCTGGCAGGGCCTGGCTCGCTATCATCGCAAACGCGCCGCGACGGTCAATTGACGGTTCGGCGGAACTTCGTCTCGGCGATTTGCGTATCCTCGAGTATCGGGAAAAGCAAGGAGGTGCCATGTCTTTCACCCGCCTCGGTTCTGGCACAGACCGTGTCGCCTTGAGGCTATCTATGTTTACGCTCCCCGGCCTCGCTTTGCTCTTTGCCGGCCTCGTTCCACTTCGCGCATTCCCTCAGCAGGAAAAGGGCGCCGGCGTAGTATTGAGCGGCGATGCTTCTGCCAAGGATGTTGGCTTGCCTCTCTACCCGGGCTCTCGGCGCCATAAAGATAAGGAAGATGACTCACCCGCGGCGAACTTCGGGCTCTGGGGCGGGGGGGCGGGATTCAAGCTGGTGGTCTTGAAAATGGAGTCGGATGACTCCCCTGAAAAAGTTGCCGACTTCTATAAGAAAGCCCTTGCGAAGTATGGGAAAGTCCTCGATTGCTCGCACCCCGCCCCTGGGGATGCCAATTCTTCTAAGTCTGATTCGAAGTCACTCACCTGCGCTGATGATAAGCCCGAGAAGGGCGGTGTGCTCTTCAAGGCCGGAACAAAAGAAAAGCAGCATCTGGCCGCCGTTCAGCCTAACGGCAGCGGCTCACTCTATCAGCTTGTCTACGTTGCCGACTGGGGCAATTCCGGAAAGAAGTAGAGGCGCCTCGCGAACCCCTCACATTTACACGCCAAGGCTCAAATCTACTCCGTTGCGTCACCCAGGCCGAACTCGCGATGCGTCGTGTTGAGCGCGGCCTTTACCTTGTGCTCTTCAATTACGAACGAGATGTTGCTTTCCGAGGAGCCCTGCGCAATCGCAATAATATTCACGTTTTCCCGGCCCAGCGAATTAAACGTTCGTCCCGCAACACCGGGTGTCCCGCGCATGTTTTCCCCGACGACGGCGACAATGGCGATGTTCGGATCCACGGTGATGTGTTCCACCTTCTGATGCGCCAAATCCTGTGCGAACTCTTTCCTGAGCGCCTCAACCGTCCGCTGCGCGTCTGAAGAGGCTACGATGAAGCAAATGTCGTTCTGCGATGAGGATTGTGAGATCAGCAGCACGTTTGCCCGCACTTCCGCGGTTGTCGAGAACGTCCGCCCCACTACGTCCGGCAACCCCACAATTCCTGGCCCGCCCACGCTGATCAACGTCACGTCGCGAATCGCCGTCAGAGCCTTCACGCCCCCGCCAATGCTTCGCCCTTCCGGCGTTATTTTCGTTCCGAGCTTTTCGGGCGCGAAGCTGTTGCGAATCCAAACGGGAATCGCCGCCTGCACGACCGGTTTCAGCGTCTTTGGATGAAGCACTTTTGCTCCAAAGTAGGCAAGTTCCGCCGCTTCGCGATAGGAAATCACGGGGATGGTTCGAGCTTCAGGCACCAGCCTCGGGTCTGCGGTCAAGACACCTTCGACGTCGGTCCAGATAATCACTTCGTCCGCGTCCAGTGCCGCGCCCAGAATCGTTGCCGAATAGTCGGACCCGCCGCGCCCCAGTGTTGTCAATTCCCCGGAGAGTGACGCGCCGATGAACCCTGTCACCACGGGCGTGATTCCCTTTTCCAACATAGCTCCGAGCCTCGCCTGCGACTTGTCGCGCGTCAAATCCATTTCGGGTTCGGCGCCCCCGTGAAATCCGTCCGTTATGATCAGTTCTGTTGCATCTACGGCTTCGCTGGCCACGCCTAGTCCGCGAAGCTTTGCGGCAACTAACGGCGCAGACAGTCTTTCCCCCAGACTTGATATCGCATCCAGCGTGCGTGCCGTCAGTTCTCGCAGCAGCGCGGTTCCTTCACAGAACCGTCGCCCTTCCGTCAGGACTTCCTCCAACCTTTTCCGCACCGACGCTCGCTCGCCTTTGTGGTCCAGCAAGGCTTCCAGCGCGGTTTCATGTTGAGCCTGCAAGGTGTCCATCAACGAAGCTGCTTCTTTCCCGTTTCCCGCTTGCGCGCACTTTGCCGCCTCGATCAGCCGGTTCGTAACTCCGCTCATTGCCGAGACAACCGCCACGCACCGGCCCTCACTTGCTCCTTTCGCAATAATCTGCGCCGTTCGCGCGATGCAAGCCGCGTCTCCCACCGAGGTCCCGCCAAATTTCATTACTCGTAGCCGGGTCTTCATCTCCGTCCGCACCCCAATCGGCATTTGCAGGTCGGCAAAGCCCGCCTGCTCCAGCTATTGTACGGGGTCCGCCAGCGGTCCAGACGGATAAGGAGATAAAATGTACCGGTTTTGTCTTAAGAAACAGCCGACCTGCAGGGACAAGGGCCACATCCGCTCATCGGAGGAGCTATTCGGCACGGGAGCGCGTGCAGGAAGGATGCCCTGGGGAGGGAAAGTATAAGCTTGCTCTATCTTCCGGCAGCGGCCTTATGGGCTAACACTGCATGAGACATGCTCTCGAAGTCCAAGCCGCCGATCTTCGAGATGTACTGGCACAACTGGCACGCTTGCTCGTGTTTCTCGAGCAAGCTATAGGTCTTAACATATGCGCCCTGGAGCTGCTCGAGTTCCATGCTCAGTTTTCTGCTGTTGACGGCGTTGCGATAGAGCTCGGTGCGTCTCCGCTGCCAAGTCTCGAGCGCTCCGCGACATTCCTGCAAAAGGTGTTCGTAATCAGGGCAGACTGCAGTCTGGGGAGAAACCGGTGTCGTCATGGGGACCCCTTTTCTGCCACACCGAGGATTGTTCACAAAGAGCACCCGATTCGCCATACAGGAAAGTACCGGTTCTGGGGCTCTTACAGGAGCATCGTACCAGTCATTCCGCCTCCTCTACTACGCAAAATTTGCACTCAATGCATCAACTTCGGTAATTCTTACCTCCTGCTTCATCGCTTTTTGTTTGCCTCATGAGAACCGGATTTGCGTAAGAAATGCCAGTTCCTCTCGATCCGCAAGCCATGCCCTGCGCGGTCTATCGCCGCTGCGATCTGAAGCTTCCTGGCACGAGCGGAGGGCAACCGGAGGCTCGCTCGAAGTATCATATTCGCCAACGGATGAGCTTCTAACCATGACCCTCGGCGCGATGATGTATTGTCCTGTCTTGCACAGCCTGCGTCTTCGAAGGCCGCTCCTGATTTTGTTCATCCTTACCCTCCTCACGGCGGGAGCCTCCAGGTCATCCTCGCAGGAGACGAACTCGAGGAAAAAGGACGACGCGAGCATCGTTCGAGGAACTGTGCTTAACAGCGTGACGCATGCTCCGGTGGGACGCGCCCTGGTCCATTCCCTCGACAACCGCTTTGCGACTCTGACCGACGATGAGGGCCATTTTGAGTTTAAGGTTCCGCGCGCAGAAAATGCACCGCCGCAAGAAGGCGGGTCCCTCCCTTCCGAACCGGTCACAACCTTTTTTGCCGGGTCTTCGGGAGGCGTGCTTGACAATCAAGTTGCGTCTCAACTGGCCTCTCAATTCGCCGCCATGTCTTTTCAGCTTCGCGCGCGAAAGCCGGGATATCTGGCCGACAGTAATGCTCCCCAAATGACCACGGCCAGCAATGAAAGCTCGGGAGAGCTCGTCATTCCTCTGGTGCCCGAAGCGCTTCTGACCGGCCGCGTCAACCTGCCTTCGGACCCAGCCGCCGATAGGGCTCAGGTCCAACTCTACCGCCGGCAAGTGCAGGAAGGCCGCGGGCAATGGGTCCAGGCAGGTTTTGCTATGACCGACTCCGAGGGCGAGTTTCGCTTCGCTGATCTGCCCGCCGGGGAATACAAGGTATTTACAGGCGAGATCCTCGATCGCGATCAGATGACGCTTGATCCGCGGGCGCAGTTCTATGGCTTTCCGCCGGTGTATTTCCCGAACGCAACCGATTTCGATTCTGCGGGCGCGATTCGGCTCAATGCGGGCGCAACCTCCTTCGCCAATCTGACGCCGGTGCGGCGCGAGTACTATCCGGTGCGCATTGCGGTAGCGAACGGCACACCCGGCGTCGGGCGGATGGTTTCCGTGTTTCCGCAGGGGCACGAAGGGCCGGGCTATTCCCTCGCGTACGACGATCGCGAACAAGTGATCGAAGGGTTTCTGCCAAACGGAGCCTACACGTTGCAGGTGGCCTCGTACGGAGAAAGCACCACGAGCGGGCAGATGAACTTCTCCGTTCGCGGCGGACCCTTCGCAGGGCACGCGCTCACCCTGATGCCCAATAGTTCGATCAGCGTTAGCGTAAAACACGAACTCGAGAAGAATGAAAACCCGAGCGTCGTGATCGAAACTCTCGGTGACACGACGGATCAGCCGGAACATAAGCCCAACGTAGCGAAGCTGCAGCAGCGAGACGTGCAGGTCACCCTCATCCCCGCCGACGATTTCAAGCAGGCAAATACGGTCTCGCTGCGCCGCCCTAAGAGTCCGGAGGATGAGTCGCTGGTACTCGAGAACGTCGAACCCGGGCGGTATCGGGTGCGCGTCGACCTGACGCCGGTGACCTACATTGCTGCGGTCAGCAGCGGCGGCACCGATCTGTTGCGCCAACCGCTGGTAGTTGCGCCGGGCGTTGCCTCACCTCCAATCGAGATTATCGTTCGAGATGATGGCGCCCACCTCGAGGGGGAGATCGAGCATTGGGCTGAGGAAACCAAAGCGCGCGGGCCGAGTTTTAATGCACCGGGGCAGCTCCCGGCCTGTGTATACCTTGTGCCGGTGGCCGAAAGCAGCGGGCAATTTCGGGTCATCTGGATAAGCCAGGACGGAAGGTTCGAGATGATGCAGATTCCACCCGGTGAATACCAGGCGTTCGCGTTTGACCGGCAGCCTGTGGACCTTGAGTACGAGAACACCGAGGACATGCGCAAGTATGAGGGCAAGGGACAAGGGGTACATCTCGGCCCAGGCGCAACGGAAAACCTGAAACTGTCCCTGATCAGCACGGACGAATGAACCAGCGAGCCTATCAGCGCGTGCATCTCCCGGCGCTCTTCGCCTTGGCGCTTTTCGGGACCGCTCCCTGCTTTTCTTTGCGCGCGCAGGCGCCCAGCGCCCTGCGGAAAGCAGCGACAAGCGGTAAGTATACGATCTCCGGAACCGTGGTGAGCGCTGCGACAGGCACGCCCCTGGCGAAGGCCCGCGTTACCCTGAGCGACACAAGCAATTCGCAGAATACGGCGACTCTGCTGACCGGCGAGGACGGCCGGTTTGCTTTCCGGCAACTCGCCGCAGCGAAATACTCGCTGCGAGGAAGCCGGCGGGGTTATCTGGCCTCGGGCTACCAGCAACACGAACAGTTCTGGTCTGCGATTGTGACCGGTGAAGAATTTGAAACCCAGAACCTGGCGCTGCGGCTGATGCCGGCCGGGGTGATTTCCGGAAAGGTGCTGGATGAGAGGGGCGAGCCGGTACGCAACGCGCAGGCCAAGCTGTACACGGAAGGTCATAGTAGCGGCGTGACGCGCGTGACGCTCGTGGGAAACTCTCAGACAAACGACCTGGGAGTATTCGAATTTTTCTCTTTGTCGCCCGGAAAATACTTTGCGGCTGTGAGCGCGAAGCCGTGGTATGCCGTTCATCCGCCTTCTGAGCCGCAAGGGGTCTCGGGGACTCCCGCGGTGGCGGTCGACAAATCGCTCGACGTGACGTATCCGATGACCTATTACGGCGGGACCACCGATTCCGACGAGGCCTCGCCCATCATGATCAAGGGCGGCGCTCACGAGGAGATCGAGATCCATCTGACGCCGGTCGAGTCGCTTCGTCTGCGGTTCCATATTCCGGAACAGGGGCAACGAGAGGGCTTTCAAGTGCCCATTCTTGAGAAGCACGTGTTTGACTCGGTGGACTACATTGCCACCGAAGGCGTGATTCTGACCGACGGCGGATTTGTCGAGATGAACGGTGTCCCAGCCGGAAAATACACCGTGCGAATTCCCGGTACTCAGGGTCAAGCAGCCAAATTCAGCGAAATGGATCTTCGCAATGATGGTCAGGAGTTGGAGACGGACAAGGCAGAACCTGCCGCAAACGTGAAACTTGCGGTGCGCCTGGCGAATGGCGAGCCGCTGCCGAAGCAGCTTGGTCTGGGCCTGCAGGATGAGCGGCGACAGGTTGCCGCATTCAGTCCGGTGGGCCCGGATGGCACGGTCGCGTTTGACGATCTCGCTGCGGGAAGCTACAAAATCATCGCTACTCGCACACCAGAAAAGGCCTACGCGGTCGGACGAATTTTGACGGAGAGTGGCCAGCCTGTGGGGCCGACCCTAAATGTGCCGGCTGGCGCGGAGTTGCAATTCAACGTTTCGCTCGTCTCCGGCGTCGCCAGCGTGGAAGGTTTTGCGAAACGCGGGGACAAACCCGCTTCCGGCGTGATGGTCGTGCTGATTCCCGCCGGACCGGAAACGCACCAGGATCTTTTCCGGCGCGATCAGAGCGATTCCGACGGCAGTTTTTCGCTGCCGGACATTATTCCGGGAGCGTATACGGTGGTCGCGATTGACGATGCCTGGGATTTTGACTGGTCGCAACCAAGTGCGTTAGCGCGCTACGCGAAAAATGGGCGACCCGTTACGATCAGTGAGAACGAGCAAGGTAAGATCCGCCTGCCCGGCCCAATCCAAATGCAGCCGCGGTAAATCAGGACTACAGGTAGCGATGCGGTTTTAGGAACACCTACTGGACCTTTTTGTTGCAGGTGCATGGCGGGGGTGTAGTGTAGAGAAAAATGGCCATCGTGCCTGCTGGCTACACCGCACTCCGGAGGGTTCAGGGATTCCCATGGAAAAAAAGAAACTTGCGGTTCGAACTGTCACTGTTTTGTTGTTTAGCGTCTGTGTGGTAGCTGTTCTTGCCTCGCGCATCGCCGCGCAAGAAGACTCCTGGCAAGTGCTTCGCGCTGACTACGGCTGGAGACAGCAGCGAACCGATGTGACCGATCTCCTCCGCGATCTTCTTTCCCGCGGCGGCGTGAATGGCCGCGTGGCCGTCAACAACCACACCATGGGAGGCGATCCCGCCGTCGGAAAAGACAAGACGCTCCGCGTGTTCGCCCGCAACCTCCACGGAGAACAGCGGGAGTTTGACTTCAACGAAGGCGGTTTTATCGGCGCTGCCATGTTCAGCAATCAGGGCGGCAGAGATTCGAATGATCGCCCGCGTGGCGGCGACCCGGATCGCGACGATCGCTCTCACCACGGAGGGCGCGACTGGGACTCCTTGCAGATTATTTACGCTTTCTATGGTGTTCAGCGCAGGACCGTCAACGTTACCGACCTGCTGCGCTCCCGCGTTCGCGAAGGCTCGCTCTCGATTCATGTGGACAACAACTCAATGGGTATCGATCCCGCGGTCGGCGCAGATAAGATTCTCATCGTCGTCTATCGCTTCGAAGGGAAGGAACAAGCTGTTGCCGCCGGCGAAGGTTACATTCTTACCCTGCCGTAAGTGCGTGCGACCAGCCGACATAACATCGCCAACGGTTCTTCCGCGTGCCTTTCCATGCTACGACCGCACTGTAGCGCCCGCCCCAGGCGGCGAAGCATGTGCGGGTTGCACAACGAAATTGAGTTTGTTCCGTTTCCCATCCGCGAACATACGAGCTTCTTTCGACAGACCACTCCCCCCGTTGGACTGAAAATGTAGTTGCCGTTCAGACGAGGCACCCGAAAGCCGCCCGTTCGAAGCGGCGCTTCCTCGGCGGCGCCGATCGCTCGGGTGCGCGTTTGCATTTCCCCCTTCCACCTTCGGAGTACCTCGTCTTCCGGCTTCCCTCTCCTCCAAAGCTCTGGGGGAATAGGAGATTCGCCAAGCCTCCAACCGACATTCGAATTCGGGCGAAAAAGTGTGTACCCAACGAACGCGTACCCCTGTTGGACTCTCATGGCCTACCTCCTAATCCCAGCGCTCAGTCCAAAAGGGGAGGCAGCCAACAAGGCTGATATTCCTATGTTCAACCGAAAAGCGAGTAGGGTTCATACCCGAAGGGGGCCTGTCAGAGCAACTGTGGCGGGCCGGTTTTTTCTCGCCCCGCTGAGTCGTCAGGGTGGGGTTGGAGAGTCGTGGCGTGCTTATCTGTTCGTTCCGATAGGGGCCGGACCTTGAGGTCCAACATTAAGTGGTGGAAGAGGTTTCGGGGGTGGAGGGCTCAACAGAGGAGGAAGAGGAGGTATCGGGCGTCGACGGTTCGGCAGCGGATGGCTCAGAGGTAGCGGAGGCCTCAGGGTCTGAGGCGGCGGATGGCTCGGAATCTGGTGTGGTGGATGCTTCGGGATCGGAGACCGGGGAGGGAGCCGGCTCCGCAGGGGCCGGCGCGGGAACAGCGGGTGGTGCTGGCGCGGCGGGAGCGCCGAGAGCCGCCAAGCGGGCGGCAAGGACTTCGGCAATGAGATCGATCACTTTCTTTGCGCCGGAGCCATCGGGATCTTTGTCCGGATTGTACTGCGCAACATCGAGAGCCAGCAGATTCTTGTGTTTTACAAACTCGACGAGCGATGCTTTCACGTCGGCGAAAGAGAGGCCGCCGCTGTCGGGGACGTTAACGGCGGGAAATTCTTCCTGAGTGATGGCGTCAAGATCGAGATGCAGCATGAACTCGCGTGCGTCGGCGTGGAGGAGGCCCAGTGCGTTTTGCGCGGCAGCTGCGGCACCCTTGATCTGAATGTCGACGGCATAGACATGGCGCATGGGGGAGCGCGTGAGGAATTCCTGTTCGGGAGGATCGACACGCACGAGGCCGTAAACGACTGTGTCTGGCTCGCGGACGAGCGGAGGCTCACCCCAGAAGCGCACGAGTTCCGGAGAGCCCTTGCCGATGATGCCGGCGAGAGCCATACCATCGAGGCGGCCCGAAGGCGTGCTGGCAGGGGTGTTGAGGTCAGCATCGCGATCGAACCAGAGAAGATTGATGTGCTTGTAGTAGCGGCGCGCACCGGTAAGCAGCGCGACAATTTGCGTGCAATCACCGCCGAGGACGAGGACCAGCGCCCCGGACTTGACGGCCAATTCTGCCCGGGGCTTCAGGTCATTGAGAGAGGCAACAATTTCAGGGATATTGCGAGCGCGCTTGTGTTCGTCGTCGTCGGCAAAGAGGCGAGGAGCGCAATCGCCGAAATCAGTGACTTGGTAACCTATGGATTGGAGCCGCTCGGTGAGGCCGGCGGCGCGAAGCGCCGCGGGGGCTTTTTCACTGCCGGGGGAAAAGGCGGCGGCGCTCGACGGTGCGCCGATGAGGGCAAGCTGGTTCGGCTGACGGACGATTTTGACCGCCAAGGTGCGCTCCTTGTGCTGCGACAGAATGCGCCGGGCGACGGCAAAGGCGCCGGGTAATTCCCTGCCCGGCAAGCAAAAGCGAATCAGAGGCCGTCCGTGGTTGGCAAAAAATCAGCGGCG
>Ga0307477_10001754_pt1 | contig 17592 bp, 10 predicted proteins | sample atmos_gasesECM2C_FD_203316 | JGI IMG/M metagenome (GOLD analysis project Ga0307477, IMG submission 203316) | Hardwood forest soil microbial communities from Morgan-Monroe State Forest, Indiana, United States - atmos_gasesECM2C_515 | ecosystem: Environmental > Terrestrial > Soil > Temperate...
CCACCAGCGTGCGCGGCGACTTGTGTGACGCGGCGTTGCTCATCGGGCGCAAAGCCAACTATCGCAATGCCGGCACCGTGGAATTTCTTTACGACGTGGATGCTGGCAAGTGGTACTTCATCGAAGTGAATCCGCGCATTCAGGTCGAGCACACCGTCACGGAAATGGTCACCGGCATCGACCTGGTGCAGGCGCAAATCCGCATCGCGCAGGGTTGTCAGCTTCATGATGCGCCCTTGTCGCTCCCCAAGCAGGAAAGCGTGCCGCTTTACGGCTCCGCGCTGCAATGCCGCGTGACCACCGAAGACCCGGAAAAGAATTTCGCGCCAGACTATGGAAAAATCTCCACCTATCGCTCTCCCGCGGGCTTCGGTATTCGCCTCGATGGCGGCACAGCCTACGCCGGCGCGCTGCTGGCCGCCTATTACGATTCGCTGCTCGTGAAAGTGACCGCCTGGGGGCTGAACCTTCCCGAAGCTTGTCGGCGCATGGATCGCGCGCTGCGCGAATTTCGCATTCGCGGCGTCAAGACCAACATCCCGTTCCTGGAAAATGTCGTCAATCATCCGCGATTCCGCGCCGGCGAAGTCACCACCGCGTTTCTCGACGACTCGCCCGAACTTTTTCGCATCGCCACTCGCGGCGACCGCGCCACCAAGCTGCTCTCCTACTTGGGCGACGTAATTCTCAACGGCAACCCGGAAGTCAAAGGAAAGCAAATCCCGGCAAGCCTGGAGCCAGCGGTCCTGCCGAGCGTCCCGGGCATCGCGCCGCCCGCCGGCTCGCGGCAATTGCTGCAGAAGCTAGGACCGAAAAAGTTCGCCGCGTGGGCGCGCAAGGAAAAGCGCCTGCTGATCACGGACACCACGTTTCGCGACGCGCATCAATCGCTGATGGCTACGCGCGTGCGCACCTCGGATCTTCTGGCCACTGCCAGTTCCATAGCGCAGCGCCTTCCGAATCTTTTCAGCCTCGAAATGTGGGGCGGCGCAACATTCGACACCGCGCTGCGTTTCTTACACGAAGACCCGTGGCAGCGCCTGCGCCAGCTCCGCCAACGCATTCCGAATGTCTGTTTTCAAATGCTGCTTCGCGGCGCGAACGCCGTTGGTTACGCCTCGTATCCCGACAACGTCATCGAAGATTTCGTCCGCGAAGCTCACGCCCAGGGCATCGATATCTTCCGCATCTTCGATTCGCTCAACTCTATCGAGAACATGCGCGTCGCGATCGATGCCGTGCTCGAGACTGACGCCGTCTGCGAGCCGGCCATCTGTTACACCGGCGACATTCTCGACAAAAGCCGGCCAAAATATTCGCTGAAGTACTATGTCGGTATGGCCAGGCAGCTCGAAAAACTCGGCGCGCATTTCCTGGCCATTAAAGACATGGCCGGCTTGTGCAAGCCGTACGCCGCTTTCCAACTCGTTCGAGCGCTTCGCGAGGAAATCGCCATCCCCATTCACTTCCACACGCATGACACCAGCGGCTTGAATGCAGCCTCCGTGCTGAAGGCCGCCGACGCTGGCGTGGACGTCGCGGATGCAGCCGTGGCTTCCATGAGCGGCGGCACCAGCCAGCCAAATCTTAACTCCATCGTCGAAGCTCTGCGCCACACGCCTCGCGACACGCGGCTCGATGTCGACGCGCTCAACGAATGCTCCGACTACTGGGAAACCGTGCGCACCTACTACTCGCCTTTCGACTCCGCCCCTAAATCAGGTTCCGCACGCCTCTACCACCACGAAATTCCCGGCGGCCAATACACGAACTTGCGCGAGCAGGCCGCAGCGATGGGTCTCGGTCATCGCTGGCGCGAAGTCGAAAAAATGTACGCCCGCGTGAACAAGCTTTTCGGCGACATCGTCAAGGTCACTCCCTCCAGCAAAGTTGTCGGGGACATGGCGCTCTTTCTCATGGCCAAAGAGATGACTCCGGAGGATTTGCTCAAGCTCGACGAGCACCATGATCTCTCGCTGCCCAATTCGGTGGTGGAAATGTTTTCCGGTGTGCTCGGTGTACCTCCCGGCGGCTGGCCCAGGAAGCTGCAAAAAATTATCCTTCGCGGCGCGGCCCCGCTTCTCGGCCTTCCGGGCGACAGTCTGCCCGAGGCGAATCTCGATCACGAGCAGCAAGCTCTTGAGAAAAGAGTCGGCCACTCGATCCGTCGCGACGATCTCTTGAGCTACTTGCTCTACCCGGACGTCTTCCTCAAATACGACAAATTCCATCAAACCTATTCGGACGTCAGCGTTTTGCCCACCGCCGCATTTTTCTACGGGCTGAAATCCGGCGAGGAAATCACCATAGAGATCGAGCAGGGAAAGACGCTCATCGTCAAATTCCTCACCTCCGGCGATGCGCATCCGGACGGCACGCGCACCCTCTTTTTCGAACTTAACGGCCAGCCGCGCGAAGTCAGCGTTCGCGATCGCGCGTTGCGCGTGGTCGAGCGCGCGCACCCCAAAGCCGATCCCGCCGACTCCGGCCAGGTGCCTGCGCCGACCGCCGGCGTAATCTCCGGCATCGCCGTGCAAGCCAACCACGCCGTCGAACGTGGCGCGAAATTGCTGACTCTGGAAGCCATGAAGATGCAATCCAATATTTACGCGCCCATCTCCGGCCGCGTCAGCAAGCTGCTCGTCGCCCCCGGCCAGCACGTCGAGGCCAAGGATCTACTGGTGATGATCGTTCCGTGAGAAATCCTGACCTCCGCAAGCATGAACAATTTCCCTCGCGCTTCTTGCGCAACCAACGCGACCTCATCGTCTATCTTCCGCCCGGCTATCGCGAGCAGCCGCAGCGCCGATTCCCGGTTCTCTACTTGCACGATGGGCAAAATCTTTTCGACGGCGCCACCTCCTTCATTCCCGGCATGGATTGGCACGTCGGCCAAACCGCCGATGGTCTCATTCTCCGCGGCGCAGTGCAGCCGCTCATCATCGTTGGAATTTACAACCTCGGAAAAGCGCGCATCTACGAATACACGCCCACCAAAGCGCCGCGCCTCGGCGGCGGCCGCGCCGACGGTTACGCGAAATTTCTGGTGCAAGAAGTCATGCCATTCATTCAGCAGGGGTACCGTGCGCTCTCCGATGCGCGCGTCACCGGAATGGGCGGCTCATCGCTAGGCGGCTTGTTGTCGCTCTATCTGGGCCTGAAATATCCGCAAGTCTTCGGCCGGCTGGCAGCGCTCTCTCCATCCGTTTGGTGGAATCAGAGCGTCATTCATCGCTTCGCCGCCGCCGCCCCCGTCGAGCCGCGCCCGCGCATCTGGCTCGACATTGGAACAAACGAAGGCCCGCGCATCGTTCACGATGTCGAAGAATTTCGCGACGTCCTCCTGAAAAAAGGCTGGCAGCTCGACAGGGACCTCCATTACCAGCGCGTCGAAGGCGCCGGGCACAACGAAGCGGCCTGGGCCCAGCGCGTCGGCCCATTTTTGCAATTCTTGTATCCCGCGGCGGAGTCCACAGTATAATCCGCGATATTTTCGCGCTCACGGATTCGCCGGCATGACCGATCGCCCGCTCACCATTCTCTGCGTCAGCTCTTACGAAAAGGGCCAGGAATTTCTGCGCACCTGCAAAGCCCTGGGCTGCCGCGTACTCCTTCTCACCGTCGAAAAACTTCGGAACGCCGACTGGCCTCGCGAATCTCTCGATGACGTATTCCTCATGCCCGAAGATCTCTCCCAGCAGCACCTGCTCTACACGGTCAGCTACATGGCCCGCCTGCAACCCATCGATCGCATCGTCGCCCTCGACGAATTCGATATGGAGAATGTCTCCGCGCTCCGCGAGCACCTGCGCATCCCCGGCATGGGCCTCACCACCGTTCGCTATTTTCGCGACAAGCTCGCTATGCGTGCCCGCGCCAAGGAAGCCGGCATCCTCGTACCCGAATTCGTCCACGTTCTCAATTACGACGCCATTCGCGAATTCATGGCGCGCGTCCCGGCACCCTGGTTGCTCAAGCCGCGTTCGCAAGCCTCCGGCATCGGCATGAAAAAGATTCACAAGCCGGATGATCTGTGGCCCTGGCTCGACCAACTCGGCGATCAGCAATCTTTCTATCTGCTCGAGCAGTTCGTCCCCGGCGTCGTCTATCACGTGGATAGCGTAGTCTCCGACCGCGAAGTGCTCTTCGCTGAGCCCCACGCCTATGGCTCGCCGCCGCTCGACGTCTCGCATCAAGGCGGCGTTTTCACCACGCGCACTCTGCCGCGCGATGCCGTGGAAACCAAAACACTGCTGACCGTGAATCGCGAGGTCATCGAAGGCCTCGGTTATCTCCGCGGAGTCACCCACGCCGAATTCCTGAAATCGCACGCTGACGGCAAATTCTATTTCATCGAAATCGCCGCCCGCGTCGGCGGCGCCTACATCTCCGACGTGATCGAAGCCGCCACCAACATCAATCTCTGGCGCGAATGGGCGCGCCTCGAAGTCGGAGCAGGGAAGCAGCCCTACCAGCTTCCCGCCACGCGCCGCGACTATGCCGGCGTGATCGTCTCTCTCGCTCGCCAGGAACAACCGGATACCTCCGCCTACCAGGATCCCGAAATCGTCTACCGCGTCTCGAAGTATCACCACGCCGGCTTCGTACTCAAATCCTCGAAGCCTGAGCGCGTCCAGCAGCTCCTTGACTCTTACTCCGCACGTTTCGCGGAGGATTTTCTGGCCATGCAGCCCGTTCCCGAAAAGCCCACTGCCTAATTCGCACAAAATTTCATCACGGGACTGAAGGTACAGGTGTATGCTGTCTGCCCGGCCTAGTAACTCTCTGGAACAGCTCTTGCACACGATATTTGCCGCGCTCCGTCCCGAGGTCTAAAGTTTTGCTCTACCCCGGCCGGAAATCTGCGTGGGGTGCTGCTGTCCCTTTGGGGAGGTCCGATGTGGGGGAATAAGAAGCCGGAAACGCCGCAAGCCGCTCCAGGGCCGCAGGCCGCGCAACCGGAGCAAAAAATTTCACAATCGAATCAAGCGCCGAAGCCTGCTCCGGCGACTTGGGAGGGAAAAACCGCGATGAGTACTGATGCTTTGCGTCCATTGGGTGCGACTGCGGACCGTGCAACCGCGCGGCTCGGGTCCAGCCTGCACGTGAAAGGCGAAATTACGGGCAACGAAGATCTGCAGATCGACGGCTCGGTCGAAGGACTGATCCAGCTCGACGAGCGGAAGCTGACCGTTGGCGCCACTTCTAAGGTGACCGCCGACGTCATTGCCCGCGAAGTGGTGGTCTATGGCAACGTGAAGGGAAATCTTCGTGCCAAGGACCGTATCGAAATCAAGAAGGATGGCTCGGTCGTCGGCGACCTGACCACCTCGCGCATCATGATCGAAGACGGCGCCTATTTCAAAGGCTCCATCGAAATCGACAAGAGCGCCGAGAAAGAATCCAGTCGCGGCAGCGCTTTTGCCAAGCCTGTTACTGCTAACGCCGGAGCGCCGGCAGCAAAAACCATTTAACGTTTTCGAGTCCGAGTACCTCCCCAACCGGCGCGGGCATCCCAGCCCGCGCCGCTTTGTTTTTCATCCTCTTTTCTTGCCTCGCAACTACCGGGTAGCGCCGGCATCTTGCCGGCACAGTTCGCTGTATATTAATTATCTTGACAATCTCATTAGGATATTTACTATTCTGGGAATCTAATCCGACTGTGATCGGTTGTGTGTGGAGTCATCGCAGCGTGGGGCGATTGCGAAAACGCATCCCGTTCAGTATCTTTGTTTTTCTGCCCGTCGTGTGTGCCGGATGCGGAGGTGCTGGTGGCGGATCTGCAATCGTCCAACCTCCTCCGCCACCTGCAGCCGATTTTTCAATCACGCTCTCATCTACTTCGCTCCCCCTCTCTCAAGGGGCAACCGGTCCTCCCATCACGGTTTCCGTCACCGGACAAAACGGTTTCACCGGCGCCGTTCAAGTAACGCTGGCCGGCCTTCCTAACGGTGTCCTCTCCAATCCCGCTAGCCCGTTCAACATCGCGTCCGGCGCGAATGCCGCCATCGTCTTCGGTGCAGCGACCAACGCCGCCACAGGCAATTTCACAATCACCGCCCAGGCCACCAGCGGATCCTTATCGCACTCAGCCACTTTTGCACTCGCCGTGCAAGCATCTTCCGCTTCGCTGCTGCCGCGCACGACCTACGCGCGTACAGACGCCGTCGCCGCCTTCGACGATCCCCCCGGCGAAGCGCGCCACCGCCGCATCGCCTACGACGCCGCCAACAAACGCGTCTTCATCGCCAACCGCGCCATGAATCGCGTCGAAGTCCTCTCCACCACGGACCGAACGCGCGTGGCGCAAATCGCCGTCCCCGCCGCGAGCAGCGCCGATCTCTCCTCCGACGGCGCCACGCTCTGGGTCGGCACCACCACCGAGCAAGCCGTCGCCATCGACACCGCAACGCTTAAAGTTCGGTCGCGATATGACATTCAGCCGCTTTCGCCAATTCCGAACACCGTTTTTGACCGTCCCGAAGAACTGCTGCCGATGTCTAGCGGCAAAATAATGATGCGCCTGCGCCAGTCTGCCGCCGCGCAATCGCTTCTCGCGATCTGGGATCCCGTCGCCAACACTCTGACCAATCTCACTTCCGTCGAACCTGCCCTGTTCCAGAACGGTCTTGGCGCGATGGCGCGCAGCGGCGACCACTCGAAACTGATCGTCGCCGCGAACGACGCAAGCGGTGAGGCTGCGATTTTCGACGCGAGCGGCGCTATCGTTGCCGGCCCGCACGGCTTCGGCGGGGGCACTATACCGCTTGTAGCCACGAATCCCGATGGCAGCCGCTTCGCCGTCGAGGTCGTCTCCGCCGGCGCAACGCAGCTTTTTCTTCTCGACGCCGCGTTCAACCAAGTCGCCACCCCGGTCTCCCTCAGCGCCCAAGGCCTAGTTTTCTCGCGTGACGCAAATTTTCTTTACGCGAGTGAGAGTGCCGCCGGCCCTCCGCTGATCGCCCTCATCGATGGCCACACAATGCAGCCCGTAGGGCAGGTTCCCGATGCGTCCATCCAGGGCGCGCATTCTGAAATTGAAGAGGCTGACGAGACGCAACTCCTCTTCGGAATTGTCAATCGCGGTGTCAGCTTCATCGACGCCGCGAAGCCCACCGCCCTTCCTTCATCAGTTCCGTCCTTCGCATCTCCGCCCGCCGCTCAGCCTTCGCAAGGCCCAATCACCGGCGGCACGCCAACATTTCTCACCGGCCAAAATTTCGAGTCGACCGCACAAATTAAATTTGGCCAGGAGCTCGCTCCCGCCCCAACCGTCAGTCCCACGCAGATTCAGGTTGCCGCTCCCCCAAGCGTTACGAACGGCGCCGTCAACATAACCGCATATTTCCCCGGCGGCTGGCTGGCCCTCGCGCCCGACGCCTTCAGCTACGGCCCGCAAATTCTGGAAGTCCTCCCCAACGTGGGATCGAAAGCTGGAGGCGACGCAATCCAAATTTATGGCTGCGGCTTTGTCAGTGACCCAACGCAGCTCACCGCAAAGATTGGCGGTGCAGCCGCAACCGTGCAGAAAGTGGAGAATGTCACTTCCATCGCGCCGTCGCTCGCTCTCGACGCTGCATATCCATTCCCCCTGCAGCGCATCACGCTGCTGACTCCGCCCGGAACACCCGGCCAGGCCGACGTCACCGTCGCTTCTGCGGCTGGAGCCACAACCTCTGTCCGCGCGTTTCAATACATGCAATCCGCGCAAATCTTCGCCAAGCCTGCTTTGTACAAATTTGTTCTCTACGATCAGAAGCGCCAGTGGCTCTACCTCAGCAACACCGACCACGTCGACGTCTTCGATCTAGCGGCCGCGCAATTCCACGCCACCGGAATCAACCCGCCGGGCGGCCCGCCGCCGAACGCCGCGATCCGCGGCCTCTCCCTCACGCCTAATGCCTCGCAGCTCATCGTCGCCGATTTCGGCGCGCAAAGCGTTTATCTCCTCAATCCCGACGCCGGCACAGGCTCGACTGTGCCAGTCGGCGGCGTCGCCGGCTTCCTAAATTCCGGTCCCGCGCGCGTTGCCGCCACCAGCACGCAAACTGTTTTCGTCGCCATGAGCGGCGAAGGTGGCTCCTCCGGCGTTTGCAGCTCGTGCCTCTCCCAGATAAATCTCTCCGCCAGTCCTCCCACCGTCCAGCCCGCTCCGCAACCGGAGGTCACCAGCCTTACCGGTACTCCGCTCGTGCAATCCAACGCCACGGGCGACACCGTTTTTCTCGCCTACGCCGCCGCCACCGGTGGTCCCGTCGGCACTTGGTCCGCGGCCGCGCCCAATCAATTCACAACCTCCGTCGCGAAAGAATCCGCAGCTGATCTCGCCGTCGCTTCCGACGGCGCCGTCTTCGCTTCGCGCGCAAGCGCTGGCCCCGAAATTCACGGCCCCAATCTCTCCCTAACCGCAACCCCGGCCAGCCCTGAGCTCGAGCAAATTCCCACTCGCGTTCTCGTCCCTGGCCTCACCCTGCATCCCACCGGCGCGCTCCTCTATCAGCCCTTCCTCACCGGTCCCGCACCCGCCGCCCCTCCCGCCGTTGGAATTCAAGGCGGCGTCGACATCCTCGACGCCCGCACCGGCCGTCTCCGCCTGCGCGTCTTCTTACCCGAGCCGCTCGCCACGCTATCCACAGACGTCGATGCACTCCACGGCAGCTTTCTCACCGTCGACGAAAACGGCCAAAGAATTTTCGTTCTCACTACCTCCGGCCTCACCGTCGTTCAACTCGCCAACGTCCCGCTCTGCATCGGTACAGTTTCCCCTGCATTCGCCCCAGCCGCCGGCGGCACCACCCTGACCATCCGCGGCAGCGGTTTCCAATCCGGCGCAACTGTCACCATCGGCGGAAAAGCCGCCGCCGCAATGTTCGTCGACATGAACACGCTAACCGTGACAACTCCGCCGCTAGCCGCCGGCCCCCAGCAAATCCTCATCACCAATCCCAACGGCGACTCCTACTCCCTCGATGCCGCCTTCACCGCCAACTAGCCGTAAACCCATGTCCCGTGAACGCCGACCTCGACGTCCACTTCGCCCCGCAGTAAGACCTCAGCGTTCCTGCCGACCCCGGTCATCTAATCTCCAGCCAGATAACTCTGGATGAGAAAACGTTGCGCCGAGATCTTTCTAGTGGCCATCCTGACTGCAGTGCGAGTAGCATCAGCAGCCGTCGCAGGAGACTTCTCAATGAAAACGAAAACCAAGCTCAGCCGCCTCACGCGCGCTGGAAAAATTTCGATTTGCGCAGTCGCTCTCTCGACCGCACCCCCCACTTTCGCCCAGACCTCCTCCAGCGCGCCTCCCGACGACCACGTCGTGCAGCAGCGCGTCGACGCTCTGCTCAAAGAAATGACACTTGACGAAAAAATCGGTCAGCTCAGCCAGCTTTTTGATTTCGGCAAAGTGAAACCCATCGAAAACGCGGTAGTCAACGCGCGTGTAGGCTCGCTGCTCTTCGTCACCGACCCAGTCGAGATCAACCGCTTCCAGCACCTCGCCGTCGAGCAGACTCGTCTGCATATCCCGCTGATCTTCGGGTACGACGTCATCCACGGCTTTCGCACCATTTTCCCCGTGCCGCTCGCCATGGCTGCTTCCTGGGATCCCTCCATTGTTACCGGCGCACAAACGATCGCCGCCAAAGAAGCACGCTCCGTTGGCATCGCCTGGGCGTTTGCGCCGATGCTCGACATCGCTCGCGATCCGCGTTGGGGCCGCATTGTGGAAGGCGCCGGCGAAGATCCCTATCTAGGTTCCGCCATGGCCGCGGCACAAGTCCGCGGATTTCAGGGCGACTTCATCGGCTCACCCGATCACATTCTCGCGTGCATGAAACATTTTGCAGGCTATGGCGCAGCCGAAGGGGGCCGCGATTACGATGCGTCGAATATTCCTGAGTCCCAGCTTTACAACGTCTACCTCCCGCCCTTTCACGCCGCTGTCAAGTCCGGAGTCGGCTCGGCCATGAGCGCCTACATGGACCTCAACGATGTACCCGCCACCGGCAATCGCTGGCTGCTGCATGACGTCCTCCGCGATCAGTGGAATTTCACAGGTTTTGTGGTCAGCGACGCCAACGCCGTGAAGAGCCTGGAGAAACACGGCTACGCAAGAGACCTCTCCGCCGCCGCCCTGGCTGCCTTCAACGCCGGCGTCAACATGGAAATGGCCATCGACTTCACGGCCTACTCGCGCAGCCTCGCCGCCGCCGTTCAGAGCGGCCAGATCACCGTGCAGCAGATCGAAGCCGCCGACCGTCCCATCCTCGAGATGAAAATTCGCCTCGGCCTCTTCGAGCATCCCTACGTTGATGTGGCGCGCTCTCAGCAAATCCTCGCCACGCCGGACCATCGCACCGTGGCCCGCCTCACCGCCGAACGCTCCGCCGTGCTCCTCCGCAATGAAGGCAGGCTCCTGCCGCTCAACAAGACCGGCTATGCGAGCATCGCCGTCGTTGGTCCCCTCGCCGATTCGCAAATCGACATGCTCGGCTCCTGGGCCTTCCAGCAAGATCTGCAGGAAACTGTCACCGTCCTCAGCGGTCTGCGCAACAAACTCGGCCCGCAGACGAAACTCAGCTACGCGCCCGGCGTCCAACTCCGCCGCAGATTTCCGTCCTTCTTCGACGATATTGTTCACCTGAAGCCCTCCCCTGCTTGGACACCGCAGCAGGCTAAGGACGAAATGTCCAAGGCCGTCAGTCTCGCAAGCTCATCCGACCTCACCATCCTGGTCCTCGGCGAAGCGCAAAATATGAGCGGCGAAGCCGCTTCCCGTGAATCGCTCGATCTTCCCGGACAGCAAGAGCAACTCCTCGAAGCCGTTGCCGCAACCGGCAAACCCGTCGTGCTCGTCCTTCTAAATGGACGCCCGCTCAACATCAAGTGGGCCGCTAAACACATTCCCGCCATGCTGGACGCTTGGTACCCTGGCACGCAGGGCGGCAACGCCATCGCCAATCTGCTCTTTGGCGATGCTGTTCCCGGTGGCAAGCTGCCCATCACCTGGCCGCGCGATGTGGGCCAGTTGCCGATGAACTACGCGCACAACACCACCCAAGCTCCGGAAGATCAGGGCAAGCGCTACTGGGATGAAGAGAGCACGCCGCTCTATCCGTTCGGTTACGGCCTCAGCTATTCCACCTTCCGCTTCTCCGATCTCAAACTCAGCCGCTCGCAGCTCAAGCCTGGCGAGACGGTCGAGGTCACCTTCGACGTCGAAAACACCGGCGCATCCCCGGCCGACGAAGTCGCTCAGCTCTACATCCATCAGCGCTCCGGCAGCGCCTCGCGCTCCGTCCGCGAGCTCAAAGGTTTTGAGCGCATCACGCTGCCGCCGCACGCGAAGAAAAACCTGCGTATGTCGCTCGGCAAGCAGGAGCTAACCTACTGGAGCACCGCGAAGAAAGATTGGACGGAAGAACCCGCCACCTTTGATCTTTGGGTCGGCGACAATTCCGAAGCGTCTCTCCACTCCACCTTCGAGGTCGTCCCGTAATCGACGCGAGAGACGGACAGCTCGTCCGTGCTTAATTTTTGCAATAGTAAGCAGTAAAGAACTCCGCCACAAGAATGCGCTAGGCCGCGCAATCTTCTTCCGGCTACGATCGAATCAAGCATGATTGAATTTCAAGCCCTTCGCCGCGAATACGGAGATCTCGTCGCCGTGCGGGATCTGCAAGTGTCCATTCCCGAAGGCGAGGTTTACGGCCTGATTGGTCCCAACGGGGCCGGAAAAACCACCATCATCCGCATGGCTTGCGGACTCCTCACGCCCACCGCCGGACATATCACCATCTCCGGCGTTGACGTCCACCAGCATCCCGAACTGGCGCAAAGTCATATCGGCTACCTCTCCGATTTCTTCTCCGTGTACGACGACCTCAAAGTTTGGGAATACCTCGACTACTTCGGCCGCGCCTACAAAATGCCGGACTCGCAATTGCGCCTGCGGATCGACGAAGTCATCCAGGAAGTCGGCCTTGAGGTCAAGCGTGACGCCTTCATTCGCGGACTCTCCCGCGGCATGAAGCAGCGCCTCGGCATCGCTCGCGCCATCATCCACAAACCCAAAGTCCTTTTGCTCGACGAGCCCGCCTCCGGTCTCGATCCCAAAGCCCGCGCCGACCTGCGCAACCTCCTCCTCGCCTTGCGTGCCGAAGGCGCCACGCTTCTCATCTCCTCGCACATCCTTCCCGACCTCGAAGGCTTCTGCAAATCCATCGGGGTCATGGAAAAGGGCGTCATGGTCCGCAGTGGCACGGTCGCGGATATCTCCTCGCAGGAATCTCAGCACTTCTGTGTTGTCCGCCTGAGTTGGGTCGGCGAAGCTCCAGTAGAGCAAGTCCTTTCCTCCATCGACAAAGTTTCCGACATTGCCATCCGCGGCTCTGAGGGGCTTTTCCGCTTCGCCGGCTCCGATGACGATCTCGCCGCTCTCCTCCATCAATTAGTCACCCACGGCGTCCGCATCCTTTCGTTCGGCGAAGTGAAGCAGACCATCGAAGATCTCTATCTCAAGCTCTCGCGCAACGAGGTGATGTAGTGCAAGCCCTTTGGCGCAATCCCGAGTTGATTCGTCACGCTCGCGCGGATTTACGACCCGCCCGAATGGCCACTGCCGCGGCCGTCTCTGTTCTACTCTGCGCCCTTCTCATTTTGATGTTCTACCATCCGGGCATCGACAAAACTTCAGCACCCGCCGACCGCGATCTCGCAACGATTCTTTTCATTTCCCTCGCCTCCCTTCAGGCCCTTGTTTTCTGTCTTTGGTGTCTCTCTTCCTGCGGCCAGGCCATCTCCTCAGAGCGCGCCCTGAAGACCTTCGATTTCCTTCGCACCACTCGGCTCACCTCCTGGGAATTGCTGGTTGGCATGGTTTTCGGCGCGCCCTTGATGGCCTACTTCACCCTGGCTTGCACTTTGCCGTTCACGCTGGTCCTCGGCCTGTACGCCGGCTTTCCTCTCCTGGCCCTTGCCGCAACGTACCTGATGCTTCTCCTGCTCGCCGTGGTCTTGTCCCTGGCCGCGCTCGCCATTTCGATGATGACAGATCGCCCGCGCGCCGGCGAACTCCTCTTGCTTCTGGCCTTGTTTGGTTTTCCCGCTTGGGCTTCCATGATCGGCGCAAGCGGCAATTCGCCTTTCCCTGGTTTAACCGCCATTCTGGTTATCGTCGGGCTTCAGCCGCTTTACCACGTGGCTCCCAATCCGTACATGCCCATCACCCAACTCACGCATGTGCCCTTCTTCAGTTTCCAGGTCCCATCCCTTTTCGTCAGTGTTGTCCTCTACCTCAGCGTTGGCGCCTGGCTGCTTCTCATCCTTCTCCGCAACCTGAAAAAAGACCGCGAGGACATTCGTCTTCTCTCGCGCTGGCAAGTCGTCGGTTTCACCGTCTATCTCAACTTGCTCCTTTTCGCGCTCCTCGATTTGCGCACCATCCATTCGAAATCTTCCAATCCCGCTGATCCATCCGCTTCGGATATTGGCTTCGCGTATCTCGGTCTGAATTTTCTGATCCTCTATGCCGTCGGCCTGGCCTCGCTCACCACTCCCGCCCGCTTGCGATCCGGGTGGGTTCGCGCGTCGTCAAGCGCTGCGTTCTATTGGTCGGAGGATGGTCTGCCCTGGCCCTGGATGGCCGCTTCTGCGATCGCCGCGTTTCTCCTCTTTGTGCTGGAGGCGCTCGTGGCCAGGCCTTTCATTCCTTTTTCGGAATGGTCCGTTGGCGGGCTCGCGGCAGGTCTTTTCGTTCTGTTGGTTTTTGCCGTGCGCGACGTCTTATTTCTGCAGTGGTGCGCTTTAAGGGGTTTCCGGAGTCCTGCGGTCAAAGGCATGCTCTTCTTGCTGCTTTATTACATCACCGCGCTCACTGTAACCGGCTTCTGCTTTCATTCCGGTATCGCCTGGTTCACTCCATTGGGCGCGTTCGGAGACCCTGAACTCGGCGCGCCCACTTCCGTTTTCATCGGCGTCGTTCTCCAGCTCGCAGTAAGCGTTTATCTCTCGATTGCCATTCGTCAGCGTCTGGCGCCTTCCCCCTCTACCCCCGCTGCCTCGAATGCCTTAGCATCCTGATAGCTCCGCGCCCGCCCAGACTCCTTCGGTTATCCATCTGTGAGAAGGGGGTGCAGAGGGATTTTGCATTACATCTCGCTTCGGCGAAAACGGTCAATCAGGTGAGCGCATGCGCGCACGGTGACGGCCATCATAGTGAGCGTCGGATTCTGGCACGCAGACGACACAAAGCTCGCTCCGTCCATCACGAACAAGTTTTTTACGTCGTGCGCCTGGTTGAACGCATTGAGCACAGACTTCTTCGGATCGTTCCCCATGCGCGCTGTCCCCAGTTCGTGTATGGCCATACCCGGCATCTCGACGCGCGCTCGCACGCGGATATCTTTTGCGCCCGCCGCTTCCAGCATTTCCGCCGCCGTGGCCCCAGCATCCTCCATCAGCGCGGCTTCGTTGTCGCCGTGGGTCATGCAAATGCGCAACGCGGGAATGCCCCAGGCATCTTTTAGATCGCGGTCGATTTCACAGTAGTTGTCCCACCGTGCCAGCGATTCACCGAAAGCTCCGAGGGAAATCTCGTACACGCCTTCTTTCACAGCCTTCTTGAACGACGCTCCGTAGCCTTCGGCACTGAAGTTGAATCCGGCCCCGGCCCCGCCCTGGTAACCATAGCCACGTATGAACCCCGAATGCTTGTTGCTCGAAGGAGTGTTCCGGAAGCGAGGGATGTAAATCCCGTTGGGCCGTTGGGGCTCGTTCGCATCGGGAAGAGTTTTGAAATCTGGCAGACGACCCGAGGCTCCTGCACCAACGACATGATCCATCAGGTAACGCCCTAGCGCACCGCTCGAATTTGCCAATCCATTCGGATATTCCCGCGTAGACGAGTTCAGCAAGATGCGAGTGGATTCCAATGCCTGCGCGCAAAGTATCACCGCTTTTCCGCGGACCTCCTTCACCTGCCGGGTCAAGCGATCTACATAAGTCACTCCGCGCGCCTTGTTCGGCTCAGTGTCCATGTTTACATGGCTGACCACTGCGTTGGTGAAGAGCGTGCAGTTGCCGGAGCTCAGCGCATCCTTGACGGTCGTAAATGGGCTGCTGAAGTAGGAAAACGTCATGCATCCGCGTTCGCAAGGTCCGCAATAGTGGCAGGCGAGACGTCCATTGTGATTTTGCGTCAGTACCGCCGCGCGCCCGATCGTGACCGTGTGCCCGAACTTCGCTTTGACGCGTTCTCTTAACTGAACTTCTCCGCAGCTCATTTTCATCGGCGGCAGGAATTGCCCGTCGGGCAGCATCTCATTCCCCTCCGCCGCTCCGCTGATGCCTACGTACCGCTCCACGATGTCGTAATACGGAGCAAGATCGCCATAGCTAATCGGCCAGTCGTCGCCATACCCGTCGCGGCGCGCCGCCTTAAAATCGCTATCACTCAGGCGGTAACTCTGGCGGCCCCAGACTAGCGATCGCCCTCCTAACACGCGCAGCCGTTGCCATGTAAATGGCTTGCCGGGCGGTGTGCTGTACGGATTCTCCAGATCGTTCACAAACCACTCGTAGTTGTACTCCATACACGCGTAGCATTGCTTTTGGATGGGCCGCGTGCGCACTACCTCTGGCGAGTGATCGCGGTATTTGAGCTTGAAAGCCGGCATGTGCTCGGTAAACTCTTTCGGACTGACCGCGCGGCCTGCTTCGAGCAAGGCAACTTTCAGTCCCGCCTCCGCAAGTTGTTTCGCGGCCCAGCCGCCCGTGGCACCCGATCCCACAACCACGGCATCGTAGGTTTGTTGCAGAGCGTCCTGCGCTGTGTGATTCATGCTCATTTGTGATTCCCTTTCGGATGGTCACAGCCTTCATAGCTGCCGTGCGCAAAAGCGCCGTCCCACCCGAGTTCCCGCTCGCCAATCTGTGAGCTGTAGTAGGCAGTCATGATGCGCTGTTTTAGCGCCTCAAAATGAGCGTGACCCGTATCGGGCACTGCATCCCTTTCACCAGTCCATCCACTCGCATTACGCGGATACGCCAGCACGTGCAACAAAACATCTTGGTCTTCTCGCGACAGGTAGCGAAACGCCGCTTTGAAACGCCGCATGCTTTCGCCATCCAGATATCCGAGAGAATTCAAGAACCCTTGTTGCGTTTCGCGCGTCTCCGCAGCCAGCACAAGATCGATGTAGCGATTCACCAGTGCTTCCTTGGCGCCGGGAGTGTCCGTCGCTGGGATCATCAGGTCGCTAAGCACAATGAGCGTTTCATTCTGGTGCTCGTCCAAAAAAAGCGGCTTCCATCCTGGTGCCGCGAGATCTTTCGAGGCGTCAACACCGCTTTGCGCCGGTGTCAATTCGGATGGCACCGCCGCACTCTGCGCCGTCCCAAGCGGAGGGCGCAGCGCAGCAGCGGCACCCGTAAGAAAACCCGCACGGATCAATTCGCGTCGTTTCATGGAAACTCCTCGCGCGCAACCCCGCCGTTTTCGGCAGGCTGCTCGCCGGGAAGTCTACACCAAAGGGAGGTGGGCTTCGATGCCAAGCGCCCCTCCATGACCTATTCATTCAAACTAACCAGCAATTGACCGGCTATCGACGGAGGTGCGAATCAGGTGACAAGGGACTTTTGGCGGAGAGACGGCAAAGGTCCTGATTTGGCCGTAGAGACGCGTCATTCCCAGCGCCGGAAATCGCTAAACCAGTGATATCCGGCAGTGATAAACCGCCGGTCTGGTAAGCTCCGTGGAACAAAGAGGCGGAAAAGCAATTTCTTGAGAGTCTTCATTGTGTTTCCTTCTTTAGAAATCGATAGCGTTGTTGTGTTCATATCCAGTTGGATACGCACGCCCTCGAAAAGTTGCATGCCAAAAAAACCTGCTCCAAGCAAGCCTCCACTCTAACCCAGAGCGCTTCTCTGTAGAGAAGTTGGCCGTACGCCGACCTGCGCACCTGACCGTGGCACAGCCTATTAGGCTGTCCGCCGTGCGCAGTCCGGCCACAATCGTTTAACCTTATTTGCTCCTTTCTCATCGAACCGGGGGGAGCAGATTACAAGCGTTTCAGGAGGCGTCATGCAGACGCGCAAGCTGGGAAACTCAGACATGCGCATCACGCCCGTAGGCTACGGAGCGTGGGCCGTAGGCGGCTCGGGCTGGGATTTCGCCTGGGGCGCGCAAGACGATGACGAATCGATCGGCGCGATTCACCGTTCCCTCGAGCTCGGCGTCAACTGGATCGACACCGCCGCCGTCTACGGTATCGGCCATTCCGAGGAAATAGTCGCGCGCGCCCTGCGCGAATGGAAAGGGCAGCGCCCGTACGTGTTCACCAAGTGCGTCATGCGCTGGGACAAGAACGGCCGGGTCACCAAGGTGCACTCGGCCGCTTCCATCCGCCAGGAATGCGAAGACAGCCTGCGTCGCTTGCAGGCCGACGTCATCGACCTCTATCAAATCCACTGGCCGCCCGAAGACAACGGCCCCGGCCTCGAAGAATCCTGGAGCACCCTCGCCGCTCTGCGCAAAGAAGGGAAAGTCCGCTGGATCGGCGTCTCCAATTTCGATCTGCCGCAGCTTCAGCG
>Ga0307477_10001756_pt1 | contig 17586 bp, 19 predicted proteins | sample atmos_gasesECM2C_FD_203316 | JGI IMG/M metagenome (GOLD analysis project Ga0307477, IMG submission 203316) | Hardwood forest soil microbial communities from Morgan-Monroe State Forest, Indiana, United States - atmos_gasesECM2C_515 | ecosystem: Environmental > Terrestrial > Soil > Temperate...
GACAGAGTGCCAAGGAGTGTCGTAAGAAGAATGAGCATCGGAGGAGAATTAGGATAGAAAGTATAATTCCCATCCGCTCAGATAGTTCGAGGTTTTCGAGAGGCACAGTCGGTCAGTCGCACAATTGGGTCGAGCGGGGTCAAACTCGTGCTCGTGTGCAAGGTATAGGCAGCACGGATTCCCTGGTTCAGCACCAGTGAGTCACCTGAGCAACAGAAAGAGCCTAATGGCGTTTGGGTCCAACAAGAGCTGGTTGAAAACAATGGGAGGCCACTAACCGGTTCTACCAAGATGCGCCAGGTGCTCACCTCTCCGATCAAGCATACGAAATTCTCGTCTCCAAGGTGAGGCATGGTGAGATCCCCAAAGATTACCTCCGCTTAGCCGACTATACTTCCGAAATCGGTGGGAGGTGGCACTTCTCCACCATAAGCCTCTAAACCTACTCGTCTCGCAATGCGACCATCGGGTCCACTTTGGTGGCGCGGCGCGCTGGAATGTAACACGCCAGCAGGGCCACGGCGATCAGCGTAAGCGAAGTGACTATGAAGCTCAGTGCATCGGTGGAACTCGTGGAGTAGAGCAGCGACCGGATGACGCGCGTTACCGAAAATGCTCCAACCAATCCCAGAAGCAAACCGAATACCAGCAACTGCACACCTTCTCTGAGCACCATGCCCAATACGTTGCTCCGCTGCGCGCCTAGGGCGACTCGAACGCCGATCTCGCGCGTGCGTTGGCTCACAGAATATGAAATAAGTGCGTAAAGGCCGATCGCCGACAGCAGCAGGGCTAGTGCCGCGAATCCGCTAATCAGCCATGTGCGAAAGCGCTGCTGCACTAAGGATTCATCAAGCAGCTCCTCCATCGTCCGTATCTGCGCCAGCGGGACAGCACTGTCCATTCCTGCAAGTTGGGTACGTATTGCGGGCACAAGGTCCGTCCCATTTCCACTGCTGCGGACCACCAAATACATTTCCCGTGACCACATCACCCAGCCATTCTCGTTGTAGGGAACGTAGAGGGTCGGCCCGGGTCCGGAATCCAGTCCTGAGTACTTAACGTCTCCGACTACACCCACGATCGTCTCCCACGGAGAATTTGGATCGGGGTCGCCAGTCTGAATCCGGCTGCCAATCGGGTTTTTGCCGCTGAAATACTGTTTCGCCATGGTCTCATTGATGATAACGATCATGGGGTCCTTCTCTCCTTCAACCCTGTCAGAGGGAGAGAAAAAGCGTCCTTTCAATAGAGGAATCCCGAGTGCACGAAAATAGTCCGGACTCACCGTCATCTCCTCCGCAAGTTGTTGTTGACGATGGCGATCGTAGCCCTGCCCTTCGACTGTAAATGGATTGGTGATCTCCAGCAGGTTGGGCGGCACGCTCATGGTGATGCCTGCGGCCTTCACGCCTGGCTGCGATTGTACCCTTTCCAGGAACTGCTGCCAGAACTGCCGAATTTTTGGCGGATCGGCATATTTGTTAGGAAGAGAGATTGTCGCGGTGATTACGTGATCGGTTTCGACCCCGGGGCTCACACCGCTCAGCCGCAGAAAGCTTCGAATAAGCAGGCCCGAGCCGATCATTAGCAGCAAGGCGAGCGCGACTTCAAAGACCAACAGCGCGCGATGGGTTCGATGAGCAGAAGCTGACGACGACGAGCGGTTCGTATCTTTCAAAGGATCAGTCAGCGATCGCCGCGATGTTTCAATGGCGGGCGCCAATCCAAACAGTATTCCACTACCCACGCAGACCACAAATGTAAACAGCAGTACTCCGGAGTTAATGCCGACCTCATTCAGTCTTGGCATCTGTCCCGGGCCAAATGCCAGAAAGGCCCGAACGGCTAACCAGGCAAGCAGCAAGCCGATGACCCCTCCCAGCAGCGAGAGCACGGCGCTCTCGGTGAGAAGTTGGCGAACAACCCGTTTGCGGCTCGCACCCAACGCCATGCGCACCGCCACCTCGCGCTGCCGCGCGGTCGCTCGCGCCAGAAGCAAGTTGGCCACATTGACGACAGCGATCAAAAGCAAAAGTGCGATCGCGCCCAGCAATACCAGCAAGGCCGTGGAGAAATCGCTCACCATCCACTCCTTCATGGGCATCACGACGCCGACCAGTTCCGGAGAACTCGGATATTGCACCGTGACTTGTGCGACAATCTGGTCTAATTCCGCCTCAGCCTGGCGAATGCCGACACCCGGCTTGAGTCTTCCGAGGGCAAGCAAGCCGTACGGAGGGCGCCCAGTCGGGGGATTCAACGTGTGAATCGCCCAGACATCGGTCGGCCTGAGGGAGGGAAAACGGAAACCCGCAGGCATCACCCCTACTATCGTATGCTGCCTACCATTCAGAGTAAGCGTGCGGTTCAGTACTTCGGGATCTGAATTCAGATGGTCACGCCAGAAGTTCTCGCTGATTACGGCAACTCCGGGAGCGCCCGGACTATCCTCCCCAGGATTAAACCCACGTCCTTTGAGCGGAGCGACGCCAAAGATCGAAATGAAGTCCGCGCTCACGCCGACACCGGGAATCCTTTCCGGAGTCCCCATTCCGCTCAGTGCGAAGCTGCCACCAGCACCATCGATTACCGCAATGTGTTCGAACGACTGCTGGCGGTCACGCCAAGCCAGAAAGTCCGCAGTACCCATCGCGCTCATTCCCGACTCGCCGCGCTGATGTGTCCCAACGACAATCAGGCGCTGGGGTTCGGGATAGGGTAATGGCCGGAGTAAGATTGCATCGACCAGGCTGAACATGGCCGTGTTGGCACCGATCCCGAGAGCAATTGTTGTTACCGCGACAGCTGTGAACAGGGGCGCTTTGAGCAACGTACGCAGACCGTAGCGCACGTCCTGCGCGAAAACTTCCAGGCCAAACTCCCAGCCGACGGCTCGTACCTGATGCTTCACTGATTCCATCCCGCCCATTTCCTCGCGCGCGGAACGCAAGGCCTCTTCCCGAGTCGCGCCCGCTTGCACCTTGGCGTCAGCTGCGCTCTGCACGTAGGCGCTCAGTTCCTCGCTGAGTTCGCTTTCGGTCTTATCTCTTCGAACCAACTCTCTTACTCCTGCTTTGAGGTGACGAAAGATGTTCATAATTTCCCCTGCGCGTTTTCGGCCCTATGCTTCAAGAATGCGGGCGATTGCGACGGATTGCGTCTTCCAGTCGCGCGTCTCTGACTTAAGCTGTTTCCTTCCGCTTGCGGTCAAAACGTAGTACTTGGCACGGCGGTTGTTTTCTGTAGCCCGCCATTCACTGTTCACCCATCCGGCCCGCTCCAGCCGTTTGAATGCTGGAAAAAGAGATCCCGGATTGACCTGAAAGACGCCCTGGCTGATCTGCTCAATGCGCAGCCCAATACCATGCGCATGCATCGACTCAAGCGCAAGCGTCTTCAGGATGAGCATGTCGAGCGTGCCCTGAACCAGCGCCGTATTTTTCTCAGACATCCAAAGTCTCCCCTAGAGGATCGACCCGAAAGGCAACAACGCTACGATCCTCCTTCTACCCTAGATTGTCAACTGGAGAGCTATAGAAACGAAACGTGAGGGTATCAGACAAACGCGAGCGATTTAATTTCCACCCACTCGGGTCTGGAATACTTAGCAGACCACCAGCGAGTCATCTCGTGTTCTTAGCGAGATAGAGGGACGCCTGCACCAGACTATCGCACCAATTACGGCCCTGCCCCTGCCCGCGCGGCCAATCGTTTTTCAGCAGGCCTGCCAATTTTGTGAGGTCGGTTTGTGGGCCGACATGGATTGGAATTCTGATGCATAATTCTGATGCACAATTATGTTAGAAAACCTGCCCAGAATCGCTTCCGTGGAAAATTCGTAAAGCCTGAACTTCTCGAATCCCACTCGTAGCGTTAGAAATGGGTAGGTTTCTAATTCGGCCGATCTCATGCTTATTTTGCCCGTGACGGCGATTACTGCGCGAACAGTTGCAAATCTAAACCTCTTGTGCCTTCGCAAGTGTGGACACGGAAAACCGCGAGCTGAGGGCACTGCGGCTAGGCCATCCGGAACAGGCCGAACAGTTTTATCGGGAACTGAAGCAACGCGACGTAGCCGTGCGGGTGGGGATGTCTCGCAGTTTCTCGCCAAAGTCGCGTAATCCAACCAATTGTCGACAAGACAGTAGTGATCTATTCAGATCTTCTCTGGAGCCCACTACCAGTTGCGTTAGAATGTCGGACCAATGTCGATCCCAAGCGAACGGGTGTATTTGGGTACCGGCACAAGGAATGCTCCAGCCGCGATACAGAGCTTTGATTCGGTTCATCACTCGATTCAGATCTTGGCTGATGGTCTGATAACTGCGCCCCAGTTCGCGCAGTGTCCGCAGCCCGTGTTCCCCGGGATAGACCGGCCGCAGCATTCCCGTGCGCAACAAGTCGGCCAGCTTGCGCGCATCGCTCTTGTCGCTCTTGTTGCCTTCCTTTAATAAGGCATTGCGCCGGGGATCGCAGACCAGCACTTGTGCCGCCTGGGGTTGCAGCAGAGCATAGAGCCCAGCCGCCCAGGTCCCTTCTTCCCAGGTCACATGCAACTCGCCCCGCAGACCGTGGATGAACTGAAGAATGCTGCTGGCTTTGGTTTCCACAATCGACTCCATCACCAGCTTGCCACTGCCGTTCAGCACCGCGATCACGGTCGCTTCCTTGTGCACGTCCATGCCGATATACTTGATGTCGCGACTCATTTAGTTGCCTCCTTGGGGGAAAGATCATTCGCATCCAACGGAGTCTTTCCCTCAAGGTACAGTGCCATTCTTTAGTAGTTCTTTCTAGCTTCCTTCTCCCCACCCACCGTCCTCGACTCGATATTCACGAGGCCGCTCTCTCATAATGCATCTTGCCAGCAGCCTCCGAAGCCAAGCGGGAAGGGTCCGCCGCAAACCGGCACCGCCAGACAGACGCCACGTTTTGTAGACATCAGCCAGCCTTGGATTGTCTGGGAAGTTCTGCCTCAAGATTTTCACCCAGTATGCGAAGTCGGTTTCGCTCATCGGATAGAGGGGGTGTGGCTGAAGGAAAAACCGATCAATGTACTTCTGGGGAACGAACGGGAATGATCGAGGCAGACCGGTCTTGCTTGTTACATCATTCATTGCCTCAGGCGGCGGTACCAGAAAAGGCCTGCAAGGCGTCGATCCTGCTCGGGTGCAAGTCCAAAATCTTACCCGCTTCGGTGATCTTCAAAACGGTCTTGACATGCCCTTCGGCGCTGGCAACGCGCAGCTTTCCTCCGGCCTCTTTGATTTTTCCCGAGCACATGACAAGAGTGCCGATTCCGCTGCTATCGAGATGACTTACGCGTGAAAGATCAAAAACGATCTTTCTTTCTCCTTCCTCGAGAAGTTCTGTAGTGAGCCACTCAATTTGTCGACACTCCGGCCCATAGACCATCTTCCCTGCCAGTTCCACGAGAATCACGTCGGGTTCGATGCGCGTTCGTTCCACGTCAAGTTCTCTCAGCTGAGTTCCGGGTCCCATGTGTAGTTCCTCGATGGCTGCCATGAACCGGTATCCTCTGCCTTCAAAGGTTTCAATGTAGCGGGGCTTCGCAACGGTATCCCCGAGAGCTTGGCGCAATTTGCTGAGCGCTGTGTTCAGGCCGTTGTCAAAATCGACGAATGTGTCAGCCGGCCAAAGCCGCTGGCGCAAGCTTTCTCGACTGACCAATCTGCCCGCCTGTTCTAAGAGGCACGTCAGAACATTAAATGGTTTCCGTTGAAGATGAACTCTTCGGCCGTTCTTGCTCAGCTCGCCTGTTTCCGAACAGACTTCAAACGGACCAAATCTATATTGAGGCGAATTTCGACGTTGAAGGGGCATGATCCGCCAGACTCCCAGTTGTTTCATTCTAGTGTATATATCTCGTCAAATCGGGAGATGGAATCGCCCTCGTAAGGCGGATAACTCGTTTCTGACCAACTGATTAGCAGTTAGGCCAGAGTAAAGATCCAATTAAGCGACCGTCCATTGTCCGCGGCTCCGAGACGTAGCAGAATGCATCGCATTATTAAGGAGTTGCAGTATGTCAGACAACCAGTCTCCCACGCGTATTGGCGAAATGTTTCGGAATCCTGTGAAGACGATTCGTGACTTACCCGCTCACGCCTGGAATTTCGCCAAATCTGCTCAACCAATCTATCTGGCCCTGTTCCTGATGGCAGGCTTTGCCGTCTGGGAAGCGCGAACACCGGTCACCATGATTACGCCCTTTCAGGTTCCTAACGACAAGCTGCCTTTCACCGGGGCCATTGTCGCCGATGCGGTACAGGACGCCTTACAGTCCATCCGCAATGAAATCGAGGAGGACCGGCAGGACGTCAGCCTGAGATCATCAGAGACCGGTCTGCCCGACCTGCGCAACATGCTCGTGCCAAAGTTGTGGCGTGTGCAGGCTCCTCCCCGGTTTGCGGTTGAGGTCAAAGGCGTGTCTTATGAGCGAATTCTCTCTCTGGCACGAGGGACACTCGGGACCGAGACCACAATCTCGGGAGACGTAGTAATGACAGGAAAGAACTTCATTCTCATCGCGCGAGCGACCGACGGAGGACCATGGGAGTCAGCTGCCCAGCCGTTAGGCGCCGACGGCTTGAAGCAGGCCAGCAGCGAACTGGCGGAGAAGATCCTGATGACACAGGATCCGACACTCGCTGGCGTTGCTCTTCTCAAGCATGGACAGATCGACGAAGGACTGGAAGAACTCACCCGAGCGCGAAATCTGAGACCGGATGATCCACGCTCGAAGTTGAATTTGTGCCTTGGATTCGCTGCGAGCCGCCGCTATGACGATGCCATCGAGTGCTACACAAGCATGCTTCAGACGAGCCCCGACCCTCATGACATAAAGGAGCGGCTGGCGCAAGCCTACTACCTGAAGGGACTCCGTGACGAAGCTATCCGGAAGTACGAAGAGCTGGTTTACCAGGATGGCTATCGAAAAGCGCTGCTAGGACTCGGAGAGGCCAAAGACGATACCGGTGATCCCCGATTCGCCGTGACGGCATATGACCAATTTTTGGCAACCGAATCTCAGGATCGGAACAAGGCTATAGCCCACGTGAAAAAGGGACTCGCACTTGCACATCTCCACAGGCATAAAGAGGCACTTGATGAGTATGGAGAGGCGCTTAAATATGCTCCCAGGGATGTTTTAATTCTTGTACACGAAGGCCTTGAACGAGCCGATGCGGCGGATTTAGAAGCTGGCATTGCTCAACTCAAGAATGTAGTGGATGAAAACCAAAACTCCGACTCCCTCCCGTTTGCCCGGGTCCAACTCGGCGTGTTGCTGGAGAAAGAGAATAACTGGGAGGGTGCGATCGAACAGTACGCAACGGCGGCCCAAGCGCAACCGAACTATGTCGAGGCACACATGAAACTGGCCAAGGCATTGGTGCACGAAAATCAGAGCGCGCGGGCATTGAAGGAGTTCAGCCGAGCCGCAAAACTCAGTGCCATCGATCTGGAGAGAGGTAATTCGGACATCTTCGCCAATCAATGGCTGGCGAATGAACTGCAGCATCTGGGCAATGATGCTGGCGCGACAACCGCTTATCTCAAAGCCATTCGGCTGAAATCGGATAACAGCGCCGCCCATTGCCAGTTGAGCCTCCTCCTCACCAAACAGGGGCATCTTTCTGAGGCTATCCTGGAGTACCGCGCCGCGCTAACCCCGGCAAAGATACAAGCACTGAATGATGGGTATTGCTTGTCGACCGTTGACCAGCAACTCGATCAAGCGGTCGCAAGCCCCGGACCTGGGCACGCTCGGGCCGTCGCAGAGCTTCGCAGGTTACGGCAGGAAATCCACGGCAACGCCAAGGAGGCTGTGTTGGCTACAGCCGACAATGCGCAACGACGCCCCATCTGATTGTATGTACGATTGTACTGTTAAACGTTCTTTCAGGATGACAAGTGGAGCTCCAGCTACATTTTCAGCGACTTCGCAAATTGCAGAAGTGGAGCAGGTCGACCAATTGAGCGAGCCTTCACATGTGCATGCGGCCGTGGGCGTGGCTCTTCTTGATCTTCTTAGCGTGTTGGTCCAGGCGGGGTCGCGGGTGGCCCCTCGAGCGCGCCTCTTGTTTGAATACCGGCAGTGGCCGAACAGATTGGGGTCAAAGTTCCCACTGTCTACCGAAAACTCCGGCTGGCCCTCAAAGGTCTCCTGCATCTCTCAAGTAACAATGTTACATGCCCTTGTCCTCCTAAAACCGCAACTAAACTTTGATACAGATGTTCGCTGATTCGTTAGCTCGTCGCCTCCGATGACATTTTCGAGAACCACACTTCGTTAGACGGACTCGAAGAACTTCTTGATCTGCGTCCAATATCTTCTGACCACGTAATCCGTGCTGATGTGCCCGCCCCGGCTGAGCGACTTCAATTTAGCGCCCGTGACCTTAGAGAATTCTCTCGTGCGTTCATAGGGAACGTTTGGATCGTCTTTAGCGTGGAACATTAGCACCTTGGAACCATCGATTTCCTTTCTGTGGTGCCAAGGGTTGTAGAACGAGCCGCTGCGGAGCTTCTTCCAGTTCACATCCGAAAGCCGATACCCATTGCCAAACGCTTCACGGATATAGCCCGCATAATTCTCTTTTGTAGTTTCCGCCTTCTCAGCCTTGTCCAGAATGCTCCAGTCCACGACGGGGCAGTTCGCGACTACACGATTAACTCGCGGATCAAGCGACAACAGGATCGCGGCGGCACCGCCGAAGCTCCCGCCAATGATGAAGACCTGATCCGGTGCCAGTCGGAATCGTTGACCGAGCGCGATGTCTTCCAGTTCCTTGGGTAACTTGTCGAGCACATCGAGGATGTCTTCATGCGGTGACATAGCCAGAAACTCACCGCCGCTTTCCCACGCCCCGCGATAGCGCGGGTAGATCACCCAAAAGCCTTTGGCAGCGAGAAATTCAGACAATGGCTGTTTGCGAGGAATCGAAGGCATCCCGTCGCACAGGATAATGAGCTTCTGTTTTTTCCTCGGTCGCGAGGGAGGCAGAAATTCTGCGACGATTTCGTTCTTGAATCGGGTTCGGAACATGCTTTTGGCATTATCGCTTATGCATTGCGAAGAGAGCCCGGTCAGGCATAATGGCTGAGCGGTGCTTGCTCCGGCACAATTTCGATGGACTGATCCGGCGAGTTGGCCTTGGATGATCTGGTTCTGGCTGGCAATCATGCTTGCTGGGTGGTCGATTCCAGCGTGGCGTTGGCTCAAACGAAGAAGAGCGGAGAGTTGGCCCATTGCTGACGGGCGTATCGAGTCTGCCGAAGTAACCAAGCCAACTTTTTCATTCACCACAAAGCGTGGCTACTATGTCGCGGAACTTGGATATTCCTATTCCGTAGCCGGGACAACGAATTCAGGACACTACAAACGAGACTTTCCAACCAAACTTGAAGCTGACGAGTTCGTGCGTGATCTCCAAGGCAAGGCGGTCGCAGTTCGGTATTACTCCAACAAGCCTTCGAGTTCCACGTTGCTCGAACCGGATATTGAGGCTGTACAGCAAAACCGTGCACCTGCTCCCATCGATGCCAATCCACTTGGACCCATTCCAAACTGGGTGAGACCCTTTATCTGGTTTTTCGTTTGCTTCTCTGCTGTCGGCCTAGTCTTGAGCCTGTGGGTTCACCTTGGAGCAGTTATGGGGAAGCGCGTGGCCCCCGAACCTTTTTTCTGGCTCTTGCATGTTGGAATTTTCGTGGTCTGGTTTCCCGCCATTCTCGTAGCGCAACGACTGGTGGGAAACGTAAACCGAAAGGATTTGTGGAAGGTTGTTCTCAAGGGATCGCCCGACTGGATGCGTTACATGGTCTATGGGTTCGGAGGGTATGCCATCGTGAATTTCCTCCTGTTCATGACCAAAGCTCCAAATGGAGGAAGCGGAAATCCTCCCGCTGTGGTCTGGAGAGGTTTTTCCGGTCACTGGATGGCATTCTACTCGGCTGCGTTCGCGATGCTGTATTCCGCTGCCCGCAGCGAGAACTCGTCCCTGCGTTGTACGAATGGGCATTTCGTATCGCCTAACGCACTCTACTGTCCACAATGCGGTCAACCTGTGGTACGAAGTCGTTGATATTGGAGCGTTGATGGCTGCAAGCCCGAAACTCACACCTGAGCAAGCTGCTCAAGTCTCTGAACTGGTCGCCGGATATATTTCAGACCAGCGCCGAAAATATGCGCCTCGCGCTGTCCCGTTGTCCGCACAGCAGAGAGCGTCTTTAGAGCCATTCTTTGCGCGAGAGGTTCTCGACAATGTCCGTCTGCTTGTGCTGGTAGGTGAGCGAGTGCCAAACCCTGAGTTCTATGCGATGCTCCGCGCCTTGGGATTCAAGAACCTACCTGACCAATCCGCTATGGGCGCGATCACCTTCTGTGATGTTGTAGTTTCACACGAGCCTTTTTCTTCTGGGTTGCTCTTCCATGAAATGGTGCACGTCGAGCAGTATCGGCAGCTTGGCATTCCGCGTTTCAGCGAGCTTTATGTCAGGGGCTTTCTCAACGGAGGCAGCTACGAAGCGATTCCATTGGAAGTGAATGCGTACAGCCTCGAAGGTCGCTTTCGACGTGATGCGCGACATGTTTTCTCGGTGCAGGCGGAAGTTGCGCAGTGGCTCGCAGAAGGGAGACTCTGATGGACACACTTCAGCAATGCCAAGCCATCAGGGAACAAATTCGCAAGAACTTGCATCTATCCCGTTCAGGTACATAGGTTCTCTGTAAGGGTTGAGTTAGGGGAGGAGATCGCCATGCGCCACAGGATGCGAGCCTCGCTCGTCTCTGCTTGTAGTGTTTTTTTGGCTACCACTCTCTGCTTCACGCAAAACAGTTCTGAAAACCATCCTATTGCGCTCAGTTTTGATGAAGTTCGCGATCACCTGTCAGGTGATCCGCCGCTGATTCGCGTGAGTCTCCCTCCACGTGAGTCGGCACTTCTCGGAATGCAGGGAATCCCTGTTCGTGTCATTGTTGATCCCAACGGTAACGTGATTTCTGCCATTGCAGACAAGAGCGTGTCGGTAGACCTGCAAACGCGTGCCGAAGCCGCAGTAAAGTATCTACATTTCCGGCCATTTGAGCGTGGCGGGCACGCAGTGGCGGCAAGCTTTGAAGATAGAGTGATGGTGCTACCTCCGGAACTGCTTCCAACAACGCACATACCATTCCCGCCGATCCGGGACTGGAACTCTCTTCGGATAACGCTCAAGCGAACGACATGCTTTGGAACGTGTCCGTCGTATCGTGTCGAAATCCACGGGGATGGCACTGTTCTCTATGAAGGCCAAGCCTACGTAGCAGTGACTGGCTCTCATCGAGGTTCTGTTTCCAAAGAGGACGTTTCCGAGTTGGTGGATGTGTTTCGTAATGTGGATTACTTCTCACTCAGAGATGAATACGTGTGGCCCGCAACTGATTTGCCCACCTACGAGACCTCAATTGAGATTGACGGCAAGTTGAAAAAGGTGAAGGACTATGCCGGGGAACAGGTCGGAATGCCCCTCTCCATTTCAAAGCTGGAAGCAGAGATTGATCGAATCGTGGACACTGAACGATGGACAAAAGGTAACAAAAACACCGTCACGAGCCTTACGGACGAGAAATGGGACTTCAAAAGCCCACAGGCGGCAGAGATGCTGGCAAGAGTTGCGAAATCTGGGCAGCCGGAGGTTGTAAGTGAACTCCTCACGGCTGGAGTTCCAATCGATCCCGAAAGCAAAACGGGGACCATGGCTCTAGTTCAAGCGGGGGCAAGGGGTAATGTGTCCATGCTTCAGGCGTTACTTGGAGTGGGTGCGGGAAAAAACAAGACGGCGCTGGACGGGGCGCTGTTCGCGGCAGCCTCGACGGGCAGGTTAGAAGCAGTCCGACTGTTGATCGCAAATGGGGCGACCTCAACTCCTGAGACTCCTTCGAGCAGAACCTTACTCATGGCGGCAGCAGGTTCAGGAGTTCCGGGAGTTGTTCAAGAAGTGCTCGCGTTCAATCCTGATGTCAATACTCACGGCGCTCAGGGCCGAACGGCGCTCATCGAAGCAGTGGGGCAACCCTATTTCGGAACTGAGAGAGCCGAGGTCAATCGAGCAGAAGTTGTTCGCTTATTGCTGAAGCGTGGTGCCGATCCCAACATTCAAGACGAGCGGGGCAACACGGCACTCATCGAGTGCGCGTGGCATGCAGGTGCGGCCCTCGAACTGATTAAACATGGCGCGAAGCTCGATACTCAGAATAGGGACGGGCTCACCGCGCTCATCAATTCAGTCAGTCCTGACGTTGCCCGTATTCTGGTCGAGAACGGTGCTGATCTGTACCTTCGGGACAAGGAAGGGAAAACTGCTCTCGACGAGGCAAAGCGGTTCAATAGACCAGACAAAGCGGCTGTCCTAGAGGCTGCCCAGACTCACCGACAATGACACACCTACGACCACCACTCATCCAGATCGGCCTTCTAGGGTGCCTCCTGCTCACCATCGTCGGCTCGGCTTTCTCGCAAGAGCAGCCCACGAGCGTCACGGTTTGCCAACTCAAGAACGACCCTCCGGCTTTCAACCACAAGTTGGTTGAAGTGACCGCCTTCGTCTCGCATGCTTTCGAGGATTTCACGCTATTCGACCCAACGTGTTCATCTTGGCCCGCAGTGTGGCTTGAGTATGGTGGAAAGGCCAAGTCGGGGACAATGTATTGCTCCGGCGTCACCGCAGATAGGCACCGCCCGAACGAAATGAAAGTCGAAGACATAGCCATACCGCTGACGGACAACGAACAGTTCCGTGAATTCGTCAAGCTGATTCAGCCACCGTTCGGTCCGGCCGCCACGGAGCCATTGTGCACGCGACTTTAGTTGGACGATTTTTTGCCGGACGACAGATCAAATATCCAAAAGGGACGGTCTGGGGAGGCTACGGACACATGGGTTGCTGTAGTCTCCTAGCGATTCAGGAGGTCAAGTCCGTTGACGATCAGGATCGCGATGATCTGGACTATGGAGCTTCTGAGGACCAGCCCGACATCGACAGGACTGGGTGCGGTTACAGATTTCTTACGCCTATCCAGCCAACCGGTGATTTGATAAAGGCCCAGCAGCAGGCCGATCAGGGTACAGACGATTGGGTTTTCGATGATCCGCGGCGAGTTGCGTCCAGCGCCCTCGCCCGATGCTCGAAAGCTGAGGAATCTTCGATCATCGGACTCAAAGAAACACGGAAGGCGCAGGGACGATACGTGTACGAATGGACGCCTGCCGGAAAAGCCGAGACCTACATGATCGTGGTGAGCCGACCTTATTTGCTGTCGTTCTATGCCCGCGATCCCAAGCGAGTCGCATGGGTGGTCAGTGCGGCGTACCTATCTTCATGCGGCAAGAACAACTCAGTCACGCGCATCAAATAGCGTTGAAATCGTGGTAAGATCAAAGCTCCTCACAAGGGAGGCACACCATGAAATACCAAGACGAACTCGCCAACCTGTCTTCCTTTCACGCGCAGCAGTAAGCGCCGTAAGGGATTCCCCTCCGAAACAAAAGTAAAACGCGGTCTCAGGGTTGTGCATGGAGACAAAGAGCTTGTAGAAAAGCTCGGTCGTAACGACCTTTGTCCCTGCGGCTCTGGACACTGCTTTTAAGAAGTGCTGTATGCGCTCCGGCAGCTATGACGGCAGCCGCCGCAACTACTTCTTTCCGCGAATAGAACAACAAATTGGCACCGGGCTCTCACGCCCGGTGCGCATGGGTAGCTCTATGTACTTGAGATTTGTAGTCGCCGAAATAGACGAGGACTCTGAACGTGCGCTCGGAGTGTTTCATGCGGTGTGGAATCTCCGCTATGCAGGGAGACTACACGCATACGAGGAAGACCAGCATGATATGGTTCGATGGTGGTTCAGTGCGAATCTGGAGCGCCCGACGCGCTTTACGGCAGCCAAGGCACCTTTCTACCGAAAGAAAAATCGGGCGTTGTCTTGGTTTAAGGACACTGCCATCGATCACATTGCTCAAATCCGTGAGTTGGTTGCGATCCTAGAGAACCACAAAGTCCATGTGCAAACCTTAAAGGTGAAACGCGTGGGTTACGTCGTGTACGAGGATGATTACCAGATCGTGGCAGAACCTTTTGCAGATATGAAATGCTGAACCATAGGAAACTTCATTGAGCCGTTCGGAACAAGTAATCGCCGCCGTGCAGCAGTCTGGATTTCCGCATCTCGACAGTCTCATCCACCTGTTCGTGGGCGGCAGCGAATTGCACGGGGCAAAGGTGAAGAACACCGACGATTTGGACATCTACGGCGTCTATCTGGAGCCGCTTGAAACTCGTCCTTTGGCTCGATAAGCAGGATTTCTACGTCTGGAGCACAACAAGCTCCGGTTGCGAAGTAACCACGTTCCCAGTCGGTACAACTGTTGAATTGGATGCCGGGTTAGACATCAGATGATCAATATAGCAAAGCAAACTGTTGTAATATCCCGATTGCACTCAAAGTCCCCCCCAGCCTTGGGTTTTGAGTGCTATGCCTCGATTACAACAGTTACTTCCACGTCGGCACTGATCCTTGGATAATCCATTTAATGCGGTGGTTTTCAAATCCGATCCTGCTCGAATGGGACGAATCAATTCCTTGGTGCGACACCGAACGGCAGAAGGGTTACGAAGCGATCCTCAAGTTGACGCGACGTATTGCGGTTCGCACCGTCCCGCTCGGAGCTGTTCTTTTTGTGATCGGCTTTTGGCTGATTGGCCGAATTCCGGGTGGGGGCGGGCCAATATCCTACCGTTGGCAATTGACATTCGCGGGACCGTGGCTGCTCCTCTGGGTGCTTCCGTACGCGGCGTTGCGTCTCGGATTTGTCAAACCAGCATGGGGAACCGCTATACGTATACAGTTTCGCATGCGTGGGATACAGCTCCACAAAGGGAGGGGTACGGTCAGCCAAATCGACTGGTGCAAGTTTGACGCTTTCGAGATTGGCAGCCGCGAGGGCTTCGACATGCTCAAGCTACGTTTTCGTGACAATTGGCTGTTGCGAAAATTTGGCCCGAACATCGTCGAAATCGAATTCTGTGCGGCGCGTGTTCACACGTCCTCCATACGTCAGGTACTTCTAGATCGCGGCCTCAACGAGGAGTCACTGAACGAGGCCCTCGCGACCGTGTAGTTGGCGAAACAGGCCTAAAAAGGCGAAGCAAAAGCGCAAGCTTGTGAGAACGCCTCATTACGTCCGCCATTGGCGATTGCGCCCGTCTCTTCGGGCTTACCTTGGCTTTCCGTAGTCGTAAGGATCACTTTCGGTCACGACTGTTACCTTCGCGAAAGCTCGAGCGCTCGGATTTTCGTCGCTAGTTGCAACGACGTGATAAAGGCCAACGTGGCGTGGGGCTGAATAAATCCCACCTTCGGTTATGCTCCCACCGTTGCGCTCTGCAATGGCCCATCGTATGCCTGTGCTCCGAGTGCCTTTCACGACAGCTTCGAATGTCTGCGTTTGCCCGACGTGAATAGTCACCTCACGCGGATTTATAGTGACGGAAGCCGAGTCCTGCTTGACACCTACTTGTGGAGTCCGGGCGTGGGTAAAGGCAAAGAACTGCAACAGCACAGCGACGGTTGTGACTCTCTGAAAGAGGCTCATTGACATGGGCCGCCTCCTTCGGCGTAGTTTATCATTCCACGCCCTACGGACATCGGAACAGCAGAGATGGTTCCAGACTGCTTGACTGCTGCAAACTGTCGTAACATCTCTATTGAACTTCATCTTCCGAGTACCGACGAATCCGTCGAATCTGAACGGAAACGAAAGCAGTCGAAATTTGAGCGCAAAGCCCTGGTTTCGACAGCTGACCACAGTAACTAGACCACTTCCTTGGTATAGAAGTACGCTCGACATAGTGGCCGGAGGCGTTTTCCTGTGAAAAGAAGTCGTCTATTCATTTCATTACCGCTGATTCTGGTGGCTGTATTCTCGATGGCACAGGTAGCCACGCAACCGACATTACCCGCTGGTTGGCGCAAGCCCACACCGGCTGAGGCGACCGGAGCTTGGCGGAAGAAGAATCCCGCCAGGTTTCTAGTTGTGCGGGGAGATTTTGACGGCGATGGACGTGACGACATAGCCGAGTTGTTGGTGAGTGACTCCGGGAAAAGTTTTGGAGTGTTTGTCTGGCTCTCCAGTCAGCGGCGCTGGCAGTCAATCCATGGAGCGGATGCGTCCCCGGGTGACCTCGGAATAAGCCTTGTCCTACCGAAGAAATTCGATACTCTGTGTGCCGACGATCCTTCTGTATGCGCCCCAAGTGCTCCCGCAACCGTGGACCTGAAGAACAAAGCGATCGCATTCTTCGCGTGGGGAGAGGCCAGTAGCATCTTCTATTGGGAACCCTCTGCGCAGGCGTTCCGCAATGCCCCCATGAGCGACTAGTTGGCGCAAAACTCGATTACGCTCAAACCCACTTTGCCGCTCAAAGAGTGAAATCGCCGGTTACGGCTAAGATCTCTGTATGACGGAATACACCGAGATCATGGACCCAAAGCTTCAGGGACGGCTTTGCAGACGCTACAGCGGTGAGATAGCTATCCTTCAGGCCCTTGGCTTCAAAACACTTGTCTATAAGCTGGAGACGCTAGAGCCGTTTTCCGCTGTTTCGCGCCTTCTAATTGCTCTCTTAATGCGCACGCACGGAGAAGTTCTCACCTTTCCGTTCCCATTGCGCCTTGCATGCGGGCACCCTTTGCTCGTTCACAGTGAGCCTTCTTCAATCGCTGACTGTATGGGGATGGGCGTAAAGTTTTACACGAACTTCTCTGATCACTCGCTTTTGATCTCGTCCACACTTCAGAGCCATATTGCGCTTCAGAACGACGTTGTGAGGACTTCCAATTTACAGATTGTTAGAAATTATCCTTCTCGGACGCCTGAGGAGGCGTGGGTGTCACACAAGCGCAGGACGAAAGAGATGGAAGCGCAGGGCAAGACGATTTGTAACACTAGTACATTCGCTGACTACGTAGACATTTCCAAACGCGAAGAACTAGACCTAAAGTCACGCCGGTAGTTGAAATTTGTGCGAGAAACGGGCGGCGGGCCATTGCCTGGTGCGCAACTGTTGAAATATCCCGATTTCACTCAGAATTCCGCTTTGCGGCTCAAAGCGCGTAATCTGTCCCTACCGAAAACTCGATCTCGGTAAAAAAGGTGAAGCAAAATAGCTGCGGAAAGCGTATCCCTCGGTTGCCAGGTCGGCGATGGTTGCTCCTGCCGCCAAAACGGCAATGCGTCAGCTTTTCGGCGTAGCGGGATCGCGCCGGGCGTGGCTCCGTCCACACCTACATTACCTACATTAAGGATGGCGGGGTCTCAGGCGGCCCGTCGTTCGTAGCGGTAATGCAGCCCGCCGACCTGGGGCAACGCCACGACCGATCCCATTTCTGGCGGCTGAATCCCTCGCGGCTCGGGCGAGTCTTTCCCCAACGAGAGATGCGTTCGCGATCGGTGATAGTAATCCAAGTAGGAAGCGAGGATGCGACGGAGCGAACTCTCATGGAACACGATCACATGGTCC
>Ga0307477_10001757_pt1 | contig 17584 bp, 16 predicted proteins | sample atmos_gasesECM2C_FD_203316 | JGI IMG/M metagenome (GOLD analysis project Ga0307477, IMG submission 203316) | Hardwood forest soil microbial communities from Morgan-Monroe State Forest, Indiana, United States - atmos_gasesECM2C_515 | ecosystem: Environmental > Terrestrial > Soil > Temperate...
AATCGTGTCGTGACACTGTGCGAAAGGAGAGGGTTTAGCATCATGTATATCCTCGGTCTTGCCACTATGACGGATTCCGCCGCCGTGCTCATGCGCGATGGACATGTAGTTGCTGCTGCGGAGGAGGAGAGGTTCAGCCGGATCAAGCATGACGGTGGTTTCCCGTATCGTGCGACCCAGTTCACGCTTAACTCAGGAGGGATTTCCATTGACGACGTCGATCATATTGCAGTTTACTGGGATCCTTACAAACTTGCCTATCGCGCGCGCTACATGTTGGAGACCATGGTGCGCGACTGGTCGCTTTTTGCCGAGAGGTTTCGTCGCTCTCTCAATGTTTGGAGTGACTCGAGAGGTCGGGATTCCGGCTGGGCGAGCCTGTTTCGCACCAAGGAAACTATCTACAAACACTTCGGCAAGTTACCGCGAACCATTCACTTTCTCGACCACCACCTTTGCCATATGGCGAGCTGCTTTTTTTCCTCCTCCTTTCCCGAAAGTGCCATTTTGATCATGGATGGTACAGGGGAAGCTGCCTGTACGACGTGGGGTATTGGGCGAGGCGTTGGCCTTGAGAAGATCAACGAGCACTGCCTGCCTCACTCGCTTGGCCATTTCTATTCCGCCATTACCGGTTATCTCGGATTTAAGATGCTGGACGGTGAATATAAGCTGATGGGTCTCAGCCCTTACGGGGATCCCTCCGGGGCACGCTGGATCAGAAGGAACTTCCTGCGGAGTACAAGGCCCGGGAGCTACTCACTTGATTGTCGTGTGCTCGATTATCATCGAGCGCTGCGGGGAAACTTCGACGGAGAATTTGCGAGGTACTTTGGACCGCCTCGCGCGCGAAGTGACGTGGTCAATTTCGACGATCGGCACCGCGACATCGCGGCCTCCACACAACGAGCTTTTGAGGAAGTTGCGTTTGACGTGGCGAAGGAGTTGCGCCGGCATACAGGCATGACCCGCGTCGCCCTCGCGGGCGGCTGCGGCCTCAACTGTATTTTCAATGGTAAGATCCTAGGCTCAGGGATTTTTGACGAGATTTACGTACCGCCCGTTCCGCATGATGCGGGAGGCGCGCTGGGCGCCGCGATGCTCCTGTATGTGCAGCTGACGGGCAAGCGACCCGAACCTATCGTCCACGCACAGTTCGGCCCTGCATTCGATAATAGTCAGATTCAGGCCGCGCTGTGGAAGCGATCAGATCTCATCTCAGAAAAGCTCGATAAGGAAGCCGTGGTCTCGCGCGCCGCGAACCTGCTGGCGAGCGGCGGCGTGATAGGATGGATGCATGGCCCCATGGAATACGGTCCCCGCGCGCTTGGCAATCGGTCATTCTTGGCAGATCCTCGTTCAGATTCTATCCGCGACACTATCAACGCAAAGATCAAAAAGCGCGAGTTATTTCGCCCGTTTGCTCCATCGGTAAAGGCTGAGAAGGCATCCGAGTACTTTGAGATCGGTCAGTCGTCGCCATTCATGAGCATCATCGTGCCTGTCCGCCAAAACAAGCGAGCAATTATCCCCGCGGTTACACACGTCGATGGTACTGCTCGTCCGCAGACTGTTGTGCGCGAGGTGAACCCGCGCTACTGGGACCTGCTTGATAGCTTCGAAACGCTCACGGGTGTACCTGTGTTGTTGAACACCTCGCTCAATATTCAGGAACCCATCGTATGTTCCCCTGAGGAAGCACTCGCGACCTTCGCGGCGTCTGGCGTTGATGCCCTCGCGGTCGGTGATTATTGGGTGATGCATCGCGAGAATCCCAGCCAGATTTGTCCGACGATTTGATATGCATTCGGCAATATCTTAAATCTACTGAAGGCCAAAGATGTCGGAGCAATCCGGGGCAGAAGAATGCGCGCATCGCTTCGCCCAATAGTCTAGATTTAACCTTGCTAACCTGATGTACTCCCTCTTCTTCACAGCCGTCGGTGCCTTCTTGATCGTATTTTTCCTTACGCCGCTATGCCGGAACTTCGCGATCCGATGGGGCTTTGTGGATCAACCTGACCTTATCCGAAAATTCCACACGAGAGCCACCCCGCGCATTGGCGGTATCTCCATTTTCATCGCCTACTCAGTTTCTTTCACACTCCTTCTTTATTCACCCCTCCAAGCCGGTAATGTGGCCCGCGACCACCTCGACCTCGTTCGAAACCTCTTTCTCGCCGCAACGATAGTTTTCTTCACGGGCCTCCTGGACGATCTAGTAAGGCTCAAGGCTTGGCAGAAATTCGCAGGTCAGCTCGCTGCTTCAGCCGTCGCCGTTTGCGCTGGCGTCCAGATTAGCGGCATCGCCGGGCACCAATTGCACTCTTGGTGTGCCATCCCTGTCACCTTAGTTTGGCTGGTTGGTTGCACAAATGCCTTCAATCTGATCGATGGAGTGGACGGTTTAGCCGCCGGTGTCGGTCTCTTCGCCACGATGACCACTTTGATGGCCGCTTTCCTCGTGCACAATATCGCACTGGCTATTGCCACCGTACCTCTCGTTGGAGCTCTCCTGGGAATTCTGCGATTCAACTTCAATCCTGCCTCTATTTTCCTAGGCGACTCAGGGAGTCTCTTTATCGGGTTCCTTCTGGGCTGCTACAGCGTCCTCTGGAGCCAGAAATCCGTTACCATCCTGGGCATGACTGCGCCCCTGATCGCACTCTCGATTCCACTTTTGGATACCGGCCTCGCCATCATCCGCCGGTTCCTCCGACGCCAGCCAATCTTCGGCGCCGATCGCGACCACATCCACCACAAGCTTCTGGCGCGCGGTCTCACGCCCCGTCGTGTTGTCATCCTTTTATATGCAATCTGCGGACTGTGCGCGGCTCTCTCGCTCGTTCAGAGCTTTGCGCGCGGGCGTTTTGGAGGAGCAATCATCATTCTCTTCTGCGCCGGGGCTTGCATTGGAGTCCACCACCTCAGGTATGCGGAGCTTGGGATGGCCCGCCGCATAGCTTTCGCTGGAAATTTCCGCCGCCTCCTGAACGCGGAGCTCCATCTCAGCACATTCCGTGACGACCTGGCTGCTGCCCTTACACCAGATCAATGCTGGGAAGTCCTCCAACATACCTATAGCGAGTTCGGCTTCAATGAAATTAGACTCAAACTCGGAGGTCGTCTCTACACCGATACCACTAACGGTCATCATATCGCAAACACGTGGACTGTCCGGATCCAGCTATCCGAAAACGGTTACTTGAATCTCTCCCGCGAGTTCGACACCCAGGCCCCGCCAATTGTGGCCCGCTTCACCGATGCCATCGGCAAAGTGCTACGCGCGAAAACCTTCGAGATGCTACGGACCGACCCAATTCACCGCCCCATCGCAATCTCCGGCGAGCAAGAACAGCCGGGCAATAGAGTAGGCAACCCTTTAGACTCAATTGATGACAAGGAGTCTTTAGCTCAGGCTTAGTCATTCCAAGACTAAGCTCCCATGTGTACCGGCCGCCTTGGTAGAAGAGAGCCCACGAGATGAGAAGAGAGTACGGCCGCTAGCAGCAAAGGTATGGCGGTGATCACTGAAGAGCGCTCGAATCGGCAGACAGTCCTAGTGCTGTTGGCGCTGGCCGGCGTTCTTGCTTACACAACGTTTCAGTGGGGTGGGGTGGTGCGAACTGGTCGGTATCAATACCTCCTAGTCTTGGGCTTGCTGGCGATATTGTTAAGTCTCGGTCGTTCAGAGGGCGAGTGGTCGCCGCTTCCTGGCCGTGTGGTGCGATGGACAGCAGTACTTCTGCCAGCGTATGTGCTTTTGCAGGTGGCCCCATTGCCAGTGGCAGTGCTGCGAGTGCTATCGCCAGCACGGGCAGAAGCGATGAACGCGCTGGTGCCAGTCGGAGCAAAGGTGGGTTTCGCTTCGTTGAGCGTTTTTCCCGCCGGCACCTTCCAGTACTTCCTCCTCGTCTGCGGTTACATGGTGACCTTCCTTCTGCTGCGCAAACTGATGTGGCGTTTTGAGAATGTGCGCTGGATGCTGATTTGGCCCGTTCTTGGCATTGCAGCACTCGAAGCAGGACTGGGACTCTGTCAGTATTTCGGGGGAACTGAGGAGCGGATCAGGTGGGGCACGTACGCCAACCACAACCACTACTCCGGTTTTCTGGAGATGGCGCTGCCGTTTGCAGTGATGTACCCGATGGCCCTGTTGCACGGGACACGGTCTAGGTGGCATTCGTTGGTTGCCCCCGCGCTTGCGGCATCGGGTGTCTGGGCCTTGGCTGTCGTGATGTTCGCCGGGATTATTCTTTCCTTCTCACGTATGGGATTCATCGCGACACTTTCGTCACTGTTTGTGATGGGCACATTGATGCTCGGGACCACGCAATTGAGCTGGGTGACAGGGTCCCGAATCCGCCGGTGGGTCGGAGTTGGGATGGTCGCTGCACTGGTGCTGGCCGGTTTCGTATTCCTGCCTCCTGAGAGGCTGATCCAGCGATTCGCAAGATTCGTGTCGACCGACGGACTGACCAGCTACGGGCGCACAGATCTTTGGGAGGAGACCATTCCTTTGATCAAAGCGTATCCCCTCTTCGGCTGCGGGCTTGGCGGATACGAGACTGCATTCTCGAGGTTCAAGATATCCGGGGTACTCGTAACTGATGATTTCGTGCACAACGATTATCTCCAGTTGCTGGCGGAGCTGGGGCTACTAGGGTTCGTGATTGGGGCCGCGATGGCGTTTTCTGTCGTGAGGATGGCTTTGCGTAGCGCTGTGAAGGCCTCTGACCCGGAGGCGCGTTATTTCGCGGTGGCATGTGTAGGTGCTCTGTCCACGATTGCACTGCACAGTTTGGCGGATTTCAACTTATACATTCCTGCGAATGCGATGCTGCTGTCGTGGATTGCGGGAATAACGGTGGCGGTCGGAGTGCGAGAGACCAGGATGAATGTCCGGGAGCGACTCGAAGACCCGAATGTCATCACGGCGGAAGCGGTTGAGATCGGATCACGCCGTCAGACGTATTGCTGACGCTGGTAAGACAGCAAACGAGCTTGCCCGCGAGTTACGGAAACAGTGACCGGCCTTGCGGGACGTCACACGCACCAGCCTGAACACATCTCCGGTTTCGTACTGACAACAACGGAACACTCTGCGGGGGCTCATGCATGTGTGGAATCATGGGAATTGTGGCAGTTTCGTCCATGGGCAGTCGGGAAATTGCGTTAACGATACGGCGAATGGGTCAGTTGCTCACGCATCGTGGCCCGGACGACTGGGGTGAATTCATCGAAGACGCAGTCGGGCTCGGCCACACACGGCTGTCGATCCTCGATCTGGAACACGGCCAACAACCCATGGTTTCAGAGGACCGCAGTGTTATCCTCGTGTTTAATGGCGAGATCTATAACTTCAAAGATCTGTGGCGCGAACTCGAAGCGAAGGGTCATCGTTTCAGAACTGACCACTCGGACACGGAAGTGATTCTCAACGGTTACCTGCAATGGGGTCAGGACGTCTTCTCCCGGCTGAACGGAATGTTCGCTTTGGGGATCTGGGACCGACGCACGAAGACCCTGGTGTTGGCGCGGGACGGAACTGGAATCAAGCCGCTATACTACGCGAAGTTATCGGGACAAGGTATCATTTTTGCGAGCGAGCCAAAAGCGATCGTTCGCAGCGGATTGGTCGCGCGATCCTTCGATCCGGAAGCGCTGCCCGAATACTTCCTACATAGGGCGGTGATTGCTCCAAGAACGCTTTGGCGCGGGATCGTGAAATTGCCTGCTGCCCACATTTTTTCGTATTCGGATCGGGGTGCTTCGTCTCTCACGCGATATTGGACGCCACGCGCCGGTACTCGGGCGACAACGCGGATGCCAGAAGCGGCCGACCACATTGAAGCCGAGTTGGCCAAGGCGATCAGGTCGCATTTGATCGCCGACGTACCTGTAGGGATCTTCCTATCCGGTGGCGTGGATTCATCCCTGGTAGCCGCACTAACAAGCAGGCTAGCGAGTCCTCACGCGTTCACGATCGGGACTAGGAGTACGTTGGATGAAGTTCCTTTTGCGGCTGCGGTCGCTCGCCACTTCGGTCTTAGGCTGCACAGCTACTATGTGGAGGCCGACGAGTTTGTGCGCGCTCTAGACGATTGGGTGTATTTTAATGATGATCCTGTCTCAGATCCGTCAGCACTTGCACTCTTGCTTCTGTCGCGGTACGCACGACAAGCAGGGATGAAAGTGATGTTATCGGGCGAAGGTAGCGACGAGCTATTTTGTGGTTATACCTCCTATGTTCGATATGCCATTCTGAATTTAGTGGCGCAAATTCCACTCGCATCACAGGCTCTGAAAGTTTTGGGTCGGCGTTTGGACGCCCGCACGCGTGATTACCTGGAACAATCAGGAGACCTCTCGTTTCTCGGCACAGGCCACCTCTCAACGATGAGTCTCCGAAAGCAGATGTTCGTAGATATAGCCACAGATAGTCCTACGCCCATACGGCCGGCCCAGGACAAATCGACGACTCCGCTCCGTGCTGCCCTCATCTTCGACCAGTTGATAAGGTTGCCCAATGACATTCTGTCGAGAACGGATCGTGCAACAATGGCTGCCGGCATCGAGGCACGCGTCCCCTTCCTGGATCGCGGCGTCATAGACGCTGCAAACGCTCTGGACGACGCGTGTTGCCTGCATCCGTTCTCGTTCCAGACCAAACGCCTTCTCAAATCGATCCTCCGCAAGTACCTGCCGCCACATCTCGTTTATCGAAAAAAGCTAGGCTTCGATCTCCCGATCGCGAAGTGGTTGCGCACCGAATTTAGCCACACCGCAGCCGAGTCCCTCGGGGAGCGGATGGTTCCGGGACTGAACTATGACTATTGGTTCAGCCTCTACGGCCTCCACTGCAGCGGTAAACGCGACCACGCAGGGCCGCTCTGGGCTTGGCTGGTGCTCGAGCAGTGGTACCGGCGATGGGTTGCGGATCTCACGCCGATTACAGCTTCGACGCTAGGAGCCTGTCCGAATAAATGCAAAAACGAGCCTTCAGCGAACGAACAATCAATGACTTACGACGCGTAAATCGCTGAAGGGGCTCCGACAACAACTCCAATTCTTGAAGGCTCACCATCACATCGTCGAACCGGAAGATTCTCGGGCCTGATTAATGAGCGCTGTTTGAAGCGGACCCCCTCGGATTATGTCCAATACTATCACGAAGACCGAAGCCACCTCGGACTCGACAAAGAAACTCCGGGTGGAAGGTTGCGTTCCGTGCCAGTGGTCAGGTCATTGGACGCGCAAGGTTAGTAGGAAGCGCGCGGCAAGCGGCGCGCTTCCCGAGATCGGCGGCCATCAGGACTCCTCCTCCGGATCCTGCCCCGGAATCGGATGACCCAGCAGCGCAGCCACTTTTTTTTGGACGTCGATGATGGTGTGCGGCTTACGCAAATCTTTGGGCAGACATGCGTTCTGGCGGCGCAGCTTCTGGTTCTCCTCTTCCATCGGATTGCACTTCGGTCGGCGCTTCTGCGGAGTCAGAGCCTCGAGGATGCCGTTGGCCCGCTCGTGCCGCCACGTTGCCAACACCGACGAGTACAAGCCTTCCCGCGGAGGAGAACTCCGATACCGCCTCGTGCGTGTGGAAGTGGCGGCCTCGGCTTCCTGCAGGATCCCATGCTTGTATTCCGCGGTGAAGGAGCGCCGCTTTGGTTTCGCGACCACTTCGGGATCAGGCCGCAAGGCCAGCACCGGATCGGCGCCCGCTTTGGCTGCCGCTCCACTGCGCTGGGGCTCGCTGTGCTTGTCTCCGCTCCGCTGCGCGCCAGGCAAAGGCCCGGAGGGTAGAACCCCAAGAGAATCTCCGCCCATCTTTCCCTTTTTCTTTCTCGCCCTGCTCATTAATTAGGAGTCCTAAAACGGTCTCAGAGATGTTGGCACGAAGGGTTCACGCCGTGAGCCGTCTTGTTAAGACAGCAAAATGATCTCATGCGTTGATTTCTGTGTTGATTTACGTGTTGACGCGCAGTATGGCGAAGTATATAGAGGGTTATAAGTGTTAAAAGGAGGTTCCTATGAGATATGTGTGGATGCTTATCGTAATGACGGCTATGGTCTTTGTGGCCGTCAGTTCAGCAAGTACTGCAGTGGCGGCGTCAAAGAATCCAGTGGCGGCGTCAAAGCATCCTGACCCGTCTCCACCGCGAAGCAAGCACTGCCCGCCGCCCCCGAAGGACGATCGTCGCAATGACAAATGCGGTAAAGGCAGCGACAGCAAACTACCGTAAATATCGAACTCAGTTCTATTTCCGTATTACTATGCTGAGAAGATCGGCAGAGGAGGGAGTGTGTCGGTTTGAGAACCCTTACCTTCACCCTGGGGGCAATCTTGGCCGCTTTCTGTCTGCCTGGCTCTCTCTCAGAGACGTTTTGGCCAAACAATGAACACTTCAACCGTGTTCTTTGCCAGTTCTTTCTCTGCAACAACGCGCCTTTAGTATGGCGCGCGCGGGATCAACTAACAGGAGGAAAAGAAGAGAACATCCAACAGGCCATCAACACTTTCCGAACGGTCCTCCAGCGAGACCCACAAGATCCCTATCGATGGGTCGACCTTGGGGATGCGTTTCTAGAAGCCGGGCAGAAGGAAGACGCTCGCTACTGCTTCAGTCAAGTTTTGGTCCTCGCCCCGCATTCTGCTCCCTTTCTCCTGCGCGTGGCGGACTTTCATTTCCAGATCGGAGAGATTCAAGAAGCCCTTCCGATCACTGCTAGCATCCTCGCGCTCATTCCCGACTACGACTCAATCATCTTTAGCGATTACATAGGAAACGTTGGTCGCAACAAAGATGTCTTGCTGTTTGGCCTTCCGGCGGGTCCCCGCGCGGCGAGGTCATGGCTGCAATTCGTGATACAAACCGGACGACTCGGTGATGCGCAAAGCACTTGGGACTGGGTCGTCGAACACGGTTATTCCGATAACGCGTTGGCAGGGGAGTATGTCGAGTTCCTTATCCGGCAGGGCCATCCCGACTCGGCCGCGTCCGCCTGGGCTCAATACATGGGTCCTCGCGCACACGACTACGACAAATCCACCTACCTTTTCAACGGAGACTTTGAATCGGCCCCCGCACAATCGTCGTTCGATTGGAACTTCGCGCGCACGGAGGGGGTTGACGTCAGACGTGACTGTTCAACCGCATCGTCGGGGAAATGCTCACTTCGCATCAACTTCGCGGGTACTCGGAATCTCGGCGTCGCGGCTGCTTCGCTGTTAGCTTTTGTGCGGCCGGGTACTTATCGGTTCCACGCGTCTATCCGGACTGAAGCTGTGACCACGGATCAAGGAATCCGATTTCGGCTTTCCGATGCTGAAGTGCCTGCCCGTCTAGATGAGGTTTTCGGACAGTTCACTGGAAGCAGCCCATGGTCAACGGTCGATCACGATCTTGTAGTTGCACCGAATATCAGGCTTCTCCGGATCGAGGTGATCCGCCAGCCGTCTATGAAATTTAATAACAAAGTCGGCGGTACGGCCTGGATCGACGAATTGGAGCTGGAACCAATTACCCCTGATTCCCCACAATAGCCGCTCGCCCGCGACCCCAGCCTTCCTGCCCGTCGCATCGCTGTCAACAATCAGGAGCCCGTCGTGTGAAGCCCACGATCTGTCCAGGATTTTTCGCACAAACGGGGAACTCTACGCATGGACTAGCGGAAGCGGCCTATTCGATTTTGGTAATCTTCAGGTTCATTGGAAGGACCACTGAGATCTAATTGCCGGTACTCGTGTCAACGAGACTGACGGTGCCATTGGTCTCGTCGACCAGGTAAAATTCTCCGGCGCTATTGGCATTTATTTGAATGCTCTGATAACCGGGTATGGTAACCGTTAATCCGTTTATAGGACCACCGGGAGCATCAGCGTAGACGAGCCATGTGCGCTGCGGCGACTGCCCAATCACTCTTGCTAGAACATAAACCGGGATTGTCGTGTTCAAAGCCGACATAGTCGGCGGATCTGCGCTGGTATTGAGCATGAACATTCTGCTCTGGGATGCGTACTCGGCTGGGATATTCGCTTGATAGGGTTGTGGACGTGCTGGATTGGCAACGAGCTGCCCCTGTCGCCAAAATCTTTGCAATATGGGATTCACATATATTTTGTCTACTGCGTTCGCCAGAGCCGTAAAGTAGGGCTCACTCTGTGCGCGCGGTTCCGCTGCTCCGCGAAAATCTCGCACGACGCGAGGTCTAATGATCCACATGCCGAACTGTACCATTCCTGCATAGCGGTCGGGCGTATAATTGGAGATGTTGGCTGATAGCGACTGACAGTGAGGGTCGGATGGATTCGGAGGGTACCAATCGCATCCGTTCCAAGTGGAAAGTTCGAACCAGAATGTAGGGTTAAGCTGTAATGCTTCGCTCATCATGAAAGGATAATTCATAACCTCAACTTGTGGGCTGAACACGTGATCGTCAGTTGGAGGATTGCCGTCGAGATAAAATGATGGCGAGCCCCCATCCCACATAAGGGGGGACGGGTCAATGCGATTTGGGATATAGAAGGAATAGTCCAGCCAGCCATCCCACCGGCCAAAGGCCTTCGGCCCAAATGCCTCATAACCTACATATTTTGCATTAGTTTTCCAGGCGCTGTTGATTAAACCATTCCTAAAGCCCCGCTGCAATTGCCGATAACGGGCGATCCATCCGTCATCCACGACTTGGCGTTTGAAGTCGTCGCTTCTTCCCAAACCGTATAAAGCCACATATCTACTATCCGTTTCCACTTCCGTCCAACTTAATTTTGGTGCTTCATTATTGGATAAGAAAATTATCAGGGGCGGATTAGGATACCAACCTTGTAACTGTTGCATCATGAGGCTGGATCCCCACGTTTTCCCGACATCGTACCATGGGCCGATTGGACCAAACGCAGACAACGTACCTTGGGTAATTCCCCATGGATTTACAGTAGTGTGGACTATCCCGTCCAATCCCACAACATTCGGATTCTGATCCGGTGGAAGATTGAGATACGTGGGATCATCGTACAAGTAATGTTCCCATTGAGTTCCTACAAGCGTGATAGGTAAATTGTTTACTGCAGCGCTTTTTATGGAATTTTGGTAATAGGAAGGCCAAATTAAGGATCCATTACTTTGGCAGGTGTGAGTTTGGCAAAGCATTTCTGGATCCGGACTCACAAACCAAGGCAATAAATGATGACCGGCGTTAATCATTTGCATTTGCCAATCGGGAGTAAAGCCAGCTGAAACAGTATTGTAGTTCCATTGGGTGCCCGCTTCCCACGAAGCCATGAGCGGCAATGGATGATTGGTTTCGCCATTAGGTGAAGTAGCTTCTCGTGTAATTTCGGCAGCGGTTCCCAGCGTGGTATTGATCGTGAGAATGGCGGGGTTCGTAGTCGCACTGCCAGCCGAATTGCTAACTGTCATTGTGAACGAGGCCCCGCTGTCTGAAATCGTTGTGGGCAGGGTAGTGTAACTCGCCGAAGTGGCGCCGCCGATGGCTATGCCATTCCTCACCCATTGATAGCTGAGCGGAGGGGTGCCCGACGCAATTACAGAAAAGGTTGCCGTCTGACCAGCTGTAACGGTCTGGCTGGCCGGTTGGGTGGTAATCGAGGGGGCGACCGCCGCAGCATTGACCGTAAGAGTCGCGGAGTTACTTGTCACGCTGCCCGTCGAGTTACTTACTTCTACGGTGAAAGGGCTCCCGTTGTCCGAGATCGTCGTGGCTGGGGCGGTATAGACAGCCGAAGTTGCGCCGCTGATGGCCTTTCCGTTCTTCTGCCACTGATAGCTGAGAGGAGGAGCGCCCGAGGCTGTTACAGAGAATCTCGCTGTCTGACCGGCAGCGACAGTCTGGTTCGTCGGCTGTGTGGTGATCGAAGGAGTCATCGGCACACCCGCGCCGTTCATTGTGATTGTTTCTACCTGCGTGGTGACCGTGGGCGGCGCGGATCCGCCCGTTGGGCGTGCCTGCTGCGACGTCACTTCGCCGGCTGTGATCGAGATGCTCCCAGAAATGCTCCCAGGTGCAATCGGCGCGAAGCTTATCGCGAAGGTGCCGGTCTGTCCCACAGCTAGTGTCGAAGGAAGCGCCAAGCCCCTGATCGCAAAGCCCTTGCCAGACGCAACAGCCTGGGTGACAGTCAGAGCTGAAGAGCCGGTATTCGTGAGGGTCAGAGTCTGGTTGCTGCTGGAGCCAATCACAACGTTCCCAAAATTGAGGGTCCTGGGAGTTGCGACAAGGTTTCCAGACGATGAGGTCGACGAGGTGCACCCTGATTGGGTGAGGGTGGCCAACAATACCGTCAGTAGTGATAGAAAAACTGTACGGCAGATCGAGGTTTTTCTCATAAACGCCTTAGTTTGTAGTACCCCATCGCTCGTTCAGATTAAGCGTCCTCCGCCATTGCACTCGACTGGTCGGTAGGGCAAATTATGGACAGGTGCTGATGCGTGCCAAAGCGGTATCTAGGCCAGTCCTCAAATGTCGAAGCACCTCATTCTATTGGGCATCCCGGTGCGAACGGCGAGAGGCGAGTTCGGACGCTTGAGGACACGGCCATCGACCACGGACGCATCTAGGATTGCCGATGTGCTTTTTGGTGGCACGACGAGCAGAGGGCGATCAGGTTTTCGGCGACATCATCGCCCAGTCGGCTCCGCGGCCGAATGTGGTGGACTTGAAGATCCTCCATGCGCCCGCACCCTTGGCAACGCCAGCCGTCTCGCTCCAGGACTTCGCGGCAGAGCTGGCGATAAGCTCCCGGATCAAGCCTCAACCGTGGCCGCTTCGCTCGGACCCCCTTCAAAACGTGACCTGCACTTCTTCAAGGAGTTGCTTCCGCTGCGGTTTCGGAAGACCAATGACCAGCCGAGTGAGGCAAGGCAATAATGCGTCTTGACTACCCGCCTCCAGACTCACTCCCGCTAGAAAATCCGCGCAAATCATCTCCAGGCAGTAGCCTCGCGACTTGTCACTCCCAAGCATTAGACCCGCTGTTTCGAGCGCTTGCTCGATCACCGGCAGTTGGCTTTTGTAAGCCTTGAAATAGAGGATCTCCCACGGCTCGGTTTCCTTCCCGGTCAGGTGTTTCGAGACCTCCCGTTTGAATTCCTCCTTGGGTAGTTCGCGAGCTTTGTGCAGCCAGGTTGCACTGTCGAACCTCTGACCGTCCCGCCTCGCAACCTTCGCTAGTTCTGTCGCCTTGGTCCAACCTACCTGCTGCAGCTCTACCTTGTGAATGCGGGGCAGTTGCTCGTGGATGGCCATCAGGTAGTAGGCCTTGCGTCTCGATTCCGGGAATTTCCTTTCCAAGAACTCATCGAACGAACGGACGTTGTCCACCCTCCAGTACTGTCCTGATCGAACCTCGCACAGGTAGCGCCCCAGTTCGACAAACTTCGAATCTCGTTCGCGATCGGTCGCCCTCTCCCAATACAAGATCTCGTCGATCTTCGAGAGCACAAACACGGCACGTCGGCGATTGAGCTTCGGAGCCACTAAAGGCCTTCCGTTAGTCGTCAAGCACGTCAAGCCAATCAAGGTCGGCGGCTCCTGGTTGACGAATGAGTTTGGACTCGACCAGATGCTCGTTTCCTAGGCACAGCCCGAGGTGGGCACAACTGACGCAGCCGTTCTGCGGGAAACGGATACCAGGTCGAGGAAGGAATCGAGCGCTTTCAATCTGACCGACCACCTGATCAACCACCTGACCAAACTCGCGGCGCTGCTCTTCGGTGATCGAAGCCGTGAGGTACTGAATCTCCGGGAAGCGCTTCCGCACAAAAGCCACAATCGCGACTTCGGAAATGCCTGTGATCCAGGAGTAGCAAATCATTTGAGGATCGAGAGCAGCCACCCCCTCGAGTTCTTCCGGGTAGCGAGAACTGGTGGTCTTCCATTCAAGCAGACGCCGTGTGCCATCGAGGTGTCCAATGGCATCGACATAGGCCACGAATTCATTTCCGTTAGAGAGCGGACGGACGAGTTTCTTCTGCAAGTTCCGTTTGGGCCGGCCAATACGAATTCGGTTATCTCGCGCAAACTGCTCGAGTAGACCAATTCCCTGGCGGAGCAAGCGCTCCCAGTCATCGCCACGGGAATACTCCACTGAAGCATCGCGGTAAGCTCCCCACTCCTTAAACAAAACCGCACCAGCATCCTCACGGCTGAAAAACGCCCCCAAAGCTTTCTCGAACGCCCGGCCAAAGCAGAGGGCCGCCCGGGACTCTTTCTCTCTCCAGCCGTCTAGATACCGATATCGGTAGCTTCTGGGGCAGCGGAGGTATGCCGAAATCTGCGAGTGGCTAAAGGTCACGGGAAACCTCTTCTCGGCTCACCGTCGAAGGAGAGAGTTCTTCCCATTCGCTCGCCGGAGCGAATCCGCTCAGGTTGAGGAAGCGGCGGCCATTCAGGGTTGTGTGGGAAATCCGTACGATTCCGCGCAGGCGGAGCAGCGCCTTTTCATCGACTTCGTCGCGGCCCATGAGGTCTTGGTCATAGCCGAAGTCGCGCAAGAACCAGCGCAGTCTCCAAATGGCTTTCGGGGAGCAGTAGAGCCGCCCAGTGAACAACTGCCCGCGTTTCTCTTCTGGTTCGAGGATTGCAAAGCGCAGAGCGTAGAAGGGTCTCTGCGGATGCCAGCGAAAGAACACCCGGTCGACACGAACGAGGAAGGCGCCCTCCAAGACAGAGTCGGAGTTCTGGCGCTCGCCGTGCACGGCCGGGATCCGGCGCTTCATGAGTTTGCCTCCGGTTGTCGGGCAAAGCTGTTGAGGTGACAGATCAGAGCATTACGATCGGTGGCCGCAGATTCCGCGAGTTTGTTGATGAAGGCTTCGACTTGCTCTCGGCTGGCATCACGCAGGGTGGCAGTGCCACAGTAGTTGGCGGCATAGGCCTTCACGAGGCCGGCATCTAGCTGGTGCTGGCGGATCAACAGGCAGAGGCGGTCGCGGAGACGGGGCTGGCCGTTGGGGTGGCTACTTTTTCCGTTCACGGATGTGTTGCGCTGATCGGATGGCCCGGGCGTGTTTGGTCTGGGTTCCCAGCCAAGCTCTTCGACCGAACAGAGCCCGATACCGTAGGCTTTGCGGAGGGCACGGTTGACGGCGCGGGTTTCGGCGACACGCATCTCGGCGCCGTGGACCAGGGACGAGACGTTGGAGGGATCGGCATCGCCGTAGCCGACGAAGCCGCGAGAGCGGGGTGACTTGTAGACGGTCGCCCTGAAGACCCAGCGGCTAACAGAGGCGTCACAAAATTCACGCATCGGCTGGACGCGGATGCCAGAGCAGCGTGCGCGGTTAGCGAGGCGAATCAAGCCAGTGTGGGTGACATACCACTTGCCGTCAAGAAGGAGTAAGTCACCAAGGGCGATCGAAAATCCATGATCCTGTGAAAGGCTCGTCAGTGCCTGACAGTTTTGCTTTCCCAATCTGCCGATCTGCTTTCTCGCGAGAGCGATATTTTGTCGCAAGTGGTTGTCTGTTTGTTTTCGCATCAGCGGCTCTATGTAACGCTAATGTAACGCATTTAGCGTTACATGTCAACTGCGAATATTCATCGCCCGCCTTCTTGACCGTGGTAATGAGCCTCGGATAGCATTCGCACGGATCCTGCAGGGGAGCGCATGCGGAAAACTGAGACACTGAACCTACGAGTTCCACCCGAATTCAAGCGCAGACTGATGGAGGAGGCAAAGAAGGAGAAGCGATCTGTGACGAACTACTTGGAAGTGACACTCACTAACTTATGGAAGCAAATGGCCTCTCCCAAAAAGGGAGCCGCGAAAGCGCACAGAGGCGACTCGAATTCCTAACTGGGTAGCACGCATTTCCTTGGCCCGGGTAGGGCCCTCTTTTACAGCTCTTGGCAAGTCTGCTTAGCCAGGACGCCATCTTGTTAGGGCTGCGGAACTGAAGAAAAAACTGATTCAAATCGGTACGAAGGAAGGTAGAAGTCTTGCTCAGCTGTGCGACATTTTGCTAAGAGGTGCCGCTGCATCGTACAAGGAAGAGGCCACGCATATCTCCAGCGCCTTCTCTCCCGCCAGAAGAAAGAGCCCTCTGAGTAATCCAGCACCGACTCTCGCTCAATTTCGGCGGAAGTCACCAGATCAGGACCAGATGTCGAATGATCCCGAATTTGACCCTAACTTCTCTGAAGTCACGGAAGCTCCACTGGTTGCTTGACTTAAGGAAATCGATGTCTTAGATTTCACAACATATTTTGCGTGTGCTTTGGGAAGCGCCACAGCAAGCGCCAACCTTCAACCCGAAGGGACCCACTAGCGTGAAGACCATCGAAGTGACTTCAATTGAGGAGGCCGTCGAGCGAGCATACACTGAGGGCTGGACCGATGGTCTGCCTGTAGTCCCCCCGACTCTTTCACTTCTCCAGAAGGGGATAGAGTACCTCGGTGTCGACCCGCAGGAGAGTCTTGGCACAATTCCACCAAAACACGGCATCGCAACCTACGAAAAGGTCATTGCCAACTGCATTATGGCCGGCTGCCAGCCCGAGCATATGCCGGTCGTCATCGCCGCAGTTCGTGCCATGCTGCAGGACCGGTTCAGCTTGAACGGCGTTCAGGCCACGACCAACAGCGTTGCGCCTCTGGTCATCGTGAGTGGCCCGGTCGTTGAACAGCTGGAATTCAACAGCCGGTGGGGAGTATTCGGGGGTGGATCGCGCGCCAACGCCGTTGTCGGCAGGGCCGTGAGACTACTCCTCTGGAACATCGGTGGCGGTTATCCAGGAAAGATTGATATGTCCACCATGGGGCACCCCGGCAAGTACGCTTTCTGCATTGCCGAGGACCGGGAGTGGAATCCGTGGACCCCGCTGCACGTGGAGCGTGGTCTAGCACCGGAGGACTCTGCCGTGACCGTTGTTGCGACTGATGGCCCCCACCAAATTGGGAGCGGGTCCGGCTACGCATCGGCAGAACAGGTCCTCATGGTGCTGGCCGACTCGATGATGACCATCGGTAACTCGACAATGAACGCAGGCGGCGACATGGTATTGGTCGTCGGTCCACTGACAGCCCGAGTCCTCGCCGAACGCGGCTTCACCAAAGAGAGTCTGAGGCTTGCGCTTCAAGAACGCGCCCGCAAAGAGGCGCGTATTGTGAGTCAGTGCTTGTTTTATCAGCCGTCGCATCCGTACCACTGGAGTCACATCCTTGAGAATCCGGACGATCCGGACGCTATGGTGCCCCTCATCCGCAATGTCAATCAACTAGTTATCACGGTAGCTGGAGGGATGGGATCGGGTACAGGATTTTGCTCGTTCTGTCCGGGCTGGCACCAGGGGGGTGGCCTGGCCTGCACTGAAAAAATTGACTTCCCACAAAGGAGAAACAGCAATGGCAAATCTGATTCTGTGTGATCCCGTCGGCGAAGTAGCTACGACCGTCAAACGCAGCCCGGTCATCCGTTGGTCGGCAGACCAAAAGATCGCTACCTTGTTCAATAACCATGTCTCCTCCCATCGCGTCTGGAAACGGCTCGAGGAACTCTTGCAGGAACAGGTGGGTCCGTCCAACGTGGCCCCCTTCGCCAAAGAGAATACCTTTGCCCCTGCA
>Ga0307477_10001759_pt1 | contig 17579 bp, 12 predicted proteins | sample atmos_gasesECM2C_FD_203316 | JGI IMG/M metagenome (GOLD analysis project Ga0307477, IMG submission 203316) | Hardwood forest soil microbial communities from Morgan-Monroe State Forest, Indiana, United States - atmos_gasesECM2C_515 | ecosystem: Environmental > Terrestrial > Soil > Temperate...
GAACCTCGCTCTGACCACGAGGCTCGTCATACCCGCGAGCGGCTCCGTGGTTGCCCGCGAAAGGCTCTGGCGCTCTTTCGGGACGGTTGTACACACCGCGCGCGCCTTCGCCTCGATTGAATCCGTCGCGGTTATAAAACGTCCTGCTTTGCGAGTAATACCGCTCGTGGTCGTGGACCGCATAGTGGTGACCCCAATCGGATCCCCAATGATGCCATCCCCATCCGAAGCCAGTGGAGAAACCGACTCCGAGGCCCACGCCAAAGGTAATCCCGGGTCCAGGTACGTAGAGTTCCGGATACCAGTACCATCCGGGCCAAACTACAACTGGTGCTCCGTACACCACCCACGGATCGTACACTGGCACGTAAACCACTTCCGGTTCTGCGGGTTCAATGACAATGGTTTGTTCCTGCGTCGTAACTTTCTCCTGCTGATTGCTCTTCAGGTTCCCCGCCTCCTGTGCACGAGCGCGCATAACTTGCACCGCGTCCATCACACCCTGTTCCTGGTTGTAGTAAGCGGAACCTAGGGACGAGGTCCACGAAAGGTTTTTGTCCATGTTGCCGAGCACCGATGGAAACGCAGTGAGTGCTTTGACGCTTGGGTCCCAGGCCTGCTGGTCTACGGCCTGGCCTAAAGCGTCGCCCTTCAAATCGGGATGCGATTGCAACCACCGGTCAGCCTCGACGATCTCTTCGGGGAACGTCGAGGCCGCCAGTACTTGAGCCACAAGTGAATCAGGATAGAGGGCAATGGGCGCCACCAATTGCTGCAATTCCTCGGGAGACTGTGTCGCTACGGAATCGGTGGGCTGCACCTCCGATTGGGCAGGCTGGTTGGCGCAAGCGGTGCCTCCGGGCACCGCAGCAATCACCAGCGACGAAGAAACGAGTAGTGCCAAGCTCTTCTGAAAAATGTTCATTGATCATCACCTTCCGCGGGCGGAGCGATCGCGATAGCATCGCTGCGTTGCCGCAAGTCTTGTATCTGCCGGAAGGCCTTGCGATTGACCTCAAAAAAATTCCGGCTGAATGTTGTTTTTCGCTCCTGCTTTTGCGCAGATGGTCATGTGAAAACGATCTGCGCGCACCACGACTTAGCCAACTGCGACGCCCCCGCCTTCACCCGGTTCGTTCTTGGCGAGCAGGAAGGACAGCAGAAACATGAGAGCACCAGTGGCGGCGAGCAACCAGTAGACATCGACGTAAGACATGGCTTGAGCTTGAGCGATTACCATGCGGTACATTCTGTCGAGCGCCTGTTGGTGGGCCGAGTACGGGCTCAGGCCGACGTGCGTCAGGCGATTCGCCAAACCCGCGACGGATGCATTAAAACGAGGAGAGCGCGTGTACTCGGTCAGGACGGACTGATGGTATTGGCCTCGGCGCGCAATCAAGGTGGTCACAGCAGAAGTCCCTACACTCTGCCCGATGTTGCGCACGAAGTTGATTAAACCTGCCGCAGCATTGCTTTTTTCCTCTGGGAGACCGACATAGGCAGCCATCGTGAGCGGGACGAACAAGAAGCCCACCGGCAGGAACTGCCAAACACGCACCATTGTGGCTGCTCGAAAACTAATGAGCAGATCGATGCGTCTGCAGGTGAGATACATACCTATTGCGAGTGTGATCCACCCGAAAGCGAGAAGGTAGCGAGCCTGGAACTGCCCTGCGAGGCGGCCCACGACAGGCGTAAGAAATACTAGAAGAATAGCCGCGACCGAAAGGACCATACCTGATGCCTCCGCCGTATAGCCCATCAGCGTTTGCAGGAACTGAGGAAGAAGCACAGTAGAACTGAACAGAACAAAACCAAATGCGAACAACATCAGGTTGCAGCTCGCAAAGTTAAAACTCTTGAACAAATGGACATCGACAACGGGCTCCTTATGGAGCCACTCCCAAACGACCATCGATATGAGGCCCGCGGCGGCGATGACGATTAGGGTGGTGATGAAGCGAGAGCCAAACCAGTCGTCTTCTTGTCCTTTATCGAGCGCAACCTGAAGGGCGCCTACGCCGATTGCGAGCAGGCCAAACCCGATGTAGTCGAATCGCGTGCTCTTTTTCATTCTCGATAAGTACGGCGGATCTTGAACGAGATGGGAAACCAGCAGGACTGCCAGAATTCCTACAGGGACATTGATATAAAAGATCCAGCGCCAGGAATAGTTGTCGGTAATCCAGCCGCCCAACGTCGGGCCGATTGCAGGGGCACAAACGACGACGATCCCGTACAATGCGAAGGCCAACCCTCGTTTCTCTTGCGGGAAAGTGTCTGCGAGGATTGCTTGCGTCATCGGCTGCAGCCCGCCCCCGAAGGCGCCCTGCAGCACTCGGAAAAAGAGCAGCAGCCCAAGGCTCGGCGCGAGACCGCACATGAATGAGCTGACGGTAAAAAAGACGATGCACGTGAGAAAGAAACGCTTGCGTCCGAGCCAGCCGACGAGGAAGCCGCTGGATGGAAGCACGATCGCGTTTGACACCAGATAACTCGTCAACACCCACGTGCTTTCGTCATTGGTCGCGCCCAGGTTTCCTGCAATGTAGGGGAGGGCGACGTTGGCAATGCTCCCATCGAGTACTTCCATGAACGCGGCGAGCGAAACCACGATACCGATGATCCACGGGTTCACCTTAGGCATCCCGCCTGCCTGTTCAGCGGTGATTGCGCTTGCGGCGCTCATCGGACTCTTACCTCAGGTTCGACCGACAAGCCTGGTTTTAACAGCCCTTCCGCATTGAACTCCTGTCCAGCAGCCCGATCGAAATCGATTCGCACCGGCACGCGCTGAACGACCTTCACATAGTTGCCAGTCGCGTTTTCGGGAGGTAATAAGCTGAATATCGAGCCGGTCCCACCGCCCATGTTCGTAACGTGACCCTTCCACTTGGGGCCATATGCATCTACGTGGACCTCGACGGGTTGACCTGGGCGCATATGAGCAAGCTGCGTCTCCTTGAAATTGGCCGTGACCCAGACATCATCGAGCGGCACGACATCTACAAGTTCTTGCCCGATACTCACGTTCTGTCCGACTTCAACGCTTTTCTTCCCGACAATTGCGGTGACGGGAGAACGAATCACGGTGTAGCCCAGGTTCAACTCTGCTTGCGTAAGTTGAGCCTTTCGTTGCAGGACCTTGGCATCGGCTGCTTGAGCGTTGGATTGAGTCAGCGAAACCTGTTCCGGCGCGGTCTCCGCGGTCTGTAAATCGTTTTTTGCTTGCAGCAGTTTTCCTTGCGCTTCTTGCACGGATTGTTCGGCGGCCAGCACGCCCGCCTGCGCCGAGGTGACGGCGGCTTGATTTGCCGCTGCGGCTGCAACGGCGTAGTCGTATTGCTGGCGAGAGATATCCTCTTTCACGACCAGCTGCTTGGCCCGCTCCAGGTCTGCATCGCTCTTTGCGGCATTAGCCTGGGCCTCAACCAACTTTGCTTTGGCAGATTCGTAGTTTTGTTCCGCGGCCTTGAGCGCAGCCTCTGCGTTTGCAACCGCGGTTTTCGCCGAGTCCAGATTGCTTCGAACTGTTACGGAAGTAATCGGCACGTTCCAGTGGGAACTCGCGGCTGTGGCGAAGGCATCGGCCAGATTCGCATGCGCCTGGTCAGCCGCGACCTGGTAATCCTGAGGATCTATAGTGACGAGCACGTCGCCGGCATGAACAACCTGGCCCTCGATAACGAAAACGTCTTTGATTTGCCCGGTGATTCGGGCACTGAGCGGCATGACATGCCCGTCCACTTCTGCATCGTCGGTATTTTCGAACCGGAATGCATTCCACAGGAAGTAACCGGCTGCAATGACGAGTCCCAAGGCGCCCGAGACAAGAAATACTCTCTTGCGACGGGTTGTCGGATTTTTGTCATGCCCCTGTTTGGGCTGCGAATCGGGCGGTTCGTGATACCCAGCAGCACCTGTTTGCTTTTCATCAACCTCGATGGTTCGAGGGCCACTGTTGTTCGACATTACTTTCCTCCTAGGTACTCGCCGTAATCTGTGCGTGCTACTCCAAGAGCTCGCGCCAACGAAAGCTTGGCGAGGTTGTGGTCGTAGAGGCTGGTTATGTATTGGTCGTTCGCGCTGGCGACAGACTGCTCGGCCTGCACCACTTCCACGCTGTCGGTCACGCCCGAACTGAAGCGGTCTTTTGACCGAGCGAGATTTTCATTCGCAAGTTCGACGTTCTGTTTCGCAACCGTGACTTGTTCCTTGGCCGCATTGAGATTGAGAAAAGCCGTTCGCACGTCATAGTCAATCTGCCCGCGAACGTTTTCCGCTTCAGCCTTTCGCTGCCGTAATTCAGCTTCTGCTTGGGTGATGTCACCCTTGATCCGTCCGCCGGTGAAAAGCGGGACCCTGATTCCAGCCTGAAATGTGAAATCTCCATGCGAGTGGCCAAATGTTGGCCCAATATCGCCATAGTCGCCATTCGCTGCCAACACCGGATAACGTTCACCTTTTGTGGCCGAGAGGGTTTGCGCAGCGGCCTTTTGGGACGCGAGCGCACCAAGGAAATCGCTGCGCGATTTGTATGCAATGTTCAGCGCCTCGTCGACACTGAGCGGCGCGATGTCGGAATAGGGGAGTGTCTCAGCCAGTTCGAACTGTTGTCCAAGCGGTAGTCCGATCGCGCGTCCGAACGCTAGTTTTGCGACTTCAAAATTGTTGCGTGCGATGCTTAGGCTGTACTCCTCCGTGTGCAACTGAACTTCGGTGCGTGTTGCGTCGATTCGTGGGGCCGTGCCAGCTTGCACTTGATCGATCGCCTGATCGTAAAGCGCGCTCGCATTTCGCACCTGGGCTTCTTGCGCCTCGATGCGCGAGCCAGCCTCGATGATCTGTAAATACGCATTTCCGACCGTGAGCGTGACCACATCCAGGATGTCCCTATAACTGAGCTGTGCTGCCTGTTCGGCAGTGCGCGCCGCCCGAAACCGCAGGATAGATTCGAAACTGAACAGCGTTTGACTGACGCTTCCGTCCACTGAGCTGTAGCTAAAGGGGCCGACTACGGTAGGAATTCCCGGCACCTTCAGTCCGACAGTTGTAAGGTTTACTTGGTCCACGTTTTCGGAGGCGCCTGCGCTCACCTGTGGCAGCAGTTTGCTAAGCGCAAGCAGCCGCTGACCCCGTGCAATCTGGGCGTTTTCTCCGCTTTCGATTGCTCCGAGGTTGTAACGCAAGGCCATGTTGATGGCGTCTTGCAGACTCAACCGGAGAACTTGATCGCTTGCCGGGCCGCTCGGCACGCTTCCGGTGGCTGCAGTGTTTTGCGCATTGGCAGGGGGAATCGTCAGTGCAAGCAGCAGTGCGCCGAAGACCGCCAGCCGGTACGTACGGAACCTCGCCGCGTCAGGCGGAAGTTGGTTGTCACTTTGAAGAAACATTGCGATCGTTCTCTTTCTTGATTCGTTGAATGGCGCCTTTCCCAGCAGTACTCGAATCAGCAAGCAGTTGCGAAGTAGCCGAGCGATTCACAAGTTCGCTTGAAGCAAGTGAAAGGCCAGAAATCTGCGGCCGAGGATCCAGACCAAAGCCGTTCGTTACGAAAACAGTATTTTTATTGGTGAGATAGGCGATAAACCGTAAACGTCCGGGCTATGGGTTCCTGCTTCGAGGTCGAACTTTTCGACACTGTGTCGGAACCACTGACACTCACGCTGGTGTGACTTTGTTCATCTTTGAGCTTGTTCCTGTGGTTTAGTGTTTGTTTACGTGTGCCTGCCCGTCAGGTATTTGACTTTTTTTCACTTCAACAGTTTCAACGTCTGCGTTCTTCTCCCCCAATTCGCGAACTTACGGGTCTGCAAGTTTGGTATGCGCTTTGCTCGTATCGCCTGTGCACACAAAGTCGGCGAAGCCGCTCTCGGACATCAATAGAAACTCCGAGCCACGAAAGAGCAAAGAAAAAAATCGCATGAAGCGATTGATCAACAAAGGTCGCAAGAATGGAGGACAGGTATGAGTGAAGACTTGAAACCGGTTTTGATCGCAGGTGCAGGCCCGACGGGAATGATGGCGGCGATTGAGCTGTCTAGATTCAACATCCCCGTCCGTCTGATCGAGAAAAAGGCAGAACCCGAGACCACTTCACGAGCAATCGGAGTCCAAGCAAGAACGCTTGAACTCCTCGAACAACGGGGCCTGGGTGCGTCGCTCGTGAAACTTGGAAACCCAGGGCTCGCGTTCAGCCTTTACGGGGACGGGAAGCGGATTTGGCGGCTCGAGTACGAACGGATCAGCAGCAAATACAATTATTTGCTCTTTGTCTCCCAAGCCGAGACCGAGAACTTATTGCGGGAGGCGCTCGACAAGGCCGGCGTCACGATCGAGCGAAATCTCACGTTCATCGCCTTAGGCCAAGCCGATCGCGATACAAAGCTGACTGCCATTCTCCAACGCACGGATTCCTCGCTTGAACAGTTCGAATGTTCGTACTTAATCGACGCGGAGGGCGCCCACAGCACTGCTCGTGGCACGGTTGGTGTTCACTTTGAAGGCAAGACACACGTTGAGGACTACGCCCTAGGCGACCTCCATATCGACGGCGACCTCGTCGAAACGGATTTCCACATTTTCTCGTCCGACCACGGGTTCATGAGCATGTTTCCTATGGGTGGCCGCCGCTTTCGAGTGATGGCCGACAACCCAATCAGCCAGCAGTCCAGGGCGAAGGGGCCATCGCTGGAGGAATTGCAGCAGATCTACGACCAACGTTCACACATTCCTGCAAGACTCCGTGATATGAGCTGGAGTTCGTGGTTTCGCATCAACAGCCGCATGGTGAATCGCCTTCAGGTTGGGAGAGTGTTTCTCGGTGGAGACTCTGCCCATATTCATAGTCCCGCTGGCGCCCAGGGGATGAACACGGGAATGCAGGACATGATAAATCTCTGCTGGAAGTTGGCCATGGTGCTGAAAGGGCAGGCCAAGCCAGAACTGTTGGAGACTTATAGCAAAGAGCGCATACCCATAATCCAAATGGTGTTGAAAAAAACCGAAGCTACGAACGACGCAATCGCTTCCAAGAGCAAGTTGTTCCGTTCCGCATTCAACCATATCGCCCCGTGGCTGGTGGAAATGGAAAACGTTCAGTACAACGCCGCCGAGCATATGAGCCAGCTTGCGTTGAACTATCGAGAAAGTCTGGTGTCTGTTCCAGGTGGAAATTCGGGTGAACTGCAAGCCGGAGATCGCTTACCCGACTTGCCGGTTACCCTGCTGCATTCGGAAGGCTCAAGCGACACACGGCCGCGACCGGCCACAATCTTCAGCCTTTTGAACCCTTCGTTCTTTACGCTTCTGTACTGCAATATTGCAGATCCCGCTAAGACGCATTCAGAGGTAGAGAGCGCGATAGGGCCTTGGCATCACATGATGCGGGGACAGCTGATTGCCTCCAACCCCGGCCATGACAAATTTAAGAAATACTTCGGCTCCTCACCTTCAATCGTCCTGGTGCGACCCGACGGATACGCGGCACTCACTGGATCTGACAACTCGATTGGAAAACTAGCGAAGTTCTGCGACACGTGGCTGGTCCCACAGACTTCATCAGGTAAGGTGGAGAAGGCAGCATGAGTAAAGGGACGTACGCGTGGGACCATCTATCGACGGATTCCGCCCAGCTGCTTTTGTGCAACTTACAACCTGAGATTGTCGCGCGCAGCAAAACCATCCCTCGAGACGTGCTGAGCAATTCGGCCGCAGTATTGCTGGAGATCGCTCGATTGTTTTCGCTTCCCACAACCATGAGGGTGGTCCCGGAAGGCGATACGGCGCCTGAGCTGATTCCCAGGCTGCGTGGCAGCGGTTTTGCTCAAGAGAAGTTGCGCGCCTCGGCAAGCCCGTTTTTTGATGAGTCGACAAAGAATTTATTCGCGCAGTTGAAGCACAAGGTTTTGGTGATTGTCGGCTTTGCTACAGAAGCTGTTGTGCTGATCGCGGTCCCATATGCCAGCGCGCAAGGGTACGAAGTCTTAGTCCCAGTGAATGTCTGTGGCGGGATGTCCGAGCTGACCGAGCAGGCTGCTCTAATGCAGATTAGAGCCGCGGGTGCTATCACCACCTTAGTTGAGTCAATTGCAACCAAGCTCGCGCCAGATTTCACGACGGGTTTAGGCAAGAGCCTTTTTACCATCGTGAAGGGACTTCGATTGACTTGCTCGGGCGATGGCAACAATCGAGGGGAAAGAACTTCTATGAAAACGCAAACTTCAGTTGCATGGTCGGAGGCGGCCGCCCACAAAAGCGGATTCGTGACCGCCAACGGCATTCGACTTCACTACCTCGACTGGGGTGGTTTGGGTCCAGTGCTGATTCTCATCCACGGCGGTCTCGACAACGCGCACATTTTCGACGATCTCGCGCCGGCCTTCACCGAGCACTTCCGAGTCATCGCCTATGATCTGCGTGGGCATGGCCGCTCTGAGGCGAAGGGGCCGTTCGACACCACCACTCGCACCGAAGACCTCCGCGGCTTGATGGATAGCCTGGGCGTTGCTAAGGCTCATCTTGCCGGCTGGTCCCTGGGTGGGAACGACATCACCGCCATGGCGGGCACCCATCCAGAGCGAGTGGACGCCATCGTGTACCTTGAAGGTGCGTACGATTGGGGCGGCCCCGCTTTAGCGGAGGCATTCAAATCGCTCCCCATAGACTTCCTGGTACCGGCCAGCGCCATGAGGTCGCTGGCCGCATACCAGGAGTATCAAAAGACAATCTGGTTCCCTGGATTGAGTGACACGAGCCGATTCGAAGCCTATGTTCGCGACTTGGTGGTCATGCAATCGGATGGGACCGTGCGGGCGCGCATGACTGACAGCGCCGCGCAGGCGGTGTTAAGCACTGTGCTCACCAACCGGCCGGACTATAACAAGGTCCCTTCGCCAGCCCTCGCGATTTATGCCGACACATTCTTTGATGTACGGAACGGGGATCCGGCCCAACTCGCGAAGAACCTCGCCTGGGAGCAGAAATACATGGCGCCATTCCGGGCTGCCTCAATCGAGCGAGTCCGGCGGGAACTGCCCAGCGTCGAAATTGTGAAAATCCCGGGCACGCATAAGGATTTTGTCTTTACGTCGCGGGAACTGGTGGTGAGCGCGATGCAGCGCTTCCTAGGCGAGACGGAGAAAGGCTCATGAGGGTCCGCGTGTTGCTTGGCATAAGTTGCACGCTTGAGAGATGACAGGAAGTTCGAGAACTAAGGAGCCCGCTGCAATCAGTGGCGTCTCTTTCGAGGGAGGAAGAAATGGCTACGAAAACAGAATTCATCCGAGAAGTCCCGTTTCCCAGACAGAGCAGCGCTAAAGCTCCGGCACGTTACCAAGGGTTTGACGGACAGTACATCGATGGTTCATGGCGACCGGGAAAGCATGGCGGTGTGCAAGTCGACTCTGATCCGTATTCGGGAGCCACGCTGGCCGAAACAGTCATGGCAAACCAAAGCGATCTCGACGTGGCCTATCACGCCGCAGCAAAGGCGCAGGTCTCCTGGGCTGCTCGGCTTCCGGCCGAACGCGCGGCGGTCATGCTGCATTCTGCATCGATCATGGAGGCGCGCCACGGCGAGATCATCGACTGGCTCATCCGCGAAGCAGGGAGCACGCGTGTCAAGGCCGAGCTTGAATGGCAATTCGTGCATGCCGTGACGCTGGAAGCCGCATCCCTCCCGCATCGTATGGAAGGGTGGATCCTTCCGCTCGACGAGGCCGGGAAGGAGAGCCGGGCTTATCGGCAGCCGCTCGGGGTGATCGGGGTGATCAGTCCATGGAACTTCCCCATGTATCTGTCGCACCGCTCAATCGGTCCTGCGCTGGCGCTGGGGAATGCGGTCGTCGTCAAGCCGGCGGAGGATACACCCGTCACGGGTGGGCTCCTTATTGCGAAGATCTATGAAGAGGCCGGACTACCACCTGGTCTTCTCAACGTGGTCATCGGGCCTGTCTCGGAGATCGGCGATCCGTTCACCACGCACCCGATTCCCCGCCTGATCTCGTTCACGGGTTCGACGCCGGTGGGCCGACATATCGGTGCGCTTGCGATGCAGGCCCCGCAGCTCAAGCGGGTCGCACTGGAGCTCGGCGGCAACGCGCCGCTCGTCGTCCTCGAGGATGCCGACCTGGAACATGCGGTACGGTCTGCCGTCGTCGGCCGTTTCCTCCACCAGGGCCAAATCTGCATGAGCTCGAACCGGATCATTGTAGATGCGAGCATCTACGATGAGTTCGTGGATCGCTTCATTGCTCACGTGAAGACGCTCAAATACGGCGATCCCAGCAATCCATCGGTGTCTATCGGACCAGTGATCAACGAGAAGCAGTTGCGCGGTCATCTTGCCCGCATCGAGAACGCACGGAAGGAGGGCGCGCGCGAGCTGCTGGGCGGCTTGCCCGATCGCCAAGTGCTGCCGCCGCACGTCTTTGCCGGCGTGACGAACGACATGGCGATCGCACAGGACGAAATCTTCGGTCCGATCGCACCAATCATCAAGGTGAAGGATGAAGAGGAGGCGCTGCACGTCGCCAATCAGACCGAGTACGGCCTATCGTCCGCGGTGTTCACGCGGGACCGCGAGCGCGGTGTGAGGTTCGCGCTGCGAGTTGAGGCCGGTATGACCCACGTGAATGACCATAGTGTCGACGACACGCCGACGGGCCCTTTCGGCGGCGAGAAGAACAGTGGCCTGGGGCGGTTCGGTGGCGAGTGGATCTTGCGCGAATTTACACGCGATCACTGGGTGACCGTCCGCCATTCCCATGGTCCCTATCCTTTTTAGTTCCGGGGTGACGAAGAGTAGCGCATCAGCAGACGCACCGAGCGCTTCTCACGCCAGCAGACGTTGTAAACGTCGAGGTGATGTCGATCTGCATCCGTCATTAACCCATCGCAAAACGGAAACGAAATCGTGACATAGGAGACATTAGGAATGAAAAGCGAGCAGCGCATCACGGGGAGTGATCGCCGGACATTTCTGAAAGGAGCCGGAGCCCCGGCGGCGCCTGTCGTCGCGGCCGAAAGTGCCCTGGCTCAACAGCCACATGATGGGCAGTCGGCGCACGGCGAGCGCCAGGCTACATCACACAACACGAGCAAAGGCATGACCAGCGTTCATGACCTAACCTATGACCTGTTGCGCCGGCATGGCGTCACTACGGTCTTCGGCAATCCCGGATCAAACGAGTTGCCGTTCTTGAAGGATTTTCCGTCGGATTTCCGCTATTTCCTCTGTCTGCATGAGGGCGTTGCGGTGGGAATGGCCGATGGATACGCCCAGGCGACGGGCAAACCGGCCCTCGTCAACCTCCACTCCGCAGCCGGCACCGGCAATGGTATGGGCGCGCTCGCCAACGCCTGGAACTCTCATACGCCCCTGATAGTAACGGCCGGGCAACAAACGCGCGCCATGGTGGGTGTCGAGGCTTTGTTGACCAATCTGGATTCGACCCAACTTCCCCGCCCGCTGGTGAAGTGGAGTGATGAGCCGTCCGTCGCTCAGGCTGTACCGTTGGCGATGAGCCGGGCGTTGCACATGGCTGCGTTGCCGCCGTCTGGTCCCGTCTATCTCTCGGTGCCTTATGATGACTGGAGGGGTGAAGCAGATCCGCAATCGTCAGCTCTCATCAACCGCCAGGTCCATGCGGTCGGCTCGTTCGATGGGCCGTCGCTGTCGCGCGTCATCGACCGCCTGAACGCTGCCAAGAATCCCGCGCTAGTCCTCGGACCGGAGGTCGACGCCTGCCGCGCCAATCCATTTGCGGTTCACTTGGCCGAGAAACTCCGCACGCCAGTCTGGGCAGCGCCGTCGGCGCCCCGCTGTCCGTTCCCAACCACACATCCCTACTTCCGGGGTCTACTACCGGCCTCGATCAAGGGGATTTCGGCGGCGCTGAGTGGGCACGACATGATTCTCGTCGTCGGTGCACCAGTCTTCCGCTATCACCAATACGAGCCGGGGAAGTATCTCCCCGAGGGTGCTGAACTTATTTCCGTGACATCCGATCCGCAGGAGGCGGCCCGCGCGCCGGTGGGTGATGCGATCGTCGGGAACATCCATTCGACGCTTCAAGCTTTGGCCGACAATGTGCGTCGGTCGAACCGCCCGTCGCCTGCTCCGCAGGCAAGACCCGCGCCCGCGGAAATCGGCCCAGGGTCGTTGTTGCCCGAAGCAGTCTTCGACGTCATCGCTGCGACGGCGCCCAGTGACGCCATCTATCTGAACGAGTCGACCTCGACGACCGACTTCCTGTGGCGCCGATTGCCTATGCAGGAGCAGGGCAGTTACTACTTCGGAGCAGCTGGCGGGCTTGGCTTTGCCATGCCGGCGGCGCTCGGCGTCCAGCTTGCCGAGCCGTCTCGACGCGTTATCGCCGTCATCGGCGATGGCTCCGCCAATTACTGCATCACCGCGCTCTGGACCGCCGCACGCTACAAGATTCCGGTGGTTTTCCTGATCTTGAAGAACGGCACTTATGGCGCGCTGCGGTGGTTTGCGGAGGTGCTGAGAGTCGAAGGTGTGCCCGCGCTTGACGTCCCGGGTATCGACTTCGTCTCCCTCGCCAAGGGCTATGGTGTGGAGGGCGTGCGCGTCACCACGGCCGACGACCTCAAGCAGGCGCTGACAACTGCGCTTGGCTCGCAATTCCCAACTTTGATCGAGGTTGCTACCCTCGCTGAGGGCTTCTGAAAGGAGTTCGCCATGGCCACGAAACCTGTCAACGTCGAAGACTACCGCATCCTCGCCCAAAGGCGCTTGCCCAAGATCATCTTCGATTATCTCGAAGGCGGTGCCGACGACGAAATCGGTATGAAGCACAATCGAGAGGTCTTCGACCGCTTTCGATTGATGCCGCGCCGTCTCGTCGACGTCAGCAAGCGCGATACCGGTATCGAACTGTTTGGGCGACATCAAGCTGCCCCCTTCATGATCGCGCCCACCGGCCTTAATAGCGCGCTCTGGCCGAGAGGCGACATTTTGCTCGCACGCGCTGCCGAAAAGGCCGGGATCCCCTTTGTGCTGTCGACTGCCTCGAATGCTTCCATCGAAGAAGTGGCAGCCGCATCCAAGGGCGAGCTCTGGTTCCAGCTGTATATCGTTCAGCGCAAGCTCGCCGAGCAGATGGTCCGTCGCGCCGAGGCGGCTCGCTATTCCACCCTCGTGCTCACGACCGATGTCGGGGTGAACGGGAACCGCGAACGCGATCTGCGCAACAACTTCGGTCTGCCGTTGCGCTATACGCCCGGGTTGATCTATGACGGCGTCACGCATCCTCGGTGGTCGCTCGGCTTCATGCTCAATGGCATGCCTCAGTTTGGGAACTTTGTGAGCACCGATTCCTCGAATGTCGAGATGCAGGCCACCTTGATGCACCGACAGATGGATGCCAGCTTCAGCTGGGACGACTTCAACTGGCTCCGCAAACTCTGGCCGCGCGAGCTGCTGGTGAAGGGCATTATGCGTCCCGACGACGCTGAGCGTTGCGTCGCGGCCGGCGCCGACGGAGTCATCCTTTCGAACCATGGAGGTCGCCAGCTCGACGCAGCTGTCTCGCCGCTCGATGTCCTCACCGAGAGCCGGGCGCGGATCTCCGCGCCGATTCTGATCGACAGCGGCTTTCGCCGTGGCACCGACATCGTGAAAGCGTTGGCGCTCGGCGCGAACGCCGTGTTGCTCGGGCGCGCGCCGCTCTATGGCCTGGCGGCGGCTGGTGAAGCCGGCGTCGACGACGTCCTTCGCTTGCTCAAGGATGAAGTCGACCGGACGTTAGCGCAGATTGGATGCGCGTCGGCCAGCCAGCTTTCACCCGACTATATCTTGGCTGACAGAGCGATGCCTACGACCGCATCACCTCCGGTTCGCACGTTCGCAAGAGCATCTGGGTGATTTCATTCTAAAAGACCGTGGCTTTGCTCGGTTCGGATTCACGGGATCTCGCCGAGAGGCAAGAGCGCTATTTGCCATCGGCACTAAGGAGGAAAATGCACCATGAGCATTCCCGATCTCGTGATCCGGGAGATTCGAGCCCGGCCCGTTGTGGCACCACTGCCGCGTCCGATTAGGACAGCTTCAGGCAACGTGCCCGACGCCCCGCTCCTGCTGATCGATGTGTTGACGGAAGGGGGGGTGACGGGGCGCGCGTACGCGTTCGCTTATACGCCGCTCACCCTGCGTTCGCTCGCACAGTTCGTGCGCGACATCGCGCCCGAGCTCGTGGGGAAATCCGTCAGCCCGCGCGCCCGGATGCGCCAGTTGGAGAAGCGCCTTAAGCTTGTCGGTTGGCAGGGATTTGCCGGCATGGTGGTCGGCACGCTCGATATGGCTCTTTGGGACGCGCTCGCGCGCATGATGGACGCTCCGCTCGCCGTGCTGCTGGGCGGCGAAGTACGGCCGCTGCCGGCCTATGACAGCTTCGGCACGCTCGATCCTCGAACCGACTTGCCCTGGCTCGAGACGTCCGTCGCGAGCGGCTTCAAGGCGATCAAGATCAAGCTTGGCGCAGGAGACGTCGAAAGCGACGTGGCCATCGTCGCCACTGTCCGGCGGACAATCGGCGACGGCGTGCGGTTGATGCTCGACTTCAATCAGTCGCAAAGCACTTCCAGCGCGGTCGAGCGCATCCGTCGGCTGCAGGATTTCGATCTGACCTGGGTGGAAGAGCCGGTTGCGGCCGAAGATCTTGTGGGCCATCGCGCCGTTCGCGAGCGTGTCCGGCCAGTGCCGATTCAAACCGGGGAGAACTGGTGGTTCCCGCACGGGATGGCGAACGCCATCGCGGCCGGCGCGTCCGACCTTGCGATGGTCGACATCATGAAGATCGGCGGCGTCACCGGCTGGATGTCGGCGATGGCACAGGCGGAAGCGGCGGCGCTGCCTTTATCAAACCACACTTTTGTCGAGCCGAGCGCACATGTGATGGCCATCTCGCCAACGGCTTCCTGGTTCGAATATCTGGACATTGCAGGCGCCGTTCTGACCGAACGGCTGCTGCCGGTTGACGGTATGGTCTCCGCCCGCGGGCCCGGGCTCGGGCTCGATTGGGACGAGACCGCCGTAGCGCGCTACGTCTTCTCGTGATGGGACGCGCAATCCCTCCGATATGGTGGGTTCGGCGTTCTCGGTTCCGGCGTAAACCGCCCTGGTGGGCGAGATCGCTAGGCCCGCGCTCGTGACGATGCCGCTCCTGAGGTACTGAAAAAAGCCTGTTCGCCAACCCCATTCTCCCGCTGTGGCACTCCTGATCACCAGGCAGACGCGTACTCGCGCCGTCATAAAATCGTAATAGGAATTGCGATGAGTGGTGGCAAAATGCCAAAGAAAAGTGAACAGCGAAGGAGAAAGTGATTCGTCCCGTTTCATCACAACTTGCTGAATTCCTTCGATTAGCACCAACTTTGGCAAGTTCTGATTAAATTAATCGTTCGGCTGATAAGAAGGCAGTAAAAATCAAATAAGTGCTGCATCTGGTGTCGCTTACAGCCGAAAAGTCGCGCAATCACCCCTTGAATTGGACCGAAGTTGGACCGAAACGATTGGGGTGAACCCCTTTCGTGGCACAAATTTTAGGGCACAGCTTCCGTTTTTGTAAGAGTGTTCTTGCATCTTCTAGCAGGAGAAGGGGTCTGGGGAAGGGGACGGCATTTGAGTCCCCGTCCCCAGCAGCCCTTTCGAAATCTTTTCCTCGTTGTCGTTGTTCACAAAAACCTCGATCGTTGCGCCTCGATTTTCGGCCTGACTTTCGGCCTTGCGCTCGATTTCGTTAGGAGTCCCGGATGTATGGGCGGCTGATTCCTGGGCTTGGGCCACTCCCGGCTTGATGCCCGCAGGCACCAGCAGAGTCCCAAGGATTGCCGCGGCGATGAATCGATTTATGTTAATCATCGGATAAACTATTCCCTGGATGGCGACCGTTCACGTTTGAATCTAACCTTACTAATATCAATGGAAACCATAAGCATTTCCGTAATCGGCCTGCGGTCAGGCCCACGCGTGTAGGCGCGACGCTTGGATGGAAAATGAATTCCATCCGCGACGATATAGTCTGATGTGAGTTGGGCGGCAGGAAAGCCACCCGCAATATTCACGCTATAGTCGTGACGACGCAGCTTCAAGTCTGTATCGAAGAAGAAGTCCTGAATGAGGCTGTGCGTCTCTATGGAGCCGGGAAATTGTGCCCGCAGTACGTGCCACGTTTCGGCACCCTCTCGCCACGGTTCGACTTCCTCGACATATACGCCATCCTTCGCCAGGAGGAAGGGCGTAGTAAAGTAAGTCCAGAGCGCTTCGCCATTGAAATATGCGAGATGAAGAGCATCCCAAGGCGTACTCATCTGATGACCGGCGAAAGAGTCCTTGGGCGCGTGACGTTCAGCTAGCACTGTGCCATCCAGCTTCTCGATGGCGACGCGCTCCGGAGTGGACAGCGCTCGTTGATCTGGAGCTCCAAACGGCAGTACAGACGAGCGTTCCTGATGCAGCCAGGCCGTCAGACGGCGCGGCGTTGCGTCCTGAATCATCCCTTTCAGGGAAAAGAAGCCGCCTCCGGCGACTATGGTCGCCTCGACCTCTTCATAGTCTCGCCAACGATCCATGCCACCATGGGCGTCAAGAATTCTGCTAAGTAGCTGGTTCATGATATCTCCTTATCGACCACTCGAATCTCTCGGCGTTCGTTCCTCAATACTAGTAGTCGAACCATTGATTCATCGCTTGCACCTTTTTTTCAGGAATTCGAAAAACTGCGTCGCGTGGACGATGGAGAAGAGGATTGAATATCCGCTGATCAGTTTCTCTTGAGCAATTTTCGCCCGGAAGCAGCCACTTTCGGACAGGCGCTCCGTTTCCACGACTGAAAGAGCAACGTGATGTCTTACCCCAGCGGGCGCCTCCTGTGCGAGCAGATTGCGGGTTGAAGACGCGAAGAACTTCGTCACGGCCGCGTCTTCAAAGGAGGGAGAGTTCGATACGTCAACCACTCGTGTCATCCGTCGCCTCCTTGAATACTTAGCTTGGTGACTCCGCCGATCGCCGCCTGTCAGACTGCCGCGTGCCGTAGTCGGTCACAAAGAACCCGTTGATGTCGGCGTACGACACCAAGTTAGCGAAGCCTGCGAAACTCCCCTCCGACTTCAACTTCTGCGCTGCGCGCGTGAAACCGGTCCATGCAGCAAGAGCCAACGTGCCGCCGACACTGATGCGTCGCACGCCGAGCGCCGCTATGTCGGCGACGCTCAAGCCACTGTCCCGAACCACCAAGACGTTGATCGGCTTCGGCCGAACCGCGTCAACGAGCGCTTTGATCGCCGTGGGATCGTGGGGGCCGGGTGCAAATAGCACGTCCGCCCCCGCCTCAGCGAATGCCTGCAGACGCCGGACCGACTCGCGAAGCGCATCATGATGGCCGACAAGGAAACATTCTGTCCTAGCCGTCAGCAGGACGCCGGCACAGGACTGATCGATCGCCTCGCGCGCAGCGCGCACACGCTCGACGGCGAGCGGCAGCTCGTAAAGCGGCGACGATGGATCACCGGTTGCATCCTCGATCGACAGGCCCGCGACGCCGGCCGCGATGCAG
>Ga0307477_10001760_pt1 | contig 17578 bp, 26 predicted proteins | sample atmos_gasesECM2C_FD_203316 | JGI IMG/M metagenome (GOLD analysis project Ga0307477, IMG submission 203316) | Hardwood forest soil microbial communities from Morgan-Monroe State Forest, Indiana, United States - atmos_gasesECM2C_515 | ecosystem: Environmental > Terrestrial > Soil > Temperate...
TGGCTGCAACACCGCATCACTCGTCCGCGACTCCTCGCCGAGCCAGCGCCAGACGCCGACACCACTGCGCCCCTTCCCGCGGTGTCAACGCCGCGATGACGGCTAAAGGCACCCGGTTGGCGACTTTCGACATGCCGCCTGTCGGCGTCCGCCGTACCTTAAGGCTTGCGCTGCTGGGTTTACTCGCGATTGGCGCCGCGTCGGCTTGGCGCTGGCGGGCGATCCTCGATCCGATGACGATTAGCGCAGCGATCGACCACTACCCCGCAGCGCCGCTGGGATTCCTCGCCATTCACACCGCAGCCAGCCTGCTGTTCATCCCGCGCATGTTGCTGGGGATCGTCGCCGGGCTGCTGTTCGGTATGGGATGGGGGATCGTTTGGGCTGCGTCAGGCAGCGTCGCTGGGGCGATGGCCGGATTTCTCGTAGCGCGATATATCAATTCGGGTCTGATCGAGCTCGGACGCTTTGGACCCGTCGTTGGACAGGTCGAGCGCGGCGGCTGGCGTGCCGTGGCGGTGCTGCGGCTCATCCCGGCCATGCCGCACAGCGCGTCCAATTACACGCTCGGACTGACACGATTGTCATTCGGGGCCTATACGGTCGGATCGCTGCTTGGCCAACTACCGATGACGATCGCCTACGTCGATCTTGGTGCGGCCGGAGAGCGTCTGATGCTCGGCGGAGCGAACTGGGTCGAGCCCACCCTCATCGGCCTCGCAGCGCTAGCGTTGTCCCTGTTGGTACCCGCGATCACCCGCCGCCGAGCTGGCTAACCGGCTGTCAGCGATTTTGGCGCCGGCCCACCAGTCGCCCAGTCGAGAAGCTCGACCGTGTGCACCACCGGCACGTCGCAACCGGGGGCAAGCTGGGTAATGCAGCCGATATTGCCGGTCGCGACGAGATCGGGCCGGATGGCGGCGATGTTGGCGAGCTTGCGGTCGCGCAGGGCCACAGCAATTTCCGGTTGCAGCAAATTATAGGTTCCAGCCGAGCCGCAGCAGAGATGTCCCTCGGGCACGTCGAGCGGCTCGAAACCTGCCGCGGCGAGGAGCGCCTTTGGTCCGGCGTGGACACGCTGCCCGTGCCGCATCGAACAGGCCGAATGATACGCGATACGGCGTTTCACGGTGCTTGCAGCTGGTATCGGCGGAGAGAGCCCGAGCGTCTCGATCACCTCGGTCACATCGCGGGCGAGCGAAGCGATCCGGCTCGACTTCTCGGCGTAAGCTGGATCTTTGCGCAGCATAAAGCCGTAATCCTTGACCGTCGTGCCGCAGCCCGAGGCGTTGATCACGATGGCGTCGAGCCCGGAGGCGAGGCGCTCGTATTCCCACGCATCGATGTTGGCGCGCGCGAAACTGAGCGCCCCCAGCTCCCGTCCGAGATGATGCGCGAGCGACCCGCAACAGCCGCTGCCGCGCGGGATCACGACTTCGCAACCGTGGCGGGTCAATAGCCGGATCGTTGCCTCGTTGATCTCGGGCGCCAGCACCTCCTGGGCGCAACCCGGCAGCAGCGCGACGCGCATTCGCCGCTCGCCGGCGGCTACGAAGACGCTGGGGCGATCGGTCGGCGAGGCAGGCGGAACCGAAGAAGGCGCCAGTCCGAATAGCGGAGCGAGCCGCCCGGGCAGAAAACCCGAAAAGGGCTTAACGACAGCCGCGCAGCGGAGCGAGAGGCGAAACAATAGCGGTCGCGACAGGACGGTAGCGAGAAACACCCGCAACAGGCGCTCGCCCCACGGCCGACGGAAGTTCTTTTCGATCCAGCGCCGTGCGTGGTCGATGAGGTGCATGTAGTTGACGCCTGACGGACAGGTCGTCATGCACGACAGGCAGGAGAGGCACCGATCGATATGCTTGACGGTATCGGCGGTGATCCGCTCGCTGGTCGCGAGCATGTCTTTGATCAAATAGATGCGCCCGCGCGGACTGTCGAGTTCGTCGCCGAGCAGGACATAGGTCGGGCAGGTCGCGGTACAGAAGCCGCAATGAGTGCAAGTTCGCAGCACCTGCTCGGACGTCGCGATGTCAGGATCGGCAAGCTGTTCGGTCGTGAAGTCGGTCCGCACGGGCTCAGCCTCGCTCGATCACCCGCCTGCGGATTCGCGCGATAGCCCTCGTCAAAACCGTGGCAGATCGGAGAAGGGCAGCCGGCCGGCGCGCACGTGGAGGCGGCCGAGCTCCGCGCAGCGGTGCAATTGCGGAAAGACTTTGCCCGGGTTTAGCAGACCATCCGGGTCGAACGCGCATTTCAGCCGTTGTTGGTGCGCCAAGTCGCTCTCGTCGAACATCGTTCCCATCAGGTCGCGCTTCTCGACCCCGACCCCGTGCTCGCCGGTCAGCACACCGCCGACCTCGACGCAAAGCCTGAGGATGTTGGCGCCAAAGGCTTCGGCACGCTCGATCTCGCCGGGCTTGTTGGCATCGTAAAGAACGAGCGGGTGAAGATTTCCGTCGCCGGCATGAAAGACGTTTGCTACGCCAAGCCCATGCTGGTCCGAGAGCCCGCGAATTCGGCTCAGAACCTCGGCCAATCGTGTGCGTGGGATCGTGCCGTCCATGCAATAATAGTCGGGCGAGATGCGTCCGACGGCCGGGAAGGCAGCCTTACGACCAGACCAGAAGGCGAGCCGCTCGGTCTCATCGCGACTGGGCCGGATTTCGGTGGCCCGGTGCTCGCGGGCGATCGCGTCGATCCGGTCGGTCAAATGGTCGACCTCGGCCGGCGGACCGTCGAGCTCGACAATCAGCAACGCCTCGACATCGAGCGGGTATCCGGCGTTGACGAAAGCTTCGGCGGCATGGATCGCCGGCCGATCCATCATCTCCATGCCGCCCGGAATGATGCCGGCAGCGATCACCGCGGCAACGCACTCCCCGGCATCCTCGGTCGTGGCAAAGCCGATCAGCAGCGCTCGAGCCATCGTGGGCTTCGGCAAAATGCGCACGGTAACCTCGGTGACGACTCCGAGAAGCCCTTCGGAGCCGGTCATCACACCGAGCAGATCGTAGCCCCCGGCGTCGAGGTGCTTTCCGCCGACCCGGATCACCTCACCGTCGATTAGCACGATCTCGACGCCGAGAATGTTGTTTGTGGTCACCCCGTATTTGAGACAGTGCACCCCACCGGAATTCTCGGCAACGTTGCCACCGATCGTGCAGGCAATCTGACTCGACGGGTCGGGCGCATAATAAAAGCCCGCTTGTTCTACAGCCTGGGTGATCGCCAGATTGGTGACGCCGGGTTGAGCGACAACGCAACGGTTGCCGTAATCTATATCGAGGATGCGGTTGAACTTGGCCAGGCCGAGCAGCACGGCGTCGGCGAGCGGCAACGCGCCGCCGGAAAGCGAGGTGCCAGCGCCGCGCGGAACGACTTTGACACCTATTTGCTGGCAATACCGCAACACCGCCGCTACCTGATCGACACACGACGGCAGCACCACGACCATCGGCAGTTGGCGATAGGCGGTCAGCCCGTCGCTTTCATAGGCTCGCCGTTCGGCCTCGGAAACGATGACCGCTTCGCCCGGAACGATCCGCCGTAATGCTTCGATGATTTCGGCGCGGCGGCGCATCACAGCTCCATCCGGGGCCGGCAGCTTCATCGACGCGGTCCGCCCGCTTTGGCGATACCCGACTCAGCCCTGGCGCGCCTTATACCGCGGATTGGCCTTGTTGATGACGAAGGCGCGCCCCTTGCGCCGCACGATGCGGCAGTTCTTGTCGCGTTTTTTCAGCGACTTCAGCGAATTGACGATCTTCATGCCCGTATCCCTCGCGAGAACCGGAACATAAGAACGGGCCCCGGCGAAGTCAAACCTGGACGGCTCCGCTCGGTGGTCGACGTCCGGATACACCAGCCAAATCCCTCAGGACCCAGCACCGGCGAGTGTACGCTCGCCGGGGCGCAGTTCGGCGACCTCGTTGCGGCCGGAGAGGAAGGCTCGGATGTTGCGCGTCGCTTGGCGCAAGCGCTGTCGGTTCTCAACGAGGGCGATGCGCACGAAGCCTTCGCCGTATTCGCCAAAACCGATCCCCGGCGACACCGCTACGTTCGCCCGCTCGAGCAAGAGCTTCGAGAAGGCGAGGCTACCGATCGCCTGAAAGGCCGGGGGGATCGGGGCCCACGCGAACATCGTCGCTTCCGGTTCGGGGATCTGCCAGCCGGCCTGACGCAACCCGTCGATCAATACGTCGCGCCGCGCGCGATAGCGCTCGCGGGTTTCGATGGTGCACTCCTGCGGGCCATTCAAGGCCGCGGTGGCCGCGACCTGGATTGGCGTGAAGGCTCCGTAATCGAGGTAGGATTTGACCCGCGCAAGCGCCGCGATCAGCCGCGCATTGCCGACGGCGAAGCCGATGCGCCAGCCGGCCATCGAATAGGTCTTGCTGAGCGAAGAAAACTCGACCGCGATGTCGAGCGCGCCCGGGACCTCGAGAATCGACGGCGGAGGCTTGTCGTCGAAATAGATTTCGGCATAGGCGAGATCGGACAACACGATGATGTCATGCCGGCGGCAGAACGCAACGATCTCACCATAGAAGTCGAGATCGACGGTTTGGGCGGTGGGGTTGGCCGGGAAGTTCAGGACAATCGCGAGCGGTGTGGGAATGCTGTGCTGGACGGCCTTCTTGAGCTCGGCAAGAAAGTCGAATTCTGGACCGACCGGCACGTGGCGCACCGAAGCCCCGGCCATGATGAACCCGAAGGCATGGATCGGGTAGCATGGGTTCGGCACGAGGACGATGTCGCCCGGCGCGGTGATCGCCTGGGCGAGATTGGCGAGCCCTTCCTTCGAGCCGAGGGTGACAATGACCTCGTGCTCCGGGTGGAGCTCGACCCTAAAACGCCGAGCATAATAGGCGGCACAGGCACGGCGCAGGCCGGTGATGCCGCGCGAGACCGAGTAACCGTGAGTTCTGGGGTTCTGTACGGCTTCGACGAGCTTGGCGACGATGTGGGGTGGCGTCGGCCCGTCGGGATTGCCCATCCCCAGATCGATGACGTCGCGTCCCGCGGCGCGTGCCTTGGCTTTCAGCGCGTTGACCTCGGTGAAGACGTAAGGCGGAAGGCGCTTGATGCGGTAGAATTCTTCGGGCATGGCAGCTCGACGCGAGTTGGACGCCGAAGTCTAGGCCGGCCGTTCCGTGTTTGGCGAGGGTGATGGTGCCGCAGAGCGGAGGTCTTGCATCTCGTGCGTGCCGACTGATGCCCGCGGCCGGAGCATCGTTCCTGACCCACACATGGACCTGACCGAGACGATCGTCGCCCTTGGCGCCTGCGCTATGCTACTCATAGTCGCCGTCATGCTCGATCACCGGCCCTACCGGCCGGGCAGGCTCAACTACATTCCGCTGATGATCATTTGCCTGGCGGCGTGCCTGGTTCTAGGCCGCCACCTGCTGACTTTAATTCGACAGGAGTGAACCGCGGTTGAGCAACCGGGTCGGGCATCGGGTTTAGCGGCAGAATCGGAGGTCGTCGCGTTCGTTCTCGTAATCCTCCATCGCTTGGTGGAGGACGTTGTCACCCGGTAGGGCGCGTAATGCTTCGGAAATCTTCTTTAAAGTGGCCTCGTCGTAGACGACTGGTTTGGGACATTGGCACGCAGTCGACCGTGTGCTGCCGCAACCCGCGATTACCAGAAGCGCGGCAAAGGCCGCGACCCGCATCCCCGCCCTCGAACCCATGCAAGTGCTCCTGCCACCGACGGCACGATGATCAGAGCCCCTCACGCAATCAAGCAAGAAACACACAGGCTCGGCCAACCCTGATCAGATCAGCCGTGGGGCAGCAGCCGGCGTCCAAGTTGGATCCGCACATCGTTCAGTATATCGGTCACGTGAGAGATCGCCGAACGCATCTCGGCCTGGAATTCGTGCACCTCTTTACGCTGATCTTCGCTTGCGTGCTCCATATTGGCGATTCGCACATCATGCTCGCTGATCTTGATCGTCAGATCGGCACGCACTTGCTGGATATCCGACCGGAGGCTCAGATAACTCGTAATCGCCCCTCCCCCGATCGTCACCAGGATGACAACCGCTTGAAGGAGGTGACCGAAATTGATTTCCGGGCTGAACCTCGGCCATAGACTTTTTCCTTCGGTCATCTTGATCGCCCGACGATCCTGATCCCGGCAGGGCCGAAGCTCAGCGTCTTGGTTTCGCCGCCGACCTGCAAGCTGCACTCGCCGGTGGTCTCGTCAGCGGTGACGATCTCGCCTGGGACATCGGTGTAGTTGTCGGTGCGCACGATCTTCCGTGAGCCTTCGGCCCACGGGCTTGTCCCGTGGGGCCGCTTGTCTTCGCTGCTGTGCCACGATTCGAGTTTCATCTCAGCCCCCATACATGCAGTCATCGCACAACTTGGTCTGGCCGCAGGAGCCGCATACCCACCCGGGCGACGCCTCTGCGACGACGTATTTCGACACCATCCGCTCGGTAGCCAGGGGGATGCAGCAGGCTTGGCTAAACGCCCTTTCGGTTTTGTCCGCCGATGATCGCCTCGTCAGTGTGCCTTTTCCCGCGATGGACCCATCATGGATTCGAGGTGCGGCCATCGCAGCAGCAGATTTTCGACGCTGTCCCTCAGGCGCTCCGGACCCAGCAGACGCAGCGCTTCGTTGAAGTAGGCCGACAGCATGCCATCGAGCACGTTGCCGGCGGTGACGCCGGGAATCCGCAGAAACGCGACCGCTACCGACTGCATGGCATCGGATATCGCACTGCATAATTCGATGTCGTTTGTCGTGAATTCCTTGGTAGCCACGACGGTTTTCATCTTCCCCGCCCCACGATCCTGATTCCGCCGGGGCCGAAGCTCAGCGTCTTGGTCTCGCCGCCGACCTGTAAGCTGCACTCGCCGGTGATTTCGTCAGCGGTAACGATCTCGCCCGGGACATCGGTATAGTTGTCGGTGCGCACGATCTTCCAGCGACGCTTGTCTTCGCTGCTGTGCCACGATTCGAGCTTCAAGGGAGCCTCTCTCTGACTGGGGTAATTAACGTGTCACCTACTGCGACCCGACGAGGGTCCAGGCGAGGTTGGCTAACGTCGGGTCCGGCAATGCTGGCGCGACCACGGTCAAAACGTCGCCCGCCATGAAGGTTGTCGCCGAAACCATCGTAAAGGTCGCCGTCGTAGCCGACGCCGCAAACACCATGGTTCCGACGTTGGCGGCGTTCTTCTGGATGGAGTAGGTCGTCGCGGCCGTCGCAGCGACCCCGGCGGTGCCCTGGGATCCGGCAAGCCCAACCGGGAACATGACCTTGCCGGCAAACACATAGCGCTGGACGACGAGGTTGGCGGGGGTCGTTCCGGAATAGGAGCCGGACACGGTCGTCGACACCGCGGCCTTGCCCGAGCCCGTCGCCGTGTAAGTATAAGCCAGCACTTCCGAGAGGTTCTGCAAGGCCCCACCCACGATATTGAACGACAGGAATTTCAGAAATATCGTCTGGCCGATCAACGTATTAGGATAGGGGAAGCGACCGACAGACTGGTCGATCCGCGCGAATTGCGTCCCAGCCGGGTGGGTCGTCGCAGTCGTGCCATAGGCACCGCGGTAGAGTGTCGTCAGATTATAGTGATATGCGCTCGTCAGGCTCCCGATCTGATACGCGAAAAGCTCGCCGCCCATGTAGCACAGAGTGACAAGGTTAGCCGCGTCGGTGGCCGAGACCGACAGCAGCTGGCCCCGGCTTTCGCTCACATCGACCGAGCAGACGTCGGTGACGTCGGGGTTGCTGCCGCTGTCGCCGATCGACGCGGTCAAGACACCCTGGGTCGCCGGACCAGAAACCGTGCCCGCAAAAGCATAAGAATTACCGTCGCTCGATATCCAAACTTGTGCGCCGCCCCAATTCGAGCCGCCTGACAAGGCGATCCAGATCTCGAGATCGCCCGACAGCAACGCTGCCGGCGGCTCGAAGATCAATGGCGTGTTGACATTGCCCGGGGTCGCGCTCCAGTTCGGCACGAACCCGCCGACCGCGCCGCCGCTCGCCTGCTTCACTGCGGCGGCTGCAGTGCCGCCACCCACCCCGAGGATCGAGGGTAAGGCGGGTGGCAAAAAATTGGCGGGCGGGTAGAGCACGCTCGGCGAGTAGGGGCCAAAGAAATCCTCGGCGGTAATCGACAGCACGCCCTCTGCGTCTTCTTCGACAGCCGTGATCCGCACCGTCAATGCACTGGCACCCAGCCGCGAATCGGTGATCTGTACCAGATCCATCGGCTCCAACAGGATATATTTCCAGCCGAGCCGAAAGTTATAGGCGTTGCGGTAGAGAATTTGGCGCTGCAACAGCAGCTGGGCGACCATGCCGCCGACATAGAGAGGGTCGGTGATCAGCCGTGCCTTGGTACTGGTATCGCGCCGCAACCCATAGAGATCGATCGCACCTTGATCAGAAGCCTCGGCGATCGCGGTGTTGTAGCTGTTCTGGCGATCGAGGCACTCGACTTCGATCATGTTGTTGGCGTCTGCCGGCGTCGACCGCACGATGTGCAGTGGATCGCCGGTGAAGCCGCCGGTTATCGGGGTCGCGCCGGCACGCAACGCCGGACCGCCAGGCGTGACGCCAAGATTGATCCCGACACTCGAAGCCTGAATGATGTAGTCGTCCTCGCCGAGGCTATAGACCGGCGTCGTGTTCGGCGCGAAAGTATTGGTCGTCGTCGCACCGATCCCGGCGGCGGAGATCCCGCCGCCGCCCGATTGGCCGATCGTCGTGTTGCCCGTCGGGTTGGACTGGATGACCATAACGCCGGCGAGGCCGACACCGGACGCGAGGATGCCGAACCCGACGAGGTTTGGATCGGAATTGACGGCGTCGGCGAGCCCGCCCATCGCCCCCGGCATCTGCAGATTTGCCAAGGTCGTATACGTAACCGTGTAGGGGGAGCCCCCATTAAAGACGGGATCGGTAAAGGTCAGGCTGATCGTGTCGCCGCCCGCCTGCGTCGGCGCTCCGGTAAAGCTCGCCACAGTGAAGCCGTTGGTGACCGAATGATCGCCGTAAGGAATAATCTTCAACAGGGCACCGGACCACACAATCGCACTGTTGGTCACCTTCGTGATGTCGGCAAGTGATTGCTGCGCCGCCTGCTGCTGGTCGAGCAGCGGCGATAGGAACAGGCCGATTGCTCCGCAATAGCTCGCATAGGAAGAAGCAGCGCTGGATGTCATCGCCGGGTCGAGATTCGCCGACGGGAAATTCGCCCCGTAGCGGGCGTTGGTCAAAAAATCGCTGACGATCTGCGCCGGGTTGGCGTCGTAGCCGTTAGGCGACGCACCCGATATGCCGGTACCGGTACCGGCACCGATCACCTCGAAATTGAAATTCGGCAGGGTCGCGGTGTTGCCGAGCTGATAGTTGGCGAAGACGATGTTCGCGGTACCCGAATAGCCATTCGCCTTCGCGGGATGGGCGCTAGACCAATAAGGGTCGATCGTCTGCCCGTCAGTACCGGGATTGATGCTCGAAATGCTCGGGAGCCCGGCGGCGGTCCCGATGTTCTTGTCCCACCAGGCCAAGCCCAAACCGGCGATCGGCCCCTGGCATATTCCCATGATGAACGAGGCAGAATACATGTACTGCTGGCCACCGCCTTTGCCGCCTCCACCGCCTTTGCCTTTGCCTCCGGCTTGCTTGCTGGGCGTCGCGGTGAAATCGTCATAGTCGAGTAGGTTGGGGCTGACCTTGGTCGTGCCGTAGATCAGCGGGATGACCCCGCCGGCCTGAGAGGTCTGGAACTGCAGCGAGCCGACCGCGCGCGCCTGTTTGGCGTTCGAGCTGCCGCCGAGAATTCCGCCCATCAGACGAACGGGTCAAAGAAGCGCACGGGGCGCCCCGCCAGCTGCGGCTGCCGGGCGTCGGCATAGAGGACACCGGCACTGTGCCAGGCGTGGATCAGGCGGGGCCATTCGATGACGATCGCGCCATGGGCGAAGCAACGGCCGAATTTGAAGAGAGCGACGTCGCCCGGCTGCGGCGGTCCCTGGATCTCGCGGGTGTAGCGCATCATGCCCTCGAGGTAGCGATCAATATCGCGATGGAGATGCCAGTCAGGCGAATAGAAGGGGACCTCGATGTGCGGCACGACGCCGGCTGCCTCGTAGACTTCGGCGAGCATCATCAGGCAATCGGTGCCAGCGCCCTTGACCCGACCCATGTGGTGATAAGGGGTGCCCAACCACCCACGGGCGCACTCGGTGACCGCAAGTCGCCGTGGATCTGTTTCAGGACGGGTCATACCGCGGTCTCTGGGGGCGGGATATAGGGAAAACCGCCAAAATGGATGGCGTTGTTGAAGACGTTAGTACAGGTTGCGAGCGTGCGATCGCAGCCCGGCAGCAGCTGGAATTGATCGCCGGCGGCGACCGGAGACAGAAAGGCGAGCTTGACCGTAACAGCGCCTTCGCTGACAAAGCTCGAGATCGTACGACTGTAGCCGGCATTGCCGCCGGTGATGCCGTTGATCGTACCTTGCGCGTAGGGCGTGGTTGTCGCTGGTGCCCCCTGGACTACGGTAGTCGTCGATCCGTTCCCAGCTGAGAATGTTGCGGCGAGACTCGGTCGGTTGAAACGGCACATCGCATCGCCAAAAACATGCGTGCAGCTCGATTGCCACAGTCTCCGGGGCATCTGGATGTTGAGCAGTTCGAGGTGCGAGCGACATTTCATCTCGATGCCAGTGCGGCTGCAATCGATGTCGGAGATGCGCCCGGAAAACAGAATTACCGTTCCGGCGCTGGTGTCGCCGTAACCGCCGCCGGCGGCGCCCATAAAGGCGCGTTCCAACTGCAACAAAGCTCCGTCGAATTGTCCTTGCCACGCGGCTTCGAGGAACGGTGTCGAACCGACGAGGTCGGTCTTCTCCGGGTAGATCTTGACATCGATCTCGTCGACCTGGGTGCCGATCACGATTTTGGTCTTCGAGCGTTCAAATTTCGGTCCGGCCGCGAACAGGAACCCATTGGCGTCGATCGAGGTCGGCGCCGCCGAATAACGCAGGATCGTCGCCCCGCCGACCAGGGTAAAGGTGTAGAGGTCGGCCATGATGAATTGTTCGCCGCTGTTGAGCAGCGCGATCAGGGCGGCCGACGCAGGCCTCACGACCGCACCGCCCCGCCGACGTCATCGCCGGGCTTGACCCGGCGATCTAAGATGCGGCCCTGGACCCCCGGGTCGAACCCGGGGGCAACTTTTATTTCGGTCATTGCCTGACCGAAATAAAAGTCAGCTTTTTGAGCTGCCACAGTCGAAACATGAAATTCTCGAAGGCATAGCTGTCGTCGATGAACCGGCACCGAAAGTAATAGCTGTAGTCGGCGGTGATAATGAGCCCGCTGCGCGGCGCGGTGCCGAATGTCACCAGGCCGGTGTTAGGATCCACGCTGTAGTTTCCCGGGGTTTGCGTGATGCCGTCGAGATAAATCGCGCTGACGACGTTAGGTGCTGCGATTGGTTCCAGAAAGCCGCCGCCGGGCAACGTCGCGCCTATCGCCCGCTGCAGCTGGAAGACGGTCGTACTGGCGTTGCCGATGCCGATCTGCTGACCAGTGACCTGATTATCGCTCGGGTCTCGAAACAGGAACGTACCAAAGGCGCCCTGGCAGAGCGTGAAAAACCCCATCAGTGTTCGCAGCTCGTCATAGCCGGCTGCCGGGTTGTCACGCAATAAATCAAAGACCAGCGAGAACTGCCACAGTGGGTAGGGATAGTCGACCGCTCGCAACTCCCGCCCGGATACAGCGCGTTGGATGCGCGTCTGAAAGGTCGGCGTCTTGGTGACGCTCCACGCGAGACCGGGCAGCGACGGGAAAACTCCTATGTCCGCCATCAGCTCGTCCGCAGTGTAGATCCGTTGCGCATCGCGTTGTTAATCGCTGCAACAAGCGCACTGCCGTTGCTGCGAAAAAACCGTACGACGTCTTGACTGTCCATCGCTGAGACGCCAAAGTTGACGACAACTGGTGCGCCTCCGCCGCTCGCATTGACGCCGTTCGGCGCAGCAATCAAATTCTGCAGGCCCTGTGAGATATTCGCAGGCAGCACCATCTCATTGCTATGCAGCTGTGCGAGCACGCCTCCCGGCCCCAGGCTCGGCACTGCCCACCCGCCCTGGGCGCTTGGCACGATGCCTCCATGCTCAAAGCCGAACAGAGAGCCGATCCCCTTGAAGAGGCTGCCGAGGATACCCGGCGAGCCAAGCCCCAAGCTTTCGGCGATCCCGCCGCCCGGGACTTCCTCGCCGGCGCCGGTGAGGCCCCCCGAAAAGTCTTGACCTCCACCGCCGCCGGCGAGGAGGCTGGCGCCAAAGAAATTGCCAATCTGGCCGAAGACACCTTTCACCGCCGAATTGACAAACTCGGCGATGATCGATTGCGCCAAGTTTGCCAGTGCCTTCTGCACCGTCGTGGTGCCCAGGATGATGCCGGTAACCGATCTGTCGATCGCCCGCTCGACTGGGGCGACTAGATCGTCCCACGCCCTTTTGTTAGCCTCTGCCAATTTGGCGTCGAGAGCCTGCAGGTTAGTGACATATTTCTCGTAGGCGAGGGCCTGTTCTTCGAGCAGCTTCTCTTGGGTGCGGCTGTCATTGTCGGCCGCCGCCAGCTTCTTCTCGTAATAGGCCTGGTCGTAAGACCATTTGAGATCGAGGAGGTCTTGCTCTTGATGGATAGCCTCGGTCGCCGAGAGCTTTCCGAAGGCCGCCTCATTTTCGATCGCTGCCTTATAGCGAGCAAATTTCTCGTCGGTAATCCTCTGGCCGGCACTGAGCCGGTTGAGTTCGTCGCGCTCATCTTGGGCTGCGGGCTGCTTTCCGACGCGGCCACCGACGGCAATTGGAATCATGCCGTCCCCTACGGACCCAGCAAGGCTTGCGGTCGTGGAGTGCAGCGCACCGATCCTCGATCCGACCTGCTCGGCAGCGGTGTTGATCTGCGATTGCGCCTGCTGAGCGGCGGCGCCCAGCCCCGCGAATTGAGCCCGCATCGCATCTGTTGCCACCTGAACCGAATTTGATGCAGCCTCCATTCCGGATTGGAGGTCATCAGTTTGGGCACTGATGACAACGCTGGTTTCGATGTCGGCCATGACAGATCCTCATAGAAGTGAGCACCTGAGGCTGCTCATTCCTTGCCGAGTGGCGCCCGGCGAGCTTCAATCTTTGCTTTTCGCTCTGCTCTTTAGCTCGGCAAAATCAAGCACCACCCCTGGCAGTCCGGCATGAACGTCGCCCGTGCCAAACCCGGGACCCAACTCGGCGAGGATCCCTTGGAGATCCGAGCTCGCCGCGGCGCCCGGCCCGGAGCCGGCTGATGGTATCCGCCTGCGCTGATGCTTGCCGACGCCGAGATACGCCCCGACCAGGATGTGAACCGGCGGGTGCTCGACCCAATATGCCATGAGCTCTTCGAGATCGAAGAGCGTCATCTGGTCGATTACCGAGTAACTGTAGCCGCAAGCGGTGGCGAGGAGGCCATAGATATGTCCCCAGCCGTCGGCACCTCCTGAATCGGGCCCGACGGTAGTCGCGCGATCATCAAACCTGCCCCCGGGCCGGCCCCGGGGGCGGCCGCTTCCCCCAGGCGGTCATCGCGCGGCTGTAACCCTGAGCCGGTAAGGACCGCATTCAGCACGGCACTGGCATTGCCGAGATCGAGCAGGTTCTCGACCATGTCTGCGGTGGCCTCAGGATAATTGCGTTGCAACGCCGCGGCGACAATCTCGACGAGCACGCTGATCTGCGTCTCGCCCATCGATGCGTCGATTTCGGTCAATTGCCGCACCTTGGGCATCAGCCGGCGGAGCTGTCCGAGAGTGAGCGGCGGAACCAGCCAATCCCGGCCGCCCATCACAATCGTCACCCCGGGAAGCATTACTCCACCGTGCTCAGATAGCCGATAGTCCCGGAAGCGTCAGCGAAAGCCGAGAAATCGAGCTCGTGAATCAGCCAGTCGTCGACCTTGGTCGGCAGTGACAATTTGTTGGCCATGCAGGCGTTGAGACGCAAAGCGGTCCCGCTCCCGGCATAGTTGGTATAGAACGTCGCCTTGAAAGTCGGCGTCGTCCCCATCACCTGGTTCGTGATCGTCAGCCGGCTGCCTGACGTCGTCAGGTTGTAGGTATACGAGATCAAAACGGCAGCACTCGCGTCGGCGGACGAAAAAGTATAGATGCCCGTAGCGAAGTTGACCGAGTATTGACCGGCGGCAGAAGGGGTTGACACCCGGTTGAAGCGCTTGCCGCTGGCGGCGTAAACGACGCCGAGGTCATCGTTGTAATTAGTTGCGTTGGCGACAGTTACTGTGTAAGGCGTGACAGCCGGAATGCTGGCGGCCTCGAGCTGCGATATCGCAAATTGGCCGGTGGCCGGGGTAAGGCCAAAAAAGATGTCGGAATACAGCAATCCGAGGATCTGGGCGAACTTTGCCTTACCACTGATCTTGCCCTGTCCGCGTGCAATCGCCACAGGGAACTGAAGCTGCCCGTACAGCGGCTTATCCGTCCAATCGAAATCAATCTGGATATCCTGGAGCACACCGAACTGGCGCGGGCCAATCCCGGAGCCAGTCACGTCGGTCCGTTCACCCCAGACCGCCCCCGAGCCGAAGCTCAATTGCATGTCAGATACTCCCTTTCAAAACTCTGTCCTGGGCTTGAACCAGGAGCCGCTTCAGCGTCTCCTTAGCGGCATAGGCGACATTCCAGGCCTGCGTGTCGCGAGCGAGCGCCGAGCCCGGAAAATGGTCCTGCCACCAGCGCTCGATCAGCTGGTCGATCGAAACAGTCCTGCTTTCCGAGGCGGTCGGGCTTTCCGCATTGTCCTTAGGAAAAACCACGCTTCCTTCAGAACCTTCCACGATCATCGGGATACTCCTGCGGGCAGGCTTCATTACAGAGGCAAGATAAACCACGACTTCCGGCGTTTCTCTTTGCTATCACTCGTATCGTTCGGGCGGCGCGGTCAGACGCACAAGATCTCAACCGGAACGATCGCGATCGCCTGGTCGCCGAGCACGCCCTCGTCGGTCTCGACCTTTCCGGAGATGTAGGCGTGCTGCACCATCACGGGCAATCCGAGATTCTGAATGCCGGTCGCCGGCGATGGCGCCAGCGCAGCTTCGAGCGCGTCGAGCAGCGGGTTCAAAAGCATTGCCGGCGCCAAGTACGGATCGCTCGAATGGACGTAGATGTAGAGATCGGCGTAGAGCGTCCACATGATCGGCGTCCCCAGCGCCCTGGTCACTGCACGTCCGCCTTTTTCGCTCATGAACAGCGCCGGCTGCTCGGCCGGAGAAAGATCGGCCCAATGCCGGAGCCTACGGTTCGCGGTGGCGAAGTTCGTCGCACCGGCCGCGAGCGACCAGAGCACGCCATAGATCGCTTCTCGGATGATCATCGGCCGCTCTCACATCGCGGGCGGGCTGTGTCCCGCTCAATCATTGCGATACTACTGCCTCCGCCAGGGCAGCCCGGACACCGGCGCGGACCGCTGGCGCCATATCCTCGAGCGCCGAGCGCAGGAAGGAGCGTTCGGGGAGATCCATGTGGCGATCATACGCGCGTACGCTGATCGTCTTCTCGGCGATCGGCCGACCAAAGGCTTCCCTGATACGCCGCAGGCTGGTCCTGACACTCACCGTTCCAGCAAACCCGTATTCCTGTACCGCGGCATATGGGCTGTCGGTAAAGACACTAGCGGTAATGGCGCCGCCACTCTGATCGACCCGCAGGTCGATGCTCGATTTCAGTAATCCGCTACGGCTTCTGAGCACCTGGCCGCTCAGCTTGTCTTGCTGCACATTGCGTTGGAGGTCGATCCCAAGCTGGGTGATGCTGCGAGCCAGCCCAGAATTGACGGCGTCGGGAAGCGTGCGCAACCGCTCGAGCAACTGCTCGCCGCCGACGAGATAGGCTGTGATCACGCGACCCCGGCGAGCGTCGCCGCTTCGGTTTGGGTCGGCGCCGGCATCAGGAATCCGGTGATCGGCGCAACGATGCGGTACTGTTGGATCAGGGTCTTTATCGAGTCGCTCATATCCTTTTGCGAGTACGACACTGTCTCGCCGCCGCCGATCGCCCTCGCAACCTCGCCGATGCGGCTGCGCTCGCGGTACCGCAGCGCCACGAGCTCGATGCAAGCTTGCGCCAGGTCGGGCGGTGTCACCGCGTAGCCGGCGGTATATTGCAAGGTCACGCATCCCGCCTTTCGCGGCACTACATATCCTCTGATGACGAGCTCCGTCGGCGTAAATAGGTACCCCGCTTGCGTCGCAAAGGTGCTGACGACGGCGACGCCGGGTTGCTGCGCTGGTGGGGAAGCAAGGATCGGCGGAATCGTCAAGCCGTCGACGACAACCAGGCTGACGGCGCTCACCGGGAATGCCGCGAGCTGATATCGCATTTCGCCGGGGCCTAGCGCGCTCCCCACACCATCGCGAATCTCGATCCAATCCTGCGAGGCGATCTGCCTATTCAACCAAGTTTGAATGAATTGGCTGGCTGCGGTGATCAGACGCGTCAACAGCGCGTCGTCGGTAGCCGGAAAGGCGCTCTGCCCGGTCTGCAGCCACGCCTTAACATCGGCGAGCGTCGCTAGATCGCCGAAGTTGGCTCCGGCGGACGCAAAATTGGTCATCACGCGTGTCCCGGCTCGTAATCCGCCGCCGCTGCGATGCCGCCCCAGATACGGGCGACCGGGGTCGCATTTGTGGCGATGTCGTTGAGCGTCGCCATCGCCACCTTTTCACCATAAGCGGCGGCCAGGTTCATGACCAGTACCTTGGCGAGCCCTTCCAGCGACACTGGGACGCCGAGACGTTGGGCCGCGGAAAAGAACGCGCGATTGATCTCTTGCATCGCGTTGACGACGGGGTCATCGGTACTCATCGTGTCACCATCGGGGCTATGTCCTCGTCCAGCGCCGGCGCAATGGCGCGGTCGTGGACAACATAACCGCCATTGTGGAGCAGATGCACTGCGACCTCGCGCGGGACCCGCACGACCCCATCGAGGTCGTGCGGATACCGCTCGATTCCGTGCCCGACGGCATCCCACACCGGGAAGACGGCCCGTAATGCGATAAGATCAGACACGGAAGTACTCCCTTCAGCCCAAATCAGAAGATCGTCCTCGCGAATTCCGGTTAGCCGTTGGCAATGTTACAGATGACACCCATTGCGAACGGTGCGTATACCGCCAGAACCTCCTCGGCATAGACACCGACTTGGCGCTGGCGCGTGACGATCGGCCATTCGATCTGATAGTAATCCTGCCGGGTCTTGATCTCGGCGACGTTCGGTACCTCGTTCGACTGGTACTGAATCGGCAGGTTCTCGGCCCAGCCGATGATCGTGCCCGGGGGCACGCGCGGGTGGATCCTGATCGGGATTCGAAGCCCGCCGTCGATTGCGAAGGGGTTGTAGTAGAACTGGACCACTCCGGAGGCAGTCACCTGGTACTCGCCCGCGCTGCCGTCTGCCGGTGAATCGAAGCGCAGCAACGGCCCCGACGCGTTCGACAGTACCTTGCTGGTGATATTCTTCAACTCTTGAG
>Ga0307477_10001762_pt1 | contig 17563 bp, 16 predicted proteins | sample atmos_gasesECM2C_FD_203316 | JGI IMG/M metagenome (GOLD analysis project Ga0307477, IMG submission 203316) | Hardwood forest soil microbial communities from Morgan-Monroe State Forest, Indiana, United States - atmos_gasesECM2C_515 | ecosystem: Environmental > Terrestrial > Soil > Temperate...
CAGGAGCGGGGTGGCGGAATCGTCAAGCGTGTAATTGAACTTCACTTCGTGAGTCTCCCCGGCCTTCTCGTAACGAAAAGTTTTTTCTCCCAGATTGGCTATGCGGCGGTGAACGTCCAGGTCCAGACCCTGAAAATTGCGGAGCTTTGAGGTGAGGTCGAAAATTCTTTGTGTCAGCGGGGTGCCGATCTCGAAAGGAGCGGGGCTGGCTTCGTCATCGAGTTGGCGAATGTCAAAGGTTCCCGTGCCTCGCTGCGTCACTTTGATCTCGACGAATTCTGGGTAGCTGGACTTAAAAATTTTGCGAAAGGTAACGGTTGGCCCGTCACTCGGGCTGGCGCGGAGTGCAACGGCGGACACCGCCAGCAGCAGGGCGGCGGTGATTGCAAATGCAACTCCTCGATGTTTCAAGGCTGGGAGATTCATCGCCATTTTTAGACGCGAGCCGCGCGCGTTCGGATGCGGGGCGCCGTCGTAAGGGTTCGGATTCCCGTGGCCGCCACCATGCGCTCGCGTGCCCAAGCGGCTTGCGCATGGCACAGCGCAACCGCCAGCGCGTCTGCCGCGTCGGCTGGTTCGGGGCAACTCGAAAGGCCCAGAAGGGAACTGACCATTTGCTGCATCTGATGTTTTGAGGCGGCGCCGTAGCCGGCGACGCTGGCTTTCACTTCGCGCGGGGAATAACTGTGGGCAGGAATCTGGGCCTGCGCGGCTGCCAGCAGGACGACCCCGCGCATTTCCGCGAGCCGAAGAGCGGTGCGCATATTCAACGCAGTGAAAACTGCCTCAACGGCTACGGCATCCGGCGAAAATTCCTCCACGAGCTTTTCGATTAGCTTGTGAATCTCGCGCAGGCGCGCGGCAAACGTCGCGCGCGTGGGGAGTTTCAGTGCGCCAAACCGTAGCAGGCGCGGGGCCGTGCCTTCGAATTCCACGATGCCGTAACCGGTGGCGCCGGCAACGGCTGGATCGATTCCCAGGACGCGGAATCTGCGCCGGACAGCGCTGGTGCGAGATGCGACAGGCAAAGACATGTCAGCGGGGACAAGTGTACGTGCGTGTCGGAACGAGAGGGAAGTGTTTTTTCGAGGGTGCGCGACGCGATGGAAACTATCGTGCCACGGGAAGTTATCCGGCGACGGCCGCCTGGATTTCCTTCTCATCAATATCGAAGTTCGCGTAGACGTGTTGGACGTCGTCGTGATCTTCGAGCGTCTCAACCATGCGCAACATCTGTTGCGCTTGCGGGCCGCTGAGCTTGACATAGTTCTGCGGCACAAAAGCAACTTCGGCAGACGCGGGCGTGATCCCCGCGGCGGTGAGCGCGTCGCGGACTTTTTCCATGGCTTCGGGTGGAGTGGTGACTTCCCAGGCCGAGCCATCGTCGCGCAAATCTTCGGCACCGGCATCGAGCACGATGCCCAGGATTTTGTCTTCAGTGGCGGCTTCCTTGGGCACCACAATGTCGCCCTTGCGGTGGAACATCCAGCCGACGGCCCCATTTTCAGCCATATTGCCGCCGTTCTTCGAAAACATGTGGCGGATCTCGCTGACGATGCGGTTGCGATTGCTGGTGACTACCTGCACCAGGACGCCCACGCCACCCGGGCCGTAGCCTTCGAACATGACCTCGTCGAGCGTTTCGCCTTCGAGCTGGCCCGTGCCGCGGAGGATGGCGCGCTCGATATTGTCGTTGGGCATATTTTCGCCCTTGGCGGCCAGGATGGCGGTGCGGAGGCGCGGATTGGTGTTGGGGTCGGCGCCGCCCACACGGGCAGCGATGGTCAACTCGCGGATAATCTTGGTGAAAATCTTGCCGCGCTTGGCGTCCGTGGCGGCCTTCTTATGCTTGATTGTGGCCCACTTAGAGTGTCCAGACATGATGAACCTTTTACAGGAAGTATGGCAGGAGCGGGGAGTCCGGCTCTTGCCGCGACAGTGTAGCAGTAGCGACAAATGGAGGCAAGCGAATGGAGGCTGGAGCAGCCGCTCGTTACCCGGTTATCCGCGCATACCTCCACTGATATTCGGTTAAGATTCCCACGACGAATTGCTGAAATTTCAAGGAGAAATGCTCTGCGCAAGGGTTCGACCCCGATGAAGTGCCCGAAATGCGGCGCACAACTCATAGCCAAGCCTGTGCCCGGTGCAAAGCAATTTCCGTGCAGACTCGAATGTCCCGTGCACGGCTGGCAGCAAGAAGAACTGCGACCGATTCGAATGAGATTCCACAAGGACCGACCGAACTGGTAAGGGCGCCTTTCGGCAATCCGAGTTCATCAGATGTTAGAAAGTCGCCGTTCACCCGTGAGAAGGATATACCAACGATGCCAACAAATGCTCTATAACCACCGGAATCGGCGTTCACCTCGTCGACTGCAGGCCTGCGCGCGGAAGCTCCGGCTATGCTTTCGGGAGGGGTCGTTAAGGTTACGAAGTTGGTAGTAACATAGCGCCGCAGTTTAGTAGTCACAGTCGCATGAGGGAAGCTAGTGCCGGTGCAGAAGACAGCGGTACTGACGTCGAGTCACGACCGATTGCGAGAAGCTGCGAAGGATCTATTCGCCGACCTGGGCTACGAGAGTACTTCGACTGCGGAGATCTGCCGGTTGGCCGGCACGAGTCAATCCCAACTCATCAAGCACTTCACCGGCAAGTTGGGCCTCTTGGAGGCAGTGTTTGAGCACGCTTGGGAGCAAATCAACCCGGCCGTCCGGCTAGCAGCGGAGAGAATACCTTCCCCTAGCGACAAGCTGAAGATTGTCGTGGACATGGTGCTTACCTTTCTGGAAAGGGACCGCGCACTGCGGACGCTTTTCCTGTTTGAAAGTCGCCGTATTCGGGGGGATGGGCATCTGGTCGTGGTCACTCCAGGTTTCCTTGAATTCATCAAATTTCTGGACGGTATCTTGAAGGAAATGGCCGCCAAGGGAGAACTGTCGCCGAACATTAATCTACAAGCCCTTCGATCAGGATTCATAGGCGCTATCGAGGGGCTTCTGCGTGATCAGCACCTGGCCCGGAGATCGCGCTTCCCAGCCACTTATTCGGAGGCAGATTCTCGCGTAATATTCTCCACTTTTCTCTCCGCTTACCTGATACCACGGGACATTTGTTGATGCCGAAAATGGCCACCGAAATTCTTGAATTCGCGTTGCTGGCGATCACTTCCGTTTTCTTCCTGGTGGATCCTCTTGCGGTGATTCCCATGTTTCTTGCGATCACCGCGGACTCGGCTGAGGCCGAGAGGCGACTGATGGCGCGCCGCTCGGCCTGGACATGCGCAATCGTGCTCAGTGTGTTTGCGCTGGCCGGGAGCCTGATTTTCAAGATGTTCGGCATCACGCTGCCGGCCTTCAAAATTGCGGGCGGAATTATCCTGCTGCAGATCGGCATGGACATGCTGCAAGCGCGCCAGTCGGGGACAAAAGTGACGCCGGAGGAAACCGAGGAGGGAACTGCGAAAGAGGATGCGAGCATCATTCCACTTGGGATGCCCATGCTCGCTGGGCCGGGCGCGATTTCGACGGTGATGGTGCTGGTGGGCGAGTCGCACACTGTGTGGCAGCACGCGGTGGTCTATGCCACGATTTTGCTTACCGCTTATATTTCCTACTTAATTCTCGCGGGAGCCGACCGAGTGCGCCGTTACTTGGGCGAAACCGGCATTCGCATCCTGATGCGGCTGATGGGCCTGCTGCTCGTCGCACTCGCTGTCCAGTTCGTTGCCAACGGGCTTATTGACTTTGGCGTGTTGAAGCACCCAGTTTCGCCTTACTAAGGCGCCCGTCTAAAATTCATCGTCTTCCGTTTTCTTCAGCTTGGTGATCTTTAGCGCGACGCGGACATCACGCGAGCGCGCCTCGAGCAGGATCGCGCGTCGCGCCTCAATCGGGAGCGCCGCCGGGCCGATGACGCCAGCCAGGTCGCGTGGAAAATGTTTGATAAACAGCGCGGCCAAATGCGCCGTAGCATATGAAATCGGGGTGGACACCAGCCCACGCCGCCGGATCTGGTAGAGCGTAGGGAAACTCGCATCCCAGCGCACCAGCAGCGGCTGCTCATCCTTTACACCGCGTACCAACACAGCAGCGGCGAACCGAGCATTTTCGAGTTCTCCGCGACGAATCAGAGCCGCCACCTGGCGCGGTGTCGGCGTTTTCGGGAAGCGTTTGTGCGCCATGCCCTGCGAACGGTTCAAGCGGCCTTGGCGGTACCAGCGCCGCAAGCGTTCGAAATCAATCCCGCCGATTTTGGCGTCCACATCGCGCACCGGAATCACGTAGGGGACCATGCATACTTCGTCCTGCGCGGCCAGGTAAACCTTCGTTTCGCCCAGCGGTGGCGGGAAGCGGAATTTTTCCGGCTCGCCGAAGCGCTTGCCCATCTTGAACCGGCGGTTGCGATACATGCGCGGGCGCGAAATCGCCGCGTCATAGGCCACAACTGGCGACCACATAGACACCGGGTCCTTGCTCTCAGTGCTCTCGTAGAGGCGGAATTGAATGGATTCCACGGTGTCCAGCAGCTCAGAACCGCGCTTCGCCAGAAGGTTCGTCAAACCGGGAGCTGCGCCTGTGCAAATCAGTGCCAAGCGGTTCTTAGCCAAAAATTTCTTGTGAAAGCGGAATTGTTCCGGCTTGAAGGGGTAGCGCGTCAGGTGGGAATTTAAATCGAGATAATGGACACGCAGACGCAGCGCGGCGCGCATTATGATTTCGTTATATACGGCAGGAGAAGCGTTGACGATCAGGTTGCAGCCGCGCGCTGCGCGCACGATGGACCACAGATTCCGCGCATTTGTTTCGCGAACTTCGATCCCGCTTTTTTTCCCCAGGAAGCGACGCCCGCGCTCCGGATCGCGGTCGCCGCACCATACGGTGTGACCTTGGCGCCCCAGCAAGTACGCCAGCAGGGAGCCGGTGCCGCCCGCGCCAAGAACAAAGATCCGCATCGGCCCGCAACTCTATCATATTCATTGCGGCTGGATGACACACGCAATCCGAGTTGCACGGCTCGCGATGTTAGCGAGTCAGTTTCGAATGCATGCGTATTTTGGGAGGTTAGATGTCAGAAGAGAGCAGCCCTTGTTTTGGCATTTTCCCTGAGGAGGCTGCCGATTCGCGACCACTCTTCGAAAGGCTCGGATGAGGGTTGCAGCCGTCCCGGATTCATATTGTTGCCGGGGTCGAGGCCGTGCTTGATTGCGGCTACAGCTTTGACACCCAGTGGCGAAATGTCCGCAACCAGCCAGGGCAAGTGTTCGGTACCAACGGCATGGTGGTGCGAAAGTGTGGCGCCGTGGTCCATGAACGATTGCTGTGCAGCGCGCTTTACGTTCAGATACTGCTCCATTTCGCTCCCGGGCTGTTGCTTGAAAGCGAAAGTGAAATAGACGCTCGCGCCGGAGCGATAGGTATGACTAATATGACAGCCGCCCCAAGGTGGGACGCCACTCTCGAGGATCCCAGCATGTATCGCTTCCATGGTGGCCCGGTAGAGAGGATGAATGTTGCTCCACACCGTTGATGTCTCGCTGACGTCTGCGGTAACTTCGCGATCCAGTAAAAAATCGCGGATATGCGGAAAATCGTACTTGGTCGTCTCGAAAGAGCTACCGGCGCTCGATCCCAGGCTGGTCCCACCAAATTTGTGATAAACGGCGCTGACTTGACGCACCTGACGCGCGACATCTGCGCTGCCGCCTTCAAATGCCGTTAGCATCAGACACGCCCGTGGCAAGTCAAACCCCCTCACTCGCAAATAACCTTTGAAGATTTTGCCCACCACTTGCGAAAGCTGCGATGCAGGTGGCTTAAACGCGAGTGAAAGCGCAGTCTTGTCTGGATCGTTGAGCCTTACCATTGAGGGCATGCATTCCCTGCGCACGCATTCGCGCATGGCTTGAATACCACCCTCGAAATCAGGGAAGAGAAAGGCAGGAACTAGCCGCGACTCGGGGCGGGGATGAATGCGCATAGTGGCTTCCGTGATCACGCCCAGCGTGCCTTCGCTGCCGATGCACAAATGGTTGACGTCAATCCCGTTTGAGGACTTGGGGACCGTCCGCGTGGCCAGCACTCCTTCCGGCGTCACCATCCGCAAAGCGACCACCATGTCCTCGATCTTGCCGTACTTATCGCTTTGCATCCCGGCGGAACGCGTAGCGATCCAGCCTCCGAGCGTGGAGTGCAGAAACGAATCCGGAAAATGGCCAAGCGTCATGCCGGAGGCGTTTAACTGAGCCTCGAGATCGGGGCCGAACACCCCGGCCTCCACACGCGCTGTGAAGGACTCCGCATCCACCGCCAACACTCGGCGCATGCGCCGCATATCCAACGACACGGCCATGCGACGAGCTTCCATTCGCTCGAGACAGCCCGAAATGTTCGAGCCACCGCCGAATGGGATGACCATTACGTCGTGGTCCGCCGCCGCTCGCAGCGTCCCCACCACATCGTTTTCGCTTTCCGGGTAGATCACTAAATCAGGAGCGCCTTCGGCTGAGCCTCGCCTCAGACGAAATAAATCGCGGAAGCCCTTGCCGTATGCATGAACTATGCGCTCGTGTCGGCTGTCGTGGAGCTGGTCGGCGCGCAAGATTGAGTGCAGCTTGGCCAAGAAGCGGGCGTTTACGATCGGTTCTCGAAGCTGGACAGTTTCTAGACGAACTGGCGGTGTAAGTGCGGATTCAGCTTCGATTCCGAGCTGAGATTTCGCGTAGGGCCAGAATCCAGGATGGGCAATTGAATTGAAGCCTGCATCGACGTCACCCCAACCCCACCATTTCATATGCCTGGGGTTGTAAATCATAAAATTATCCTCACACGGTTGCGAATGAACACTTAGGACAGTAGGCTTGAATCAATCAAATTTTCTAATTTCGGTTTCCGACTCGCACATCGTATGCCTGTCTGGGCCCTGAGACAACGAATTTGCCTCAAGACCCTCCGAGCCGCCGCATCATTTGCTACTGCCCGCCTGCGGAGGTAGAATCGCACTGAAATCTCCGATCCCCTGGGCCTAACGGAGAGAAATCCCAAGGCCTTGAGGACGATGCCTCCGAAGTATTCGGCGGCTGAGGGTTCGGGCGGAAACGCCTGCTCCTCCCGCGCTTGGAAAGGAGAGGTTTCGGTTCGTAGCGCTGTTGAGCCGAACACTTCGCCCAAGTCCAATCGCGGAATTGGGCATTTTAATTTGCGGCGGCGTCCTCGCGATGCTGCCGGCATCCAATCAAATAGAATGTCGCTCTTCGACAAACACGGTCGACAGATTACGGACTTGCGTGTTTCGGTCACCGACCGTTGCAATTTCCGCTGCGTGTATTGCCGTTCAGCCGACCCCGAAAATCATATGGCGCACCATGAGCTGCTTGAATGGGATGAGTTCGAGCGGCTGGTGCGCATTCTGGTCGGCATGGGCATCCGCAAAGTACGCGTGACGGGCGGCGAGCCATTGGTCCGCCCAGGCGTCGAAGCATTCATCGCGCGGCTGAAAGCCATCGGCGTGCATGATCTCTCGATGACCACCAATGGTTACCTGCTGAAAAGCCGGGTGGGTGCGTTAGTCGCCGCAGGCCTCGACCGCATCAACATCAGCCTCGATTCGCTCGATCGCGCGAAATTCGAGCGCGTTACGCGCACGAAAACTTTCGACGACGTGATGGCGGGGATTGAAGCCGCGCACAACTCTCCGCTGCGTCCCGTGAAGGTGAACGCCGTGCTGGTGCGCGGGCTGAATGACGATGAGGTGGAATCGTTTGCGGCGTTTGCGCGTGAGCGCGACCTGATCATGCGCTTCATCGAATTTATGCCGCTCGATGCCGATCGCGCGTGGACACGCGACTTAATGGTTCCCGCCGCCGAGGTTTATGAGCGCATTTCCGCGCGCTGGCCGCTTGTCCCCATGGCGCACGAGCGCAGCGAAACCGCGCGCAAATACAAGTTTGCCGACGGGCGTGGTGAAATCGGCCTGATCGCTCCGGTGACGCAGCCCTTTTGCGGTTTCTGCTCACGCATCCGGCTCACCGCCGATGGAAAACTGCGTACCTGCCTCTTCAGCAAGGAGGACCACGATTTGAAATTCCTGCTGCGTAGCGGCGCGAGCGATGACGACGTCGCCGAGGAAATTCGTTCGGTTGTCGCTGGAAAAGAATCAGGCCATCGCATCAACGAGCCCGGTTTTGTGCCGCCCTCGCGCACGATGGTTTTCATCGGGGGTTAAGGGCATTTCCGATTGGGAACTTAGAACGTTCCGGAGCGCCAGACAGTGAGTGAAGAAGAACAAAAATATTTCTCGCTGACCGAAGCCGAGCGCCTGCGCGTGAAGCTTGAGCCTGTTCTGATCGAGGCCATGGAAACGCGCCGCAAAATGGCCGATGTGGAAGCGGAGTTGCGCGCCAATGCGGAGCGTATCCAGCGTTCGGGCGGATTGATGGTTTCCTATGACGACGCGGTAAAGGTTCGCCGCGAACATACGCGGCTCGAAGAAGCGGTAAGAGACGCGCTCGAACGCATTCAGGAGACCGGCTGCATCGTGAAGGATCTCGATGTCGGCCTGCTCGATTTTCCCGCGCGCATCAATGATGAAGAGGTCTATCTCTGCTGGCGGCTGGGGGAAGGCCGTATCCGCTTCTATCATCGCCAGGATGAAGGCTTTTCAGGTCGCAAGCCGATTGATCCTCGCGACGCCGATTACCGCGATCCGATCCAGTAACCGCTTCACGCAAGGAATAAATTCGGGTACCGCGCCTGTAACAACGCGAATCCGCAGAGGACAAACGTGACGTCCCCAACAGAAAATCGCCTGAAAGATTCCGCCAGCCCCTACCTCCGCTCGGCTGCGCACCAGCCGGTGGATTGGCATGAGTGGGGTGAGGAGGCTTTCGAGAAAGCCCGGACTGCGGAAAAACCGATCCTGCTGGATATCGGCGCGGTGTGGTGCCACTGGTGCCACGTGATTGACCGCGAAAGCTACGATAATCCCGACATTGCAGCCATGATCAACGAGCTTTACATCCCTGTAAAAGTGGATCGCGATGAACGCCCCGACGTGGACTCTCGCTATCAATCGGCAATCAGCGCAATTTCAGGTCAGGGTGGCTGGCCGCTTACTGCTTTCCTCACGCCGGACGGGAAACCATTCTTCGGCGGCACATATTTTCCGCCTGAGGATGCCATGGGGCGTCCCGGTTTCAAGCGCATCCTGCTCGGAGTAGCCGAAGCGTTTCGGAATCGCCGCACGGAAGTGGACAATTCCGCGCGCGCGCTCGAAGAAGCCGTGGCCAAGGCGGAAATATCGCACGGGGCTCGCGGGGAATTCGATGCTGGCGTTGTTGATGCAGTCATCGAATCCGCACTGCATCTTTTTGATGAGAAACATGGCGGCTTCGGCCAATCGCCCAAGTTTCCCCACGCGAGCGCCATGGATTTGCTGCTCGAGCGCTACCAATCCTCGCGCGACCCGCGCCTCCTGCATGTTGCGGAGCGCACACTCGAGGGCATGGCTCTCGGTGGCGTCTATGACCAGATTGCAGGCGGCTTCCACCGTTACTCTGTGGATGAACGCTGGTGCGTCCCGCATTTCGAGAAGATGACCTACGATAATTCCGAGCTCCTGAAAAATTTCCTGCACGGCTACCAGGTGACTCGCAATCCTTTATTTCGAGAGACAGCCGAAGGAATCATCGCCTGGGTGGATGAAGTGCTCAGCGATCAGGAACGCGGCGGCTTCTACGCCAGCCAGGATGCGGACCAGACGCTCGAGGATGACGGCGATTATTTTACCTGGACGTTAGAAGAGCTGCGTGCCGTTTTGTCTTCCGAAGAATCGCGCGCCATGGAAATTTATTACCACGTGGAGCCGCGCGGTGAAATGCATCATAACCCGGCGAAAAATGTCTTGTGGGTCGCGTCCACTCCGGAGGCGCTTGCCAAGCAATTAAAATTGGATGAAGCGACGGCCCGGCTGCTAATCGCCCGGGCAAAACGAAAATTACTCGCGTCCCGCCGAGAGCGCCGCCCAATTCCGGCGATCGATCGGACGCTCTACGTCGCCTGGAACGCGATGTTTGTTTCAGCATACCTTGAGGCTGCTCGCGTACTCGACCGCGAAGATTGCCGCGCCTTCGCTTTGAAGGCGCTCGACCGGGTTCTGGTGGAAGCCTGGGATCAGTCGAAGGGATTCCTGCACCGAGTTGGCGGGCCACGCCTGGAAGGTGCGCTCGACGATCAGGTGTTCGCGATTGCGGCGCTGCTCGACGCCTACGAGGCGACACTCGATTCCCGCTATTTCGAAATCGCCGGGCGCGCCATGAAACTCACCATCGATCGTTTCGGTGACGCGGAAGGCGGCGGCTTCTACGATCGCGCGAAGGATGCCGCTCCGATGGGCGGGCTTGAAGTTCGCCGCAAACCGCTGCAGGATGCGCCCACACCTGGCGCAAATTCTGTCGCCGCTATGGTGCTTGATCGCCTATATGCCTTTACGGGCGAAAAACTCTATCGCGAGTGGGCGGAAAAAACGCTCGAAACCTTCGTTGGTTTGGTGCCGCAGTATGGATTATTCGCTGCGACGTACGGGCTCGCTGCGTTGCTCCATGCGCGCCATCCGTTGCAAGTGGTGGTGACGGGCGCCGCATTTGATTCAGAAGCGGCCCAACTCGAGGGGGCAGCGAACGAAATCTATCGGTTCGGCAAGGCCGTGCTGCGGGTCACGCCGGGAAATATTATGTCCGCCTCGCTTGCTCCCGCGTTGCGCGAAACACTGCCTCACCTGAACGCCGCGGTGCCGCAGGCCCTTGTCTGCGTCGAGACCACTTGCCATCCCCCGGTTACCGATCCCGGGAGGCTCAAGGCGCTGCTCACAGAGGTCGCAGCGGGCGCGGCGAAAACCGCCTAGTTCGATTCCAAGATAAGTTAGCAAGGCCGGGGGATGAACCTATGTCTGACCCACGAAGGAAATCTCAGGCTGGGAATCACTGGCAGGCGTGAATTGGCGTTGGCTGCACGGGAACCAAGCGGTCGTTTCGTGGATTCTCGTCAGTTTGGGCGGTGGGCGGAACAATCCGGAGTTGCAGCTACCATGTCTTCCTCGATCGCGTGCGAGCCATACACCATCTCGGCTGCCGCCCCGCCGTAAACTACCCACAGTGCCACTCGCAGCGCTACATTCGCGAGTGTCGGCGCCGGAGCCGGAGCATCAAACTTGATGCGATTCCCCTGCGTTTCCATTTTTCCTTGCTCCACGATTCGGACGCTTATTTCGCCCGGTCTCGACTGCCCCTTGTGGTCACTTGCTCGAATCTGTTCGCAGCATCCCATCGTCATACGAGATTCGATTCCTCAACTCGCCCGACGATTCACGAAACATGCTCTGCAACGCAGGCATTGGCCGCGGAACCGCCTCCGGCTCTGCACCGCTTCCAGGGTGATCAGTCCACTGTGCGCCCTTGTCATATAGTGTAGGCGGTGGTGTTTTCGTTTCAGGTTTCTCGTGGCAAAGAAACCCTGTACAGGAATTAGATAGTTATCGCGAATTCACGCATTCAGGGGTATCGCTCGGCAGGTCAGAAATCCGCAACATCCTCACTCTATGCAACTCATGATCAACGCCGTGCGCATCTCGGAATCGCACTTCGTATCCTTGCGCTTCGGTGTCTCCCACCACCCAGCGCTCATTCGGAAGCCAGAGCACCCCTTGGCAGGCGAGATATGTAATGCCGTCAGCCTCCACGCGTTTCGGGACGCCAGCGCGCTGAACCTTGTGGGGAGTCAAAAGTGTCACGGCGATCACCACAAGCGCCACAAACACCATCAGCCCAAGACACTCCATGAGACTTTTCTGCTTCGGGCGACGATTACTCATGCCTCCCTCTTCGGTATCCTATCAGGCTTTGTCTGCGTTCACTTGTAGGGAGCGCAATCCTGCGCTCGCGTCATCTGCTGGGTATCGTGCGCGAATGTTGCCGCGCCTTGCGCACGGTGCGATAATGGCGGGTTCAAGGACCTGCGAAGCGGCTCAGGATCTCAACGGGGGTTCCAATGGCGCTGAGGGATGCATGGATAGAAAAGCGGGCGGCAGCTTCGAACGGATCGGGGCACCCTGCCAATGGCGGCACTAAGAATTTCTCGCAAATGCACTACGCCCGCCAGGGCGAGATCACGGAAGAGATGCAATATGTAGCGACGCGCGAGAAGCTCCAGCCGGAGCTGGTGCGCAGCGAAGTGGCGCGCGGCCGCGCTATTATCCCTGCGAATATTCACCACCGCAATCTCGAGCCCATGGGAATCGGCGTAGCATTCTTCTGCAAGATCAACGCCAACATCGGAAATTCCGCCACCACTTCCAATGTCAGCGACGAGCTTGAAAAGCTGCATCGCGCGGTCCACTACGGTTCGGACACCGTCATGGACCTTTCCACCGGCGGCGATATTCCCATGATCCGCAAAGCGATCATCGACGCCTCGCCTGTCCCGATCGGTACTGTACCCATTTATGAAGCGCTGTCGCGCGTTCGCCGCGCCGAAGATCTCAGCATCAACGTGATGCTCGAAGTGATCGAAGAACAGGCCGAACAGGGCGTGGACTACATGACCATACATGCCGGCGTCCTGCGCCAGTTTTTGCCGCTGGTGCGTAACCGAATCACGGGAATCGTAAGCCGCGGCGGCGCGCTGCTGGCGCAGTGGATGAGCGCCAACAAGGCGCAGAATTTCCTGTACGAAAATTTCGATGCCATCTGCAAAATTTTCCAGAAGCACGACGTCACTTTCTCACTTGGCGATGGGCTGCGCCCCGGCTGCCTGGCCGATGCGAGCGACGAAGCGCAATTCGCAGAGCTACGCGTCCTTGGCGAGCTGACGAAAAAGGCATGGGAATACGATGTGCAGGTGATGATCGAAGGCCCCGGCCACATCCCGCTGGATCAGATCGAGCTGCAAGTGAAAAAAGAAAACGAGCTGTGCCACGAGGCCCCCTTCTACACGCTCGGCCCGCTGGTCACCGACATCGCTCCCGGCTACGACCACATCACCAGCGCCATCGGCGCCGCGATGATCGGCTGGCACGGCGCTTCCATGCTCTGCTACGTTACGCCGAAGGAGCACCTAGGCCTGCCGAATGCGGACGATGTTCGCCAGGGCGTGATCGCTTATAAGATTGCCGCCCACGCCGCCGACGTCGCGCGCCACCGTCCGGGCGCGCGGGATCGAGACGACGCGCTCAGCTATGCGCGCTTCCTCTTCGATTGGAATAAGCAATTCGAGCTTTCCCTCGACCCTGAAACGGCACGCTCCATGCACGACGAGACTTTGCCGGATGATTTCTACAAGGAAGCGAAATTCTGCTCCATGTGCGGCCCGAAATTCTGCTCCATGAACGCGACGCAAATCGCAGAGATTTATCAGGGCTTCGACCAGAAAGACCGCGAGCAGAAATTCGCTCAGCTACTCTCGAAAGTGGAGGGGCAGTCTCCCGCTCCTGTTGTTGCGAAGATCGAGCCGCAGGCGAAGTCTGCGGCCTCAGATTAAAGGCCCGCCGCCAGCCATGCTCGAGGCATTCCAACTTCAGATTCCAAAGTTACTTCTGCGTATCAGTGCGGCGCTCACGCTCGTGTTCCCGATCGCGACGGTCGCGGCATCTCGTTGCGCTCCGCCCGATAATGATTCCGCCACCTACCGCGCATCCGTCGAGAAATGGCGCCAGGAGTATGAAGCAGACTTAACATCCGACCACGGATGGCTCACCGTCTCCGGGCTCTTCTGGCTGCACGAAGGCGAAAATAAGTTCGGCTCCGAGCCCACGAACGACATCGTGCTCCCCGACTCCGCGCCTGCGAACGCCGGCTTCTTCGAATTTCACGCTGGCAAGACCATCGTGCACATCAAGCCTGGCGTCGTCGCCACTATGAACGGCAAGCCAGTTGATACTGCCGAGCTATTTCCCGATTCGCGCCTCGGCCACACGCGGCCCTCTGACGCCCGCCTCGTCCTCGGCTCGCTCACCTTGTGGGTCCACGCGAGCGGCGACCGCTACGCCATCCGCCTTCGCGATCCGGCGAGCGCCCTGCGCCGTGATTTTCATGGACTCACTTGGTTCCCGGTTGACGAGTCCTATCGCGTGGTGGCTCGCTTCGTCGCATATGACCAGCCCAAGAATGTCCCCATTCAGAATCTTGCGGGCGATTCACTCGCGCTCCCAATTTCCGGTTACGTCGTTTTCACCCTGCACAGCCAGGAATTCCGCCTTGAGGGCCAAACCGAAAGCGATGGCTCGCTCTCCTTCGTGATTCGCGATCTCACCAGCGGCAAGGAAACCTACTCGGCCGCTCGCTTCCTCGATGCCGACGCGCCGAAGGACGGCATGGTAATCCTCGATTTCAATGAGGCGTACAACCCGCCATGCGCTTACAACCCATACACCACCTGCCCGCTTCCGCCGCCCGGAAATCGCATGCGCACGCGCATCGAAGCCGGTGAAAAAACCTATCACCGCGACCATTGATTTTTGATTCGGAGCTTGCACTCCATGCCTGAAGCCAAGCCACAGCAGCAACTCCGCGAGGAATTCAATCGCTGGGCCGAGGAAGGCCGCGGCGAGGGAATGAAGGATAACCATCTGCCGATTACCCTCCCGGCGCTCGAGCTGATGCAAATTGCATCCACCGACAATATTCTCGACGTCGGATGCGGCGCAGGCTGGCTCTCGCGCATCCTGGCACAGCGTGTCCCCGAAGGCCGCGTCGTGGGTATGGACATCTCCGACGAAATGATTCACCACGCGCGCCGTGCGAGCGTCGATTTCACGAATCTTGTTTTCATCGTTGGCGAGGTAAACGAAATTCCCTGGGAAACGAATTTCTTCTCAAAGGCAATTTCCGTCGAGTCGTCCTACTATTGGCCCGATCCTGCCAAAGGCATCCGCGAAATCTTTCGCGTGCTGGCTGAGGGCGGCTCCGCCTGGATCCTCATCAACTACTACCGCGACAATCCGCATTGCCACCAGTGGGGTGAAAAACTCGCTGTCCCTACGCACCTGCTCTGGGCCGACGAATGGGCGCAACTCTTTCGCGACGCCGGCTTCTCGAGCGTCGCGCATCGCCGCATCCCGGACCCCACCCCGAATCCCGAGGTGTACACCGGCCGATGGTTCCGCGACGCCGCCCAACTCGCCAATTTTCGCGCGGTCGGAGCTCTCCTGGTCCACGGCACGAAGCTAGAGCGCTAAGCAGTGTTGAATAGTTCACCGCGAACGGATTTATTCAACACATTTGAAGCGGCCTGCGGCCGGTCAGGTGAGAGTTCATCCCCCACGCTGCCTGATTCTAAAAGAGTTACCAGATCAGGGTCCCGTTGGAATGATTGGCGCGCCAGTTGCATATAGTGGGGCAGCGCCCAAACGGGGCAAACAAAATCTAGAGGGGGAAGCGAAGATGGCAAAGAAAATCAAGAAACTCAACAAGTCAACGAAAGTGGAAGCCGGCAAGACTCTCCGCAAGCTCGGTGTTGGCTAATTTTTTCTACGTGTGCCAGAAGTGGGGTGGCACACTGCACTCCAAGATTTAGAGCAAATGGAAATCCAGGGCTGCCTGCTTAAGGCAGCCCTTTTTCTTTGCGCCGATGTAGGTCACCAGCTCGGGCTTCACGCCGACTCGCGTTGACTTGCCCCTGCTGCGCAGCCTAATATGAGCGGCGCTCATGCCGGAACCCCTGTCGCCTATCGGCCGTACAATCTCTCACTACCGCATCATCGAAAAGCTCGGTGGAGGGGGCATGGGTGTGGTGTACAAGGCCGAGGATACGAATCTTGGCCGCCACGTCGCGCTCAAGTTTCTTCCGGATGAACTGGCCCGAGACCTGCAGGCTCTCGAACGATTTCGGCGTGAGGCCCGAGCTGCATCGGCGCTGAACCATCCGAACATCTGCACGATTTACGAGATAGGGGAAGACGATGGGCAGACCTACCTTGCGATGGAATTCCTTGATGGAGCGACCTTAAAACATCGCATTGCAGGTCGTCCCATGGATTTGGAACTGCTCCTCGATCTCAGCGTCGAGATTGCGGAGGCCCTCGAAGCCGCCCATAGCAAGGGAATTGTTCACCGCGACATCAAGCCAGCCAACATTTTCGTCACCGAGCGCGGCCACGCCAAGATTCTGGACTTCGGGCTTGCCAAGCAGATTCAGCGGGCCGCAGTCCACACCCTGACCCAGGACGCAGCCCACCCCGCACAGATGACGGCGGGAGTGAGCGTGGCAGATCTCACCAGCCCGGGTGCCGCGGTAGGCACGGTGGCTTATATGTCTCCCGAGCAGGTTCGCGGAAAAGAACTCGACGCCCGCACCGACCTCTTTTCGTTTGGCGTCGTCCTCTACGAAATGGCCACCGGCGCTCTTCCGTTTCGCGGTGAAACGTCCGGAGTGATCACCGATGCAATTTTGAATCGAGAGCCAGCAGCTCCTGTGCGGCTAAACCCGGATCTTCCCGCGAAGCTCGAAGACACGATCAACAAGGCGCTCGAAAAAGACCGCGACCTCCGCTATCAATCCGCTTCCGAGATCCGCACAGACCTGAAGCGCCTGCGCCGGGACACCGGCTCTGGCCGAATGTCCTCAACAGGGGCCAGGGCAGTTCCAGCATTTGCCCCGGAAACTGCGAGCAGCTCCGCCAGCGTCACTTCCGTTCAACCGCCAGCGAAGCCGTCACACACGAAGTATATCGTCGCCGGTGCAACCGTTCTCCTCGCACTGGCAGCGTTTGCTGTGTATCACTTCAAGACCGGTTCGACCGCGCCTACCGGCCCCGCAAAGATTACGCAAATCAGCCATTGGAATAAGCCAATCGATGGCGCGAGACTTTCACCCGATGGGCACACTGTAGCATTCGTTTCGCCCGTGGCCGGAGTAAACCAAGTGTTTGTGATGCTGACCTCAGGTGGCGACCCGCTCCAGCTTACAAAGGACGAGGGCGACAAATCTGTGGAGAGCTTCTCTCCCGACGGCGCAGAAATCTATTACGTGAGGTCCCTCGCTATCAGTGGGGAGGGAGGATGGGCCGTGGCGACCCTGGGGGGAAATCCTCGGCGGGTCGCATCAGGTTTTTCCCTGGTCCCTTCGCCGGATGGCGCCTCAATCTTTTACATTAAAGGGGATAAGCGAGGAATCTTCCGCTCCGATAAATCGGGCCTCGGTGAAGAGCAGGTGTACATCTTCGACGCTAAAACGTTTCCGCCCCGGCGAATTCTTCCGTTTCCGACCGGCAACCATCTGCTGGTGCTGACATCGAGTCCCATGTCTGTGGCAAATGATCATTTTCAGGCCTACGAAGTGGATCCGGCCAGCAAGTCAGCCGCCGATCTAGGCGATGTATCCGCCAACCTGTTTGACGTCGAGTGGACGGACTCGGGGAAGTCGCTGCTGATTAGCCGCACGCTGAACGGGCTGACCAACCTTTGGAAGTACAACTTGAAGGATAAGACGCTCACGCAGATCACATTCGGAACAGGGCCGGATTTTTCTCCCATGCCTGATCCGGGCGGCAAAGGCATCTATTTCGTGAACGGAAA
>Ga0307477_10001763_pt1 | contig 17563 bp, 17 predicted proteins | sample atmos_gasesECM2C_FD_203316 | JGI IMG/M metagenome (GOLD analysis project Ga0307477, IMG submission 203316) | Hardwood forest soil microbial communities from Morgan-Monroe State Forest, Indiana, United States - atmos_gasesECM2C_515 | ecosystem: Environmental > Terrestrial > Soil > Temperate...
CCCGCGATCGCGGTCGCGGGGGCGGCGAGCTCCGGGGCCCTGAACGTGTATGCGAGCTGGAACGGCGCCACCGAAGTCGCGAGCTGGCGCGTGCTCACAGGCCCCTCGCCCGCACAGCTGACGCCGGTCGCAAGCGCTGCCAAGAGCGGCTTTGAGACGACGATCGCCACGCCCGGCCCGGCCCCCTACGTCGCCGTGCAGGCGCTAAACAGCGCCGGCGCGGTGATCGGCACATCGCCCACGAGCACAGGTTAGAGACAGATCGCAGGCGCGCAAGCGATGTTCGGAGTCCTCCGAACGAGCATTTTGCGCCGCTTACTTTTGCCCCTTGACCAGGCCTCCTCGGGTTTGATACCCTGATCTGGCTCGATGTCAAATAGGGGTTTTCGGAGGCAGGCACTATGTCCGCGCGAGGCGCTTCAACCAAACCGGTCAAGCAAGGGAGTGCGGCAGCGTCGCGTAACGGCACATCCGCGACGAAGAGCGGCCGAGGAGACGACAAGCGCGAGTCGGGGAGCGCGAGTCGGGAATCGGGCGCCGATAGAGGGGTAGCAGCGAGCGGGGGGTCCGGTCGCTACCGGCGCCTGCCGACCGGCGCGCACGGCCTGGATCCCGAGGAGGTACGGCGCGATCAGCGCGAACGGCTGCAGACGGCGCTGATCGAGCTGATCGCCCAGCGCGGATACCAGGCCGTGCGGATCCTCGACCTGACCAAGCTCGCGCGGGTCTCGCGCCCGACGTTCTACAGCCTGTACGCAGACAAGGAAGAGCTGTTCCTGGCCGCCTACGACGAGATCGCCAAGCGCACGGCGAACACGATCATGGAGGCCTACCAGACGCAGGGCTCACCGGGAGAGCGCCTGCGCAGGGCGATGCGCGCCTTCGCCGAGCTGGCTGCGGCTGAGCCGGAGGCTGTGTCGCTGATGGTGCTCGGCGCCTTCGGTGCGGGACCGAAGGCGCTCGAGCGCCGCAATCGCACGCTGCAAGCGCTGGAGCAGAGCATCAGCTCAAGCCGCTCCGCGGCCGCCCGCAGCGCCGCCCAGAAAGCACGTAAGGCCGTCACCGTCGTCGCCGACGAGACGGATCTGACCGTGAAAGTGATCCTGGGAGGCATCCGCGAGGTGACAGCCGCGCGCCTGCGCCGCGGCCAGGCCAGCGCATTGCCCGCGCTCGCGGACGAGCTCGCCGTCTGGGCCGAGTCCTATCCCGCCAAACCCCCCGCCGGCCTGACACCGGCGACACCGGCAGGGCAGGGTGCAAACACCGCGCAAGCCGAGGAGTCCGAGGAGGGTCATCGCGCCGGGTTGCTGGCCTCCGAGCGCGCGCGCCAAGCCGAGGGCCGGCTGCCGAGCGGGCGTCACGACCTGCCGCGGCAGTTCATCGTCAAAAACCAGCGCGAGCGAATCGTCGACGCCACCGCCGCGATCGTCGCCGAGAAGGGCCTGCAAGCGTTGACGATTCCAGAGATCGCCAGGCGCGCAAACGTCTCGCACCAGACGTTCTACGAGATGTACCCGACCAAGGACGACGCGTTCCTAGGCGCGCAGAAGGTCGGCCTGCACCAGGCGCTCGGCATCGCCGTGCAGGCGTATGAAGCGCAGGGCGATGACTGGCCGATGGGGGTTGCCGCCGGGATCAGGGCGCTGCTGGACTACCTCGCCTCCGAGCCCGCGCATGCGCATCTGACGGTCGTCGACACGTTCGCGGCCAGCCCCCTGGCGACCGAAATCCGCGATACCGGCCTGCACGCGTTCGCCGCCTACCTGCAGCCCGGCTACCACTACTCCTCCTCGCACTCCGTCCCGGGCATCGCGCCCGAGGCGATCGCCGGCGGCATCTGGCAGGTGCTGCACAACCACATCGAGCACGAGCGCGTCGAGGACATCGCCAGCCTGGCACCCCAACTCGTGTACGTCGCGCTGGCCCCGTTCCTCGGCGGCAAGGAGGCCGGACGGATTGCCCGCAAGCGGCCTGTCGCCGTCGCGCCGGTGCAGGCGCGGTAGGGACTACGCGGCGGGGGTTGGCAGCGCGTAGGCGGATCTGCCGTCGCGATCGGTCTTGACGATCGTCTTGCGCTTGCGCAGATGCCGCAGGCTGTCGCGTATCTCGCCAGCCGGCAAGGCGGTCACGAGGACCAGCTCGGCGACGGTGTGCGAGCCGTGCTCGAGCGCCGCGAGGATCGCCTGATCGGTCGGACTCTGCACAGCGCGCTCGCGCCCGCGCGCACGCTGCCTGACCTTGGCTCGCGCGCTCGTTTTCGCGGATGCGCGCGCAGGCGTGTCCGTCCGCGGGACGGAGCGGGGAACCGGCCGCGAGGCGGCGCTCTCTTCGACGCCAAGCGCATCGGCGGCAGTCCTCAGCCGCTCGTACTCGGCGATCGCGGGCGCCAACTCGCGCAGGCGCGCGGCGATCTCCCCCTGGATCGTGCTCAGCAGGTCAGCCATCGTCCCCACGGGCCCGCAGGCGAAGGTGTGAACGCGCCGCGATCAATTCGGTGCGCCGTGCAGACTTTCGGTCGGACGCTCCCGCGCATCCCACCACTCGTTGAGAACGTCGAGCGCGCCACCGATGATGCCCTCGCGAAAGGCCTGCGTGTCGTTGAGGTGTGGAACCGGCTCGCCCGGAACATCGACCTCCAGGAGCTCACACAGCGGCTCCCAGCCGTCGCTCGGATACCACTCGAGCAGGCGCTCGGCCGGCACGGTCGCTTTGACCGTCTCGTTCCAGCGCTCCATGATCGCGATCAGGCCCTCGTCGGAGTAGGTGTCGCCGGCGAGCACGCCCGTCTTCTCATCCCAGTTCATGCCGTTCATCAGAGCGATGTAACGGCGCCACAACGGATCGACCACTGTGCGCGCGGAGGAGACATGATGGATGACCGAGTCACCGTGGAAGATGCCCCACACGGTCTCGCGCATACTGCGCACCCACGACTCGCCATCGCGTACCGACAGCAGGATCTTCGCGTCGGGGTAGACGTCCATCAGCTCGCGGTAATAGCGGGCCGAGGGCCAGTCCACGGTCGATTGCGCCGCGCCGAATATTCGTCCCCAGTCGCCGTTACCCGCGGCGGCGGCTTCCCACAGCGGAAGTCCCGTGGGCAGGTCGCCGAGCAGATCGCGCATGTGGTAGCACGGCCCGAACCCGAGCTGCTCGAGCACGACCATCTGCGTGGTCGTGGCAGTGCGTGGAAGTCCCGCCCCGATAACTCTCATCATGCTGTGCGGTTTCTATCAGGTCCGATGAGAACCTTAATCTGAGTCGATGCAGCCCGACAGCGATGGGGGCGGATCCGGCCCGCGGGCGGGACAAGCGGGTCCGCGAGCAGAGCGCGCGGCAAGGGCCGCACGCAACGTCGCCGAGCTGAAGGGCAGCTATCGATACGGGCTCGTGCTGCTGCTCGCGGTGCTGTCGACGGGTGTGCAGATGGCCCTGCCGGACACGCCGGCGGCATGGCTCACGCAAGCTCTGCTGATGGCCGCGACGGTGGTCACCGCTCTGTTCGCCGAGGATGCGACCCGTGCGCAATGGCGACGTGTCGGGTGGCTGATCGGAGTGGCCACGGTGGCCCTCATCGCGACGGCGATCGTCGGGCAGGGACAGGCTGAGCGCGGCATCACCTTTGGCCTGAACGGGGTGCTGGCGGTGGCGGGAGCGGTGATCGTCGCGCGGGGAGTCGTCGGCGGCATTCGCGTCGAGCGGCGCGTGACCTTGCACTCGGTGATGGGAGCGCTGACGGTGTATCTGCTGGCGGGACTGGTGTTCGGGTTCTCATACGGTGTGATGGACGCGATCGCGGGCATGCCGGTGCTGAGTCATATCGGCGCCGACAAACACGCCGAAGAGGTGTACTTCAGCTTCATCACGCTCACGACCGTCGGGTACGGCGACATCGCGCCGGTCGTCAGCGCCTCGCGGATGACCTCAGTGCTGGAGGCGTTGTTCGGGCAGCTGTACCTGGTCACGATCGTGGCGGTGATCGTCAGCAACGTCGTCCCGCGGCGGGTGGCGGTGATCCAGTCCGACCCACCCGATGCGGACGAGACTCAGGCGGCGCCGGGCTAGCCAAGCGCGGGTGACCACCCGCCCTCACGCCGTGGGTTTGGCAAGCTCCGGCCACCGTGCCCAGACGATCGCGATCGGTCAGGAGGCCCAGCGGCCGATGCCGTGACGCGCGAGCTCCAGGCGGGCGACGACGCCGCGGTGGACCTCGTCGGGTCCGTCGGCCAGGCGTAGGGCGCGGGCGATCGTCCAGGCTGCGCCCAGGGGGAGATCGTCTGATAGTCCGGCGCCGCCATGCAGCTGGATCGCCATGTCGACGACCTGTTGAGTCATGTTCGGCACCGACACCTTGATCTGCGAGACCGCGCCCAGCGCGTCCGGGGAGCCGGTGTCGATCAGCCAGGCGGCATGCAGCACGCGCAGGCGCGCCTGATCGATCGCGATGCGCGCGTCGGCGATGCGCTCGCGATTGCCGCCGAGGTTGGCCAGGGGCTTGCCGAACGCGACGCGCTCACCGGCGCGTACGCACGCCAACCGCAACGTCATCTCGGCCAAGCCGATCAGGCGCATGCAATGGTGGATGCGCCCCGGCCCCAGCCGCGCCTGGGCGATCGCGAACGCCTGTCCAGGGCCGCCGACGATCGCGCTCGCGGGCAGGCGCACGTCGCTGAACGAGACTTCGCCATGACCGCCGGGCGCGTCCTGGAAGCCCATCGTGGAGAGCATCCGCTCGACCTTCACGCCAGGAGTGGGCAGCGGGACGAGCACCATCGAGTGCTGGTGGTAGCGGTCCGCCTCGGGGTCGGTCAGCCCCATGAAGATCAACACCTCGCAGGCGGGGTGCCCGATGCCCGTGCTCCACCACTTGCGCCCGTTGAGCACGACCTCGCCACCCTCGACGATCGCGGTGGCCTGCATGTTGGTGGCATCCGAGGAGGCGACGTCGGGCTCGGTCATGCAGAAGGCCGAGCGGATCTTCCCGTCGAGCAGCGGCGCCAGCCAGCGCTCCTGTTGCTCCTCAGAACCGAAATGCAGCAGCACCTCCATGTTGCCCGTGTCCGGGGCGTTGCAGTTGCACACCTCGCTTGAGATCAGCGAGCCGCCCATGCGCTCGGCCAGTGGCGCGTACTCCACGTTCGTCAGCCCCGCTCCGATCGGCTCACCCGCGAGGGTTGCGCCGGGTGGCAGGAACAGGTTCCACAATCCCTGCTCACGGGCCATCGCCTTGAGCTCCTCGATCGCCTGCGGGACCGATGCCCACGGGTCCTCGCGCGCCAGCTGGCCAAAACGGGGATTCGCGCCAGAGGCGCGTGTCACCCGGATTTGGTCACGCAGGTAAGGCTCCTCGCGCGGGGCGATCTCGCGCTCCTGAAACGCGCTCAGGCGCTCCAGCAGCTCCGTCGTACGGGGTGAGTGGGCGAAGTCCATCGGCGGCTACGCCATCATCGGCTCAGGCCGCCTGTCGCGGGGCGTGGGTGTGCATACGCGAGGTGCGTGGGCGTGCATATATATATATATTAATTTTGTCGTTGGTGTGCCATCGTGATACGAGGCCCAGATTTTTAATACACACGCTCACCGCACGTCGAGGACGATCTTGCCGGTGGCGCGGCGCTCGTCGATCTCGCGCAGCGCCTCGGCGGCGCGCTCGAGCTCAAAGCGCGCGCCGACGATCGGCGCGACATGTCCCGCCTCGATCAGAGGGTCCAGGGCCCGGCCGATGTCGCGGCAGAGCTCGGGGCGAGCCATCGCGTAGGCGCCCCAGCCGGCGCCGATCACCTCGGTGTTTCCAAGCAGCAGCCGGTTGACTTTGACCTCGGGGATCGCGCCGCCGGTGAAGCCGACGACGACGACGCGGCCCTCCTCGCGCAGCGAGCGCAGGCTGTCGGTGAAGCGATCGCCGCCGACAGGGTCGAGCACGAGGTGGACGCCGCCATCCGACGCCTCCTTGGCTTCATCCTTCCAGGGGCCGTCCGCGCGCAGCACCGTCTCGGCGCCGGCCCGCTCGGCGATGCGCTGCTTGGCGTCGCTGGAGACGACCGCGATCGTGTGCGCGCCCAGGCCGCTGGCGACCTGCAGCGCGGCCGTGCCGACGCCGCCCGCGGCGCCGTGGACGAGCACCGTCTCTCCGGCGGCGAGACGCCCGCGCATGACCAGCGCGAAGTAGGCCGTGTGGTAGTTGAGGATCAGCCCGGCGCCCTGGGCGTAGTCGAGTTGAGGAGCCAGCGGGAACGTCAGGAACTCGGGCGCGACCGCCAACTCGGCGAATCCCCCGAGCGCGCAGAACGCCGCGACGCGATCGCCCGCCTCGACCGCCGCGCCCGCGGGTGCCTCGCGGACGACGCCCGCGATCTCGCTGCCGGGAACGAACGGGAGCGGGGGTTTGATCTGGTACTCGCCGCGGGTCTGCAGCACCTCGGGGAACGAGACGCCCGCGGCATGAACCTCGACGAGGACCCCCGCGCCGGGGGTGAGCATGCTCTCCGGTGGCGAGTCCGGCTCCGGGATCTCACCCAGCGCGAGCGCCGAGTCCGGGCCCGATAAGTCGACGATCTGGACAGCGCGCACGGCAGGGGATTATGTCCGATCGCGGATGCGGAGCACGAACGCCTCGTTCAGCGGGAGTCGCGAGCCGTAACGGTGGACGCCGAGCAGCGAGGAAAGTCCACACGGCGACGCGTGACAGCGCACGAGACCTCAGCGCACGAGGACGCTCGCCGCGGCGAGATACAGCACCGCCTGCGTGCGCGCGACGGCGCCGACGGCCTCGTCGGGAACGAGCAGCTCGGGATGATGCAGCGGCCGCGGGGTGAATCCGTCGGCGCCGTCGAGACCGACGAAGCCCATCGCGAGGGGGACGTCCAGGGCGCTGAAGAAAGCGAAGTCGTCCGAGCCACTGGAGCGCCACTCCGGCGCCGGGGATAATCCCGCGCCGGATAGCAGCTCGCGTGCGCGAGAGACGACCGTGGGATCGTTTACGAGCGCGGGCTCGCCGGGCGTCAGCTCGACTGTGCCACGACAGCCATGAGCCGATGCGATCCCGCGGGCCACCTCCTCGACCATGACCCGCAGGGCGAGACGATCCTCCGGCCGATAGGCGCGCAGGGCGCCACGCGCGCGGGCGTGTGCGGGGATGACGTTCTCCGCGCTGCCCCCCTCCAGCACGCCGACGGTGAGGGTGGCGGGGTGGGTCGGATCGATCCGCCGTCCGATCTGGGCGTGGAGCGCGAGCACGATGCCGGCGAGAGCGAGGATCGGGTCGCGCCCGCGGTGCGGGTAGGCGCCGTGCGAGGGCTCGCCCGCGACCGTGATCTCGACGATGTCGCACGAGGCGTTGACCGTGCCGGGGTCCAGCGCGACCGTGCCCCAGGGCAGTTCGGGGTGCACGTGCGCCGCCACGATCGCCGCGGGCGCGTGCGCGCCCAGCGCGCCCAGGAGCTGCTCGGCGCCCGAGGGGTAGGCCTCCTCGCTGGGCTGGAACACCGCCAGCAGCGGCGCGGGCAGCGACTCGCCGAGCGCGTGCGCGGCGCGGGCGAGGGCGACGAGCGCCGCCATGTGCACGTCGTGACCGCAGGCGTGCATCGTCGCGCCCCTCGCGCGGAACGGCGAGTCGGTGCGCTCAGAGATCGGCAGCCCGTCGAGCTCCGCGCGCACCGCCACGGCCGGGCCCTCGGTACCTACACGGGCGATCAACCCCGTCCCTGCGGCCCGTTCGCACCCGCCCGGCAGCGCGGCGATGACGGTCGCGGAGGTCTCATGCTCGGCGTGCGCCAGCTCGGGGTGCGCGTGCAGTCGGTGGCGCAACTCGACCGCACGCGGCAGTTCGCGCTCGATGGCGGCGAGCAGGCGTGTGAGAGCCTCAGCGCTCATTGGACCGGTCACTGCGCGCCTCAGTAGGTCGTGGCATAGCGGCGGCACACTTCCTCGATGTCCATGTCCGCCGTCGCCGCGATCTCAAAGCGCTTGACGGCCACAAAGGCCTCATATAACAGCGGTCCCATCCACTCCCGCGCCGCGGCGTCCTCGGCGAGCGCGTCCAGCGACTCCTCGAGCGTCGCCGGCAGCGCGCCGACGCCATAGCGGGCGGCCTCGGTGGCGTCGAGCCGCGCCGGGTCGCGGTCGAGGATCGGTGGCGCGGGCAACCCGGCGCGGACACCGTCGAGTCCCGCGCGGATGATCGCCCCCAGCGCGAGGTAGGGGTTGGCGGCGGCGTCGGCGCCGCGGTACTCCAAGCGCAGCTGGCTGGCCGGCCGATCGGTGCTCGACGGGAGCTCCGATCGGCCAATCTTGCCGAGCGAGACGAGCGGCGGCAGGCGCAGCAGCGTCTCGCGGTTGCGCTGGCCCAGGCAGGCCGCGCCGGCGCTCCAGTGGTGGGGCGCCAGGCGCGTGGCCGAGACGGGGCTGGGGGCGGTCAGCGCGGTCAGGGCGCGGGCGTGCAGCAGGATGCCGGCGGCGAACTGCTCGCCGAGCTCGCTCAGGCACCCGGGACGCGTCGCGTCATACAGCGCTGGGCGCCCGGATGTGTCGAGCAGGCTGAGGTGGATGTGCACGCCGTTGCCGGCTTCGGCCGGGTGCAGCAGCGGCGTGAAGGTCGCGCGCCGCTCGTGACGGCGGGCCGTGTCGCGCACGACCTCCCTGAGCACGACCGCGCGATCGGCCGCCGCGAGGCCCTCGGCGGGGTGTACGGGGATCTCGAACTGGTGCGCGGCGAACTCGGCGAAGAATCGTTCCGGCTGCATTCCGGCCGCCGCGAGCGCGCCCATCACCTCACCGGCGAACGGCTCGGCTCGGCGCAGAGCCTCGAGCGAGAATGGCAACGGCGGCGGCGGGCCGTCGGGCGCAGAGCGAGTGTCCGGCTCGGCCAGCAGCTGGAACTCGTGCTCAAAGCTCGCCGTCAGGCCGAGGCCGAGCTCGTCGCGCAGCTGCGCCAGGGAGTCGCGCAGGAAGCTCCGCGGACAGCACTCCCAGGGGTCACCGTCGGTCTGCACGATGTCGCACAGCACGAGTTCCAGCGCGGCATCGCCGGCGCCGGACTCGACGCGCACGCGGGTGTGGACATCGGGGAGCAGGCGCAGGTCGCCGGTGGAGCCAAACGGCGAGGGCTCGGCGAGCGGACCGAGCGGCGTGAGCGCGTGGTTGGCGGGCACCCAACCGACGCCGGCGGCGAGGTGCGCTTCCAGGTCTGACGCGGGCAGCGCGCGCCCGCGCACGATCGCGCCGAGATCGCAGCAGACGAGCGCGACCAGGTCGGTGGCGCTCACCGATGGATCTCCCGTGTCATCACGCGGATGCGGCCTCGGAGGCGGTCACGGTGCCGTTGTCCCAGCTGCCCTCGACCAGCCCGATCTCCTCGGCGCCCGCGCGCACCGCCGGCGCGTCCTTGACATCGACGACGACGAGTACGCCTCCGGCCGGCTCCTCGCGCCGGTCGATCGCGGCGGCGAGACGCTCGCGTGGCTGCACGTGCACGCCGCCCGCGCCGAGCGAAGGGTAGGTGTCAGCCACCCCATACAGGCCCCCGCCCGGGCCGCGCACACGTGCGACGATGCAGACGAAGTGCCCGACGTCCCAGTCGGGCGGCGGTCCCGCGGACACACCGTCGAGCAGGTAGGCCAGCAACTGATCGACGCGCGGATGCGATCCCCACAGGTGGCGGGTGGCGAGGTTGGCGAGCAGCGTGACCGGGCGCTCGAGCGTGGCGGTGAGATCGAATAGGCCATCGAGCGTCTCCGGTGTCCAGGGTCCGCAGAACGGGATCGCCGCGAGTTGGCCGCCGGAGAGCTCCCGCACGGCGCGCGCCAGTCCCGCCGCGGTCGTGCCGGACACGGAGGAGTCCGCCACGAACGGCAGCGCCAGCCGGTAGTCGCGGCGACCGGTCTCCCGCAACGGCAGGATCGCGGGATCGGTGTGCATCCCGACCACGCTCCCGGCGGCGCGCGCGACGGTGTCCTGGTCGATCGGTTCACCTCCGCCGGGCGCAGTCGCGATGCCGCCGGCACGCAGCGCCAGGGCGCCGCAGAATGCGCCGCACAGATCGTCGCGCTGGGGCACCTCGCGGGCGTGAGCCTCCAGCAGCTCCCGGGCACCCGGGAGCAAGGTCATCTCCAGGTGGGCACCGCTCATGGAGCCAAATATACGCGCGGTGTCTTAGGGTGCGGCCATGGGCTCCACGATCGACGAGCTGCTGGAGAACAACCGCAAGTTCGCCGGCTCGCTGCCCGCGGGCCACCTGGACGTGCGCCCCAGCCGGCAGCTGGCGGTGGTGACGTGCATGGACTCGCGCCTGGACGTGTTCGCGGCGCTCGGGCTGGGCGACGGGCAGGCGCACGTGCTGCGCAACGCGGGCGGGGTGATCACCGACGACGTGATCCGTTCGCTGGCGGTCTCCCAGCGACGGCTGGGCACGCGCGAGGTGATGCTGATTCACCACACCAACTGCGGCATGCAAACGCTCAGCGACGACGGTTTCCGCGCCGAGCTCCAGCAGGCCACGGGCGTGGCGCCAGCGTGGGCGATCGAGTCGTTCACCGACGTTGACGCCGATGTACGCCAGTCGATCCTGCGCGTGCGCCGCTGCGCTTTCCTGCCCCACCGCGAGCGGGTGCGGGGATTCGTGTACGACGTGGACACGCATCGCCTGCGCGAGGTGCGCGTCGAGGGGGAGTGATGTTGTGCCGGGCGGCGCACACGCCGCCCGCAGGGATCGCGCATGCGCGATCCCTGACTCGTCGCATGCGACGAGTCATACCGTCGGCGCATGCGCCGACGGTGGAGCCGCACATGTGCGGCTCCAGTCAGGGCCGCATGCGGCCCTGACGACCCATGCCGCCGGCGGCATGGTCCCCCTACATCTGCGCCTGCCGTTATAGGGCGTGGTCCTCTCCCGCTCACCGCAGCACCAGCCCGCAGGTCACGTTCGTCATCGTTCCCGTGATGCCCGCGGCGCGATCGGACGCCAGGAACGCCGCGACCTCACTGACGTCGGCCAGCCGTGGAGTACGACGCAGCGCGGCCATACCCGCGATCAGCTCTTCCGCGCTGCGCGGCGTCGGCGCATCCTCGCCGCCAACTTCGGTGAGCTTGCCCGGCGTCAACGTCTCGGCGACGCCCGCCGTCCAGATACCGCACACGCGCACGCCGTGCGGTCCCAGCTCGGCCGCCAGGTAGCGCATCAGCGACTCCGTCGCCGCGTCTGCTGGGCCGGTGCTGCCCATGCCCGGCATCGCCCCCGCGCCCGAGGCGCTGTTGAGGTGCAGGATCACACCCGAGCGCTGCGCGATCATCTGCCGCGCCGCGGCCCGCGCGGTGATGAAGTTGCTGCGCAACCCGTTGACCACCGCGCGCAGCACGTCGTCGGTGGCCATCGCGACCAGCGGGGCGCCTTGAACGTCGCCGCGGTGGATCAGGTTCAGCGACACGTCCACGCTGCCGGCGGTCGCGACCACATGCTGGACGTGCTCGTCCACGGCCCGCTCATCCAGCGCATCGAGCACGGCGACCTCGGCCGAGCCACCCGCCGCCGCGATCTCGCCCGCCACCGCCGCAAGCGTCTCGCGCGTGCGCCCGACCAGATGCACGCGCGCGCCGTCGCGCGCGAACGTACGGGCCACACCCGCACCGATCCCGCCGCCGGCGCCGTACACGATCGCGTTCTTGCCCTCCAAGTGCTCGCTCATGACGCCTCCATTCGTTGTTGACCCTGCTCGCACCAGGTGTAACACTCCGGCCATGACCGTCGTGCCCACGAGCGTCACCGGCGAGCTCCTCGACGCGGTCCTCGCCCGAGATTTCACCCGCGCCCGCGGCCTTCTTCGCCCCACCGTCGACTTCCGCGCGATGACGCCAAAGCGTATATGGGAGGCAGACGATCCTGCTGGTGTCGAGGAGGTCCTACGCGCCTGGTTCGAGCACCCCGACCGGGACGTCGAGCGCGTCGAGCCGACCGCACCGGACTCCATCGGGGACACCACGCGCGTTGGCTGGCGTGTTCATGGCAGCGGCGCCGACGGGCCGTTCATCTACGAGCAGCAGGCGTACGTGCGCGAGGACGACGGGCAGGTCGTGTGGCTGCGCATCATGTGCAGCGGTCCACGTCCCGTCGGGTAGCGTGGGGTAGCCGTGGCGCTCAGAGCGCGCAGATCGATGGCCTGACCCAGATCGTGGTCCGCGTCAGGCGCTCACAATGCCTGTGTTCGTGCGGCTTCCAGAGCTATGGCCAGACCCAGATTCGAACTGGGGACACCACGATTTTCAGTCGTGTGCTCTACCAACTGAGCTATCTGGCCGGGCCCTCGATCTTAACGCCTGCGCAGGCTCGCGACACGACCCGTGCCAGCCCCGGCACGCCGCCCAGCTCGCTCCGCTCAGCAGGACCGCTATTGAAAGCGCTGCCTTCCACGCACGCGCACGACCGCGGTCACGTCGATCCCGTTTCGGACTCCCGCGAGGGCTCGCCCCCAACCTCAGCCCGCTCGAAACTCCTCAACCAGCGCCTCATACGTCTTGCGCAGTCCCTCGCGGATCGAGACCTCCGGCTTCCAGCCCAGCTCCCGTTCGGCTCGGCCGGCATCCATGCAGCTGTGCTCCAGCTCGCCCTTACGCAACTCCGCCAGCTCCGGCTCCACATCCACGCCAGACACCGCGCGCAGCTCGTTCCAGATGGTGCTCACGTCAGTCTCGACACCCGTGGCGACGTTAAACGTGCCGGCCCTGCCCACCGCCGCCCTCATCGCGCTGACCACATCGCCGACGTACACATAGTCTCGCGTCGGCTTTCCATGCCCGTACAGCTTGGGGCGCTCGCCGCTGTAGAGCTTGTGCGCGAAGATCGCCACCACCCCCGCCTCACCGTGCGGGCTCTGTCGTGGGCCATACACGTTCCCGAGCCGCGTCACCGTGTTCGGCACGCCTTCCGCCAGGCCCCACGTCTTCACATACGCCTCAGCCGCCCACTTCGCCGCCCCATACGGGCTCAATGGGGCGGGTTCGCGATCCTCGCTCGTGGGCATCGGCGCCTCGTCCCCATACAACGCCCCGCCGGTGGACGTGAACACGACCGGCGCGCCCGCCGCGTTCGCGGCCGCCACGACATTCAACGTCCCCCGCACGTTCACCTCGCAGTCCCTGCCCGGGTCGCTCACCGACACCGTCACGCTCGCCTGCGCCGCCAGGTGGTAGACCGCCTCGGGGCCAACATCTTCCACGACACGCCTCACCCCGCCCGCGTCGACGATGTCGAGCTCGACCAGCCGCGCCTCACTCGCCACCCGGCCGGCCTTGCCCGAGGAGAGATCGTCGATCACCGTCACCCCATACCCGTCCGCGAGCAGCGAGTCCACCACGTGCGAGCCGATGAACCCGGCGCCGCCGGTCACGATTGCCTGTCTGTCCGCCATCGGCGGGGAATCTATCCGACGACTTGTGCGTCGGCCGCGCGCTCACGCTCACGCGGCCTCCGCTCGCCCGCGGAGACCGAGCGCTCCAGCAGCGTTTCGACGGTCTCGATCGACTCATCGATCCGCTGGAGCGCCTGCGGCTCCTCCTGGCGACCCAGCGTGTACCGGCGCAACGTCCCCAGCACCCGGCGCGCGATCCCGATCGCCGCCCGCTCGCGCTCGGCGTCGATCTCGCCCTGCTCCCGCAGCTCCGCCAGGCGCCGCAACGCCGGTTCGATCACCTCGCCCGGCAACGCCACCGCCTCGATGCCATCCTCGATCGCCTGCGCCACCGCGCCCTCTGCCATCTCCGCATCGCTACGCGTAAGCGCCGTCACAAATGTCTCCAACGCGCCATCAGCGACCTCGACCGGGTCCGCCCGCTCGTGCTCGCGGGCGTCCGGGCCCGAATCGCCCAGCACCTCCAGAAACGCGTCCAGCAACACCGGGTCGAAGTGCTTACCGCGCTCTTCGCGCATCATCTCCACGGCCTCCTCGACCGCAAACGCCTTGCGATACACCCGGTCGCTGGTCAGCGCGTCGAACACGTCGGCGATCGCCACGATGCGCCCCTCGATCGGGATCGACTCGCCCTTCACGCCCCGCGGATAGCCGCTGCCATCCCACTTCTCGTGGTGGCTCAGCGCGATCGTCGCGGCCAGGTCGAGGATCGCCGAGCTCGAGCCTTTCAACAGCCTGTGCCCCTCCTCCGCGTGCGTCTCGACGATCGCCCGCTCCTGCGCGGTCAGCTTGCCCGGCTTGAGCAGGATCGCGTCAGGGATCGCCACCTTGCCGACGTCGTGCAGCGGCGCCGCGTGCACCATCCGCAGACAGAACTCCTCTTCCATCCCCACCGCTTCGGACAGCAGCGTCGAGAACCGCCCGATCCGCTCGATATGGGCGCCCGTGTCCTCGTCCCTGAACTCAACCGCCATCGACAGCCTGCGGACCGTCTCCGCCTGGGCGATCTCGAGCTCCGACAGCGCCTTGCGCAGCTCGCTCGAGCGGTCCCCGATCTCCTTCTGCAGCGCCTCGCGATGATGCTCGCCCGCGAGCCACCCCACGACCCCAGCCGCGACCGCCAGTACGAGCACGCACACCACCGCCACCGCCAGTCCAGTGGCAAGCACCGCGCCGACGCCCGCCGCCAGCGCCAGGACGGCGCCTGCGCCCCACCGCCACGCCCTTCCGGCGCCGCCCTTACCCGGCTGCTTGACTTCGCTCATATTGTCCGTTGTCTCGCGCACTAGCCCGGTCTCGCATTCGGCACCCTAAGTGTCTAACTTGAGCCCCGCACCAGGTCTTTCAGCGCATTACCCGCAGCGAGCTCATTCCACACATCCGCCGTCTCGACTAGGCTGCGCCGGGATGCAACGTCGTCTCATGCCCCTGCTGCTCACACCCTTGCTGCTCGCGCTGGCGGCCCTCATGATCGCCGGCTGCGGCTCCTCTTCTTCCTCCTCCGGCAACGGCGTCTCCTCCAAATCGGCGAGCGAAATCCTCGCCGCGTCAAAGACCGCCGCCGACAGCGCTAGCTCCGTGCACGTCACCGGCACGCTCGCCAGCAACGGAACGCCGATCACGCTCAACCTGAGCCTCGCCTCCGGGCACGGCGGACGCGGGCAGATCTCCGAGGGCAACCTCTCCTTCAACCTGATCGTCATCGGAGACACCATCTACATCAAAGGCAGCCCCGCCTTCTACAGCCACTTCGGTGGGACCGCGGCCGCGCAACTGTTCCAAGGCAAGTGGCTGAAGGCACCGGTCTCCGGCGGGGAACTGGGGTCGCTCGCCGCACTCACGAACTTCAGCCAACTGCTCGACCAGACACTCTCAAGCCACGGCACGCTCGCCAAGGGCGCTACCTCGACCGTCGCGGGGCAGCCCGTCATCGAACTGCGCGACACCGCCCATAACGGCTCACTGTTCGTCGCCACAAGCGGCAAGCCCTACCCAATCCAAATCGTCAAGCACGGCTCCGAAACCGGACGCATAACCTTCACCGACTGGGATCAACCGGTCTCGCTCTCAGCCCCCTCGGGCGCGATCGATCTCAGTCAGCTCCAACACGCCGGGCACTGATCGCAGCGACAGGCTGCCGTGGTGGCGACCTGCCATCGCGGTGGCGGGCATCGCGGTGGCGGGAGTCGTGGTGGCGGGAGTCGTGGTGGTGGGGAGTCGTGGGGAGTCGTGGTGCCCACGCCGCGGCAGGCGGGACGGCTCCGATCGACGATGGCATCATGAGCCGCTCCGACAACCACTGGAAGGAGCACTCCAATGACCCTCGATCAGTCCAAGATGGGCCGCGTCGTGGCCGAGCAGATGGAGGCACTCGAAGAGCGCTTCGGCGACGACTGCCAAATCGGCGATGTCTGCACGATCGTCGAGGTCATCGGTCCCCACGGCTCCAGCGTCTCCGTCCGCTCAAGTGAAGCTCGCCCCCACACCACCATCGGTTTGTTGCGCATGGCCGAGGCGATGATGCTTGCGAGCATCGGCGGGCGGGAGTTTGGGGAGGGCGAGTAGGGATCGGATCCCGGCCGGGTCGCTCCCGCTTACGACCGCGATCGCTCGGCCCTCCGCAAGCATCAAGCGCCCGCGGCTCCTCCTACAACCCCACCGCCACATACTTAGTCTCCAGATACTCCCCAATACCCTCAAAGCCTCCCTCGCGTCCAAACCCAGACTGCTTGACGCCACCAAACGGAGCGGCGGGGTTGGAGACGATTCCCTGGTTGAGACCGACCATCCCGGTTTCGATCCCCTCGCACACGCGCAGCGCACGGGACAGATCGCGCGTGTAAACGTAGGCGACAAGCCCATACTCAGTCCGGTTGGCGGCCTCCAGCGCTTGCTCCTCCGAGGAGAACGTCGCGATCGGCGCGACCGGGCCGAAGATCTCCTCGGCCAGCACGCGCGCATCCTCGGGCACGCCGGTGAGGATGGTCGGCTCGTAGAAATAACCGCCACCCGGCAGCGCGTTGCCTCCCAGCGCCAGCTGAGCGCCGCGCTCGACGGCATCCTTCACCAGCTCGGTAACCTTCTCGCGCTGCGCCGAATCGATCAACGGTCCCACGTCCACCTCGGGCTCAGTGCCGCGGCCGACCCGCAGCGGCGCCATGCGCTCGGTGAGCTTCGCGGCGAACTCCTCCACAACCGACTCGTGTACATGAAAGCGGTTGGCGGCGGTGCAGGCCTCGCCGACGTTGCGCATCTTCGCCGTCAGTGCGCCGTCGACGGCGGCGTCGAGGTCGGCGTCGTCGAACACGATGAACGGCGCGTTGCCCCCCAGCTCCATCGAGACGCGCAGGACCTGCTCGGCCGACTGCCGGATCAGCGTGCGTCCGACCTCGGTCGAGCCGGTAAACGAGAGCTTGCGCGTGCGGGAGTCGCGCAGCAGCGGCTCGATCACCGCGCCGGAGTGCCTGGCGGTGATCACGTTCAGCACTCCGCCTGGCAGCCCAGCCTCGGCAAGGATCCGAGCAAGCGCAAGCATTGACAGCGGCGTCTGCTGGGCGGGCTTGACGACCATCGTGCATCCGGCCGCGATCGCCGGGGCGATCTTGCGAGTGCCCATCGCCGTGGGGAAGTTCCAGGGCGTCACCAACACGCACGGCCCGACCGGCTGGCGCAGTGTCAGGATTCGCCCCTCGCCGGTCGTGTTGACCATGTAGCGACCATGCACGCGGACGGCCTCCTCGGAGAACCAGCGAAAGAACTCCGCCGCATAGGCGATCTCCGCGCGCGACTCGCCCAGCGCCTTGCCCATCTCCAGCGTCATCAGCAGCGCGAGCTCGTCGGCCCGCGCGACGATCGCCTCATATGCGCGGCGCAGGATCTCACCACGCTCGCGCGGCGCACTCGACGCCCACTCAGCCTGGGCATCGGCCGCGGCGGTGAGCGCCGCCAGCGCGTCCTGCGCCTGCCCATCGGCGACTTCGACCAGAGTCTGCTCGGTCGCCGGATCCTCCACCGGCAACGTCCCGCCGCCGCTCGCCGCCCGCCACTCCCCGCCAATGAACAGACCCGTGGGGACCCGCCCGAGAACCGCCTGCTCGCTGTCAAGCCCAGTCATGTCCCAACGGCTCCTTCCGGTCGATTCGGCTCAGGGGACCTCATGCAGGGCT
>Ga0307477_10001764_pt1 | contig 17557 bp, 12 predicted proteins | sample atmos_gasesECM2C_FD_203316 | JGI IMG/M metagenome (GOLD analysis project Ga0307477, IMG submission 203316) | Hardwood forest soil microbial communities from Morgan-Monroe State Forest, Indiana, United States - atmos_gasesECM2C_515 | ecosystem: Environmental > Terrestrial > Soil > Temperate...
CAGCCCGGCACCGACGAAGGCCCGGATCTTGAAGAGCGACAGGTGGAGCATCGGGTCGGGCGCTCGTCGTTCGACCATGACGAACAACCCGAGCAGCGCGGCACCTCCGACGAGCTCGGTCAGGACCCACGGGCCCGACCATCCCATCGAATGCCCTCCGTTGGGCATGAGCCCGTACGTGAGACCCACCATGATGAGGACGAGGCCTGCAGCGAACGTGGCATTGCCCCACCAGTCGATGCGTGCCGGGGCGCGCGTACCCGTGTCGTGCAGCTTCAGGTAGGCCCACGCGGTGCCCGCCACGCCGAACGGAACGCTGACCAAGAAGATCCAGCGCCATTGCACGGCTGAGAGAAGCCCACCCACGAGGAGGCCGAGAAACGACCCGGAGATGCCCGCCACCATGTTGATGCCGAGCGCCATCCCTCGTTCGTGCACGGGGAAGACATCGGTCAAGATCGCCATGGAGTTGGCCATGAGCAGCGCCCCCCCGATGCCCTGGACGACGCGGAGGAAGATGAGGACGAGGGCGCCTTGCGGGCCCGTCACCGGTGACGCGGCGAGGGCGATCGAGGCCACGGTGAAGACGGCGAAGCCCGCGTTGTACATGCGGACCCGCCCGAACAGGTCGCCGATGCGTCCCAGGGTGACGACGAGGACCGCCGTCACGATCATGTAGCCCTGCAGCATCCACAACAGGAGCCCGATGTTGGAGGGCTCGAGCGGATTCACGTGGATCCCGCGGAAGATCGCAGGCAGGGAGATGATGACGATGGAGGTGTTGAGCATCGCCATGAAGACGCCCAACGTCGTGTTGACCAGGGCCGTCCACTTGTAACGCTCGGCCGGCGGCGCCGTCGCAGGGCCCCGGGGCGCCAGCGCGGATCGAAGCAATGAACCATCACTCGCCACGGATACGAAGTTTACGTCAACGTTAGGATCGTCGGATCGGGCGCCCAGAGGGCCGACCGTGACGGCCGGTGCGTCGCGGGGTCAGGAACCTTGTGCTACGCAGGGCGAATGCCCAGATTTCAGCCCTTCTCCGGGCTTCGCTACGGCCCAGAGATCCCCCTCGACCAGGTCATCGCCCCGCCGTACGACGTCGTCGGTCCTGACGAGCGGGCCCGATTGGCCGCCCGCCATTGGGCGAACGCCATCCACGTCGAGCTACCGGTCGACGATGCGAAAGCCGGCCTCGACCGGTACGAGCATGCGGCTCGCGTGTTCACCGCGTGGCGGGGAGAAGGCGTGGTCGAGCCGGAGACGTCGCCCGTCTTCTACGCCTACCGCATGACGTCGCCTGACACGACGTCGGTCACGGGCGTCATCGGAGCGCTCGGGTGCGAGCCTCCCGGGGGTGACGTACTGCCGCACGAGCAGACGATCCCGAAGGACACCACCGATCGGCTCGACTTGTTGCGCGCCTGCCGAGCCAACCTGTCGCCCATCTGGGGCCTGTCGCTCACCCCCGGGTTGAGCGAGGCGTACCGGCCCGAGGGCGAACCGGACGCACACGCCGTCGACGACCAGGGCGTGGTCCATTCGCTGTGGGTCCTCGACGACCCTGCCATTGTCGACGAAGTCGCAAGAGGTGTGAGTGCATCGCCCGTCGTCATCGCCGACGGGCACCATCGTTATGAGACCGCGGTCCGGTACCAAGCCGAGCGACGGGCCGCCAACGGTGGATCCCCCGGCGACTTCGACCTCGTGATGGCGTTCATCGTCGAGCTGGCCGAGGACCAGCTGTCGGTCGGCCCGATCCACCGGACCATTGCCGGTGCGCCGTCGGACCTCGACCTGATCGAGGCGTTTCAGTCTTGGTTCGACACCGTGCACGCCGGACCGGCCGACGAACAGGTGGTGGAGGCGATCGACGCGTCAGACGCCTTGGCGCTCGTGCTGTCCGATGGCGTGTGGCTCCTGAGCCCCCGACGCGAGGCCTACGAAACGGCGGGGTCCGACCTCGATTCGAGCCTGGTGGCGTTGGTCACCGACAAGATCGGCGGAGTGCAGCTGGGCTACCACCACCACTGGCACACCGCGTTTTCGGCCGTGACCACCGGGACGGCACAGGCGGCGCTGTTGCTCCGACCGGTCACGGTGCGCCAGATCCGGGACTGGGCACAGGCACGCCGACGCATGCCTCCCAAGAGCACGTACTTCCGCCCCAAGCCCCGCACGGGCATGGTCTTCCGGCCAGTCGAGGACTAGGAGCCCCTGGCGGCAGCCGACCGCGGGCGCCGAGTTCGCCCGTTCGTGCCCCCCCTTGGGCGCTCGCCGCGACCCGCACCCGCAGGCGGCCGAGCAACCCCGTGGTTGTATCGGCGCACGATCGAATGTGGTTGAGCCACGGCCGAGCCGACGGTGGCTCACGCCGTCAACCTCGGTCGCCCACGACCGTGAACATCGGCATCGCCACCGCGGGCTCGTCCAACTTGTGGCCGAGGTGGTGACGCTGCTCGTGGAACGTCATTGACGTCGAACCGAACCCCAGACGGTTCAGCATCGAGACCACGGCGCCCGGGTAGATGGCCCACCAGTTCGTGATCTCGTGGGGCGCGAGGGGGGCGAACCGCATGACGTTGCTCTCGGGGGGTTCGACCGTGTCCTGGACGAGGTCGGTCACGACGATTCGCTCGCGCGTGCGACGGGCCGCCTCGGCGAGTGCACCGAACGGGTCCCGCAAGTGGAGGAGGATCGCCCCGAAGATCGCGATGTCAAAGCCACCTAGGTCACCGGGCATGTCGTAGACGCGGCCGTGCACCAACCTGGCGTTCGAGCGATAGTCGTTGTGCACGAACCACCAGGCGTTGTGCACCCGGTCGACGTGCCGCATGATCTTCATCTGCTCTTCGCGCATGTCCTGCCCCATGAACGGCAGAAGGTCCACCGGCACGTCGAAACCCGCCTCGAACGCCACGACCTCCGCCCCGTTCCGCTCCATGTGGTACGTCAGGTAGCCGGAAGCCGGGCCGACCTCGAGGACCCGCTTGGACGCCACCTCGGTGTGCCCCAGGTACTCGCACTCGGCCCCCCTCAAGTCCCATGCGCCTTGGACGACTTCACCGTTCGACAGCTCGAAGGTGTGGTACCAATCGCAGTCCTGCCGGCGCACGTCGGCCCGCTGTTCCGCCAGCCACGCTTGGAACCCGGGCTCGAGCTGTCCGAGGTAGTTGACCGGGGGAAACGACGGCCAGTGCGCTCCCCGGCGGGCCGCGGGATCGCGGCCGAGGCCCCCTTCCCCGGGTTCGCGGGGGGTCGAGGTATCGTGCTGCGTCGCGTCGGCCGGGCGCCCCCGGCGGGCGCGCCTCAAGCGCCGTGCCACTCGGGTCGCCAGGCGCGTCGACAGACGTGAATCATCGGATCCATCGGACATGGCCGAGCGCGCCTGGGGGTCCGACGCGCTCAGTTCTCGACGGTCCAGGTCCCGCCCGAGGTCAACAGCGCGGCGAGGTCACCCGGACCCTTTTTCTCGTTCGCCTCGAGGAGCTGCTGGTTCATGGCCTCGCCGTACTCCGGTCCGTCCACGGCGCGGAACACGCCGATGGGCGTCGGCTCGAACGGCCCGCGTGCCAAGCGGGACAGCTGGAACGCCAACCCGGGCTCGTCCCGGCGCTCGTCGTGCACGAGGAGCGCGTCTTCGCCCACCTCGGCCACCTCGACGATGCGCAGGCGCCCGTCGGGATCGAGCACGACGCCTCGTTGGCCTTCCGCACCGAAACGAATGGGCTCCCCGTGCACGAGGGGGATGAGATTCTCCGTCCGGACGTCACGGCCGGTGATCTTCTCGAACGCGCCGTCGTTGAAGACGTTGCAGTTCTGGTAGATCTCGACGAACGACGCACCCTTGTGGTCGTGGGCGCGGCGGAAGACCTCCTGCATGTGCTTGCGGTCCATGTCGTGGGTCCGGGCGACGAAGGTGGCCTCGGCGCCGAGCGCGAGGCTCACGGGGTTGAACGGCCGGTCGAGCGAGCCGAACGGCGTCGACTTCGTCACCTTCCCCTGTTCCGAGGTGGGCGAATACTGGCCCTTGGTGAGCCCGTAGATCTGATTGTTGAACAGCAGGATCGTCAGGTTGACGTTCCGCCGCAGGGCGTGGATGAGATGGTTGCCGCCGATCGACAGTGCGTCTCCGTCACCCGTGATGACCCACACGTCCAGGTCGGGGCGGGTCACCGCCAAGCCGGTGGCGATGGCGGGCGCCCGACCGTGGATCGAGTGCATGCCGTAGGTATTCATGTAATAGGGAAGGCGCGCCGCGCAGCCGATCCCCGAGAGGAACACCGTGTTTTCGCGCCGGACCCCGAGGTCGGGGAGAAGCATCTGCAGCGCCGCGAGGATGGAGTAGTCGCCACACCCCGGACACCACCGCACCTCCTGGTCCGAGGTCCAGTCCTTGCGGGTCGTCACCGGCACGGTCGTGTCGGTCATCAGCTCGCCACCTCTTCCTCTGCGGGCGTCACGGTCGGGTCGACGCCGAGCATGTCGAGCACCGCCGCCTCGATCTCGGCTGCCCGGAAGGGGACGCCCTGGACCTTGGACAAGGTCTTCGCGTCCACCAGGTACTCCGCCCGTACCAGCTTGGCGAGTTGTCCCAGGTTGGCCTCGGGCACGAGGACCTTGTCGTAGGCGCGCACCACCTCGCCCAGGTTGGACGGGAACGGATTCAGGTGGACGAGTTGGGCGTGTGCCACCTTGAGCCCCCGTGCTCGAACTCGGCGCACCGCGGCGGCGATGGCTCCGAACGTTGATCCCCAACCGAGCACGAGGACAGGCGCGCCTCCGACACCGTCGGTGTCGTCGACCTCGAGCGCCGCGATGTCGTCGGCAATGCCGGCCACCTTGCGCGCCCGAAGGTGCACCATGTGCTCGTGGTTCACCGGGTCATACGACACGTTGCCCGAGCCGTCCTCCTTCTCGAGCGCGCCGATGCGATGCTCGAGCCCGGGCGTGCCGGGGATCGCCCACGGACGAGCGAGGGTCTGCTCGTCGCGCAAGTACGGCCAGAACACCGGCTCCCCATCGTCTTCCGCGTGGTTGGCCTCGGTCGCGAATTCGACGTGCAGATCCGGCAAGGTCGCCACGTCGGGGAGCCGCCACGGCTCTGCTCCGTTGGCGAGGTACCCGTCCGACAACAGAATCACCGGGGTCCGGTACTTGACGGCGATGCGGACTGCCTCGAGCGCCGTGTCGAAGCAATGCGACGGCGTCATGGCGGCCACGATCGGAAGCGGTGCCTCGCCGTGACGACCGAACATGGCGTGCAGCAGGTCCGACTGTTCGGTTTTCGTCGGCAGGCCTGTTGACGGCCCGCCTCGCTGGATGTCGATGACGATGAGCGGGAGCTCCAGGCTGATGGCCATGCCGACCGACTCGGCTTTGAGATCCGCTCCGGGACCGCTCGTCGTGGTCACGCCCAGGGACCCGCCGAACGCGGCGCCGATCGCCGCGCCGATTCCGGCGATCTCGTCCTCGGCCTGCATCGTGCGCACGCCGAACTGCTTGTGCTTGGAGAGCTCGTGGAGAATGTCCGACGCCGGGGTGATCGGGTACGACCCGAGGAACAACGGGAGATGCGCCTGGTGCGCGGCCGCGATCAGGCCCCATGCAAGGGCGGTGTTGCCTGTGACGTTGGTGTAGACCCCGGGGTCGAGCGTGGCCGGGCGCACCTGGTAGTTGGATTCGAACAGCTCGGCCGTCTCGCCGAAGTTGTAGCCCGCCTTGAATGCCCGAGTGTTGGCGTCCTGGACGAGCGGAGTGGTCGCGAACCGTTTCCCGATCCACTCGAGCGTCGGCTCGACCGGCCGGCTGTAGAGCCAGCTCACCAGACCGAGGGCGAAGAAGTTCTTTGAACGCTCGGCATCCCGAGGCTTCACCCCGGCTTCCTTGCCGACCTCGAGGGTGAGCGAGGTCATAGGGACCTCGTACACGGTGTAGGAGGCCAGGCTGCCGTCCGTGAGCGGGTTCGATCGATAGTCGGCCTTGTCGAGGGCGCGCTCGTCGAAGGCGTCGATGTTGACGATCAGGGTCCCCCCCGGGGCCACGGCATCGACGTTCGTCTTGAGCGCCGCCGGGTTCATCGCCACGAGCACGCTCGGGCTGTCCCCGGGCGTGAGGATGTCGTGGTCGGAGATGTGCACTTGGAAGGCCGACACCCCGGCGAGGGTGCCGGCGGGCGCACGGATCTCCGCCGGGAAGTCGGGAAGGGTGGCCGTGTCGTTGCCGAACAGCGAGCTCACCGAGGTGAACTGCGTACCCGTCAGCTGCATGCCGTCGCCTGAGTCGCCGGCGAACCGGATGACCACCCGGTCCAGCTCGGTGGTCTGATGATGTGTCGCGGTGGACACCGTTGTCCTCCGTGTCTGCGTCTGCCTCGCCCCTGCCGCGCTCATCGACCCCGCGGGCCGCGGCTGGGCCTGCTCCGGAGCATACCGCCGGGCGTGCCCGTCCCCCGAGACCTCCTGGACAGGGACGATGCCCTCCCAGGGCTCGATCCGAGGGGCTACGCGATCGAGATCGCCGGATCCAGGAACACGTCCTGGACGGCGTGGAGCACCTCGACCCCTTCCGCCATCGGACGGCGGAACGCTTTGCGTCCCACGATGAGGCCAGTCCCCCCGGCTCGCTTGTTGATCACGGCCGTCCTGACGGCTTGGGCGAGGTCGCTCGCTCCGGACGATTCGCCGCCCGAGTTGATCAGACCGATGCGTCCGGCGTAGCAGTTGACCACCTGCCAACGGGTCCAGTCGATCGGGTTGTCCGAGGTCAACTGCTCGTAGACGAGCGGGTCCGTCCGTCCGAACTTGAGGGCGAGATAGCCGCCGTTGTTCTCGGGCTGCTTCTGCTTGATCAGATCGGCCTCGATCGTCACGCCGATGTGATTGGCCTGGCCGGTCAGGTCGGCGGCCAGGTGGTAGTCGGCCTCGGGCGTCTTGAATGCGGGGTTGCGCAGGTAGCACCACAACACGGTGAACAGGCCCAGGTCGTGCGCCTCGGCGAAGGCCTGGCGAACCTCTTGCAGCTGGCGGTCGCTCTGGTCGGATCCGAAGTAGATGGTTGCCCCCACCCCGATGGCGCCGAGGTCGGCCGCTTGACGGGCGGATCCGAACATCACCTGGTCGTAGCGGTCGGGGTAGTGCAGGAACTCGTTGTGATTGAGCTTGACGATGAAGGGGATGCGATGTGCATAGCGGCGTGCGATCGCTCCGAGCCCTCCGAGGGTCGTGGCGATGGCCGAGCATTGCGCTTCGATCGCCAGTTCGACCAGGTTGGCGGGGTCGAAGTACGCGGGATTCTTGGCGAAGCTGGCCCCGGCGGAGTGCTCGATCCCCTGGTCGACGGGGAGGATCGACAGGTACCCCGTCCCCCCCAGACGTCCCGTGTTGTAGATGGTGGCGAGATTCCTCACGACCGGGATCGGGCGGTCGGTGGCGAGCATGACCCGGTCGACGAAGTCGGGACCGGGAAGCGTCAGCTCGTCGGCTGTGATCCCCTTGCACACGTGGGAGAGGAGGCTCTGGGCCTCATCACCCAGAAGAGCCTCGATGTCGGTAGCCACGGGCGTCGCCTCCTCGCTGCAGTCGCGCTGTTGGTTCGGGGGTCGGTGCTGATGCGGATCGCCGACGCAACTCTTCATTTTACCGGTACCGCTGCGGGTGACCCCGGCCCGTTGATACGGGCATCCGGGGCCGCTCGTTCTCTGGCCTGCGGCAAAGCCATGCCCTCTCGGGACGCCTATGGGGCGTTGACCAGCGCTTTCACCGCTCGCTCCACCCCGGCGTCGTTGACGTCGTGATGCGTGACGAGCCGCACCGTCGCGGGGGCGATCGTTCCCGCCAGTACGCCCTCGCCCCGCAGGTAGTCGACGAGCACACCCGGTGTCCGGTGGGTGAAGACGACGATGTTGGTGGGGACACGCCCCGGATCGCACCCGGCGTCGGGCCACCGGTCGGCCACCGCCTCCGCGAGCCTCCTGGCGCGAATGTGGTCCTCCTCCAAACGCTCCACCATCGTGGTGAGGGCGACGACGCCCGCCGCGGCGATCACGCCGGCTTGCCGCATCCCCCCTCCGAGGCGCTGGCGCGCCAGGCGCGCCGCGTCGATCACGTCGGCCGGACCCGCCAGCACCGAACCAACGGGCGCACTGAGGCCCTTGGAGAGACACGACATCACGGTGGTCATCCCCGCAGTGTGCCGATGGGCTGGAAGGCCGGACGCGACCTCCGCGTTGAACAGCCGGGCACCGTCCATGTGGACGGGCAGGCCTCCCGCGGCGCGGACCACCGCGTCGAGGGCGTCCAGGCTCCACGGCACGCCTCCCGCCGGCATGTGGGTGTGCTCGATGCAAACCAGACCGGGACGCGGCTGGTAGTGGTCGGCCGCCTGAATCGCCCAAGCCACGTCCTCGGGTGAGATGGTGCCGTCGGTGTCGTCGACGGCGTGGATATGCACGCCGGCGTTCGCGGCCGCCGCCCCCTCCTCGTAGATGACCACGTGCTGGCGACGTCCGGCCACGACCGAGTCACCCGGGCGGCACAGTGCGAGGAGCGCCACTTGGTTCGCCATCGTGCCCGAGGGCACGTAGACCGCAGCCTCCTTGCCCACCCGCTGGGCATACAGCTCCTCGAGGGCCCGCACCGTGGGGTCCTCGCCGTACTGGTCGTCGCCCACCTCGGCCTCGGCCATGGCTCGCCGCATGGCGGGTGTCGGACGGGTGACCGTGTCGCTACGCAAGTCGACCAAGCCGGTCGATGCGGTGCTCGTCGATACCTCTTCTTCCGACGAACTCTGACTGGGCACCGACGGGATGCTACCCAGGGCGCCGTCGGGTGCGGTCCGAGGCACGCGGGGTTCGCCGCCTGGTCCGTCCGAGCGCGGCCACGCGCTCGGCCACGTCGGCGAGATCGGGTTCGACGTCTGCGACGCGGCCGAACAGCTCCCGCGCTCGAGGTACGTCGCCCGAACGCTCGTACAGATCCGCGAGCACGTACCACTGGCGCAGGTGCCGCTCAGCGGGATGACGAAGGTTCCGAGCCGCGCCCCCGGAAACGAGGAGAGAGATCGCCTCGGACAACTCGCCCCGGTCCGCCAGCTCAGCAGCCATGACGAGGCGGCCCTCTACGAGGACGTCGACAGGCGGGGACGACTCCCGCAGCTCCTTCCAGACCGCCTCGACCCGGCGGTGATGGCCCAAAGCTCGGTGACAGTCCATGATGACGGGGAGCTGGTCGGGGTCGCCACCCGACCGAGATCGCGCCTCTTCCAGGTGGCGGACCGCCTCTTTCCAACGACCCAGCCGGTAACACGCCAAGCCGTACAGCTCTTGTGCCGCGGCAGAGTTCGGCACCGCCTGGAGTACGGAGCGGGTGATGCGCAGGACCTCCGGGTAGCGGTCACGTGCGTAGGCGCGTGCCGCCGTGGCCAGGCGCCCCGCCAACTTCTGCCCGTCCACGCCCCCGGCGACCCGGAGCTCCTGGATGACCTCCGCCGGGAGGGTCTCGCCGACGGGCGGCACTGCGCTGGTCGCAAGGTGACCGTTGTCGTGTCGCGATGCTGCTTTTCTGTTTGGTCTCGGCGGCGTGCGCCCGGCCGAGCTTCGCCCCTCCCCCGCCACGATCCCCTCGTGCACCCAGACCTCGGTGCGATCGCCGGGTCGCGTGGTCGGACGATGCTCAGGCCCACTCCGGTCACGACCTGAGCCGGCGGCCTGACCCGATTGCATCTGGAGCGACCGGGCCCCTCGACGCGCCACGCTCCCCCAGGAACGCGGCGGGTCAACGGGACCCCGTCGTTCGGCGGCGGGTGCCCGCCGGCGCGCACCGCCCGCCGGAGCACCTGTCCGTCCCGTCCCACCCCGGCCCGCCGTGGTCCGTGTCGCGGAGCCGGGGCGGGAGCGATCGCTCGGCCCGTCGTCCCGACGCGCCCGGCGCGCCGCGTCTCCCCGGCCGCTGCCCCGGGTATGTCCGGCCTTCGATTCGGGGGACGGCCGCCGGCGCGTCGGAGTCGCTTCGGAGCGTTCGTTCCTCCGTCCGTCGACTCGAGGTCGTCCGGCCGGCTGCCTCCTTCGGGGGGTGCCGCTCGCCCCTTTCCCCGTCGGGGTGCGGCGCGGAGGTCTGTCCGGTCGCGGTGGCACACCACCGTCGGGCGGGACGCGGCGATTGGAACGAGTTGCGGGCTTCCGGGGCGGCCACGCCCCACGGGGCGACGACCGTCGTGCACCTCTGGGCTGGGGACGGCGCCCGGCCTCGTCCCTGGCCATCGATCCCACTGTACCGATGGCCATCCGTGCAAAGATAGTCGCGCAACGTTAACGTTTTTGTCACACTCCGGCGGCGAGTGCCGGGCAGAGCGAGGGAGAGGCGCATGCGCATCCGTCGGCTTGGGTCCCTGGGAGTCATCTCGAGCATCACAGTGGCGGCGCTCGTCCTGGCGGCCTGCTCATCCACGCCATCCACGAGCTCGTCGTCGGGCACGCCCACAGGCGGCCAGCGGCAATCGGGCGGGACAGTCACCTGGGCGGAACCGCCCGCAGCTACGCCCAACTACATCTTTCCGGTGATGCCGATCAAGTACGCGAGCGTCGACAACATCAGCCAGTTCCAGTACCTGATGTTCCGCCCCCTCTACTACTTCGGCACGAAGAACAACCCCGTGCTCAACCCGGACGTTTCCCTCGCCAGCCAGCCGGTGTACTCCAACAACAACACCCAGGCCGTGGTCAACCTCAAGAGCTACAAGTGGTCCAACGGAGAGGACGTGACCGCGCAGGACGTGGTCTTCTTCATGAACCTGCTGCACGCCCAGAAGGCCAATTGGTATGCATACGTCCCGGGCACGCTGCCTGACAACGTCAAATCGATCACGGTGGACAGCCCGACCCAGCTGACGTTCACGTTCGACCAGTCGTACAACTCGTTCTGGATGACCAACAACGAGTTCTCCCAGATCACGCCGCTCCCCCGCGCCTGGGACATCAAGGCCCTCGGCGGTGCTGCGGGTTCGGGTGGCTGTTTCGACGCCGCCTACGGCACGAACGACTCCGGCTGCACGACCGTGTACAACTTCATGAACGGACAGGGCGCCAGCCTCAGCACGTACGCCACCAACCCTCTCTGGCAGATCGTGGATGGACCCTGGAAGCTCACGAACTTCGATGCGTCCGGCAACGTCACCATGGTCCCCAACGCCGCGTACAGTGGCCCCACCAAGCCGTCGATCTCGCAGTTCAAGGAGGTGCCCTTCACCACCGAGAGCGCAGAGTTCAACTCGCTCATCGGCGGGCACAACCTCACGATCGGATACGCGCCTACCACGGCCATCACCACAAACACGTCCGACCCGTCGGTGGCGGGTCCGAACAACTCGCGGCTCTCGCCCGACTACTACATGAACCCGTGGATCTTGTTCTCGTTCAACTACTTCCCGGTCAACTTCAACTCGACCGGGAACAACGGCACGGCCGGCGCCATCTTCAAGCAGCTGTACATCCGCCAGGCCATGCAGATGCTCGAGAACCAGCCCCTCTACATCAAGAACTTCCTCAAGGGCTACGCGGTCCCCACCTACGGACCCATCCCGATCATCCCGGCCAATCCGTACGTGACCACCACCGAGAAGAACAACCCCTATCCGTACGACGTGGCCAAGGCCAAGCGGCTCCTGTCCGACCACGGGTGGAAGGTCAACCCGGGTGGAACCGACACCTGCACGAGTCCCGGGACGGGCTCGAACCAGTGCGGGGCGGGGATACCGGCCGGGACCGCCCTCAACCTGAACCTCGAGCAGGCTTCGGGCACGGAGTGGCAGACCCAGGTCATGTCGGCCGAGAAGTCGTCGTGGTCGCAGGCGGGGATCAACGTCAACGTCACCCAGGCGACCTTCGACACGGTCCTCGGGAACGCGACGCCGTGCAACCCGGGGCCGAGCTGCACCTGGCAGGCGGAATGGTGGGGCGGAGGGTGGGAGTACTCGCCCGACCAGTACCCGACCGGTGACATCCTTCTGGCCACGGGGGCGGGCTCCAACAGCGGGAACTACAGCGACCCGATGGCGGACACCCTCATCAAGCAGACCTACACCACCAACACGAACCTCAACCAGTACGAGAACTACATCGCGCAGCAGGTTCCCTGGATCTGGCAGCCCAACGCCGACTACGAGCTCACCGAGATCGCCAAGAACCTGCGGGGCGTCACACCCCAGAACCCCTTCGCGAACATCCTTCCGGAGGACTGGTACTTCGTGAAATAGGTCGGTCGACGCGGTCCGCCGATCCGCCGCCTCGGGTGTCCGGGACCCCCTGGGCCCGAGGCGGCGGAGTCGTTGCAGATAGCTACGATTTGCTGTGACCGGCTACCTGATCAGGAGGCTCTTGCAGGCCGTCGTGGTGCTGCTCGGCGTGATCCTGATCATGTTCCTGCTGATCCATGTCATCCCGGGTGGAGAGGCCCGGGCGGCCCTCGGGCCCAGGGCGAGCCAAAGCCAGCTGCACGCCTTCGACAGGCAGAACGGGCTCACCCTGCCGCTTTGGGACCAGTTCTTCCGCTACGTCTGGTCCCTGGTCCGCTTCCGCCTGGGTGACTCCGTCTCCCAGAACCAGACGGTCGGGGCTCTGATCGCCAATCGGTTGCCCAAGACGATCATCCTGGTCGGGTTCTCCACCCTGGTCGCGCTCGTCGTCGCCATCCCCCTGGGCATCCTTCAAGTCATCAGGCGGAACAAGCCGGTCGACTATGCCCTCACCGGCGTGTCCTTCGTGCTGTACGCCGTGCCGACGTTCTTGCTGGGAACACTTCTCATCCTGTGGTTCTCGGCCGACATCAAGGTCTTCCCGGCGGAGGCACCACAAGGCCAGTCGATCGGGTCGATCCTCGGCGATCCCCGGGCGTTGATCCTTCCCGTCCTGACCCTTGCAGCGGTGACGATCGCCTCGTTCAGCCGCTACATGCGCTCGTCGATGATGGAGGCGATGACGGAGGACTACATCCGAACAGCACGCGCCAAGGGGGCCGCGCCTCGGCGCGTGCTGTACATCCACGCGCTCCGCAACGCCATCATCCCGATCATCACCCTGCTCGGCTTGTCGATCGGGGCCATCGTCTCGGGGGCCGTCATCACGGAGGACGTCTTCAACTTCCCCGGAATGGGAAAGCTCGCCGTCGACTCCGCCACTCGACTGGACATCCCCGTCCTGCTCGGCACGACATTCGTCGCCACTGTGGCCACCGTGGCCGGCAACCTGATCGCCGACCTCCTGTACGCCATCGTCGATCCCAGGATCCGCTATGCCCGAGCCTGAGGACCTCGAACGGCTGGCGCCGCCCGGGCTCACGGGAGAGTTCCCCCCGTCGAGCGTGGTCGCAGACAGGCGGGCGCTGTTGGAGAGCACCGAGCTCGCCGACGATCTCACTCCGGCCGCGGGGGGAGAAGTCACGTCGAGCGGCGGAGCGCTGCGAAGGATCCTCGAGGTCTTCGTCCAGAACCGCCTTGCCGTGGTCGGGCTGGTCATCATCGTCGTCATGGTGTTGTTCTGCACGATCGGCCCGTTCTTCTACTCGACCAACCAGACGAACGCCGAGCTCGCACTGAGCACGCCGCTCAATGGTCCCCCCAACGGCTCTCACCTGCTCGGCACAGACGACAAGGGTTTCGACATCCTCGGGCGCCTCATGTATGGCGGGCAGCGCTCTCTCGTCGTCGGGTTGGCGGCCGCGCTCATGGCGACGCTCTTCGGCGTTGTCTACGGAGCCATCGCGGGATTCGCGGGCGGACCGGTCGATGCCTTCCTCATGCGCATCGTCGACGTGCTCCTGTCGATCCCGGCCCTTTTCCTCCTCATCGTGCTGGCGGTGATCTTCCACACGTCGTTGCCGCTACTCATCATCGTGATCGCCTTCGTGTCCTGGCTGATCCCGGCGCGCCTGATCCGGGGCGAGACTTTGACCCTCCGCGTCCGCGAATACGTCCAGGCGGTGCGCGTCATGGGTGGAGGGGGCACCCGGATCGTGGGCCGCCACATCATCCCCAACACCGTGGGCACCATTGTCGTGAACGCGACCTTTCAGGTCGCCGACGCGATCCTGCTGCTGGCCGCCCTCGGCTATTTGGGCCTGGGGCTCCCCCTCCCCCAAACCGACTGGGGTTCCATGCTCTCCAACGGCGTCAACTACGCCTTCAACGGATACTGGTGGGAGATCTATCCGGCGGGAGTCTGCATCGTGCTGGTGGTCGTCGCGTTCAACTTCGTGGGTGATGCACTTCGCGATTCACTCGAGGTGCGCCTGCAGCGGCGCTGAGGAGGTTCGGCCGCGGCCGCTCTGTGCCCGCCACTGCCTCACACCTGCCCTTGACGCGGACCTCAACCGACGGGGGCCGGGACCCGCTCCAGAGGTGCCGATCCCGTCGGCGTTTGCAACGGGAAATGGCACGCCGCCAGGTGTCGATCGCCGAAGGGCCGCAACGGCGGCTCTTCCAGGGCACAGATGTCCTGCGCGTAGGGGCAGCGGGTGCGAAACCGGCACCCGGACGGCGGATTGATCGCCGACGGCAACTCTCCCCGGACGTGGCGGCCCCGCGTAGACCGGGCAACCGTCACGTCGGGCACGGGAATGGTGTCGATCAGCACACGCGTATAGGGATGGGCGGCGTGTTCGTAGATGGCTCGGGAGGGGCCGATCTCGACGATCTTGCCCAGGTACATGACGGCGATCGTGTCGGCCACGTACTTCACGACCGCCAGGTCGTGCGAGATGAAGATGTAGGTCAGGCCATGGCGCGCCTGAAGGTCCTTCAGGAGATTGAGGATCTGGGCCTGGATCGACACGTCGAGCGCCGACACGGGTTCGTCCGCGACGACCAACTTCGGGTCAAGGGTCAGCGCCCGGGCGAGGCCGATTCGCTGGCGCTGGCCGCCCGAGAACTCGTGCGGATACAGGTCGAGGGCTTTGGCGCTCAATCCGACTTCTCGGATCAGATCCCTCACTCGCTCCTGGCGCTCCTTCGGTGTGCCGATGCCCTGTACGTTCAGGGGTTCGCGGAGAATCGACCCGACCCGCATCCTGGGGTCGAGCGACGCGTACGGATCCTGGAACATCATCTGGAGATCGCGTCGGCGGCGCCGTAGCGCCTTCCCCCGTAGCTTCGTCATGTCAGTGTCCTCGAACCGGATCGAACCAGAATTCGGTCGTTCGAGGGCAACCACCAGGCGCCCCACGGTTGTCTTCCCGCAGCCCGACTCGCCGACGATTCCGAACGTCTCTCCTCGGCGTATCCGGAACGAGACGTTCGACACTGCTTTGACGGATCCGATCTTCCGCTGGAAGACGACGCCCGACGTCACCGGAAACTCCTTGACGGCGTCGTGCACCTCGAGGAGAAGGCGTTCCCGGTTCAGCGCGTCCTCCCGGGCGCGCTGTCGGGCGAGAGCGACCTCGTCGACCTTGAACGTCACGTCGGCGGACTTGGCCACCGCCTCGGGCTGGAGCGCAATCGTCTTGGGGTCCACGCCCACCTGGTGAAAGCACGCGGCGAGGTGACCGCGTCCGCTGTTGCTCGCCTGGAGAAGCGGAGGCTCGGATTCCAAGCAGTCGCTCTGGGCATAGCGACAGCGAGGGGCGAACCGGCATTCGTGGATGGGGACGGACAGATCCGGTGGCAGCCCGGCGATGCTGACAAGGCGGACGCCGGCGTCCTGGTCCAGTTTCGGGACCGACGCGAGCAGCGCCTCTGAATAGGGGTGACGCATCCGGGTGAAGACTTCCTCGGTGCTCGCACCCTCGATGATCTTTCCGGCGTACATCACGAGCACCCTGTCGGTCCGGCCGGCGATGACCCCCATGTCGTGGGTAATGAGCACCACCGCCATGTGCAGCTCTTCACGGAGCTGGTCGATCAGGTCCAGGATCTGGGCCTGGATCGTGACGTCGAGGGCGGTCGTGGGCTCGTCGGCGATGAGGAGCTTCGGCTCGCACGCCAACGCCATGGCGATCATCACCCTCTGTCGGAGTCCGCCCGACAGCTGGTGGGGATAGGCGTCGAGGCGTTCCACGGGGCGCGGCATGTCCACCATCTCGAGCACTTGCAGAGCCCGGAGTCTGGCTTCCCGCCTCGAAGCAGTCCGGTGCAGCCGGACCGACTCTGCAATCTGGCGCCCGATCGTCATGGTCGGATTGAGGGAGGTCAGCGGGTCCTGGAAGATCATGCCCACGTCGTTCCCTCGTACCTTGCACATCTCCCGCTCGGGCAACGGGACGAGGTCCCGGCCCATGAGGCGGATCGACCCGCCGGTGATGTGCCCGACGTTGGGCAGGAGCCGCATGATCGAGAGCCCGGTGGTGGTCTTCCCGCAGCCGGACTCCCCCACGACTCCCACACACTCGCCCTGCTCGACGTGGAACGACACGTTGTCAACGGCCACCACGGTGGAATTCCGGAGCCGGAACTCGGTGCGCAGGCCGTCGACCTCGAGGAGGGGGCTCAACTCGGTCGGTATCCCCGGCCGATTACGAGGCAATTCACGCACACAACGCTATCTGTTGTTGCACAGACAATAAGGAAGCCCCCCGCATTGCGCAGGGGGCTTCCTTCAGAGAAATCCCGGCGACGTCCTACTCTCCCAGGGGGTCGCCCCCCAAGTACCATCGGCGCTGGCGGGCTTAACTGCCGTGTTCGGAATGGGAACGGGTGTTTCCCCGCCGCCATGGCCACCGGAAATCATGCTCACGAGCGAGGCGCAAGCCTCACCCCGGAGCAGCCGTTCGGCCACCCCTTGAGCGTTCCATAGCAAGCACGAGCATTAAAAGCTCTCCAAGCCCTCGGCCGATTAGTACCGGTCGGCTGAACACGTTGCCGTGCGTACACCTCCGGCCTATCAACGTGGTCGTCTAGCCACGGGCCTTACCAGGTTGTCCTGTGGGAGACCTCATCTTGGAACGAGCTTCGCGCTTAGATGCTTTCAGCGCTTATCCCATCCGTAGGTCGCTAACCAGCCGTGCCCTTGGCAGGACAACTGGCACACGAGAGCTACGTCCGTCCCGGTCCTCTCGTACTAGGGACAGCCTTCCTCAGGTCTCCTGCGGCTGCATCGGATAGGGACCGAACTGTCTCGCGCGTGTTACCCCCGCATTACTGCGGGCACAGACTATACCTTCACCCTATTTCTAGGGGCCGGCGTGTCATGGCGTCCGTGATGTGTGTCCTTGACGCCATCCCCTCGCTGTTGCATGCGAGGAAGTCGTTACAGGGGCACAACACACCCTTGCTACGCAGATGTTGCTCGACATCCACGGCGGAACTCCGCTTCGATTCGAATAGTTTAGGGTCTCCGTGTTGGCCTTCCCTCGGTATTGCCCTGTGCGTACTGTTCGGATGTAACGCTCAGGGTTTCACCGATATGAGCCGGTGGGCACTCAAGAATTGCTTCCTGAGGACGCAGCTTTCCTACGTTCTAAACCCAGCTCGCGTACCGCTTTAATGGGCGAACAGCCCAACCCTTGGGACCGGCTTCAGCCCCAGGATGCGACGAGCCGACATCGAGGTGCCAAACCTTCCCGTCGATATG
>Ga0307477_10001765_pt1 | contig 17549 bp, 14 predicted proteins | sample atmos_gasesECM2C_FD_203316 | JGI IMG/M metagenome (GOLD analysis project Ga0307477, IMG submission 203316) | Hardwood forest soil microbial communities from Morgan-Monroe State Forest, Indiana, United States - atmos_gasesECM2C_515 | ecosystem: Environmental > Terrestrial > Soil > Temperate...
GGCGACCTCCCAGTAGCCGCCTGTGTTCGGGTCATAAGCCATGCCGACGATGGGGGCGTTGAGCGGCTTGCCGCCCATCGAGCCGAAGAACGGCGCGTTGAACGAGAACATCCCGCCGTCCGAGGCGACCTCCCAGTAGCCGCCTGTGCTCGGGTCATAAGCCATGCCGACGATGGGGGCGTTGAGCGGCTTGCCGCCCATCGAGCCGAAGAACGGCGCGTTGAACGAGAACATCCCGCCGTCCGAAGCGACCTCCCAGTAGCCGCCGGCTGGGACCGGCGCCACCGCAGGGCGCGCGCTGACCGCCGACGCCACGGCTGGAGCGACCGCGACGAACAATACCGTGCACACGACGGCGACCGATGCCCGCCGTAGCCGATGGCGCGGCCCGAAAGGGCCGATCGCCACGGGCCGCCCGATCTCCTCCACTGCTCCCCCTCGGCCGGAACGAGAGGCACCCACCCTTCCGGCGGGACGTCGTCGTCCGACACCGACGTCTCGTGCATGCTGCGACGAGGGCGCCGATGAGTCAATCGAGTTGACCGGGTGTTGGTCCCGTTGACCGCGAATAGGGCGGAGATCAGCTCCACGACGCGCTGCGAGCCCCTGGGAGCATCCAGGGGCCCGCGGGCGCGCCGGTCCGGTGACGACGACTCACGGGGCTCGCGGCCGGCCGCCCCCCCGGGTGCGGCCGGCCGCTGCCACCGACGAAGGCTCAGAAGGGTCGGGTGAGCCCGGTGTAGTCGCCGATCACCTTGGCGTCATAGGGAGCGTTCAGCTGGTTGAAGCCGTTCCCGTCGACCTGGATCATGCCGAGCGAGAAGACGATCTCCTTTTCGGCGTTGATCTCGATCACCTGGTCGTTGAACTGGTCACTGATGAGGATGTTGCCGTTGGCGAGCTGAACCGCCCGTGTCGGCAACGGCATCTCCATGCTCCCCGGCCGGTCGTTGGTCTCGTACACGAAGACGACCGACTTGTCCGCGGTCACGGTTACGATCCGGCTGTTGTTGGAATCGGTGATCAGCGTGTTGCCGTTCGGGAGCCGGCTGGCGAACGCCGCCCCGCTGAGCGCATTGCCGGTCGGGCTGCCGTACTGCCACACGATGTTGTGATTCCGGTCCACTTCGATCACTCGGTTGTTGTTCTCGTCCGCGATCAGGATGTGCCCGTTCGGCAGGAGCTGGGCGCTGTTCGGATTGTTGAGCTGGTCGAACCCCGCGCCACCCGGCAGATCGGGCCTCCCGTACTGCCACACGATGTGGTGCGTCATGGTGACCTCGATGATGCGGTTGTTGCCCTGATCGGTGATGAGCACGTCGCCGTTGGGAAGCGCGGTCGCCTGGACCGGGACATTGAGTTGGTCGAAGTCGTCGCCCGTCACACCCGCGCTGCCGTACTTCCACACGATCTGTCCCGCCTGGTTGACATAGATCACGCGGTTGTCGACGCAGCCGCTCGAGTTGGTGCACGACGGGTCCGCGCCCATCGGGGTGCCAGTCCCGGCGATCAACGTGAGGTTCCCGACCCGCTCGACGTCGTTGGGGCCGACGATCGAGTTGGGTCCCGCCGTCGAGGAGCCGTCGCCGAAATGCCAGACGGGGTTGCGCCCGTCGAACTCGATCACTCGGTTGTTGAACTGGTCGGCGACCAGGATGTTGCCCGGCTCGTTGAATCCCGAGCCGGCGGCCGAGGACGGTGCGGCTGGTACCAGGATGCCCACGCCGGACAAGGCCGCCACCGACAATGCCGATCCGAGGCCGACGCGCGTCCACCCGCGTGGCCGGCGCGGCCGGGGCGTCGTCGCTGTTGCACCAATGTCTTCCATGAGCCCTCCACTCTCGCTGTGGTGTGACCGCCCCTCTTCCCGTGCCGCATACGGACAACGCTCCTCTGCCGTTCACGGGTAGCGGCACAAGTCGACGGCGTGTGCCGGAGTTGGGCGGCGGCACGGGCCGGGGTTGGGCGGAATCAAACTATGTGTGGTCAACCGACCACTCACCGTCTGTGAGTGGTGCCACATGGACGGGACGGCTTTCGCGTCCGTCGGCCGTCCGGCGCAGCATGTCCGGGTCCATCGTGCGCCAGCCGGGATCCGGCTCGGCGGCGTGTCGGGCGGCGTGGCCAGCATCGACGCCGGCACGAACCGCTGCCTCATGACCACGACCAACGGGCATCACGACCTCGGCGTTGAAGCTCCAGGGCAGGCCTGCCGACAACCACCAGATGGACGGCGGCTTCCTCGTGGGCGCCGGTGGGAACTGGTCGGGTGCCCGGTTGGGCCTCAGCGGCGGACGACGCAGGACGACCTGACAGCACCATGGCTCTGCGAACGCGACGGACGCGCGTCCCGTCCCGGCTGTCCGGGCTCCATCTCGTCGTGTCGCGCCGCGACGAGCCGATGCTCGTCCCCGGGTTGACGCTGGACGCGCACCCCGACGGGCTGGCCGTCATCAGCCCGACCGGACGGGTGGTGACGTCGGTGCCGTGGCCCGAGGTGGACGGCCTCGTCCCGGGACCGAGCGTGCAGGAAGTCAACGGGACCACATGGCGGCTGCTCGAGCTGCGCGTGGGCACGCGCCGCCATCAATTCGTCGCACGGGCGCACCACGTCGCGCCGTTCCTGCGCGACGTGGCGGCATTGCGGGGCGACGCGGCGGCGCTGCGGGGCGAACACGGGCCGCGCCACGCCCGTTCCCGGCGCGGCGTACTCACGGGCGCACGCGACGCGACCGCCGTGACGACACGGGCCTCGCTCGTCGGGCTCCTCGTGGCGCGCCTGGCCCGACGTCCCCGACACGGCTCGCGGATGCAGCTGCGCATGACACCCGTGGTGGCGTGCGTCGGCGCGCTGGCGCTCGTGGTGACGGGGGCCACCGTCGGTTCCCTTTCCACCGGTGGCGCCCAAGCCGCGCTCGATCCCGCCCCGAAGGCCGGAGCGGGGACCGAGATCTCGATCATGAACCGCATGGCGAGCGCGTACCGCGCCACGCACCCCGTCGCGCTTCCCGCCGCCACGGCACCCCCGGCCCCGGCTCCCCCCTCGCTGGCCGGCGCCCCAGCGCTGCGCCCGCACGAGATCTTCGCCTTTGCGCCGTACTGGACCCTCGCCTCGGCCTCCGGCTTCGACGTCGGTGGCCTGACGACATTGGCGTACTTCAGTGTCGACGTGAACGCCGACGGCACCGTCGCCCACGGCGGATCGGGCTGGGTCGGGTACGAGAGCCAGGCGCTGGCCGATCTGGTCACCCGCGCCCACGGCGCGTCCGATCGCGTCGTGCTCAGCGCGACGTGCTTCGACCAGGGCATCCTCGACTAGCTCACCTCGGACCCGGCCGCCCCGGGACGCCTGGCCACGTCGCTCGCCCAACTCGTCGGCGCCAAGAACCTCGACGGGGTGAACCTCGACTTCGAGGGCCGAGGACCCCGCGACCGGGCCGGGCTCGACCGCCTGGTGGCCCAGGTCTCGGGCTCGCTCCACCAGGCGAACCCGCACTGGCAGGTGACCATGGACACCTACGCCTCCTCGGCCGGAGACCGCGCCGGCTTCTACGACGTCGCGGGGCTCGCGCCGAGCGTCGACGGCTTCTTCGTCATGGCGTACGACATGGACGACCCGTCCACGCCGAGCCCGAACTCGCCGCTCACCGGCTCGCGCTTCTCGGACCTCGACGCCGTCCAGCAGTACGCCGCGGTGGTCTCCCCCGCCAAGGTCATCCTGGGGTTGCCCTACTACGGCTACGACTGGCCGACGGCGGGCCCGGGGCAGGGCGATCCCGCCACCGGGCCGCCCGTGCCGTTCGGCTACGCGCAGATCGCGTCGATGGGACAGCACGTCTACTGGGACCCCGTCACGCAGACCCCGTGGACGTCGTACCTGGTCGGCACGCAGTGGCATCAGACGTGGTTCGACGACCCGACCTCGCTCGCCCTGAAGGCGCGCCTGGCGGGCACGTACCACATCGGCGGGCTCGGCATCTGGGCCCTCGGCATGGAGGGCCACAGCCCCGCCATGCTCGCCGCGCTGCTCGGGAGCGCCCCGCCGATCAAGGACTTCCAGCCCGGACCGGGCGCCACCGGCGCGCCCGGTTCGACCACGACGACCGCGCCACCGGGCGCGCCCTACCACTACACCGGCACGTGGAACGGCACGTCCTTCGTGCTCGTGCCGATCGACCCGGCGTCGGTTCCCGGCGCAGGTGCCGGTCCCACCGTCGGAGCGCTCAGTGCGTTCGCAACCGACGACCCGGCGCGCACCTGTCTGGCGTCGGGCCCGCCGTTGCGGGTGAGCGAGCTGAGCGGGTCGCCCGGGACCTACGTGGTGACCGCGGCACCGCCGGCCGACTGCTCGCTCGGCACGTGGGAATTCACGCTCGCCGTCACGAATTCCCCGACCACGACGACGCCGACCTCGACCACGTCGACCACGACGCCGAGCGCCTCACCGACGTCCACGTCGACGACGACGTCCACCTCCTCCACCACCACGACGGGGGGCTGAGCGCGCCGGGCGCGCCCGGGGCGCGTCGGAGGTGCGTCACACGATGCGCGTCTCGTGTCCGGCCCAGTACCGCTCCTTCAAGAGGCGCTTGTAAAGCTTTCCGTTGGGGTCGCGGGGCAGCTCGGCCACGAAATCCACCGTGCGGGGACACTTGTACGCCGCCAGCCGGTCGCGGCAGAACGCCACCAGCTCGGCTTCGAGACCGGGCCCCGCCGCGTCGGGGTCGACCGGCTGCACGACCGCCTTCACGGCTTCGCCCATGTCGGCATCGGGCACGCCCACCACGGCGACGTCGGCGACACGCGGATGCGACAGCAGGACGTTCTCGGCTTCCTGGGGGTAGATGTTGACGCCCCCGGAAACGATCATGTGGGCCTGGCGGTCGGTGAGATAGAGGTAGCCGTCCTCGTCGACCCGGCCGACATCGCCGAGTGTGCGCCACCCCTGGTCGTTCGTGACCGACGCCGTCTTGTCGGGGTCGTTGTGGTACTCGAACGGCCGGCCGCCTTCGAAGTAGACGACTCCTTCTTCTCCGGTGGGCACCTCGTTCCCGTCGGCCCCCACGATGTGGACCGGGTTGAGGGGACGCCCGACCGAGCCGGGATGCGCCAGCCATTGCTGGGCGGTGATCCACGTCGAACCGATGTCTTCGGTCCCGGCGTAGTACTCGTGGATGATCGGTCCCCACCACTCGAGCATGCGGTGCTTGACCGCGGGCGGGCACGGCGCGGCGGCGTGCACGACGTAGCGCAGGCTCGACACGTCGTGCGCGGCACGCTCGGCCTCGGACAGCTGCAGCAGCCGGGTGAACATGGTGGGCACGAACTGGGCGTGGGTGACGCGGTGGCGCTCGAGGAGCTCGAGGCAGCGCGCCGGGTCGAAGCGCTCCATGACCACGACCGTCGCCCCCAGGCGCAGCATCGACAGGCAGTACACGAGCGGGGCCGAGTGGTACAGCGGAGCGGGCGACAGGTACACGGCCCCCGGCCCGGCGCCGGCACGCGCCATGCCCATGGCGATCTGGACCGGCGCGGCCGACGGGTCGCCCATCGGTGTCCCGGGCAGCTGCTTGCGCACGCCCTTGGGCTGTCCCGTCGTGCCCGAGGAGTACAGCATCTCGCGTCCCTCGCACTCGTCCGCGATCGGCGTGGGCGGGAACTGGGCCAGCTCGGCCTCGTACGGCTCGAACCCCTCGAGCGCCCCGCCCACCGCGATCCGAAGCGGAACCCGCGACAGGTCGAGACCCGCCACCGCGTCCGCCACCGAGGACGATGCGAACAGCGCGGTGGCGCCGCAGTCGTCGAGGATGTACTGCACCTCGCCACGGCGCAGGTGACTGTTGAGGGCGGTGTAGTAGAGCCCCGACCGCTGCGCCGCCCACGCTACCTCGAGGTAGGCGGCGTTGTTCTCCATCAAGATGGCGACGTGGTCCCCGGTGTCGAGCCCGGCGTGACGCAACAGCTGGGCCAGCCGGTTGGTGCGTTCCTCGAGATCGCGGAACGACACCACTCCCCCCTCGCCCATCACGACGGCGGGCGCGTCGGGCTGCACCCGGGCCCACGTCGCCACGGTCAGGACAGGGTGGTCGGCTTCCTCGGAGGCTTCGGTCACGGCGACCTGTCGTACCACGCGGCGCCGTCGACCGTGCGGTGATCCGTCGGCGCCTTCGCCGACGAACCACCGAGCGGAGCGGGGCACGCATGCCTAGGCTCCGCTCGACGCATGGCCCGGTCTGATCAAACAAGGGGGCTCCAATGTCGGTCGAACTCCTGCAACGCTCCGTCGCCAGCACCCGGAACATCCTCGCCAACGTGACCCCGCAGCAGCTCGACGAGGCCACGCCCTGTGCCTCGTGGAAGGTCCGGGACCTGGTCAACCACATCGTGGGGAGCACCAATTGGTTCGCCGCCACCGTCGAGAGCGGCGTCGCACCCACCACGGAGGGCGCCGTGGGCGGACCCGACATCACCAGGGGCGACATCCTGGCCGCCTTCGACGAGGGCTCCGGGAAGGCGGTCGCGGCGTTCAGCGCTCCCGGGGCGATGGAGAAGTCCCTCAAGATGCCGTTCGGCGAGATCCCTGGAGCGGCGCTCGTCATGCTGGCGGCGAGCGACGAGTTCCAGCACGGCTGGGACCTGGCCAGGGCGACCGGCCAGCCGACCGACCTCGATCCCGAACTGGCGGGAGAGCTCCTCGGATTCGTCCGCGTCAACATCCCCGATGCGTTCCGGGGTCCCGACGGCCAGGCTCCGTTCGGGCCGGTCGTGGCGGTCGCGGCGACGGCGAGCATGCCGGACCAACTGGCGGGCTTTCTCGGGCGCACGCCGTAGCCGCCCGGGGTTCGGGATGGCACACCCGCGCATGTACCGGGACGACGACCCGTTCCTGAGCGAACTGCGTGGGCTCTGTCTCGCCTTGCCCGAGACCGTGGAGGTCCAGGCGTGGGGCCGGCCCACGTTTCGCGCCGGCAAGAAGATGTTCGCCGTCTTCACGGGAAGCACCGAGGAGCGCTTCTCGGTCGTCTTCAAACCTGAACCGGAGGAACAGCCTGCGCTGCGCGCCGACGAGCGGTTCTACGTACCGCCCTACTTCGGCCCGGGCGGCTGGCTGGCCCTCGACTTCACCGCCGCGCCGGTGGAGTGGGCCGAGGTGGCCGAGCTCATGGAGGGTTCGTACCGCCAAGTGGCGTTGAAGCGGATGTTGCAGGCGCTCCCCGATCGAGATTGACGACGCTTTCGTTCCTTCGGACAGCACGACAGGATTGGCCCGTGCCCCGTCATGTCCGGCTCGGAGAGTTCCTCGTCGGGGTGGCGGGTGTCGCGCTCATGCGCCGGATGTTCGTGGGGGAGGACGAGGACGCGGTCGAGCGCCTGGAGGAGATCCGGGCGATCGTGTCCAGCGACGACGACCTCTACTCGCTGGGAGTCGACGTGCCCGTCTTCGACGCCCGGTCCGGCTACGCCCGATGGTCCGACACCTACGACCAGCCCGGCAACCCGCTGATCTCGATCGAGCAGCCCGCCGTGTGGTCGATCCTCGACGCTCTTCCTCCGGGAGACGCGCTCGACGCGGCGTGTGGGACCGGACGGCACGCCAAGCGACTGCACGAGCTCGGCCACCGAGTCGTCGGGATCGACGGCTCGCCCGACATGCTCGGCAAGGCGAAGGCCGCGCTGCCTCAGGTCGACTTCCGCGTGGGCGAGCTGACCTCGCTGCCCCTCGAGGCGGACAGCGTCGACCTGGCCGTGTGCGCCCTCGCCCTCGAACACGTGCGCGACCTCGATGGTCCCATCCTCGAGCTCGCCCGCGTCGTGCGCCCGGGCGGCCGCGTCGTGGTCTCGGATCTCCACCCCGTCGTGAGCAGTCTGGGAGGGGCCGCCTACTTCCAGGACGCGGGTGGCGCCGCGGGAGTCGTGCGCGGCTACCGCCATCTCCATGGCGACTACCTGCGCGCGTTCCGGGCCGCGGGCCTCGAGGTCGACCGATGCATCGAGCCCGTCTTCGGCGCGACGGAGGCCGCCATGCAGGGACCGGCGTCGGCCTTCGTGCCGCGGGCGGCCGAGGCCGCCTACGTGGACTTGCCGGGCGCGTTGGTGTGGGAGCTCGTCCGCCCACGCTGAGCCGGACTCGACACGCCGACCGGACCCGCCCGACACGCTGCGCCCGACATGTGCCCGACTCTGCCCGACACGCTGCGGCCCGACTGCGCCCGACATGATCGAGAGCCCGGCACCGGAAAGGCCCTTGATCGCGGGCCCGACCGTCCCTACGGTTTGGGGCGTCCGAGCAATCGGAGGACCGGGGGATACCTAGGGGGAGGAATCGGCCATGGCTGATTACGGAGTTGCCGTCACGTGGGGCGAGCCAAAGTCGGGACGGGAGAAGAAGGCCCTGGAACTGTGGGCTGACACCATCACGATCAACGACAAGGCCGTCGCCAACGGACAGATCGACAGCTGGGACGTGGTCATCTTCGAACCGTCGGCGACGCCACCGGCCGGGGTGATTCGCCTGTACGGGAGCCAAGACCAGATGGAGCAGTACCTCCGCTCGGAGGACTTTGGGGACACCATCAACCGCGCCACGCTCCTCCTCAACAACGTGGGCCTGCGGCGCTTCATGACGGGCGCGGCGCTGGGCGACGCATTCGGTCGCTACACCAGGTTGGTGGAGTCGCTCTAGGAACTCGCTCCTGAACCGCCCGGCCCGCAACCTCCGCAGGTCGCGAGCTACGCAGGCTGACGCGCGTCAGCCAGACTGGCGTCGGCCTGAAGCGCCAAGCCGAACAGCCGCGACCCGTTGACGGCCCAGCTGCTCAGGTCGTCGCTCAACGCCTCGCCCAGGGTGTCGGCGGGGAGCGGGACCCCGAGCAGGAATCCCTGCACGTAGTCACACCCGAGGGCGACCAGCTGGCCGAGCTGGTCGGGCCGCTCCACTCCCTCGGCGATGCAGGTCAGGCTCAACGAGCGGGCCAGCGCCACCACCGACCCCACGATGGCGGCGTCTTCATTGCCGCGGCCCAGGCCGTCGACGAAGCTGCGGTCGATCTTGAGCGACTCGACCGGGAAGCTGCGGAGGTAGCCGAGCGAGGCGTAGCCGGAACCGAAGTCGTCGATGCTGAGCCGGATGCCGAGATCCCGCAGGGCGCGCAGCACGCCGATGGTCGATGCGGCGTCGCCGGCGAGGGCGCCTTCGGTGATCTCCAGCCACAGCATGGCCGGGTCGATGCCGGTCGACGCGACGACGGCCGCCACCTGGTCGACGAAGTCGGGCTCGATCAGCTGCCGGGGCGAGACGTTCACGCTCACGCCGAGGGACAGCGCGCCGATGCCTTCGTCCCGGCGCTCGGCCTCCCACCGCACCAGCTGCGCGCAGGACTCCTCGAGCACCCACGCCCCGATCGGCACGATGAGGCCGCTCTCCTCCACGATCGACAGGAACTCGCCCGGGTGGAGGAGGCCGCGCTCGGGGTGCTGCCACCGCAGCAGGGCCTCCACCCCGCCCAGGTGGCCGGTGCCGACCTCGACGATCGGTTGGTAGAACACGCGAAACTCGCGCCGCTCGAGGGCGCGGTGCAGCTCGTTGCGCGTGCGCATCTGCTCGAGGGCGACGGTGTGGCTCTCCTGGTCGAAGAGCACCGTGCGGGCCCGGCCGCGCTCCTTGGCCCGGTACATGGCCGTGTCCGCGTCCCGCAGCAGGCTCGACGCGGTGTCGCCGATGTCGTGCGACAGCGCCACGCCCATACTGGCCGACACGAAGATCTCGCCCTCCGGCAGGACGACGGGCTGCGCCAGCGACGCGGTGAGGCGATCGGCCAGGCCCAGCGCCACGGACTCCTCGGCCACGTCGTCGCACAGCACGATGAACTCGTCGCCGCCGAAGCGGGCGACCGTGTCGCTCGGGCGGACCGTGGCGCGCAGGCGGTCGGCGACGGCCTCGAGTAGCCGGTCGCCCGCGGCGTGGCCCATGCTGTCGTTGACGAGCTTGAACCGGTCGAGGTCGAGAAAGATGACCGCCACCCGCCGTGCGTGCCGGGCCGACCGGCTGAGGGCCACCTCCAGTCGGTCCATGAACAGGACGCGGTTCGGCAGCGACGTGAGCGGGTCGTGGATGGCCGCGTAGGCAAGGCGCTCCCGCAGGGCGCGCCGCTCGGTGACGTCCTCGACCTGGGCGATGAGGTAGAGGGGCTCCTCGTCGTTGTGCACGCACGAGATGCTCACCGACACCCACACGTCGTGGCCCTCGGCGTGGCGGTAGCGCTTCTCGATGCGATACCCATCGGACTCCTGGGCGGTGAGGCGGCGGATCTCGGCCGAGCTGGCGTCGCGATCTTCGGGGTGGGTGAGCTCGTGCAGGCTCACGCCCGCCAGGCCGGTGCCGTTGCGCCCGACGATCTTCCCGAACGCCGGGTTGGCCCGGATGATGCGGCCGTCGAGGTCGGCCATGGCCATGCCGATCGGGGCGTTCTCGAAGGCGGACCGGAACCGCTCGTGCGCCTCGCGCAGGGCCAGCTCCGCTTCCTTGCGCGCGCTGATGTCGTGCAGGTTGGCCACGATGCCGCGCACGTTCGGGTCCTTCAGGTGGTCGGTCACGGTCGCCTCGAACCACCGCCACGTCCCCACCCCGTCCCGCAGACGCAGCTCCGTGCGCCAGCCGAGGTCCTCGTAGTCGGAGGTCTCGGTGGCTTCGGCCCTGATCCGGACCAGGTCGTCGGGATGCAGCAGGTCGTGGGCGGGCCGGTCGCCGAACTGGCTGGCCGAGATGCCCAGGATGCGGTGGAACGCGGGGCTCACGTAGCTGAGCCGGCCCGAGGTGTCGGTCACCATGATGATGTCGCTGGCGTGCTGGACGAGGGCCCGGAAGCGGCCTTCACTCGACTCGCGCGCCGTGGCGAACCACTCGAGCAGCTTCATGGTGAGAAGCGCCCCCAGCGCGGCGAGCGCGCTCAGGCCGTGGACGAGGGGCTGGTGGATCAGCGTCGGCGCGAGCCCGGCGGCGATGGCGGTCTGCCCGACGCCCATGCAGACGATCGTCCACAGCATGGCGGGCTTGGCCGCCGCCGACCCGGCCGTGCGCATGGTGTCGGCCGCGCCGTAAATGAAGCCGATGGCGAGGATCGGCCCCCAGCCGATGCCGTACACGACGAGGGCGATGGTCGTCATCTCCACCCCGACGCGCGCGCTCAGGCGCCACCCTGAGGTCGCGCTCGACCACAGGGCGCCCCCGACCGAGTTCACGAACAACGTGGAGATCAACAGCGCGGCGATCGACCAGTACGGGATGTTGGCGATCAACCCGGACGGACGCGCCAGGCAGAACAGGGCGATCAACGGGGGAACCGATGCGTTGATGGGGTCGAACAGGCGGCCGCGCAGGCGCGCGCCGAAACCGCTCGTCAAGTCCCCGCCGGGTACCCAACCCACCTCAAGGGTGTCGGCTGACCTGGGGGAACCCTGAAGCGGCGAACCGGCGCAACCAGGCCTGCGAACGCCGAGAGCGTCATCGCGCCGAACGCCATCCGTGGCGAGCCCTCCGGCGAGCTCCCCGGCGAGCCGTCCTGCCCCTGCTGATCCGACCGGGACTGGCACCCGATCACGGGATGAGCAGGACTCTCCCGAACGACTGCCGGCTCTCGACGTAGGCGTGCGCCGCGGCCGCCTCGGACAACGGAAAGCGCTTGTCGATCACGACGAGAAGGTCTCCGGCCGCGATCCGCGCCAGGTGCTCGGCGATCCTGGCGCGCGGGCGCGGGTCGAGCAGCAGCTCGGCGCCGAGGAAGTAGCCGATCAGGCTCTGGTTGCTCGGGCGCAGCGTCGACACGTCGAGCCGGTCGGCTTGTTCGCGCCCCGCGTCGCCCACCGTGATGCAGCGTCCCCGGTAGGCGAGCGCCCGCAGGCTTCCCTGCAGCGTGGTCCCACCCACGGAGTCCACGATCACGTCCGCGCCGCGGCCGTCGGTCAGGCGGCGCACCTCCTCCACGAAGTCCGACGTGGCGTAGTTGATCCCTTCGTCGAGCCCGAGGGGGACGAGCCGCGCCAGCTTGTCGTCGCGCGACGCGGTGGCGAGCACGCGCGCACCTGCCCGCTTCGCCAATTGGATGGCCGCGATGCCCACCCCGCTCGCTCCCGCGTGGATGAGCACCGTCTGGCCCGCCTGGAGTCGCCCGAACTCGAACAGGCAGTCGTCGGCCGTGCCGAAGGGGACCGGCACGCACGCGGCCTCCTCCACCGACAAGCCGTCGGGCAACTGCCAGCAGAACCCCTCGGGCGCGGCGCGCCGCTCGGCGTGCGAGCCGTCGAGACCGACGCACACCACCTTGTCGCCGACGTCGAGCGACTGGACCCCGGGACCGAGCGCGGCGACGGTGCCCGCACACTGATAACCGACGACGTGCGGCACCTTGGTCATCTCCCCGCCGGCCCGGCTCAAGGTGTCACCGCCCTCGATGCTGATCGCCTCCACCGAGACGACCACCTCGTTCGGGCCGGCCTCGGGGTCGGGTACCTCCTCGTACTGCAGGACGTCGGGCCGCCCCGTCTCGTAGTAGACGGCTGCCTTCATCAGTCGCGCTCCTTCGTCGTCCGCCCGCCCCGACCTCGCCGGCCACGGCGTGCCGTGAGGATCCCACCGAACGCCCGGGCGGGCCACTCGCGGCGACGTCGCGCCGGTCCGGGGCGGCAGACTCATGGGTGTTTCTGTCATCGGTTGTCGATCTCGGGCGGTCCCATTCGTCGTACGCGCGAACCACCACCCAACGAGGAGGAAACCATGAGGTACGCCCTGTTGATCTGCGGAGACGAAACCTCCGTCGCCGCGCTCAGCCCGCAGGAGGGGGAGGCGCTGCTCGCCGAGTACGGCGCCTTCGGTGAGGAGATGGCCAAGCGGGGAGTCCTGGGGGGCGGGGAACGGTTGCGGCCCACCTCCGACGCCACCACGGTGCGGGTGCGCGACGGGGAGGTGCTCACCTCGGACGGCCCGTTCGCCGAGACCAAGGAGCAGATCGGCGGTTTCTTCCTCGTCGACTGCAAGGACCTCGACGAGGCCATCGAGGTGGCCGCCAAGATCCCCGGCGCCCGCACCGGGACGATCGAAGTGAGGCCGATCTGGGAGATGTGACAGGCCCGTACGCCGGACGAGCCGACGCCAGGGCCGGGATCGTCGAGGCCGCGGTCGCCGCCGCCTTCCACGAGGAATGGGGGCGGGTCGTCGCCACGCTGATCCGGGTGACGAGCGACTGGGACCTGGCCGAGGAGTGCGCGCAGGACGCCTTCGCGCTGGCGATCGACCTCTGGCGGCGTGACGGCGTCCCGCGCAAACCCGGCGCGTGGCTCACCACCACCGCACGCAACCGTGCCATCGACCGGCTCCGTCGAGCGGCGACGGGCGACGCCAAGCTGCAGGAGGTCGCGGTGCTGTCAGGCGAGGACGCGCCCGAGGGCGACGACAGCGGGATCGAAGACGACCGGCTCCGGCTCATGTTCACGTGCTGCCACCCCGCGCTGGGGGTGGAGGCGCAGGTGGCCCTGACGCTGCGGACGCTCGCCGGGCTGACCACGGCGGAGATCGCCCGTGCCTTTCTCGTGCCCGAGCCGACCATGGGACAGCGCCTGGTGCGCGCCAAGCGCAAGATCCGCCACGCGGGGATCCCGTACCGGGTCCCGCCCGGCCACCTGCTCCCCGACCGGACCGGCGCCGTGCTGGCCGTGCTCTACCTGCTGTTCAACGAGGGCTACGCCGCCACGGCGGGGGCCGACCTCGTCCGGATCGGGTTGTGCGCCGAGGCCATCCGCCTGGCCCGGGTCCTCGCCCACCTCATGCCGGACGAGCCCGAGACCCTCGGCCTGCTCGCGCTCATGTTGCTCCACGACGCCCGCCGGGAGGCGAGAGTGGACGAGGCCGGCGACCTCGTCCCCCTCGAGGAGCAGGACCGCTCGCGCTGGGACGCCGGGCTCGTCGCCGAGGGCCTCGATGTGCTCGACGCCGCGCTCCGTCGGCGCGAGCCCGGCCCGTACCAGGTGCAGGCGGCCATCGCCGCGTGTCATGCGAGCGCGCCCGCCGCGTCGGCCACCGACTGGGCCGAGATCGCGGCCCTCTACCGCGAGCTCGCCCGCATGGCGCCCTCGCCGTTGGTCGAGCTCAACCGGGCGGTGGCGGTGGCGATGGCCGACGGCCTCCAGGCCGGTCTGGGCATGGTGGACGAGTTGCGGGGGACGGGCGCGTTGGACGGCTACTACCTGGTTCCCGCCACCCGGGCCGACCTTCTGCGTCGCGCCGGTCGATTCGCCGAGGCGGCCGCCGCCTACGAGGAGGCGCTCGCCCTCGTGGGGACCGACCCCGAGCGCCGCTATCTGGTCCGCCGGCTCGAGGAGGCGACCCGAGGTCACTGAAGACTCACCGCCGCGATCTCATCGACCCCGCGCCGGGGCGGGACGTTCAGATGAGCGTGCGGTCGCGGTCATGTTCGACCAGTCGCGCCCGGAGCTGCGTCCGGTCGGCCTCCGTCAGGAGGCGGTAGTCGACGTCACGTTCGGGACGCCAGTACACCGGGTCGCCGGTCTCCCACCGCGCCGCGCGCAGCGGAGGCTTGTGCACCTTGTTGGTGGCCGTGAGCGGCATGTGCTCGACGATCCGCACGTAGCGCGGCGCCCACTTCGTTCCGAGGTCGGGGTGCTCGGCCAGGAAACGCCCGAAGTCCTCCGGGTCGAACCGTTGGCCCGGTGACAATTCCAACGCGGCCATGACGTCGTCCCCGGTGCGGGGATCGGGCACCGGGTACACCGCGGCCATCACGGCCGGGGGATAGGTCCCGAGGATGGCCTCGACGGGTCCGGCCGAGAAGTTCTCGCCGTCGACCCGCATCCAGTCGCTGCTGCGTCCTGCGAAATAGAACCACCCGTCGGCGTCGCGGTACCCCAGGTCTCCGCTCCAGTACCCACCCGGCCGCAGGCGTTGCGCGTCAGCCTCGGGGTTGTCGTAGTAGCCCTCGAACCGCTCGGCGACGTTCCGCCCGACGAGCTCGCCGATGGCCTCGCCCGCGTTGACGAGCCGCCCGTCGGAATCGATCTCGGCCCGCGGGCACTCCTTTCCCGTGGAGGGATCGGCGACGACGACATCTTCTCCGTGGAGCGGCCGACCCAGGGAACCGGACGGGGCGCCCGGCGCCCAACCGATGGCGATCGCACCCTCGCTCGCGCCGTAGCTCTCGATCAGCCGGCATCCGAACCGGGTCGTGAAACGCTCTCGATCTCGTGTCGATGCCTCGTTGCCGAACCCGAGGCGAAGCGGGTTGTCGGCGTCGTCGGGAGCTTCGGGGGTGGCGAGCACGTAGGCGAGGGCACGGCCGACGTAATTGAAGAACGACGCCTCGAAGCGCCGGACGTCGGGAAGGAAGCCCGATGCCGAGAACCGCCTGCGCATGGCGAAGGTTGCGCCCATCTTGAGGACGCCGACCCAATTGGCCATGAGCGCGTTGCCGTGGAAGAGCGGCATGGCGTTGTACGTCGTCGTAGTGGGCGTGATGTCGTAGAGCCCGGGGATACGCCCCGCGATGCGGGCGAGGCGCCCCTGGCTGCAGATCACGGCCTTGGGCGCGGCCGTCGACCCGGAGGTGAACAGGAGGAGCAACACGTCGTCCGCTTTGACCGGAACCGACGGGATCCCGCTATCGGTCGCGTTCAGCGCGTCGAGGTAGCCCTCGCCGTCGACGACGTGGACGCGCTCCGGCGGCACGCCCATGTCGAGGCCCTCGACGACGTGGATGTGGTCGCGATCGGTGATGACGAGCTGGCAGTCGGTGTGCTCGATGTCCCGGGCGAGCTCAGCGCCCCGGCGCGTCGGGTTGATCCCGACGACCGTGGCCCCCACCAGAGCGGCGCCGGCGATCCAGAACAGGTAGTCCGGCACGTTGTCGAGCAGAACGCCGACGTGGAACGGCCCCGGCCTCCGCCATTCGAGGGCCAGCCGGCCGCGCCCCGCTGCGGCGCGGACGAATTCGGTCCAGGAGAAGCTCTCGTGCTCGAAGAGCAGTGCGGGTCGAGGGTCGTCGGCGCGCTCCAGGAGCAGTGCCGCGATCGTGTCCAAGGGCCCGCCGAGACCCTCTAGCTCGATTGCCTGTCCGGCTGGGGCCCGGCCGGTGCGGCGGCATCACCTTGGGGTTGTGCTCGGACGAGGCCGGGGAAGTCGTTGCGGTCGAAGCCCGCCACGAACATCCGCACCGGCGGCGACAGGCCGACCGAGATCGACGGCGCCCACCGCCGTGCCGGAGAGATCACGATCCCGTCGGCCATGACGTCGAGCCCGCGCACGTCGGGATCGCCACCGAGCACCGCCGAAAGGTACACGGCGATCGCGCAGTCACGAACGTCGCGGGGTGTCCCCTGCACCCCGGCCGCTTCGAGACGTTTCGCGACCTCCGCGGCGTCGTCCCCCAGACCACCGAGCAACTGGCTCACATCGTTCCGCAACCTCCGGCGCCATCGGGTCATCGCACGCACCCACCTCCTCGTCTCCAGCCGGCCCTTTCCCGACGCCTCCCACGTTGTTGCCTTGGTCGTGCCCTCTGGGCCGTGGACACCACTCTCCTCTTGGGCCCCGTCTTCCGGCGTGGTCCCACCATCCAGCTTTGCGCCTTTGGCGGCGCGTGGCACCTGGTTTTTGCGCGGCCGCGCCGGTGGGCGATTCCCCGGTCTCTGCCCCCGGACTCAAGCGCTTGCTGGGCGCGAACAAGAGGCCCGCATCCGCCGGGTCGGTCGGTGTCCACCCGGGGAGACAATGGCGCCCGCGTAGGGTGCTCGCTCGTGGCGGTCCTGATCGGGTTCCTGGTCGCCGCCTCGTTCGGGAGCGGGGACTTCCTGGGCGGATTGGCGTCGCGCCGGGCACGGACGATCTCGGTCCTCGCCCAGTCGCAGATCGTCGCTCTGGGGGGCGCGGTGGTCGTCGCGTTGGCCGCAGGCGGACACGCCACGGGCCACGACCTCGCCCTCGGTGCCGTGGCCGGGCTTCTCAACGCCACCGGCCTGGGATGCCTCTACCGCGGCTTGGCCATCGGCCAGAACGGTCTCGTCGCGCCGCTCACCGCGGTGACCGGTGCGGTGCTGCCGGTGACGTGGGGCATCGCCACGGGGGAGCGACCGTCGTCAGCGGCTCTCGTCGGCATCGGCTTGGCGGTGGCCGCAGGTGCCATGGTGTCCTCCGGCCGCCTCGTTCGGCGCGCCTCGTTCGTGGCCACCGCATCGGTTCTGGCGGTGGCGGCCGGGATCTGCTTCGGCACCTCGCTCATCCTGTACGCGTCCACGGGCCACCACTCGGGTTTCTGGCCGATCTTGAGCTCGCGGGCTTCAGCCGTGGTGGGGGTCGTCGTCGTGCTGCAGCTGAGCGGTCGACCCCACGCCGTTTCGTCACGTCCGAGGCGGCAGGCTGCTGTTGCCGGTCTGCTCGACGTCGGCGGCAGCGCGTTGTTGCTGATCGCCCTGCGCAAGGGCCTCACGTCCACGGTCGCGCCGGTCGCCTCGCTCGCCCCAGGATTCACGGTGGTGCACGCATGGTGGTA
>Ga0307477_10001766_pt1 | contig 17547 bp, 4 predicted proteins | sample atmos_gasesECM2C_FD_203316 | JGI IMG/M metagenome (GOLD analysis project Ga0307477, IMG submission 203316) | Hardwood forest soil microbial communities from Morgan-Monroe State Forest, Indiana, United States - atmos_gasesECM2C_515 | ecosystem: Environmental > Terrestrial > Soil > Temperate...
ACGACCTCTCGTCCTCCGTCGCTTCCTCGGACTGCGACCTCCGAAACTAGACAGCGGTGGCCACGCGCGAAGTCACCGAATCGCCATCCCAGCGAACGCCTGGCCCTCACAAAGGGCCACTGCCGTCCTGTGGACAACTTTGTGGAAGCAAGTGCGAGTTTTGGCGACATTGGGAGAGCGACGCGCGCGCCCACCGTAGAGTCGCGGCAGCATGGAGGAGCACATCTGCCCGACGTGTGGACGCGGGGTGCTGCGGTGCCCGACGCAGCCCATCCCGGACGGTTATCCGGCTAACTGTGAACCGCACAATCCGGCAAGCCCACGACGGGAATGCCGCGCCCCGTCATTGCTGGCACTCCGAGCAGAGCAGTTGGAAGCTATGGCCCTACGAAGTACCCGTGACTCGCCGGTGAGTCGCGCAGGGTAGGGGGCGATTAGAGTGGTCGGCTATCGAGCGTGCCGAGCGGATGGCATGAAATTATGGGCGGCGCACCCGCTCAGACGTCGCGAAGGGTGGTTGCCGCTCCGAACGAGGCCGGCTGGTCAGGGATGCCCGCGACCGAATAGCGGAGCCGCAATCATCAGGTAGTCAAAGGCAAGCGAGCTTGGGCGAGGCATAAGGTCGAGCGCCTCTTTGAAAGACACCCTCGTCGAGGCTCCACGGGGTACTCAGCCGTTTTCCCATGATTGCCAGGCACCTCCGGTGACATCCGCGTAGTACCTCGGTGTGGCTGTCCACCCGGACTGACCGATATTGCTCCGGCAGTCAACGGGCTTGGACCTCCTAAGTTTCGCCCGGGAACGTCCGATTGGATCGCGTCCCGAGAGACGGAGAAGACTCGCAAAGCCACTCAGCAGATCGGTCCGGTCGGACACGACATGGAAGCTGACCGCTGGAACGAAGGACGCCTGCTTGAGGCCCTTTGTGACTCCGGCGACCCGCCAGGTATCGAACACACCTGTGACCCCTACGCGCGTTGGGAGATCAAGTCGCCGTGGTATCTGCGCGTCGATTGGTCCCTATTTTCACCTAGGCGCGTGATCTGGATACGCCGATTGTTGGACCTTTCATGCCTCAGAAGTCCAAACGCTGCTGAACTTATCGCGATGTCAGGTCTTTAGACGCCAAAGAACTGCCCAGACCGGCCTTAGGCTTCACCGCCAAGAAGAGGGTGTCATACCCGGGCACTCGAAGCACGGCATACCGTGCCGGTCCATCGGCCACGTCGACGTGGGATGCCCGCATCAAGCCAGTGGCGTTGATACGGCGCAGTGAGGTGTGTGGAAGGTCGTAAATCCCCCTCCCGTGGACCAGGAGGCTGCCGGAAGAGAACAGCCTTCGCGGTGCACGCGCACATCGGTGACGGTGCCATTGTGCGTCAGCAAGGATGGTCAGTTCAGTGCGCGCTCTGTGGACGCTGCCGACTCCTGTCACGGCAACGACCGTTGCAACGGCACCGACGGGCCCAAAAAGCCGCTCGAAGAGACTTAGATCGAACGTCGGCAATACGGTTACGAGCACCAAGAACACGATGCCACCGAACGCAGCCATTTTGTTTGCTCGGCGAACGTAGCGAGCAAGTTCACTTTGTGCACGGTGATCCAAGGCTGGTCCACTATGATCGTTCATAGTAGATCGTTGTCCTTCTCGGCGGTCACTAGCGACAAGGTGAGTGGAAGATCCCGGTCAGTATGTCCACTACCGAGGCTCCTTTAGAGGCGCCTGCGATAATTCCACCCGCTTCTCGCCCTCCCAATGTGGCAAGGTATCTCTGTACCAAGCCTGCTACACCCCCTGCGAGGAGACCCGCAGCAGCTCCCGCAATTCCGTTCTCGGCTCCCTGGCGGTTTCCAACGATCAGTGGTGCATCGATTGAGGCCACTAAACCCAACGCAACGAGTAAGGGGTCTCCGGTAAACGCTCCAAATGCAGCTATCCCTAGACCGCCGTAGAACAACCCGAAACATCCAATCTTACCCCAGTGCCAGCTGGCGGGGTTCCACCACGACTCGCCACTCAGATCAGGATGGTTTATCGGGTCACCGGACGCATACGTGAAATCATTCGCGCAGCCCCCTTGAATGGGGTCAACCGTGAGGAAACGACCATTCGACGAGTCGTAGCTCCTTGCCCCCATTTCGATGAGTCCGACGTCTGAGAGTTTCTGTTGCTTGCCATTGTATCCGTAGTTGACGCCGGGCATCATCGAGTTGGCAGGAGTACTTCCACTCGCAGCCTCGCCATAAGGTCCCCAGTAGCCAGTCCACGTCAGATTTCCACTTATATCCGTGGTGGCAATGGTGTCGCCTCGCACGTTTGCGTAGGACCAGACGCCCCCATCGTAGGTAACGCCGCCCTGAAGCGGAATCATGACCTCGGCCACCGAGCCGGACGGCGTTTGCACAAAGCCCGCCGCATCGCTCTCTGCTGCATATCCGAGCCGCGAAACGGTGTTCCTTGGGACGAGGGCGACGGTGATGGACATGGAAGGAGCGGGTGCACTGCTGTGTGCCAAACGGGCGGGTGTCGTCCCGGCCTGGTCTTGGTACGCGTCAGCGACGAGCAAGCTTTGGCGAGCGTTCACCGCCGCCCGCTGGTTCGTGTCTCCTGGAGCGCTAGGTGTCACACCTCCGGTGTAGCCAACGGCATAGAAGACAGTTTCGGCATCTGTGTTTGAGGTGACCCGCGGCAGGGTCTGGGAGCTCGACAATGAATTGGAGGTGGTGGCGGTCACGTCGATCGGTCCGCTCGATGAGGCGTTTCTGTAGGTCGTGATCGACCCTGTGATGCCCACGGTGACCGAGTTGAATCCAAAGCTCCAGCTCGACGGATCGTTGTTCGTCGCCTGCCGGTAGAGGACCCAGGTCTGTGAGGACGCCACCTTTTGGGTCGCCGCGATGGTCCAGCTGGGGTCGCTCAGGCTCAGCGTGCCGGTGTTCTCGACCGTCAGCGCTGCCACCAGGAGGTCCCCTGCAAGCGTGCCAGGCGGAGCGCTAAGCGTGAGACTTGCAGCCGTTGTTGTGTTCGTTGTTGTCCCGATCTCGGTGATGGGCGTGATGGTGGTCCGTCGAGCGATGCGACTCAGGGGATCGCGCGCATACAGGTTGACCGCCGTCGGCGTTTCGGTGCGAACGAGCCGATCACTGGCGTCGTACTGGTAGAACTCGGTGCCGCGCTGGACAGTGTTCCCGTGGACGTCGTAGGCGACGCTGCCTGTGGGATCAGTTGTGTCGGAAACGAGTCGATCGGCTTGGTCGTAGCAGTAGTTGGTGGTGCCAGCCCCACTCCCGGTCACCACCAGGCTTGTACGGTTGGTGTTGGCGCCCGCGCCGTTAGCCGGGCATCCGGTCGTGGCCGCGTAGCCGTAGTTGTACGTGACGGCAGGAAGCGCCGCCTGGGTGACTCGCGCCGCACCGTCGTAGGTATACGTCGACGAAGTACCGCCTCCCGCGGGCGTACTCGACGAGATTCTCGCGGCGGCGCTTAATGTGTCGGTCTCGCCGGTCTGCCCCTGGTGCTCGTTGACCGTCACACCGTTTTGCCGCCCATTCGCGTCGTAGCCCAGAGCCACTGAGCTGCTGTTCGAGTAACTGACAGAGGAGAGCCGACCGCTGGTGCTGTCGTAGGTGGACGTCGCCAACGTGGTCGAGTTCTGGGCCGTAGTTGTTTGTTCGCCGGCTTGGTCGTATCCAGCGGTTATGGTGCCCATCGGACCATTCGTTCCGATCTGCTGACCAGCTTGATTGTACGTCGTCGTGGTGGTGTTGCCCCAGATATCGGTGTAGCTGATAATCCGGCTCAGAAGGTCCACCGTCGCGGAGATAGCTGAACCAGACCAGTTGGAGTCGGTCACGGAATTGACGAGGGGATTGCCGCCGACGGCGTACGAGTAGGAAACAGTGCGGCCCCCTGCAGTGCCGAAGGACGGCCAAGACTGTGAGGTCATCCGATCCCGGTTGTCGTACGTGGTGCACGCCCAGCCCAACGAAGAGATCGTGTTCACCGTTCCCACGCGATCGCCAACCTGTCGCCCCGCCGCGTCGTAGACGTACTGGCGGACCTCGGCGTCGCCCACTCCCGTAGCGGGAGCCGGGTCGGTCACCTGTTCGACCAGGCCGGCCTGGGGAGTCCAGGGCGCCACGCCGCAAACGGCGGCGATCGGCGCGTCGGTTCCCCCGTAGTTGAGGTAGGTGCTCTGGTTACCCGCCGGCAGGGTCTTGGAGACGACCCGCAGGTAGGTACCCGGGCCGGGGGTCTCGTAGGTGGTCGCGCTGGTGAGCGCCAGACCGCCCGGGTCCTGCGTGGTCGAGGTGGCAAGCCCGAACTGGGGGCCGATTCCGTGCGCGGCATCGCTCAAGGACGTCTGAGTGACTTTACCATCGGGGTCAGTCGTCTGGGTGAGCAGTCCGTAGTCAGGATCGAATGACGAGCCCGAGACAGAGCTCGACACGGCGAGCTGTCCGCCGGAGACGAACTGCTGGTCCAGAACCTCGATGTGGTGCACCGTGTTCGCGGTCGCGGGGGCGGTGGCGCCGGCGATGTAGTGGTTGTAGACCTGGGCAGGACTGAGTGGGCTCGCGTACATGGAGACATCGGAGATCGTGCCGTTGAAGTACCACCACCCGTTGGGCGACGCCGGCCAACCGTTCGCGACACCGGCACCGATCTGGTCATAGGCCATGTTCTGGTAGACGGCGTTCACCCCCGACGCCACCTGGGCCCCGTCGAGATACAGGGCCGCGTTGCCGAGGGGATCCACGGTGAGTGCGGCGTCGTGCCATGCGCCGTCGTTGACAGTCTGCGTCGACGCAAGGCCCGACGCCTGCCAGAACCCGCCGTGGAGCTTGCCGTCCGTACCGACGTAGATCGCGGGGTCGTAGTTCGCCGGCCCTCCTCCCACAGGAGTGCTTTGCTCGCCGAAAATCGGCCCGTTCGAGGTGGTCTTGAATCGTGCCTCGACGCTGAAGACGAACCCGGTCGACATAACCAGGCCGGGTGCGAGCGAGACATACCCGCTCGTCCCGTTGAGCGTCGCTGCCGTCGAGGGGTCTCCGGGCAGTCCCCCTGACTGCCCGACGATCACCCCCCCGTTGTAGCTGCCGGGGCTCTGCCCGTAGGAATCGGCGGCGGTGGTGGCCGAAGCGTCAGCGAGGCGCCAGTAGGACACGGGAGTGTCTCCGTAGAGCGACTCGGGATACGGCGTGTTGTACACGACCGGAGTCGAGCTGGTGGCCGACGTCACGCCCGCGGCGGCGTGGTGTCCGCTGATGCTCGCCGACGTCGGGATGCCTTGGTAGACCGCCACGTCCTCGAGGGCGCCAGCGAAAAACTGAGAGCTCCCGCCGCGCGACCCGAGGTAGAGCGGGGCGCTGCTTGCGCTCGACGCGCTGAGCGAGTTGGCGGGCGACGTGGTCGTCGTGACGAGAGCACCGTCGACGAAGAGCTGGATGCCCGACGTACTCGAGTTCCCGTTGTACGTTGCAAACAGGTGGTGCCAATTCCCGTCGGCGACGCTGGTCGAGCCCACCAGCTCCAAGTCGTTGGTCGGAAAGGTGTTGGACAAGAACAAATAGGGATTGCCGTTGGTGAGCCCGAATTCCCAGCCCTGGTAGGCGGGACTCGGGCCGAGCTTGGAGGCGATGGACTGCTGAGCCGTGCTGGCGGTCTTGACCCAGGCCTCGACCGAGAAGGTGTGGATGTTGCTGAACCGCAGCGACGACGTATCGGGGATGGACACGGTCCCGGTCGCGCCGTCGAAGAGCGCCGCGGTACTGTCGCCGTCGGCCATCGGACCGGGCTGCCCCGGGCTCACCCCGCCCGAGTAGACCCCCGGGCTGGCTCCGCTTGAGTCGGCGGCTGTCACGGACCCAGAGGAGTCCCCGAGCCGCCACCAATTGGAGGGGCGGTCTTGCCGTACCGCCTGCGCGTATGGCCCTCCGAGCTGGTTGAGCAACAGGTTGCCGTCCATGTAGATCGCGCCCCCGTCCCCGGTGAAGCGCACGGGGCCGGGCTGCGGGAGCGTCACAAGGCCGGTGAGGTCACCGGAAAACCCCGAGGAGGGAATGAGGCCCGGGGTGGCGCTCGACGAAGACGGAGAGGTTCCGGCCGGCCAACTCTCGGCGAGGTTTGACGTTGTGTGGTAGGCGGGGGTGCCGAGGAGCTGTGGCTTGGGGTACCAGGCCGCGGCGAGTCCGCTAATCCCCCCGTCGTAGACGTTGGTCGTGGTGGGCACGTTCGCGCCGTTCACGGGCGCTCCATTGGACTGGAAGCTTGATTGTGGTGCGGGGCCATACTTGGCGATCGCGTGGCCGGTGGCGTCGTAGGCGGTCGACGTCTCGCTTCCGTCAGGATTGATCTTCGCAACCGGGAGGTCGAGCGAGTTCCAGGTATAGGTGGTCGTGTGCCCGGCCGCATCGGTCGAAGAGACGATGCGATTGCGGGCGTCGAAGGTGACCTGCTCAGCGAAACCGCTCGTGGGGTTGAGTCCGACGATCGCGACGGACGCGGTGCCAGTCGCCGCGGCGCCACAGGCAAGGCTTGTCGACGAGGCAGTCGCGGCGTTGTAACAGTAGAGCCGCTCCGGCTGAGCCACTCCTGCGGCGGGCGCGGGCTGGGTGACGGTGGATGCACGTCCTGAGGTGTCGTAGGCGATCGTCGTGTCACACGTAGGGGTGCTCGTGCTCGAGGCAGGGCAGTCCGAGCGGCCTCCCGCGGAGATGGCGTCGTAGGCGAGCGGATCCCGCACCACCGTGAGCAGTCCGCTCGAGTTGTAGGCAAAGTCGTAGATCACTCCTCCCGGGTTGGTGATTCGCGAGAGGTTGCCATTGGAGTCGTAGGTGAGCGAGGTTGACGTACCGTCCCAGAACGCGATGTCACAGAGCAGCAGCGCGGGCGCGCCGGAGCACGCCGCGGGTGCGTTGGCGTCACCGCCGTAGAAGAGGTTCGTGACCTGAGCCGAGACCGGATCGGCGATCGTCCGGAGAAGCGGAGGGCTCGAAAGGCCGGGCCGGAGGGCGAGGAGGCCTCCGGCAAGGCTCGGTGTGGCGAGACTGCCCGAGATGGTGGCGGTGCGCGTGCCCGTGGATCCGAAGCTCAGGGGTTGGTCGGCGATGGCCGAACTCGCCAGGTTCTCCGTGGCCTGGACCTCCTCGGTCATCGACGACGCACTCCAGGTTGCGTTGGAGGTGTTGCCCGTAGCGCTCTGGATGAAGACGAGCTCGTCCTTAGCCAACGCCGGGGAGAGGGGGCCGAGGGTGAGGCTCGTGGTCGACCCGGGGGCATTCCCAGTAATGGCATCGACCGGGTTCGTCGGATTCACCCCCCGGTAGACGGCGACGACGAATTCTTTGGGCTGCACCGAGCCGTTTCTCACCCAGTTCACGGTGAGCGATGTCTCACCTGAGGCCACCGTGTGGTCGAAGACGTCCAAGTGGTCTCCGGTCGCCTGGTTCCAGGATCCCACCGCCGTGTAACCGGAGATCCACGAGCTCTCGTTGGCGGCCTCGGTCATTCCGACGAGGACTTGGTCTCCCGACGCCGTACCGCCAGGCAGATTGACGGTCAACGAGGAACTGGTCCCGGTGAGATCCTTTCCCGAGGTGGTACCGACGAGGGTGATCGCCTGGTTGTAGCCGTAGACCAGCGCCGCGGGATGCTGGTCGTCGGTCGCGCTGGTTGCCGACTGCAGAACTCCAGTCGGCGCGAACGTGTAGATGAAGCCTGATGCGTCGTCCAAGACGAAGTTGCCCGCCGGATCGACCCGAAGGAGGTCGTTGGGCAACTGGGGCGGGGAGGTATAGCCGGCCGTGCCACCAGTGGGGAACTCGTAGGCCGTTCCGTCATGGGCGAAGACGGTGACCGACGTCCCGTGGTCCTCGAGTCCGACGAAGTTCGCTTGGCCTCCACGGGAATTGAGTGTCCAACCTGCAGGAAGAACCTGAGGATTATGGGTCAGCCACGCCGGCGACAACGGGTAGACCTGGTTAGCCGTGACGTCCTCCGCGACGACCTCCGCCACTGCCGGATTGGAGCTGGAATGGCGCCAGTTCACGGTGATGGACATGGGCGATCCCGCCGTCGGCGTGAACGTGGTTCCGAAGGTGGGCGCAGCCTGAGGTTGGTGGGTGGAGTTGTCGTTGAGCACGCTGTTCCCGCTCAGCGTGACCGTCAACCCGTCGGACGAGATGTCGCCTAGCTTCCATTGATGGTTGTTCGGCAGGGTCAGGTAGCCGGTCCACTGGGCGAGAGCTCGGTTAGCAAACTGAGCGGCGATCCCCGCCGAGGATCCCCAGTCAAAGCCGATGGTGGGATCCACGCGCTCACCGACGAGGGGGTCCCCGGGTTGGACGACGCCGGTGTTGTTGACGTCGTCGTAGTAATAGCCCAGCAGTCCCGGTACCGTCGCGCCGGCACCCACGGCGAGCGAGTTGTAGGTGAAGCCGAGCGAGAGCCCGCCCGAGACGGTGTTCTTCTTCGGGGTTCCCACGGTCACCGAGGCGTTCCCGTCCACCATGTTGACCGTTATCTTCGAACCCGGCAGAGAGGGATTGGGTGCGCCCTGTGACGGAGTGTCGGTCTGACCGGGGAGAGAACCGACCGCGTCTGTCGGAGATGGACCGCCGTCGCCCAAGCCGAGGTTGACGGTGAAGGTCACCCCCCAAGAGGTTGGCGGGGTCGTCTGAGGCACCGGTGGCTGGTTGTTGGAGAAGTCGGTGAGCACCCAGGCGTGGTAGGTGACCCCCTGCTGCAACCCTCCGACCGGTACTTGCCAGGAGGGCACCGAACCGGATCCTCCGATGTTGCCTTCGAGCTCGCCGGAGCTGACGACGAGCCCGGTTCCGGGATTGGACCCGGTGGTGATCTCGTAGTCGTACATCGGGAACTGCGCCCCGTCCGAGCTGCCCGAGACGGCTTGTGCTTGCAGTGTGGGCGTCAGCGTGGAGAGCACCGAGTTGCTCGTGAGGTTGGTGACGCGAGAAGCAGCCGGTGGCTGATAGATCCAGAGGTCGAGCTGGACGGTGCTGTAGTCACGGAGGGGGCTCCCGGGTGTCTCGGTTCCCTGCACGCCGAACCACTGGTCGGCAAGGCCTTGGGTTACCCAGCTGTCCATCGTGGATGAGACGTCAATCGACAAGATGTTCGGGTTGGGATCGAGGATCGAACCAATGCCGGGAACACCGGTGGCGATCTGGGAGAAGGACGACGGCTTTGCTCCTTGGCCGTACAAGGCGATCTGTGTGGTGGGTGGACCCGTGGCCTCGGGCGCGAAGGCAAGGACTGCGTCGTAGACCCGGTAGCCGGGGTTCTGGTTCAAGTACGGGTCGTACTGGTTGAACGAAAACGCCGAACGCCAAAGCGCACCCGAGGTATCGACTCCGATCTGGACACTTCCGCCCTGGATGCTTCCCCCCGTGTTCGAGTAGGACACGACCGATGCGCTCGTCGTGGTGATGTCTGGATCGATGGTGATCGGAAACGCCGACGCTGGTTGCGCTTGAAGCCATGACGGACTGAGGACGACCGCCAGTGCAGTCCCAACCGATCCTCCGGTCAGCTCGTAGTGCGCGAGCGAGGTCTTGGTCACATCGACACCGTCAGCTGTCAGCACGCGTGGAGGCGCGATCGTGAAATAGCGACCCATGTCTCCTGAGAGGGTCACGCCGCCGTCGACGCCTGGGGTGAGCTGCGGTCCTCCCACCACGAAGGAGAATCGACTGCCCGCCGCCGCGCTCGCCAGAACGAGATCCTCGGCGAGCGAGTTTGATCGCACCGTGTCGCGCACGGTGACCTCAGGCCAGGCATTTCGGTAGCTGACCACCCCGGGAGCCGGAAGGCCGGAGTGTCGAGTTGGTGCCGCGCCAGGCTGGATGACCGGAGCCGCTCCGGCAGGCGGAGCGGATCGATCCCCGCCCGCACCGGGAACCAGAGAGAGGCTCCCCACCGGAGTGTGGAATGAGAGGCCCTGTGCGAAGGAGCCAAAGGCGACAGTCCAAGAATTGGAAGAGGTGCCGACCCAACCAGCATGGCTATTGACCGGCCTCAGCTGGTTACTGATCGGCTTCCACCCCAGCGGGGTCCAGTAGTTGATCGGAACCGAGAAGTCCTCGATGTTGATCATGCCGTTGCTGTCGCGAAAAACACGTGAGTTCGCGCTTTGGCGAATCAACCTCGCGACCGTGTGAGGCAGACGATGCAGCTTCTTCTCCTGCGAGGCGAGATACGGAAGTTTCGCCGCTCTAAGGGGGGTGAACATCGGTCGAACATGTGGCTGTGAGTCAAGCAGTGTGGCTGGCTCGCGAAGGGTCGAAGTAACGAGACCGACGACTGATACAAGGGTCGTCGCGATGAGCGCAAGGACCAATGCGGCTGCAACACACTTCACTTGAGTGCGCGAAGCTCTACGGTCTCCTTCAAGCACTCGCCAGTAGTGCCTACTCGTGTGACGGGGGCGCCGTACAGGTTCAGCGACAGGAGCGGCAATACGGCCATGGACAAGGAGCGCCCATGGTTTCGTCTGCTGAGAGCGCCGGGCATGGGCGCGTATCCTGACCGGAACGCATGCTTGGGTTCTCCCGAATGACTGCTCTTTGCCCTGGGATCCGACGCAGCGGCGACGGCACCCCGAAAACCAGCTCACTCCCTTGACCGGACGGCTTCAGCGGCCGGGGCGCCTGCGGCGCCCGGCCAACCTCTCATCAGCACTCCTCGTGCCGTCTCACCACGACTCAGTTCCGGCCGACGGAGCCCAGGTGTGTGACAACTCCCTTTACTGAAAATCAAGAGGATAAGTCAGCGATTGACAACCCTCGTTCCCGGTTCCAACCCGTCGTGCAAGGCACGCTTGCGTTGACGACGCGTCAATAGCGGTACCCAAGCAAGTGGGATACAGGCAGCTGAGCCGGCTACAAGAAGGATGCCTAGGATGGTGTCAAATCCAGCAAACCATGCAAGACCAAAGAGCGCAGCTGCGATGGCGTCGAACAGCACCGCCGTCCAAGGAATTTTGCGACGCATCCTCTCTCTCATCGGGATACGCCTGTTCGCAGTCGGCGATCATTCCTATTGTCCGAATTCTCCGAAGCCTTAAGGGGGCCAAAATCCACAGCCAATTAGGATACCTCACGGCTCTTCCTGGATAGATGACTCGTCAGGGGACCAGGATGAGGAACGCTATGTGAAAGACGAGCTCCGTTCCCCATTCCTGGCCAATTTCCGACCAGTTCGGGGGTTGCGGTGCATACAGAGCGTTGTACTGCTGGGTCTCCCAGTCTGTCCAAAACTGCTGCACTCGACGATGAACATATACGTAGTCCTGTTGTAGATGCAGTCGATGCGCAGCAGCTTGACCTCGCGCCTCTTCGGTTTGGATCTCCGATGGTGACAACCCATAAGAGTCGGAGTAACAGGATAGGCCCGCCGGTCCCGCGCATTGATCGACCGGGCTTGGAATCTTGTCAAATTGTTGTTGCGCACGCTGTGCCACCGCGTTTGCCTGTTGTCTCGCCTGGGATGTAGGCGTGAAGATGAGACTAGGAGGGGCCTCTGAGGCACCCGGTGGGACCCAGACCGGAGGTGGAGGCGGGGGAGGCGGCGGTGCCAATCCCCCCCAGTTGACGCCCTGACTCGCATACTGCTGGGCTACGGCGACACATTGTGCAGTTGTCTGACCGCAGCCGATCCCGTTCGGACCCATGATACGTTGGCCGCCAGGATCGGAAGCGTTGATTGGATCATCGCCAGCAAAACTATACGCCTCGGACGTAGTGCCGACCATGGGGTCAACCGAAATGAACTGGGCTGTCGTTGGGTCGTAGTAGCGCGCGATCAAGTAGATCAGCCCGGACGGGTCCGTGTACCCACCTTGGAAGCCAAATGAACTCGCGTTGGAGTTGCTGTGGTTCGGCACACCGTAGGTTGAGTACAACTCGCGGTCGAGGCTCTGACCTGATTGGGTGAAGACGACCTGAACGCCCGAGGGGGTCGTGGCAAGGAAGTTGGCCTGGCTGTTCGAAAGCGAAATCTGCTCGACCGGTGCACTCGTCCCAAATAGTGTCGGGCCGTAGACGTACGCATTCGCACCGTCTTCGAGGATTTGCGGCGCGTTCCCAGCTCCGACCGTATTCCAGGTGAAGGACTGCGTGGCAACGCCGGAAAACGTTGCTGATACACGCAGTCCGTCGCCGTTGTACGTGTAGCTCGCGGCGCCGCCAGGTGGTGAACTGCATGGATTCGTCGACGTGGACTGGCCCGACCAACACAGCTGGCCGTAGGCGTTCCACGCGTACGAAGTAGCCCCCGTCGGTGGTGACGCGCACGAGGGGTTTGAGATGGTGCCCGACACCGACCAGCATCTCTGCCCGTCGGCCGTGTACGCGTACGTCGAGGTGGGCGGAACACCGTAGCCGTTTCCATTGGTCACCGAGGTCAGCTCGTCGGCTTGGTTGTACCCGAAGGTAGTCGCGCTGCCACCCGGGTTGTCCGATGTCAAATCACCGTTGGGGGCGTAGCCGTAGGTATCTGACGCGAGGGGACCGTTGGCTGTGGCGATCCGGTTGAGGCTGTCGTACGTGTCCGTCGACGAGAACGACCGGATCTGCGACGTCGTATGCACCAATTCGTCGGGGTTCGGCGTCCAGGTGTCCGTAAACGAGCCCACCGCATTTCCGCTATACGCCGCGCTGGTGAGGTTGTGGGCGTTGTCGTAGCCGTACGTGAGGCTCTCGGTCGTGGATGACGGATAGGTGATGCTCGTCACAGCGTTGGAGGCGTCGTACCCGTAGATGATCGTGTTCCCGAGCCAGTCCGAGGTCGAGTGCAGACGCCCCGCGCTATCGGGGACCCGATCGACGACCGTGTTGGACGAGCTCGGCGCGTTGGTGCAGTTCGCCCCGCTCAGCACCGGGTAGGCGATGCACGTCACGTCGTTCGCCACGTTGTACTGGTAGCTGACTGTCTTGGCGTTGTCGTCGGTCGTCGACAGGAGGTTCCCGCTCGCGTCGTAGGAGTACGAGGAGACTGCCTGAGCCGACGTGCCGGCGTTGTCTACCATCTGGGAACGCTGGTTCGTCGCGTAGTACCCGAAGGTCGTCACGCCTCGACCGGTGGGCGACGCGCAGTTGCCGTTCCCAAGAAGCGGGAGGAAGAGCGCACTCGGTGCCTGCCAGCACACCCGGCCGTTCTTGTCGTAGCCGGTCGTCACGGTGTTTCCGACGGCGTCCTGCGTGACGGTGCGACGGCCGTCGGCATCGTAGACGTAGCTCGTGTTGTGTCCGAGGGGATCGGTCCGTAACGTCACCAGGTTGGGGTACGCCGCGTCGCGGTGGTCGTAGGTCGTGGTGTTCCCGTTCGGGTCCTCGGACGACGTCACGTTCCCGAAGACGTCGTAGACCTTGTAGGTCTCCTGGGACTGCCAAGCACACGCCGGCGCTCCCGAACCCGAGTAAATGTTGACAGGACCGGTCAGGCAGGCGTTTCCGTTCAGGTCATAGGCGGTGTAGATCGGCGCCGTCCCGGCGGCATCGAGCACCTTGGTCGGTAGGGTCGGGAAGGCGAGATTGGCGTAGGTGTACGTCGTGCTGTTTCCGTTTTGGTCGGTGACCTGAGTCGGAGCCGCGGTGTCGTACAGATATTGGTAGCTGGTACTTCCGGTCGGCGCGCTTCCACACGTTGCGTTGCTCGTTCCCCGGAAGCTCCAGCACGTCCGGCCGTCGGCGTCGTAGGTGGCGGTCGTGACCCCGGCTGGGTCGGTCTGGGTCAGTACATTGCCCAGGGCGTCGTAGGAGTAGGAGGTTGTCCGGCTGAGGGGGGCCGTCATCGACATCAGCCGGCCGACACCGTTCGTGCCGTCGTAGGTGTATGACGTCTGGTAGGCGGTGTTGGGTCCTCCGACGTTGCCGTTACCCGGCAACGAAGTGAGCATCTCATCATCGATGTCGTAAGTAGCGCTGGAGGTCGTCTGGGACGACGTGCCATACGCCGTCACCCGAGAAGTCAGGTTCCCGTAGTTGTCGTACGACGACGTCGTCGATCCCGTCGGCGACGAGGTACATGACGCCGCGCCGGTCACGGTGGGTTGGGCGACATCGCACAGCAGACCGTTCGAGTAGTACCCGTAGTTGGTGGTGTTCCCGAGCGGGTCGACGACCGCAGTCATGTCGCCGGTGCTGTCCCAGAAGTAGTTAGTTGCCCCAGCAACTGGAGACGAGGGAGATGTCGGACAAGTCGAGCCCGGACTCACGCCGGGCGGAGCGCTCACGCACGGCTCGTCGAAGAGCGATCCGTTGTAGAGGTTGGTGGTGGTGTTGCCGTTCGGATCCTGGACCGACAACACGTCACCCACGGCGTCGGTCGTAACCACGGTGGTCAGCGCTTTGGTATTGGCCCCGGGGTGGACGACCCCGATGGTCGTATTGCCCTCAGCGGTCGTGGGGAGGTTGTAGTCGTAAGACACGGAGTCGAAATAGCCGCTACTCGGGCTGTTGCCGGCACCGAAGGAGTCCGAGATGAGCAGCCCCGCGTAGTAGTTGTCGACGTCGATCTCCCCGGTGGGATAGGTCACCAGCGTGTGTTGCGTGAGCGGCACACCGCTGCAGGTCGTCGGGCCGCACGGATTTGTGTACTGATAGGTCGTCGTGTGAGCAGGGGAAGTGGCATCCGTGGTGCTCGCCACCTCGCCCACTAAGTTGTACGCCATGCTGCGGGTGGCGTTGTCGGGATTCGTCACCGACGTCATGTCGAACTGGTAGTTCGAACTTCCACCCCCACCCGTGTACCCGAAGGTCCAGGTGTGGGACAGCGGATCGGTGATCGACGTCAGCTCATACTGCACTTGCGTGATATTGAGCAGCGTGTAGCCAAAGCTGTAGTAGCGCCCGAGGGGGTCCTGGACGCCGGCGATGTCGGGCGTCCCGTATCCGATGGCGGTGATCCGCTGGGCGGTGTCGGTCATCGTGGTACACGAGCTCACCCCGACCTTGACCGGGCAACCCCCCGTCCCTGGTGTCACGTTGAACAGGTACCGGATCGCAGTCGGATTCTGGGCATTGCCCTCGGAGGTGACGCCTCCCCCGTTGTTGAACAGGCTGATCTGGCGTCCACCGTGCCCGTAAAATTCGTACCCGGAGGTGGTCTGGCCGAACTGGGCGTCCACTCTTCCCGCCGCACAGTAGGTGGCCGTGCTGTTGGGCGCTGTGTGCCTCGTCCCGTCGAGGGTCGCCGAGGGACACGCGTTGTTGAGCGGCACCTGATCGAAGTTGACCTGTGCCCCGTTCTCCTGAGTGACCGTCGTCTGGGTATTGCCCCCGACGGGCTGGGTGATGAAGCTCGGGAGTCCACCGAGCTCCCAACCAAATCCGGTGGGCCCGGGACCCGTGAGCCCCTGATTGAACTCGGCGTATTGCACTTGGGCGAGTTCGGAGTTGTAAGTCAGGTTGATTCCGAGGTCCCCGCCGATAGTGGGGATCGAGAACACGGAGTGGGTGAAAGCGAAGTTCCCGACGAAGGGGTCCACGCTCTGGCCAGGCTGGACCGACTGCCCACCGGGTGCCTTCGCCACCTGGTTGAAGTTGCACGGGTTGCACGCCTCGACCGGGTTGCCCCCGCCCCAGAACTCGCCGGGAGCGTACGGGGCCAACTGGTTGCTCGCGAGCCGGAACGGCGGGGCCGGAGGGCCCTCAATCGCCGGTGATGCCGAAGGACCGCTGCGTTGGGTCGTGGCTGGGACGGAGCCGGTCACGATCATGACCGTGGTACAGATCCCAAGGACCAGAGGAAAGAGGCCGTGACTGCGGTTCCTCTCTGGTTCGCGGCGACGTCGCTTCATCGTTGCCCCCTTCGGGCACGCGCTCCTCGGGTTCGGTGACTGAGTAGATCGACCCGTCATGCCTGGGCCGCCTGGCTTGTCGTCCAGGTGTGACCGTCGGACGTCACCGACGTCTCCGCGCCGGAGCCGCCGCGGCCCACGGCCAGGCAATGGGTGGACGACACGCACGCCACGTCGGCGATCGCCGTCATCCCATTCGGTGAGGCGGCCGGCCCCCAGTGGCCGCCCCCGTCGCCACTCGAGACGTAGGCGGGCGCCTGCTGGGGCGTGAGGCCCGGCCCCGCCGCGACACACGCCTGGGCGTTGCCGCAGCTGATCCGCTCGATCGGAGCCGTGCCCGCGGGAAGTGCCATCTGGTGCCAGGTGTCGCCGCCGTCGGAGGTGGCGATGGCATCCGCCGCAGCGGTGGGGTCGACCGATCCTTCGGCGTTCGGCCCGACGGCGATGCACGCGAGCGCCGTGGAGCAGGTAACCGACCGGAGCCAGCCCATGCCTCCGTCGACGGTGCGCTGTTGCCAGGTCCGTCCCGCGTCGTCACTCGTCAAGACGGTGTCTCCGACCGCGATGCACCGTGACGCGGTGGGGCAGGTGACCCCGGCCAGCGGAGCGTCGGGAGCCACCACGGAGGCCATGGACCAGGTGGTCCCGCCGTCGGTCGAAGAGAAGAGCTTGCCGCCGTACGGGTTGCCCGCGCCGGCCACGATCCCGCTTGCCACGCAGTCGTTGCCGTTCGCACAGGCCACGCCGAGCAGGGTGACGGCCGAGTCGGGCACGACGTGCGGCGCCCAGGTGTTTCCCCCGTCCGACGTCGTGAGAGCCGAATGTGCTCCGACCGCGACGCAGTGCGACGTACTCGGACATGCAACGGCGTCAAGTTCGGGCGTCGAGGCCGGAACGGCGTGGCTCTGCCAGCTCGACCCCCCGTCCGAGCTGGTCGCCGCGACGCCTCCCCCGGCTGCGTCGGCGCCAACCGCCAGACACGAGGTGGCGCTCGAGCACGTGACCGCGTCGTAGGCGCCCACGGCCGGACCAGCACCGCCGGGGGTTTGGAACGGGGGAGCTCCGGGCGTCGACGGGGCGGGCTGCGAGGCGTTGCCCGACGCCGACCGACCCGTGGGACCTCCACCGAGCAGGGCCCACGAGACGAAGCCGACGAGCACCACGAGCACCAACAGGGCGCTCGCCACCTTCTCCCTGCGCCGCGTCCTGAAGCGAGCAACGACGAACGACCACGTTCGCCTCGGTACGGAGACGATTGCGATCATGGCGGTGAGCACAAGATTCATTGGCCGTGACCGATCACTCGTCCTTGAAGTCTCGAGTCCAGGAGCGTTCGTCATGGCGACGCCATCCCGACGACGTCGTTCGGTGCTCCCAACGAGACCCCCGGGATCGCCATCGAACCGAGATAGCCGGCGTCGCCGAAGCCGTACAAGGCTCCGTCGGTGCCGAGGAGCCAGTAGCCGTTTCCATCCCCGGTCGTGGCCGCTCCGATGATGTTGCCAACTGCGATCGCGCCGGTCGATCCGAAGAATCCGGCGTTCCCAAAGGCAAAGACTCCTCCGTCGGCCCCCACCAGCCAGTACCCGTTGTTGGCGCCGTCCTGGGCCATGGCCGTGATGTCTGTCACCGTGAAGCTGTTGCTCCCACCGCACGTGAGGTTGGGGTTGACGCAGCCGGACGATCCCTCGTATGTGGCATTGCCAAAGCCGTAGACGTCGCCGTT
>Ga0307477_10001767_pt1 | contig 17545 bp, 13 predicted proteins | sample atmos_gasesECM2C_FD_203316 | JGI IMG/M metagenome (GOLD analysis project Ga0307477, IMG submission 203316) | Hardwood forest soil microbial communities from Morgan-Monroe State Forest, Indiana, United States - atmos_gasesECM2C_515 | ecosystem: Environmental > Terrestrial > Soil > Temperate...
AGCCGCAGGGCAAACGCCGCGAGGACGAGGCCGGGGACACCCGCGACCCAGAAGGCGCTGCGCCAACCGAAATGCACGTCCACCTGGCCGCCAACGATGTAGCCCAGCGCCGATCCAATCGGAATCGCGGCGTAGAAGACGGCAAACGCCCGTCCGCGATGGGAGCGGGGGTAGTAGTCGGCGAGGAGACTCGGGGCGACCGTGCCGTAGGCCGCTTCGCCCACGCCGACGAGCGCCCGCGCGACAAAGAGGCTCGCCAGGCTCCAGGCGAAACCGCCCGCCGCCGTGGCGAGGCTCCAGCCCGCGACGCCGAGCGCGATGAGGCGCGTCCGCGCCCGGGTGTCGCCGAGGCGCCCGAACACGGGCGCGGCGAGGAGGTAGACGACGATGAAGCCGCTCGCGAGCAGGCCGAACTCCGCGTCGTCGATGTGCAGCGGCGAATGCGCCAGGCTCTCCCCGAGCGCCGCGAGTACGTAGCGGTCGAGGTAGTTCAGCAGGTTGATGAGCGTCAGGACCACGAGCCCCTGGCGGACCAGGGGCGCGGTCCCTAGAGGTTGTGCTGCAGCCACTCGGTGAGCAGCCCAAACAGGTTCTCAGTCGTGTTGCCGCCCGAGATCGAGTGGGTCTTGTTTGGGTAGACGCGCATGTCGAACTGCTTGTTCGCCAGTTCGAGCTGCTGGACGAGGCGCAGCGTGTTCTGGACGTGGACGTTGTCATCGCCCGTGCCGTGCACGACGAGGAAGCGGCCTTTGAGGGAGTCGGCATAGGTGAGCGCGGCGCTCTCGTCGTAGCCCTCCGGGTTCTCGGCCGGGGTGCGCATATACCGCTCGGTGTAGATCGTGTCGTAGAGCCGCCAGTCCGTCACGGGTGCTACGGCCATGGCGGCCGCGAAGACGCCGCCTCCCAGGAACATGGTCCGCGCCGCCAGGTATCCCCCGTAGCTCCATCCCCAGATGCCGATTCGCGTCGCATCCACGTAGGGCAGCGAGCCGAAATAGCGCGCCGCGGCGATCTGGTCGGCGGACTCGTAATGGCCGAGTCGCAAGTACGTCACCCGCTCAAAGCCCGCGCCGCGCGCCCCGGTCCCGCGATTGTCCACGGTCGCAATGAGGTAGCCCGCCTGCGCGAGCATCTGGTACCACAGATACGCGGGTCCGCCCCACGTATCGACCACGGTCTGGGACCCGGGCCCCCCGTAGACGTACAGCAAGAGGGGATAGCGCTTGTGGGGATCGAAGTCCCGCGGTTTGATCAGCAGCGCGTTCAGTTCCACACCATCGGGCGCGTGGAGCCGCAGGAACTCCGGCGGCACGAGGCCCAGCGCCGCCACCTTGTCTGCGAGCTTCGCGTTGTCAGCGATCGTGCGCACCAAGACCCCAGCCGCCGTGCGGAGCTGCTCGACGGCGGGGACGCCGGCGCGCGAGTACAAGTCGACGTAGAACCGGCGGTCGGCGTCGAACTCGGGGCTATGCGATCCCGCGTCCCGGGTGATCCGCTGGAGGTTCTTGCCGTCGAGCCCGATGCGGAGGAGCGGCCGCGTGAGGGGTCCGTCGATTGCCGCGGTGAAGTAGACGACCCCAGCCTTTTCGTCCACGCCCTGCACCTCCAGCACGTCCCAGTCCCCCGACGTCACCCGCCGCACCAGGGTCCCTGCCCGGGTGTAGAGGTAGAGATGGGTATAGCCGTCCCGAGCGCTCTCGAAGAGGAATTCCTTGCCGCCGTCGTACCACAGCGGCTGGTGGGCGTCGACCCACGCGCTGTCCGTATCGGTCATGATCACGCGGGCGGCCCCGCTGCGCGCGTCGGCGAGCACGAGATCGAGCCGGTTCTGGAGGCGGTTGAGCCGAGTGAGCCACAGCTCGGTCGGCGAATCGGCGAAATCCATCGCCGCTACGTAGATGGCGCGATCGGCGCCCAGGTCGATCCAGGTCGTCCGTCCGCTCGAGAGCTCGATCACCCCGATCCGCACGTCGGCGTTAGGCGTCCCCGCCTTGGGATAGCGCACCAGCGAGACCGTCGGGTAGAGCGAGTCGGGATTGAGCAGGTAGTACGGCCGCTCCGCCGTCTGGTCCAGTCGCCAGAAGGCGATGCGTTGCCCGTCGGGGCTCCAGCGGAACGCGTCCCGCAAATCGAGCTCCTCTTCATAGACCCAGTCGGAGGTGCCGTTGATGATGTTCGCGCCGCCGTCGGTCGTGAGCGCCGTCTCCGCCCCGCTCGCGAGGTCGGTCACGAACAGGTTGTTATCGCGCACAAAGGCGACCTGGCGGGCGTCGGGAGAGAACTTGGCGAACATCTGGTAGCCAGGCTTGGTGCTCACGGGGAGGAGGCGCTTCGTCCCGAAGTCCCACACGTAGTACGTGCCCTTCGTGTTCTGGCGCCACACGCGGACGGAGTTCGCGTAAAGGAGCAGCTTCGTGCCGTCGCGAGAGAATTGGTAGCCGTCGACGTCGAGTGGCTCGAGGGACCCCGCAGGGACGAGGTCGGCTCCATGCACCAGGATCGTGCTCGCGCCGGTGGCCGCGTCCACGCGGTAGAGATTGGTCTCGTCGGTCGAGTCTCGGCCGAGGTAGGTATAGGCCGAGCCCTCGCGCATCCATTGGGTCTCCACGAGATCATTCGCGAACTCCCGGGACCCGAAGATCGCGTGGACGCTGAGCGCGGGCGTCTGGCCCGCGAGGGGGCGGGTGAGGAGAGTAAGGACGGCAAGACAGACGCGGCGTGCAGGCCGCCGCAGCTCCGGGACGCGCATGCGGGTCACCAGCCGAGGGGTGGAGGAGCCGGAACCTAACGCTCGCCGGCCGGGGCGCGAAGGCCGCGGCCCACCCCCTGACGCCCGCGCGAACGTCGTGGCATATGCAGGGGCCCCGCCCCTCTCCCCCCCACTCGCTCAGTTCGCCCCGACGCTGCGCACCCGCACCGGGTCCCCACCCACAAGCGTCGGGGCGTGGCTGGCCGCGGCGGCCTGGTTGAAGGCCGCGATGTCGGTCGCAAGCAGGGCGTTGAACCGCCCGAGATACCCGTCCAGCTCGCCCCGCAGGTGCTCGAGCTCGCCCGCCACGACCTCCGACGGCGGCTGCGCGTAGGCAAACGAGAGCACGAACCCCAACTCTTCCAGGCGCTCCTGAAAACGGGCGAGGTAATGAACGTCGTCCTCGGGTGCGTCCCGCTGCAGCTCGGAGTTGTACATCGTGTCCTTCAGCACCCGCAGCTTTTTCGCGAGCACGTCCGCCTGCTCTAAGACCCCGTGGTAGGCGAGCGTATCCCCTCCGGCGGTCGCGCGCAGGGTCTGTCTCATCTGTTGCAGCTGGTCTTGCAAGGCGCTCAGCCGGTTGAGGAGCACGTGCAGCGCGGAGACCGCGTTGCGGAGCTCGAGCCCTGCCCGCGTCTGTGCGGCGAACGCCGCGGCCGGCGCCGGCACGCGGGGGTCGGGCTCCACGGTGAGCGGGCGGGTTTCGGTCTTCCCGGCCGCGCTCACGGTCACCGTGTAGGTGCCGGGCGCCACCCGGGGTCCCTGGAGCCGGAACGGGTTGTCCTCTTCCTCCTCCGCTGAGGGCTTTTCGAACGTCAATCGCTCTGGGGCCTGGTAGCGCAGGTTCCACACGTAGCGGTTGAATCCGAACTTGCCCGGCCCGTACCCTGTGCTGACGGTATCCCCGTGGCTGTCGGTGATGGTGACGGCGACGGGCGTCTTGTGCTCCTGCTTCTGGGCGTCGGTGGGCTTGAGCTCCGTGCGGAGGTAGTAGTCGATCATGGCCCCCTGCGGCGCGTTGGGCACCGTGAAGCGCGACGCCGGGGGGCCCTCGCGCCGCGGCCGGACGCGCAGTGCCGCGGGGAGCGCACTGAAGAGGTGGAGATCGGCCGCGGCCACGTCAGGCGTGAATTCCTCGAGCGGCGTCACGTTGTCGAGCACGAACAGCCCCCGGCCGTGCGTCGCGACCACGAGGTCATGCGAACGCCGCACGAATTGCACGTCCCAGACCGGGGCCGTCGGGAAGGTGCCCTTGAGCGGCTTCCAGGTGGCGCCGTCGTCGCGCGAGTAGAACAGTCCCGCGTCCGTCCCGAGCACGAGGAAGCCGCGATGGTTCGGGTCCTCGCGCACGACGCGGGCGGCATCCGAGGGTGGGAGGCCTCGGGACACCGCGACCCAGGTCTGCCCGTAGTCCGCAGTCTTGAAGACGTAGGGCCGGTTGTCGTCGAATTCGTGGTAATCCACGGCGAGGTAGGCCGTGCCCGCGTCGAACGGCGACACGCCGATTTGGTTGATCCGGCCACCCTCCCCGCGCGGCAGGCCCGGGATACGCGCCCCCACGTTGCTCCACGTCTTCCCGCCGTCGCGGGTGAGCTGCACGTTGCCGTCGTCGGTGCCCACCCACAGGACGTTCGTGTCCGTGGGCGCCACGGTCAGGGCAAGGATGGTGTTGTAGGTCTCGGCCCCCGAGATGTCGTACTCGATCGAGCCCCCGCTCGTCATCTGTTTCGTCTTGTCGTCCTTGGTGAGGTCGGGGCTGATCGACGTCCAGTGCATCCCGCCGTCCGTCGTCTTGAAGACCACGTTCGCTCCGAGCCACACTTCGTCTGCGTTGCGCGCCGACACGGCAATCGGTGTCGTCCAGTTGAAGCGGTACGGCAGGGCCGCGGGCGCCATGACCTCGACCGACGCCACCGAAGGCCGGATGAAGCGTGTCACGCCGGTCCGCAGGTCGACGCGCGTGATGAACCCGTTCTGCGCGTCCGTGTACACGACCGACGAGTCGCTCGGCGCCGGCACGGCGTACTCCCCATCCCCTCCGGTCACGGTGGCCCACTCCGCCCCGGTCTGCCCGCCGGGGCCGATCTTGCTCGACGGCCCGCACCAGGCGTTGTTGTCCTGGAGGCCGCCGCAGAGTTTGTAGGGGTCGTTCGAGTCCGCCGCCACCATGTAGAACTGACCGATCGGGAGATTGTTGAGGAAGCGCCACGTCTTCCCGCCGGTCTCGGTCACGTAGGCCCCGCCGTCGTTGCCCTGAATCATGCGCTCGGGATTCAGCGGATCGATCCACAGGGCATGGTGGTCCACATGGACCTCGTGGTCGATATAGCGCGACGTCTTGCCGCCGTCGTCAGACTCGCGGAGCTCGAAGGAGGAGAAGAACACCTTGCGGTCGTCAGCGGGCGAGACCGTAATGAGCGAGAAGTAGAAGGGTCGCACGTCGAGACCGTGGTAGTCGCTGACCTTGGCCCAATGGTCCCCGCGGTCGTGGGAGTCCCACAGCATCCCCTGCTTCGCCTCGACGAGCGCGTAGACGTGGGTGGGATTCGTCGCCCCAATGCCGAGCGCGATCCGGCCGTAGACGCCCTCGGGGAGCCCTTCCTTGAGACGCGTCCACGTGAGACCGGCGTCGGTCGAGCGGTAAATGCCGCTGCCCGGGCCGCCGCTCACGAGCTGCCAGGGATGGCGTTGCACCTGCCACATCGCCGCGTACAGGACTTCGGGGTTGCCGGGCTCCATCACCAGGTCGGCGCACCCCGTCGTGTCGTTGACGAACAGGACCTTTTGCCACGTCTTCCCTCCGTCGGCAGTCCGATAGACGCCGCGCTCGGGCCCCGGGGTCCAGGCGTGGCCGATCGCCGCGACGAAGGCGACGTCCGGGTTCGTAGGATGCACCACGATGCGGGCGATCTGCCCCACCTCGGCGAGCCCCGCGAACCGCCAGTTCTGGCCCGCATCGGGAGAGACATAGACCCCGTGCCCGGTGATGACGTCATTGCGGATATTGCCTTCGCCCGTCCCCACCCACACGACGTTGGGATTCGAGGGCGCGAGCACGACCGCGCCGATCGACGCCGTGGGCTGGTCCTTGAAGACCGCGTCCCAGGAGTCCCCTCCGTCCACGGACTTGAACACGCCGCCGGCGGCCGCGCCCACGTAGTACAGGTTGGGTTGGCCCGGCACGCCGCTCACGGCCGTGACGCGGCCGCCCGCGACCGACGGCCCGATATTGCGGAAGGCGACGGTGTTCAGCGAATCGGGGCCCGCAGGCGCCGGCGCCTGCTGCGCCGCGACGCCGGGAGCCGCCGCAAGTCCGAGCACTAGGGGCAGGGTACGCATGCTCGTCTCTCCTTAGGATGGGACCGACGGGAACGAGCGGCGTCCACCGGAGCTCACAAGAGCATGCCGGCGATCGTCGCGGACAGGAAGTTGGCCAGGGTGCCCGCGATCATCGCGCGGAATCCCAGCCGGGCGAGGTCATGCTTGCGTTCGGGCGCGAGCGCGCCGATGCCGCCGATCTGGATGCCCACGGAGCTCACGTTGGCAAACCCGCAGAGCGCGAACGTGGCGATCGTGAAGGACACGGGGTCGAGCGAGGCTTTGAGGGGTCCCAACTGGGCGTACGCGATGAACTCGTTCAGCACCATCCGCGTGCCCAGCAGGCCGCCCACCGCGGCGCTGTCGTGCCAGGGCACGCCCATCGCGAACGCGATCGGTCGGAGGACCCAGCCGAGGACCGTTTGCAGGTCGGCCGGAGCCCAGGGCAGGTGGCCGTGGACCCAGCCGAGGCCACCGTTCGTGAGCGCGACGAGCGCGATAAACGAAATCAGCATCGCGATCACGTTGAGCATCAGATACAGCCCCTCGGTCGTGCCCCGCGCGGCCGCGTCCACCACGTTCACGTCGGTCCGGGGGATCTCGATCCGCGCGCTCCCCAACGTTTTGGGCACCTCCGTCTCAGGCTCGAGGAGCTTCGCCATCATGATCGTGCCCGGCGCGGTCATGATCACGGCCGTGAGCAAATGCCGCGCCTCGATGCCGAAAGCGATATAGGCCGCCATGATGGAGCCGGACACGTGCGCCATCCCCGCCGTCATCACGGTCATCAGCTCCGAGCGGGTCATCGTGGGCAGGAACGGGCGGATCGCGAGCGGCGCCTCGGTCTGACCCATGAAGATGGAGGCCGCCACATTCACACTCTCCGCGCCGCTGGCCCCCATCAGCTTGTTCATCACCACGGCGAACGCGCGCACGACGACCGGCATCACGCCCACGTAATACAGGATCGCGAACAGCGCCGACACGAAGATGATGGCCGGGAGGACCTGGAAGGCGAACACGACGCCCAGGCTCGAGTGCTGACGGCCGATCTCGCCGAACACGAACTCGGAGCCCGCGTAGGAGAAGCTGAGAATCCGGGTCACGAGCGCCCCGAGCGCGCGGAACAGGCGCTGGCCAAACGGCACGCGCAGGACGAAGATGGCGAACGCTACCTGCAGTCCGAGGCCCCAACCCACGACGCGCCAGCTGATCGCTCGGCGGTTGCGGGAGAGACCCACGCCAATCGCGAGAATCGCGGCGAGCCCGACGAGCCCCGTGAGCCGCGCGCCCAGCGACCGCGGGGGGGCCGCGACGAGTGGACCGGGCACCGTCGGCCCTTGCGCGGCCTGCGGGGGCGACAACTCGCCGGGATGGAGCGCGGCCTGCGCGGAGTTCCAGGCGAATCGCGGCAGCGTGAACACGAGCAGCGCGCACGCGAGCGCAACGGCACACGCGAACAGCGTCCGGCGCAGGGACATGGCGATGCGGTCTCCGCAACGAGTGGTGGGCAGCGCGCGACCGGCAGGAAAACCTGCTCCCCGCAGCGGGAAAACGCAAAACGGCGCGATCTTGCGGCTGGAGACAGCGTTTTATATCCATGGGGCGGCACCGGGCAGCGAGCGACGGTGCAGAACGTAACCCGAGACGGAGGAGTCGCCCATGCGCTTCACAGCACGCCCCTGGTTCACCGCCTTGATCGTCGTGGTCGGCACGGGCTTCGCCATGCTGACCCTGGCCCGCGGCGCCCAGGCCGCGCGGCCGAGCGCGGCCCCGCGCGCCGCGGTGAGCCGTTCCCTCGAGCCGCACCCCGAAATCCGGCGCGCCATCGAAGCGCTCGAGCGCGCCAAGGCCCACCTGCAGCATGCCGCGCACGATTTCGGCGGCCACCGCGTGGAAGCGATCGAGGCCATCGATCGGGCACTCCAGCAGCTCCATCAGGCCCTGCAGTTCGACAAATAGGGCCGGCGACGACCCGGCGTGCGTTCCCTCCGTCCTGGAGCTACAATCCCCCTGCCCCAGGACGGAGGGAACGATGGCAGACGTGATCCGGAAGGTGGACTACTACTACACGACCACTCCCCATAAGGCCGGCGAGGCCACCCGCATCCTGAACGCGTTGCGCGTGGCCGGCGTCAACCTGCTCGCGTTGCACGGCTTCCCGAGCGCTCGGAAGGCGCAGATTGACTTCGTCGCGTCGAACGGCGCCGCGTTGGTGGCGGCCGCGACGGCGGCGAAGATCAAACTCAGCAAGCCGAAGTCGGCCTTCCTGGTCGACGGCGAGGATCGACCGGGGGCCTTAGCAGGGATTCTGGCGAAGCTTTCGGCGGCGAAGATTAATGTGACCGCGGTGACGGCCCTGAGCGCCGGCGTGGGACGCTACGGCGCGATTCTCTGGGTGAAGGCGCCCGACGCGAAAAGGGCGGCCGCGGCGCTCGGCGCGATGTCTACGTAATCCACACGCTCTTGATGTTGACGAACTCTCGGAGACCGAACTCCGAGAGCTCCCGACCGTGGCCCGATCGCTTCACGCCACCGAACGGGAGCCGGGGGTCGGACTTCACCAGGCCGTTGACGAAGACCGTGCCGACCTCGAGCGCTCCGGCCAGCGCGTCGGCGCGCGCGGGGTCCCGAGTCCACAAGGACGCGCCGAGGCCGTAGGGGGACGCGTTGGCAAGCGCCAACGCGTCCCCCTCGTCCCGCGCCCGGATCACAGCCGCCACTGGGCCGAACGTCTCCTCGTCGAACGCCGGCATCCCGGGACCGACGGCCGCCAAGAGCGTGGGCGGATAGTAGGCGCCGGGGCCGTCGGGCACGCGGCCGCCGAGCAAGAGGCGCGCGCCCCGCCGCACCGATTCTTCGACCTGACGATGCAGGGTGCTGCGGAGGTCGCGGCGCGCCTGGGGTCCGATCTCCGTGTCCGGTGCAAGCGGGTCCCCAACCTTGGCGGCGGCGAGCGCGCGGGCGAACCGCTCCAGAAATGCGTCGGCCACCGGTTCCACGACGATGAACCGCTTCGCCGCGATGCAGCTCTGACCGCTGTTCTGCAGGCGGGCCGCGGCGGCAACCCGGGCGCTGCCCTCCACGTCGGCGTCCGCGAGCACGATGAAGGGATCGCTCCCTCCAAGCTCGAGCACCACCTTCTTGAGGTGCCGCCCCGCCTGCTCGCCCACGCTCGCCCCCGCGCGGGGGCTCCCCGTGAGCGTGACCGCGCGCACGCGGTCGTCGGCAATCACCCGCGCCACCACATCGGGCGCCACGAAGATCGACTGGAAGACACCCTCGGGATATCCCGCCTCCCGAAACAGCGCTTCCAGCTCGAGCGCGCAGCGCGGAACGCTCGGGGCGTGCTTCAGGATCGCCGTGTTTCCCGCGACGAGCGCCGGTGCCGCAAAGCGAAAGACCTGCCAGAAGGGAAAATTCCACGGCATGATCGCGAGCACGGGACCCAGGGGATCGAACCGCACATAGCTCCGGCTCGCCTCGGTTCGCCGCTCCTCGGGTGCGACGAAGCGGGCGCCGTGCTCGGCGTAGTAATCACAGGCCCAGGCGCACTTCTCCACTTCCGCCTCGCCCTGTCGGAGCGGCTTGCCCATTTCGAGCGCCATGGTGCGCGCATAGTCGCCCTTGCGCTCGCGCAGGATCCGGCCGACCGCGGCGAGCAGCCGCGCGCGGTCCTCGACGCTGCGGCGGCGCCAGTCCCGCCACGCCGCCTCTGCCCGGGCAAGCACGCCCTCCATCCCAGCGGCCGTCGTCTCCGGGAACGTTTCCAGAACATCGCCCGTCGCCGGGTTGATCGACTGAAAGGTCGTGGTCACGGGTGCAGGAGCCCGGCCCGCTGCAACGCGGCGGGGCCGAACCGCCCCCGCAGCTCGTCGATGAGCCGCGCGATGGCGCGATCGCGCTCGGTCTCCACCCCCGACTGCTCGAGCGCTTCGAACAGCGCCAGCTGCGTCCTCGCGTCGTCGGGCAGGAGCCCTGAGAGCGAGACGCCAAGGAGGCGGGCGGGTACGCGCCGGGCGGCGCGGAGCTTCTGGAGCAGGTCACACGCCACGTGGAACACGGCGCGATCCGAGCGTACCGGGCCCGGGAGCGTGCGGCTCGCCTGGCGCGTGGTGAAATCCGCGTCCCGCAGCTTCACGGTGACCGTACGGGCGACGAGCCCGGCCTCGCGGAGATCCGCGGATGCCCGGTCGGCGAGCCGCAGCAGCTTGCCCACGAGCGCGGGGTCCGCCGTCAGATCCACGGGGAAGGTGGCGTCGCGACTCACCGATTGCGGGATCTCCCGGGGCGCCACGGGCGACGGGTCGAGCGCCCGGACGCGCCGCCACAGCCACGTGGCGTCCCGCTCGCCGAGCGCCCGGTTCAGCACCGGCCGGGCGCAGGCGAGCACATCGACCACCGTGCGCAACCCCAGGCGGGCGAGGCGCTCCTGGAACTGGGGGCCGACGAGCGGCAGGTCCGCGAGCGTAAACTGCCGGAGGAAGTCCCCTTCGGCCCCGGGTGCGACCACATGCACACCGTCGGCCAGGACTCCAGGGCGCGGCTTCGCGATGGTGGCGGCCAGTTTTGCGACGAGCTTCGACGTGCCGCCCCCGATGGATACGTGGAGCCCCACCGCCTCGAGCACTGCGGTCCGGATGCGGCGAGCCGTCGCGGCGAGAGGCTCGTCGTGGTACAGGCGCTCCGTTCCCGACATGTCGAGGTAGAACTCGTCGCTCGAGGCCCGTTCGACGAGCGGCGTGAAGCCCCGCAGCGCCGCCCGGATGTGCTCGCTCTTTTCCGCGCACGCTTCCCACGGCACGGCCACCACGGTCGCGGCGGGACAGAGCCGCACCGCGCGAGCCATGGGCATGGCCGAGCGCACGCCGTAGGCGCGCGCCTCGTAAGAGGCGGAGGTCACCACCCCGCGGCCGCTCGCCGCGCCCCCGACGATGAGCAGCGGGGCGCGCCCCGCTCCCTCGGGATCGACTAACCGAGCGACGGCCACGTAAAACGCATCCGCGTCAGCGAGCAGGATACGACGCTCGGCGGGAAGCGCCGGGCGGTGCGCGGGGGCGCTCACCACGGGGACGCCATCAGCGCCCTCCCAGGTGCAACAGCCGCTGCCACTGCGTGGCGGTGGCCGGCACGACGGACAGGCGACCCATGCGCACGAGCCCGAGGTCCGCGAACGTGCGCTCCGCCTTGATCGCCGCGAGTGGCACGGGTTTGGGCAGGCGCCCGGCCACTTTGAGATCGACGACGACGAGCTTCGGATCCCGCTGTTTCGGGTCGGGATACGGGGCGGAGGTGACGTCGGCCAACCCGACGAGGGCCCGCTCATCCCCCGTATGATAGATCAGCACTCGATCCCCCGGCTTCATCTCCCGGATGTGTTTGAGGGCCAGGTTATTCCTGACGCCGTCCCAAACGGCGGTCTTCTCGCGCTCGAGCTCGTCGAAGCTGTAGGTGGACGGCTCGGTCTTCAGGATCCAGTAATTCGGCATGCGCCCTCCAGGGTCGTGCGTCCGCCGCCCGCGGGCTCATGGGCATGGCCCCGTGCGCGCTCGGGCGAGGCGCCACGACGGATTCAGAGCCGCCGCTTCCCTCCGCTCGCCCCCACGCCGGGCGCCGCGGGCGCCGCCGCTGTCCCTTCCGTGGCCAACATTGTGGCACGTGCCCAGTCCACCGTTGTCGCGAGGAGCTCGGCCAGCACTTCAGCGGGCGAGCGCCGCGATCGCTTCACCACGCCAAACGAGTGGTCCGCTCCTTCCACCAGGTGCAGCGTCGCCCGGGGCCCGAGCCCGCGGACCACGGGCTCGAGCAGGTCGCGGCGCGCGAACGCGTCGCGCGTCCCCTGCAAGAACAGCATGGGCACCGCGACGCGGGTGAGGTGCTCAGCCCGCGTGGTCCCCGGGAGGCTCGGGGCGTGGAGCGGAAATCCGAGGAAGACGAGTCCGCGCACGCCCGCGAGCGGCTCCGTCGCCGCGGCGGTCGAAGTCATCCGGCCTCCGAGTGACTTTCCCCCCGCCGCGAGGGGCAGCTCGGGCAGCAGCGCCGCCGCGGCTGCGACCGCCGCCCGTACGGTCGCCGTCAACACGCCAGGCGGATCGGGGCGCCGGGCTCGCGCCTCCATATAGGGGAACTGATAGCGCAGGGTCGCGACCTCGCGCTCGGCAAGGCCGCGGGCCACGGCCTCGAGGAAGGGATGCTCCATCCCCGCCCCGGCGCCATGCGCGAGGACGTAGCCGAGCCAGGGAGCTCGCGGACGCGTGAGCAACGCCGAGACCTGCCCCACGGTCTCGCCCACGCGGATGCGCAGCCGTTCCGCCTCGCCGACGCTCATTTGAGCCGCGCGTGCAGCCGTTCGAGGGCGTGCACCAGATCGGGCTTCTCATCGAGCATCGGCCGCAGCGGGTCTCTCTTCACGCGCTCGAGGAGCGCCGGTGCCGTCCGGATCGTATAGCGATGCATGTCCAGCTTGGGGCCCACTTCGCGCCACTCGAGCGGCATCGACACCGGCGCACCCGGCAGCGGGCGCGCGCTGAACGGCGCCACGAGGAGCCGCCCGTGGCCGTTCTGCACGTAGTCCACGTACACGCGCGGTCCGCGCTTCCCCACCTGGCGCGTGATGGTCGCGAGGTCGGGGAGCTCGCCCGCGATCACCCGCGCCAGGAGACCCCCGAGCGAGCGGGCCTGCTCGTAGGTGCACTGGTGCCCGAGCGGCAAGAGCACGTGCAGCCCGGTGGACCCGCTTGTTTTCACGAAGGACGGGAGCCCGATCTCGTCACACAGGGCGTGGATCGCCCGCGCGACCGTCACGACGTGCGTGAAGGGCGCCTCCTTGGGGTCGAGGTCGAGGATGCACCAGTCGGGGCGCTCGAGCGTCGCGATACGGCTGCCCCACACGTGCAGCGGGATCGTGCCCATGTTGATCAGGTAGAGCAGCGATGCCTCGTCATCGCACACGAAGTAGTCGATCTCGCGCTGTGTGTCCTCGCTCCACATCCGTTCCGTGCGGATCCAGGCGGGGGCGAACCCTGGCGCATCCTTTTGGAAGAACGACTTGCCTTCGATCCCATCCGGGTAGCGGGTCAGTACGACGGGCCGATCCTGCAGGTAGGGCAGGAGCCACGGCGCGATCGCCCGGTAGTAATTGATCAAGTCGCCCTTCGTGTAGCGCTCCTTGGGCCAGAAGACCTTGTCCAGGTTCGTGAACTGCACGTCGCGAGCCGGAGGGCGGGGAGCCGGAGGCGCGGCGGGCTCGGCCTCCCCTCCTTCCGGCTCCGCGGTGCTGGCCACCGGCAGTACGCACTCCGCGACCGGCTTGTCGTCGCGAAACCGCACGAACACCGGTTGGCGCAGCAGCCCATCCTCCGTCCATTCCTTGTAACGCACTTCGCAGACGAGCCGGGGTTCCACCCAGCGATGCCCCTTGTCGCTCGGGACCGCACCCTCGAACGGCGGCGTCGGTCGCACGCTCGCCTCGAGCGTCGCGGCGACGCGGTCGAGCTCGGCCGCGGTGAAGCCGCTTCCCACCCGTCCGGCGTAGCGCAGCTTGCCGTCCGCGAAGGCGCCGAGGTCCAAGGCGCCGAACCCGCCGCGCGAGCCTTTGGGGACCGTGAACCCCACGACGACAAAGTCCCCGGTGCGGTCGGCCCGGATCTTGAGCCAGTCGGCGGAGCGGCCCGCGCGGTAGGGGGAGTCCGCCTTCTTCGCCACGATCCCCTCGAGCCCAAGCTCGGCGACCTGGGCGTAGAGCGCCTCGCCCTGGGTTTCAAAGTGCTCGAGATAGCGCAGCGCTCCCGCGGTCGGGACAATCCTCTCGAGCAGGCCCTTCCGCGTCGCGAGCGGCAGGGGGCGCAAGTCAAATCCCTGGAACGCCAGGATGTCGAACAGGTACAGCGTGGCCGGGGACTCGACCGCGGCGCGGCGCACCTCGAGCGCGCGGCTGAGCCGTGCCCGGTTTTGCAGTCGCTGAAAGCTCGGGCGCCCCGCCTCGTCCTGGACCACCACCTCGCCGTCGAGCACGCAATCGTCGCACGGAAGCGCCGCCACCGCTCGAGCGATCTCGGGAAACGCCGCCGTGATGTCGTGCCCGTTGCGGGAGATCAGGCGTGGCTCGCCGCGCTCGCGCGCGGCGCGCAGGCGATAGCCATCGAGCTTGAGCTCGAACAACCATCCGGGCTTCGTGAAGGGTTCGAGCCGCGTCTCGGCCAACATCAGCGCCGTCTCGGCGACCCGGACCGCGCGCCGCGGCGCCTTGAGCCGCTTAAGCTCTTGCTCGAGCTCGGGCACGATCGTGCGTCCGGCGCGCAGGGCTTCGACGGTGAGTCCGGAGAGCACGGATTCCTCGGGCAGCGGGCTGTCGGTCGAGACGTAGCCGTCCCGCTCCTTGATGAACAGCCATTCCTTCTCGCCCTTCTTGAGCTTCACGAGCGTCCAGCGCCCGCGCAGCTTGTAGCCGCGAAGCTCGAAGAGCAACTTCCCGGCGGCGATCCCTCGGTGCGGGTCTTCCAACGGCACCCAACTCCCGCGGTCCCACACGATCACCGCCCCGGCGCCGTAGTTGCCCTCGGGGATGATGCCCTCGAAGTCGCCGTACTCGAGCGGGTGGTCCTCCACTTTCACCGCGAGGCGCTTGTCGTGCGGATTGGGGGATGGGCCCTTCGGTACAGCCCACGACTTGAGCACCCCGTCCAACTCGAGGCGGAGGTCCCAGTGGAGGCGGCGAGCCGCGTGCTCGTGCACGACGAAGAGCCCCGGGGCGAGGGCGTCCGACGCCGGGCGGTCGGGGGCACGGGCCCCGGGTTCCGGGGTAGCGTCCAGTGAACGCTTGGCGCGATAAGCGCTTAGAGCGTCCGCCGTGGGCTTGCGGTTTGCACCCATCGAGCCCGAATCTTATCATAAGCGCCCTATGAGTGCACACGCGATCGGATCGGCGACCCTCTCCTTCGGCCTCGTCTCGGTGCCGGTCAAGATGTTCTCGACCGGTGAGGCCGCCGCGGCGATCAGCTTCAATTGGCTTCACAAGAAGGACGGCGCCCGGTTGAAGCAGCAATACATCTGTTCGAAGGACGGTGAGAAGGTCGAAAAGGACGAGATGGTCAAGGGGTACGAGTTCTCGAAGGGCCAGTACGTCATCTTCACCCCGGAGGAACTCAAGGCGCTCGAAGAGAAGGCCACGGGCGCGATCGATATCACCGAATTTGTGCCCGAGGACCACGTCCAGCGGCTCTACCTCGAGAAGTGCTACTTCCTCGCTCCCGACAAGGGCGGCGAGCGGGCGTACCGCCTGCTGTCCGAGGCGTTGAAACAGACCGGCCGGGCAGCCGTGGGGCAGTACGCGGCCCGCGGCAAGCAATACCTCATCTCGGTCCGCCCGCTTGAGGGCGGCCTGGTGATGGAGCAGCTCCGGTACGCGAACGAGGTGCGTTCGATGGCCGAAGTGCCTATTCCCAAAGTGGAGGTCAAGAAGCCCGAACTCCAGCTCGCCGTGCAGCTCGTCGAACAGGCGTCATCGGAGGCCTTTCGCCCGGAGGCCTACGAAGACAACGTGCGCAAACGGGTCCTCGAGCAGATCCAACGCAAGGTGGACGGCCAGGAGATTACCGAGGAGCCGACCGAAGCGCCCAAGACGCAAATCATCGATTTGATGCAAGCGCTGCGGGCGAGCCTCAAGGGGAAGGCAGCCGAGGGTGAGCGGAAGCCGGCGAAGCGCGTCGAGCACAAGGGCGCTCCGAAAGCAGTGCCTGTCGCCAAACGGAAAGTGGGAGGTGCGCGAGGCTAGCCGAGCGGCATGAAGGGATACACGACCCGAGACGTCACTCGCTTGCTCGGGTTGACCGTCGCGCAAACGCGAGGGTTCGCGCGCGACGGTTTTTTTGCGCCCGCCCGGGGCCCGAGGGGCGAGCTGCGCTTCTCGTTCCAGGATCTGGTCATCCTGCGCACCGCCAAGGGACTCGTGGCCGCGCGCATCCCGACGCGGCGCATCCGTCGGGCGCTGCGACGCCTGCGGGCGCAGCTCCCGCGCGGCCGCTCCCTCGCCGAGCTACGCATCGCAGCGGACGGAGACAAGATCGTCGTCAGCGACGGCGCGGCGACCTGGAGCGCGGAGTCGGGCCAGATGCAGCTCGATTTCGCCGTCTCCGATCTCGCGACCCGCGCGGCGCCCATCGCGCGCCGCACGGCCCGGGCGGCGCAGGCGGCCGCCCAGGACTTCGACGCGGACGACTGGTACGAGCTGGGACTCGAGCTCGAGGCCGTGACCCCGCTCGAAGCGCGCGACGCCTACCGAAGGGCCCTGGAGCTCGAGGCGCACCACGCCGATGCGCACGTGAACCTCGGCCGCCTGCTCCACGAGGATGGACTCGTGAGCGAGGCCGAGGCCCACTACCGGCTCGCACTCGCGACCCAGGGTGGCCATGCAACGGCCGCGTTCAATTTGGGGATCGCGCTCGAAGACCTGGGACGACCTGCGGATGCGGTCGAGGCCTACCGCCGAGCGATCGCCGCGGACCCGGCGCTCGCCGACGCCCATTTCAACATCGCCCGCCTGTACGAGCAGGGCGGCAAGCGCGCCGCCGCCCAGCGTCACTTCTCCATCTATCGCCGGCTCGTCTCCGGCGCCTAGGGGCGAGGCGGCGCAGCGCTCAGTGCGGGGCCGCGAGCGCTAAGTCGTACACGCGCCGGAACTCGACCGACCGGCCATTCCAGTCCGTGTAAGCCACGATGACATAGAGCTGCGTGCCGTCCTGGGCCCGCAGGTAGTCCTCGACCACCTTGCCACCGCCCGACACTTGGCGCTCCACCACCAGGTCGCCGCCGTCCGCCCACCGCGTTTTCGTCTCGATGTCGCCGCCTTGCCGCACCTTCTGCTTGCGCTTCCGGCCGTCGGGATGCAGCACGACCGGCTCCCCGCTGTCGGGGGCGAGGGTGACTGCCGAGTCCGTGACACTGATCGTGAGCGCGTGGGGGGCGTCGATCGCGAGGTGCATGGTCTCGCGCATCCGCGCGCGGTCATCGTCGGTCATCTCGGGCCCGCCGCGCCAGCTCGGCACTCCTCCCTGCCCACCCTCGAATCCGTCCCCCAAGCCGCCCCCAGCCCCGACGCCTCCGTCGTGACCGCGCCCGCCGCGCGCCGCCCCGGGCGTGCTGTCGCCCGGCCGGATCATGTCCCGTGGGTTGTCACTTTGGACCGGATTGAAGGCCCAGCGCCCCGAGAGATCGGCGTGCTGGGCGAGCGTCGGCGCCGCGACGCTCGCTCCGAAGATGGCGACCGCGACAACCACGCCCGCCGCCCTGCTCATGGGCAACCTGCGGTGCTCACGCACGGGGTACGGGCACCCGCACCCCGATGCTGAGGCATGCACGAGGTCAGCACTGCTCGGCGAGGCTCCGTATACCCCGCAATGGGCGTGAGATGCGCTGCGCAGAGCCGGCATTGGACGTTGCTCGCCTTCCTTTTGGCAATGAGCGGGCTGACGCCGGCGGCGG
>Ga0307477_10001768_pt1 | contig 17545 bp, 20 predicted proteins | sample atmos_gasesECM2C_FD_203316 | JGI IMG/M metagenome (GOLD analysis project Ga0307477, IMG submission 203316) | Hardwood forest soil microbial communities from Morgan-Monroe State Forest, Indiana, United States - atmos_gasesECM2C_515 | ecosystem: Environmental > Terrestrial > Soil > Temperate...
CTGCTAATAGTGGTGACGAAAGTCGAGACTTAGCAACACCGACATAAATAAGCGTCGAGAGTCTGAAGGATGCGAGCAATAACGACTCACGGGTCAAATTCCAAGACCCTATTGTGGCCAAGGTTGACTCCCAAAGGCGCTGAACGTGCGTAGGAATGCAGCGAAAACTTATTATGAAGAGCGCTCATACGCGTCGTGCTGTTCGCGCTGTCTTTACCGCTATTCGGAGACAGAGCACGAAAAGTTTGCAGCGGCGTCACTGCTTCCCGTTTCTTTGTAGACAGCAACTTCGGGATACGTGCATAGCGGGGGCGGACGATCAGCCTTCCCACCGGTGGTAGTGCGCCAGCGCGGCTCCCTCCGGTCGGTGCGCTTGGCCCTCGTACTGCACCGTGATTTCGCCTGTCCAGCCAACCACGAACGAACAACCGAATTCGACATCAGATTCTGAAACTTGCGCGAACTCTTGACGGTGTCGAAGATGATCTCTAATTCGTGAGTCACAACAATTCCTACGAGGGCCGACTGAGCGCAGCCACGGAAGAAAGGGTCCCCAGCACTCCAAGTTTCTGTTTTGCAATGAACTGGTAGATATGCGCTTTTGTCATCTAAGGCTTTCCTCGAAAGAGCTACATGGTCTCAGCTTCCTCTCCAGGGTGGGGCCCTCCTCAGAGCGACGATTTGCGGGAATGACCTTGCTTATTTGCCAAAACTATCAACGCGACAAGTGCCGCCGTCTTTTGATCCTTGGTCCAGGGCGGTCCGAGAGAACGCCCAAGAGTAGAAACTTGTTGCCTCATCCGAGTCGCCGCTTTGCCGAACGTTGTCTGGACACATTCGTCGAGGTTACGCTCTCGAAACCCGGTGACAGAAATGTCTAGACCCTCGCATGCTTTCGAAAAGGCTTCGCGAAAGAATTCGCCTTCTGCCGCATGAATCAAGGCGTGTGAGGCAAGGATCTTTGAAAGGGGCGGCAGCGGGCGACTTGAAGCCAGGAGGACGGCAGAACCTACGACACGATATTGGCGACCGCCCAGTTCGCCTACCACATCCTGCACAGCCGCCATGGCGAGCCGCTTTGAAGCCGCAAAACAGTTCCCAAGAAACATCTCCGCCTCTGGAAGATCGAGATTCTCCGCAAAGTGATAGGGCTGGTTCGCTCCGAGGGTTCCGGGGGTAGTGATGGCGACGCGCCGCCGGTCAATTACTTCCACTGTGCCGGCGCTGTTTGAGACGGCCACAAGCGCTCCCCAACCAGAATGCATTCGAACGCCGATGGCTGCGCGCTTCATGTCTGAGGTTTGTTTGCGAATGTGCTACGGCGAGTTTATAAGCTCATTCGCAGCGTGTCTTGGAAAAATCGGCCACACGATGCGGGGCGATTCGTCCTGGACTCATGCCGGCGAACAACGCAACCTCATTGGCTAAATGGGCCTGATCGAAATTGCCGAGTTCTGCCGCCTCTCGTGTGAAGCAATCAGAAGGCGAAGTTTCCATGTGCAGCAGCACCGCCTGGAACCGCATGATCCTCGCCAGGCGCTTTGGAGAATAACCTACCCAATTGCGGAGGAGGCGATCCAGATGGCGAGGACTGACCTGACAATCGCGGGCGAGTTGCCCTATTCGTATCTGCCAGCTGCATTCTTCAATTCGTTTCAGTGCCATCTGAACGCGCCAGTCCACTTGGACGTCGGACAGTTGCTGAATCAGGAATCTTTCTAGGACGTCGATCCCTCGCCAAACGTCCGCGTTCCGGCCAGGCGTTTCTCCAAACGAGAACCAACTTCGGGCAGCAGTGCCGCTAGTCGTACATGGCGCTCCACAAGTGTGTGGAGAGGTATGCCGATGAACACAAAAGTAACGCCCGGTTTGAGGCGTACGCCGAACAATGTCTGCCCGGTCGCGGGCACTCTTTCGGCCGATGTTTGGCGCAGACCCATAAACAATCACTCCAAGGCTTCGCTATGGCCAGACTCGATGGAAAGGGTTGCGCAAGCGTCTGGCAATGTTCGCAATCGCGTGGCGGGGGCAGTTTCAATGGACCAAAAGCAGCCCACGTAAGCACGCAGGGAAGACACAGGCCGGCGTAATTTTAGCCGCGCACCTTCGACCATCGCACTGGCAACGTTCACGGGCGGTATTGTTCCTCAGTGGCCAGCGGGATGATCCAATGTGCACCCCTTATGCAAGCTGCACACGATTCCGGGCGGGTTGTCGGCAACCCTTACCTAATCGGATAAGGTAAGGGTTGCCCGTCATCCGAGCGAAATCGGTGTCAGACCACCCAACAGAGTTTTCAACTCCTCCAAAGGCGCCTTCTGGCCCGAGTTAACAGGAGTCCTTCCTGGTCGATGACATGGGCCGATCAGACCTGACACGTGCCAAGTTACGGTGTGGCGCACAGGACACCAGCGTCATATCATCATTCTGCTTGGCGCCGGCGACGAATCCATCCGTCGCTTGCATGACGCGAGCAATGATCTGCGATGGCAACAGCCCACCGCATTGCTTCACGGTTCCGATCAACTGCGCCTCGCCCCACTCCTCGTCGGCCGCGTTCATGGCTTCGCTGATGCCGTCCGTGAACGCAACAAATACGTCGCCCGTCTCGATGGTCACGGCAGATTGCTCGTACGGAACCGTTTCGAGCAAACCCACCACCGTGCCGCCAACCTCAAGACGCGTGATCTGCCACTTGTCTCCATCGCGATGAAAGAGCATCGGCGGATTGTGTCCAGCATTCACATAGGTCAATCGTCGCGTCTCCGGATCGTACTGAGCATAGAAGAACGTCGCGTAGCGATTGGCTGACGAGGCCTCATACAGCAGGTGGTTGATGTTGCCGACGAGCCCTGCCAGATTCTCCGGTGCCCGCGTCGCCTCGCCACGCTAGTGACGCCTGCAGACTTGCCATCATCAACGCAGCAGCAATGCCTTTGCCGGAAACGTCTCCGATCGCGATTCCCAGATGTCCATCCGGCAACGCGAGGAAATCGTAATAGTCACCGCCGACTCCTAAGGCCGGACGGCATGCACCTGAATACTTAATGCCCTCGATCGGCGGCAGCGTCTGCGGAAATAGTCGCTCCTGCACCTCGCGCGCAATTTCCACCTCGCGATTCAGCCGTTCCCGGTGTGCGACTTCATCCGCGATCGCCGACATCAGGCGCGAATTCTCCAACGCCAGCCCGGTTTGTGCCGCCACCGATTTCAGCAGGCGGACGTCCGTTCCCGAGTAAGGCTCGTCGGACAACTTCGGTCCCAGGCTGATGAACCCGAGCAGCTTGTCCCGTGCGCTCAGCGGCAACAACAACTCGCTCTGAAGCTGTGACAGCTTCGCGCGATCCTGTTCGCTGACCTCTGGCTCGCGATACAGCCATGAATTGGGATCGTCGAGATACACGCGCGACGGTTCTCTCTGTTTTTCGAGAACCCTCACAGTGCCGTTGTTCGCAAAAAAAGCAACGTCGGGTGCTGAGCCGTATCCCAATGCGTATGCCGAACGAAAAAATCCGCCACCGCCCAGGAGAACCGCAACCTGCGGAACATGAAGTGTTTCCGAAATTCGTGACGCCACCGTCTCGATCAGCGATCGGGTCTCCACCATGCTGCGCACCTGGTCGCTCAACTCGCTGAGGACCTGCTCCGTGTTGTAGGCTTCGCGAAAAAATCTTCGGTCAGTCTAGGTGCGCAATCGATCGGCTACACGCCGAATAGTGAAGATCGCAAGCAATCCAATCGCGGCAACGATGATTTTCGTCGGTCTTCCTTCGTTTCGTGTTAGTAACGGCAAGGCGGTGAGAACTACTACAAGAGCTGAGATGCCTTGCAGAACAAGTATGCCGTTTTTCGCCAGCCCGTATTGCAGTCCCTGCCGCACAGCCACCCGCACATCCATCGCGCGCTGCACCACGATCACGTAAGCCAGCGTTAGCGGGAAAATCGTGGTCAGGATCAATCCCATGGCTATCAGCCAGTCGGGAAACATGTCGTACATGGACTTCCCGCGGTACTGCGAAAACAGCGTGATCACTAACAGTGGAGTCAAGGCAACCGTCGCGCCCCAGTAGAGCAGTCGAAGGCGTCGCTTGGCATCACGCGAGATCGCCATCGACGACTTTGTGAAGATCGAGCCGAAAAATCCAAACCCAACCACGCAGTAAAGATAAATCCGCATTGGAGTATCAAGAGGATGGAACCTCTGAACAATCCCGTGCGCGTGCACGTAGTCTGTCATGTCTGTGATCGACACCACGACCGCATACATGACCTCCGCAAGGATCGGAGCGATCACCAATGCTGGGATCCACTTCCGCCACGCTCCCATCCGCGTGTAGAGCGGAAACGGTTCCGGGAAGAAAAAGCCGAACAGGAACATGAAAATAACCCACCCGGTCGCCAGAGCCGTACGGTAAGCCATGGCCACTTCGCGATAGCCCGGGCCCCAGCTCTCAATCTTGAAGGAGCTGAACAATTGCGAGGAACAGAACATCAGTCCGAGCAGAATCCACGCCAACCGGTCACGTGGGCGTATGAGCACCACCCAGGATCCGAGCAGGACGCATCCGATCGGTGCCACAATGTTGAGCAGCCCGTCGACAATCACCTGGCTCAGCGGAGTAGTTCCCGCAGTCACTGGGAGAACCACGGAATGTTCTCCGGATGCTGACTTTACCCTGAGTTTGAACTGATCTCCGGGGCGAGCTTTCGCGTAGGCTTCCGACAAGAGCGCGGTACCGGTGTACTTTTGACCATTGACTGCCCGCAGGGTATCACCGCCGTGCAGGCCCAGTTTCTCAGCCTCCGGTCGCACGATCACGAGCAAGGCGCTGGCCGAAGCGGGCATGACAAACGGTACATCTACCTTCTCGTTGTGCCAGATGTCCCGGGCATAGCGAATTTGAAACAGCATCGCGCCGGCAAAAAGACTTGCCAAGCACACATAATGGAATACGGGAGTAGAAGAATATCGTCTGTGAAATTCGGTTGGCATGCCCTTGGGCAGCACTGATTGTACGACGTATCACGCCCCGTGCCAGTGGATCGAAAAAGTTGCAGCGGTTCGCCGTCTTCTGGATCGGGCGGCAATCGTAATCACTGTCGAACCGAATGGCTTAGTTTCTGTATTGTCGGCCAACCCGAAGCTATCCAGAAACGGGCCTTGAAAAGCCTTTACGGCCGCTGAATGCTATATGAATCTGTGTGCCATTACAATTCAAGTACTTCCCGTTACAATTTTCATTTCCTCTCGATTTCCCAGCATTCCGCAATGGTTGTGTTCAGCCCGGATTTTCTTCCGCAACCGCAACAAAGATTCTCCAGTCTCGGGAGCACACCCCCTTTTTCAAGTAGGTCTATTGTGCGGAAAATCCGTGGATGATGCCTTTTGCATCGGTGTAGCGGCCCACGATCTCACCGTTCAGGTTGAGGCCATTACAACGTGTGTCTTCGACGCCGGGAAAATTTACCGAGTGGAACTCCCCGTTGTATAGGGTATAGCCATGAAAAGGCCCGTCTGCTTTCGCGCCATAGTGCCCAACGATCTCGACGTTATCGCTGATACCGTCCGCTGAAGTGACGACTGCGCCTGGGAAGCTGATTGTGATGGTAAGCGCACGGAAACCGAAGACTCCCTGCTCGACGCCAGCGGAGTTGTCATAGATTCCTACCATGTAGCCCACACCGTTGATGCCATACACCTCGACGCGATCGGAACCCTTAAACTCCAGGGTGGAGAAATCTCCATTGCCATTCAGGTCGAAGAAGCTGTGAACCACGCCGTCGCTGTCTGCGTAGGCGCCGACAATTGAGCCCACATTGGTGATCGAGAATGCATGGGTCCAGGTCGCGCCGGGGACATCGACCGTCGTGAACGTTCCGGTGAACTTGAATCCATGTTGACGGCCACTCGAGTCCGTGTACCATCCCACGATTTTGTTGTAATCCTCGCTGATACCGTAGACGCGAGTTGCGACTGAGCCCGGAACATTGATGGCCATGATCTTGCCGGCGATGTCGATAAATCCGTGGTCCACGCCCCTGGAATCGACGTAGAAGCCGACGATATCGCCGGCATTGTCGACCCCAGTGGCCTCGGTGTGGACCGCGCCCACGCTGACTGTCTTAAAGGTCAGAGGGCCCTGCACTTGAGCTTTTAGGAGTGTGGGAGCGGCCGAAATGAAAACTGCGAGGGAAAGATGCAGCAGTGTCCCGATCGCGCTTGTTCTAGGCATGGCCGCCCTCCGTATGGCAAGGTTTTATCCGGTCTTCCTACTTGTGGATCAGCCGATTCTTTGTGGACTGAGCTACTGAGCCTATAGCGCCTTTCGGCGTAGCAGTTGTCACGCAGATATAATTGGATTGTCTATTTGTTGTTTCAATCGATGTCCGGGGCGTGTTGTCTCTGGGCGGGTGGCCGTGATCTTTCAACACGTTGTTCCCTTTCCGAGGGGACGTGAACTCAGCCGTAGCAGGAGCGGTGCGAAAATGCAAATCGGCTGTAACGATTTGCAAGGTGCGGACTTATCGCGCCTCCTTTTGCACGACTCGGTACCAAAATTAAGCCCTGTCGGTCCGGCTTCGATGGGAAACAACGTCTTGACAATCCACTGGTGGCCGACCCTTTCATTCTCGTTCGTACTACCACGCTGGCGCAACAGAGCTATCCGCAGGTGGCTCTGCTGAAGCAGGTGAAGGGAGTGGGTACACTGATCGCGCTGACCTTCCTGCTGACGCTGGAAATGCGCGTCGCTTCCACAAAAGTCGCGACGTAGGTCGCTATCTGGGACTGCAGCCCGCAAGAAAGAAACTCGGGACAGGGCGAGCCGCAGATGCACATCAGCAAGGAAGGCGATCCCTATCTGCGAACGCTGCTGGTGCAAGGGGCACAATACATTCTGGGACCGTTCGGTGTGAACTGCGACCTGCGGTGTTGGGGGCCTGAAACTGGCCGAGCGTGGCGGGAAGAGCGGGAAGAAGCGAGCCATCATTGCCACGGCGAGAAAACTCGCGGTGTTGCTGCACCGCTTGTGGGTAAGCGGAGAAGCTTGCGAACCGCTGCACAACCGCAACCAGAGCGCGATGCCGGCGGCAGCATAAAGCCCCAACATCCTTAGGAAGGAACTACGAAAGCCTAAAGCCGAGTTCCGGTGACTGCGTCTAACGCCTGGCCCGGCCTCATCTTTCGAGATGAGTAAAGGTCGACTAACAGGTGGCAGCACCGGCTGAAACGAGAACGCCCAACTTGCACCGAGCGAACCAAGATCGCTCACCAGAGTGCGGATGGAAGTTTCCGAGTGAGGCCGAGGCTCGCGAATGTTAATGACACGGTTGGGATCGAATTGCGGTATAAGGTCATCCATGAAAAACACTGCCGGCTCACGGTTGACTTCCCTAGTGTGGAAGCTGGCAGTCTTCCTCCCGCTGGCGGTTGCGGTGATGCTTCAGGTGATTTCGCATAAGCAAACTGATCTGCGCTCTGGGGTCAAGCTATCCATCACTGGAAACATCTTTTTATCTGTTCCCTTGATTGCGCAATCGTTGTTTTTGATGGGGAGGTCGACGAAGTGGGGGATAGTGTTGCTAGTCTTCTCCAGCGCGGTGCTGGGGTTCGGCCTACACGTCTTGCTTCGCTCGCTTTAAAAACAGATTTTGGACCGCGTGAGACTGCCAGCATCAACGTCGGCAAAAGCCGAACACGAATTTCTGACGTATCAAGGGCAAATTGGAAGTAATTCAGCTTGGACGAAAACTGGCCTGTAAGCACCGAATTTCGTAGTTGCTCATTCCCGGTGCCGAATCGAAGCCGGCGCTGTTTACACCGGAAGGGCACGAGAACCGCATCGGTACGTTTCAGTCGGGGACGTTTTGGTGCGACGGCGTGTTCGCAACTTGCAAGATACTGAAGGCCAAGGACGTTGAGTTCACCGCGGAGCCCAAAACGGAGGTTCAGGGCACCATGGCGATTTTCAAGGATATCGATGGCAATCAGTTCGTTCTTTCAAACAAGCTGGGTTAAGGGCAGTCTCCGAAGCGGGCCTGGGGCATTGCAGGTAACGCCAAGAATTCAGAGTCGAAAGGAGAGGGCAAGTGACCTCAAAGAAATCTAGTTTGGGAATTGTGTTTCTCCTGATGGCTGTGTTTTGTATTCCAACGATCAGCGTTTCGCAATCAGGCGACCCAGACTTGGGGATCGTTCGCTTGCGCTACGTCACCATTGTCGTCCGCGACTACGACGAGGCGCTCAAGTGGTACACCAACGTTCTGGGTCTTGAGAAAACGGAGGACCGGACGTTCGGCAAGGACAAGCGCTGGCTCGTGGTGGCCCCACGCGGCGGAAAAGAGATCGGGATCATTCTCGAAATTGCAAGGCCTTATTCGGCGTCCGACAAGGGCATCAACACGAGTTCCGCGACAGGGGACGATTCGATTCGCAACTACGAAGCGAGAGTCGGAACAGAAACAAGGTGGGTTTTCGAGGTCGAGGATTGTCACAAATTCTATGACCTTGCATCCAAGCGAGGCGTTAAGTTCGTTGAAAGTCCTGTCGACCAGCCGTGGGGTGTGACGGAGGCTATGTTCGAGGACCTTTATGGAAATCTGTTCGTCGTCGAGAGTTTCCGGTCAAAACCTGGCACCTCGAATCCATGATCGTCCACTGACAGAGTGCTCTCCCTATACGGCTCTCATGGTCCTGAGTGTAGTATTCCGCTGAGAACGATGCTGTCGGAATCAGTCGAAATCTAATGCGAAGGCGAGTCTCAATATGCCGCCTTACCAAAATCATCAGTGTTTGGGCGAACCAGTCGAAGCGGCTGTCATTTTGATACGCAAATGGTAAAGGAGTGCAAATGAACTATCTAAGTCTCGGGCTGGCGGCGCTTGGTGGCACGGTCGCGTCTTTTGCCTTTGGATTCTTAGTGCTCTGGCTGGTGCCAGTTCTTATCAATGAAGCCCACAAGTACCCGGGCGTATTCCGACCTAAGGAAGAAATGATGCGTGTTATGCCGATCGGATTGGTCGCAACTTTCATATCAATCCTGGTTGCCGCCATAATTTTCGCAATGATACATCGGAGCGGATCGGGCACTGGGGAAGGTGCGCGCTTCGGCGTTCTCATTGGCATTTTCGCGGTTTGCGCATTTGTGCTGCACAACTACGTGAACCTGAACATCGGGCTGAGACTCGCTTTGGGACAGGCTGTAACTTACTTCGTCCAGTGGACTATCATCGGAATAGTCATCGGTCTTATTTACAAATCCCTCGCTACACCATAGTCGTGAATATATCGTGAGCGATACGTGAACTGCATCTTGCGGCATCGCTGCGGGAGATCGGTGGGTAGGGAGAAAGTCATTTAGATTTTTATACGGAAAAACTCGGATTCAAAATCAAAATGCCGGGGCGGAAGCCCCGACCTTTCGAAAGGAGGACGGGACGCGTATTCAAAGACGCCAACTGCTTCGAATCCTGTCATTTGCTTTCGGGTCGAGCTTCATGTCGACCATTCGGGTCATTCCTCACTCTGTTGGTCGAAGCGGGTGTGGATGGACTCCACGGGTGGGGCGAGATTACCGCCGCGGAAGATCCTTTCTACAATGCCGAAACCACGGATACGGCCTGGCACATTGTGAGAGACTTCATCGCGCCGTTAGTCGTGGGACAGAGCGTTGACAGCGCTGCCGAAATAGCGAGTCTTCTTGATCCGATCCGCGGGCATGAGATGGCAAAGGCGGGCGTGGAAAACGCGATGTGGGATATCGAAGCGCAGCAAAAGAGCATGCCATTGGCGAGGTTACTCGGCGGAACTCGGCAAGATATCCCTTGTGGCGTCTCTGTCGGAATCCAAGACTCGATCTCAACTCTTTTGGCGAAGATTGAGGGCGAGTTGCGCGCCGGGTACCAGAGAGTCAAGCTCAAAATCAAGCCCGGTAAGGACGTTGAAGTCGTAGCTGCGGTGCGCCGGCAGTATCCTGACATCAGGCTGATGACCGATGCCAATTCGGCCTATCGACTCGAACACCTGGAGCTACTCAAGACGGTTGATCAATACAATCTCATGATGATTGAACAGCCGCTCGCTTGGGACGACATTTATCAACATGCGGTGCTACAAGCTCAGTTATGCACACCCATCTGCCTGGACGAGTGCATTCGCAGTCCCTCCCATGCTGAAGCGGCGATCAAGCTCGGCGCCTGCCGGATCATTAACATCAAGCTGGGGCGAGTAGGGGGACACACCCGGGCCAAACAAATGCATGATCTCAGTGTTCGACATTCCATCCCGGTGTGGTGCGGGGGGATGCTGGAATCTGGTGTTGGCCGCGCGCACAACATTGCCATGTCTACGCTACCCGGGTTCGTGCTACCCGGAGACGTTTCCGCGAGCCAGCGGTATTGGAGCGAAGACATCATCGAGCCGAAGGTAGAAGTAAGCGGACATGGCACGATTCGGGTTCCCACGAGCCCTGGCTTAGGTTATTGCGTCCGCCGCGACCGCATCGAATCTCTTACAGTTCGGCGAGAGCACTGGAGAGCTGAGGCGATGTCAGCGGTGAGCCCTGCTAGGAGTGTTGAGCAGGCAGTTGGAACCGAAGCAAATGAGGTCGCGCATCGTGCCAATGTGGATAAAAGCGAGATCCGGATCAGAGATGTAGAGAGTGTCGACGAGCTGGAACAAGTTGAAGCTCTCGAACAGGAGGTTTGGGGTGTGAATGAACGGGAGATTGTCCCCCGTTCTCTCCTAATAGCGGCGCGAGAGGTAGGGAGCATTCTGCTCGGCGCTTTCGACGGCGAGCACCTAGTGGGGTTTGTGTTTGGTTTCGTTGGTCTGGAAAACGGGCAAGCTACCATTCATTCGCACACGCTCGCGGTCAAGCGAGGTTATAGAGATCACAATTTGGGATATCGCCTGAAATTAGCTCAACGGGAAAAGGCCTTGGGCGCCGACATTCGGCAGATCACGTGGACGTATGATCCGTTGCAAAGCCGTAATGCATACTTGAATTTCGCGAAGCTGGGTGTTGTGTGCGATTCATACAAGGTAAATTTCTACGGCGAGCAGGGTAGCAGTTTCCTGCACCAAAATGGCACCGATCGGCTCTGGGTACGCTGGCTCCTGGACAGCCAACGGGTTCGGGAACGGATTGAGAACGGCCATGGCAGAGAGCAGGCTGGGGGATACTCAGTAGCAGTTTCACTACTGCAAGTTGCCGAGGATGGTGCGCCATACCTTTTCCTCGATGCTCGGGGATTGCAAAGTGGCCTTCAGGTCTCGATAGAGATTCCTATGTACCGCGAACATCGGCCGGATGGCAAATACACGCTGGAGTGGCGCAAGGCCACCCGCCACGCTTTTACCGAGGCGCTTCGGGCCGGGTTGGTTGTTTCAGATTTTTCTCGCTCGCGTCGCGGAGCCCAGGAGATTGGAACTTACCGCTTATTTTCTAAGTCATGATTGGGCCGCACACGTTGTCCAAGAGACAAGCTGCCGATGCGCGCGCACTTTCGTGGAGCTTCCCAATGCTTGCCCCGAAATAGTGATGTGTAAAAACCTGTCTACAGGTTCGATGTGGAGGGCGTGCGTCTCGCCGAGCGAGCATCTAGTAAAGCAGCTGGCGTGCCGGAAAACATCATTCTTGCGCTTAGACGAGAGAAAACTCCGCAATTCGTCGACAAGGGTCGATTGCTCAAGGCTTCATTTCGGCGGCTTCCGAATTTATTGATGGGCGCTCTGAAGCTGTTAACAATTTAAATGTTGCGGCTTTCGCGCAAAATGTTTTCCGAGAGAATTGCAGATAGAGATACTCGCGATCTGGCGGCGAAAATTAAGGTGCGAGAGAATCAGACCGGAGATGGGGAAACGGAAAGGCATGTTCTCATGGACAAGCGGAGAGGTGTAGCCGGCACGCAAATTCGCATGGTCGAGTCTGCGCGATGTCTAAAACAAGTCTGGTGCAAAGCAATGTCGAAATTATCGTTTCTGTTCTTGGTTTTAGCGCTGGCTGCAGGTCAGTCCAGTAGAGCGCCAATTCTTACAGGTCCTGATGAGCGCTACAAGGCGGATATGCTAGTTGTCGTTGCTCATCCTGATGACGAAAGTGGCGACATAGCGGGCTATTTGGCGCGTGCGATCTATGATCAACACCGGCGAGTTGCCGTCATCTTCACCAGCCGGGGAGAGGATGGCGATAATGAAGCTGGACCGGAGGAGGGCAATTCGCTTGGGGCGGAGCGCGAGATTGAGGGCAGAAGAGCGGTGGCGTCTTTCGGCGTAACCAACGTGTGGTTCCTAGGGACGCCAAACGTTTCTTCACAAAATGTGATCACGGCGCTGGAACGCTGGGGCCACGGTTCGGTTCTTGAACAGGTGGTCCGTCTTGTGCGCTTGACGCGACCTGAGGTTATTCTCACTTGGCTGCCAGCGTATGTCGCAGGCGAAAACCATGCCGATCACCAGGCATCCTCAGTCATCGCAAATGAAGCGTTTGATCTAGCCGGCGATCCTACGGTGTTCAGCGAACAACTTGTGCCCGATCGGAGTGGTGGGCAGTCCGCAGAGGGGCTCCTTCCCTGGCAGCCCAAGAAGATCTATTACTTTTCGGACGCTTCGGACTATCCGGACTACGGGGAGAGGCCACCGCTCCCATCTCCCTACCGGAAGCCCTTTCTGACTGGCAAAGGTCCAACGTATTCAAATACCGATGTATCCCCAACGCAACATGTTCCCTACTCGAGGCTTGCTGCCCAGGAAACGGCTTTCCATCTAACTCAAGAGGGCAAAGTAGGCGTCGATGCGCTAGAGAAAAATGACTTCAAGGAGTTTGAACGGCCGGCTCGTTTGATCTTCGGAAAATCACTGGTCGGTGGAACTATGACCGACGACGTTTTTGAGGGCATTGTTCCTGGGGCCGTTCCGTCTGCGCGCATAGTCGCTCGCAAGAGAGAAAAGCTGGCAGCAGTTTCACTTGAGCTGGGCGGACCGTGGAATTTTTATGGCGAATTCTGGAAAGGTCACAACATCGAACATCTTGCAGAGTTGCTCCCAGTGCCGGAGATGGCGATCGAGCCCGGTACCAATTACGTTCATGTGCCCCTATTGATCCGCAACGACACTGCCACAATTCAAGAAGTGACCATTACGGCGAAACTACCCGAAGGATGGTCAGACAACAAAACGCGCTCTAGTGTCTATCAAGTCAGGCCTGGGGAAGTTTACCCAGTCGGCGATCGATTGCACCTACCCGAGATCTGGAAACCTGAGTGGCAGGAAATCTCCTGGACTGCGCTGTTTGGTGGTCAGCAAAGCGGTGCTGTCATCCTGCGCGTCTACGCAGGAGCGAACGGTGCAATGCCGCAGTAATTCGCGGAGAAATCTTCTTCAGCCTGGATCGCTAAGCGTCCGCGATGAAAGCTGGGAAGGTGCGGTGCTTAGAAGCAAGAACCATTCAACCGGTGATTTCGACAATTGGGAAGCATCTGGGCTCCTATTTAATGCTTTATCGATCGCAGATGCGGGTCGTCGATATCGCAGCTACAAACAGCAGGTTTCCAGACCCTCAGGGGCCGCAAGACGAGCCATTCGGCAGCTTCCGAATGATTTGCTAGAGGGCCGAATACGTCCTAATTATGAGAGAGGATCGCATTTTGCCCCGAGGGAAAAAGTCGCATGAGTCGTCTCTTGTCGTATTTTTACGGCTTCGCCATTGCGACAATGATTATGGTTGCTCCGATGCAGTTAATTTGTGGTGCAAATGCTCAGGATTCCAAGACCAATTCGGTTCAGGTTGATATTGAAAATTACACGTTTAAACCCATGGTAGTGAATGTGGCAGCGGGCACTACAGTCAAGTGGGTCAACCATGACGTCGTGCCCCACGACGTAGCAAGTAAAGAGGCGGGCTTCAAATCAGATTTGTTTGCGCAGGACGAGACATTCTCGTTCAAGTTCACCAAACCTGGGATCTTCCCTTACTTATGTGCGACACACCCAAAAATGACCGGTACGGTGATCGTGCGGTAGCGACAAGTTCATGCATCCGTTCGATATAAAAGCTGCGTTACTGGCTAAACATGGGCAGCATGTTGCGCTTATTCATTTTCCGATTGCCCTGTTTACAATGGGAGTCCTGTTCGACTTCGCGGCCCGTTGGCGTAGGAGCAAGCCGATGGCTGTGGCGGCCCATTACAATTTGCTCTGGGCCGGAATTCTAAGCGTACCAGCAGTGGCAACCGGCTTGCTGGCGTGGCAGCTCGCGCTCAGAGGAGCACGGCTGAAAGGCGTATTGCTGCTGCACTTGCTGCTGGGGGTCCTGTCAAGTCTTTTGCTGTTGGTTGTGAGTTGGTTGTACTGTCGAGCCGAGCGTAGCAACAATCGGACTCTATTTCGCTGGCTCACGCTTGCAGAGCTCGCGGGTATTGCAGTTCTCACTCTCACTGGACATTTGGGGGGATTTCTTAGCGGGGTAAATGGCGCACCGTAGAAAGATCCGCATCTACCCTGCGGTGATCGCAACCAAAATACATGAAGAGTGAAGCGATCATGCTGCGTGACATCAAAATGCCGCTGGTTCAGGTTTTTGCGAGCAGCTCTCAGCGAATCTCTGGCCGACGTACAGTACTCGTCCCTGTGCACTTTGGGAACGCACGAAATGAAGAGTGGATATGAGTCTGGGGCATGTATTTTCGGTATCGCGAATGGTTCTACTGTCTGCGGCCGCTGCGTATGCATCGATTGCTCTGGCCCACGGCCAAGACGCGGTCACCTACAGCAAAGATGTAGCGCCAATTCTTTATCAGCACTGCGTGATCTGCCATCATGCAAACGACATTGCCCCAATGTCGTTGATGAATTATAAAGAGGTTCGCCCTTGGGCAAGAGCCATCCGCGAGAAAGTTGTGCAAAGGGTCATGCCGCCGTGGTATGGGGATCCGCAATCACACGAGTTCAGCAACGACCCGCGACTTTCAGAGGCCGAAATTGCCATCATTCAGGAATGGGTTGAGAACGGCGCACCAGAAGGAAATCCCGGAGACCTACCTCCTGCTCCCGCACTCACTGTTGGCTGGCACATGCAGCCAGACGTTGTGTTCAGCATTCCAGAGCACCTTGTACCTGCCGGCCAGCAGGATGATTATGAGGTTATTTTCGTCCCAACGAATTTCCGTGAGGACCGCTGGTTCCAAGCAACGGAGGTGTCACCCGGAGATCGTCGAGTAGTGCATCACGTCAATGTCAACGTGCTGTCCGCAGAAGATGCGGATCGACAGCAACGGTTCGCAAAGCCGGGACACAAAACTAACGCTTTCCGTTTCGTGACTGGAACAGTGTCTCACACTAAACTGGATGCCCCCGTGGTTGACGACGGCTGTTCTTCGCCGGATGGAGGCGCGCTTCCTGGCAGCCCTGCGGGCGATTGGACCGTACAACCTGGGATTTATCTTCCTGGACATATGCCCGAAGTCCAGCCGCCCGGTTACGCGATAAAAATTCCTAAAGGCTCGTATCTAATGTTCGACATCCACTACAACAATCGATTGTTGGAGGATGTCAAAGACCGAACTAGCATTGGGCTCATCGCAGAGAAAGAACAGCTCAACGGCGAAGTTGGTTTACTCGATATTGAAAACGAAATGTTTCTGATTCCTCCTGACGCCTCCGACCATAAAGTCACGGCTTGCTACACATTGGATAGAGATGTTCTTGCAATTGCGATGACCGCCCACATGCACTTCCGCGGAAAAAGTATGAAAACGGAAGCGTTCTACCCCGATGGGCACTCCGAAGTCTTACTTAATGTCCCAAAGTACGACTTCCGCTGGCAGCAAACTTATGTTCTGAAGAAACAATCGTTCCTGCAGAAGGGCACTCGCCTGTTCGTGACTGCGTACTTCGACAATTCCGTGAACAATCCGTTGAATCCCGATCATACGCGCACGATTCGCTGGGGCGAGCCTAGCGACGAGGAAATGATGGCGTTTTGGTTACAATACGCCGAACCCGCCAATCGGACTGGGGTGAAGTTTAATGGGCCGAAGCAATAGACGAGGCACGACCTGACTTCTACTTAGGCGAAGCGAGCTATGCAATTAAGCCGGCGCACTGTTCTGTGGCTTTTGATAGGGTTTGGCACCTCCTGGGCACAGCAGCCGACTTCACCCGACCAGCCAGTCCCCGATGGTTGGGTATGCCCCATGCATCCCGATGTCCGATCAGACAAGCCGGGAGTTTGCCCGCGCTGTGGCATGAGGTTGGTCTTATTTGTGCCTGAACGTATTGAGTATCGGCTGGATCTATCGCAATCGCCGAGCACGTTGAAGCCCGGCGAACCTGGCGTCCTCACTTTGCGGGTCTTTGATCCGGAGACAAGCAAGCAGGTTAAACGTTTCGAAATCGTCCACGAAAAACTCATGCACGTGTTTCTCGTTAGTGAAAACCTGGAGTTTTTTGCTCACCTTCATCCCGATCCACAACCTGACGGCTCATTTCGTCTGCCTGTCCAGTTGCCGCTCGGCGGCATGTATCGCTTGCTCGCCGACTACTATCCTTCTACTTCGGTCCCGCAGCTGACTCTGAAGACCGTGTTCGCGACAGGCCAATCACCGCTGCCGCAGATTCGGCCATCTCTGACACCATCCAAAGGGGAAAATCTTACGGCATCCTTGCGATTGGATCCGGAACAGCCCCTCGCAGGACTGGAAACCAAGCTGTTCGTTGCGCTTGATCCCTCGACCGACATTCAGCAGTATCTGGGGACGTGGGCCCACATGCTGTTAGCGAGTGCAGATCTTATCGATCTGCTGCATCTGCATCCTTTTCTCGCCGATGGAGGTCCTGTCATGCAATTCAACGTAGTTTTTCCCCGACCTGAGATGTATCGCTTCTGGATCCAGTTCCAGCGGGCGGGTGTGATCAACACCGTAAAATTCACGGTACCGGTTAAGGCACTGTAGATGCCGACTGCAAATAGAAACGTACGGGGTTGCTTGACTCAATTAGCGTGCCAGGCGGGAGTCGTAGTGGCCTTCTGAATCGGAAGACTCGCTGCCATTTCGGATCGTATTCGTAAAGCCATAGCAGCGGTTCTATATGCCCATCGGGGAGTTTGGCTGTAATTCTTGCGGATCTCACTACCACTCCCGGCCGTGGTCTGATCGCGGTTACGATAAAGGGAGACCGAAGCACGCGATGTCCGTCGATCAGAAGCACATCGACTGACTTCTCACTTCCTGCTGCTACCGAACTGCTGTTGTAAGCTGCCCGGCGGACAGGTTTTCCTGCTGGAGCCCCGCCTACAACCCAGGCCGCAAGCATTGTGATCTCCTCCTCAGTCAGCGAATCGTCCGGCAGCAGATCACGGAAACCTTTTACCGCACCCCACGGTGGCATAGACCGAGACAAAATCTGTTCCTTGATGTCCACCGCCCATGGACGGACTTCTTCGTAGGAAGTAAGTGGGATGGGGCTGAGGGCGGAGTGACATGATGAACACCGCTTCTGCAGAATCGGAGCTATATCCCGCGAGTAGGTCAGTTTTGTAGTGATGAT
>Ga0307477_10001769_pt1 | contig 17543 bp, 15 predicted proteins | sample atmos_gasesECM2C_FD_203316 | JGI IMG/M metagenome (GOLD analysis project Ga0307477, IMG submission 203316) | Hardwood forest soil microbial communities from Morgan-Monroe State Forest, Indiana, United States - atmos_gasesECM2C_515 | ecosystem: Environmental > Terrestrial > Soil > Temperate...
GTACAATCGAATCGCGTTCCGCGCGTGGCGGCGACCCGTTTCCCTGGCTTCTATTGGGCAGCGGCTGCGAGAGTTTGGGTAGCGGCAGCCGCCGGTCGATGCGCCCGGAGGAAGGTGCGGATATGGCGCACCGCCAGCGGGATCTTGTCCGGAGTGTCCTTCCACGGGTAGAGGCTCACTTGCGCGTTCGGCGCCAGATGCACGCACTCCATCGCGACGGCGTAGGGGTGCGCTGGGACGTCGTCCGGCAGCACCAGGATCGGCGTCTGGCAATTGCGCACGAAATCGCGGCTCACGGTGTACACGAAGTCGGCGCGGGCGCGGTACATGTTGGTCAGGAAAGTATCGACCATCGCCATCGTGATGTCGGGTCGGCGGGCGCACAAATCCGGGCCCCAGCCTTTCATGTTGGTCTGGTAAGAGAGATCCGCCATCTCCGGGCGGAAGCCGCTCGGCTGGGCTGGGACGGCGGCGACGACGCGGTCGCCGGCCCGCTTCAACAAATTCCAGATGAACGGGCCGCCGATGCAGAAGCCAAGCACCATGAACTGGCGGATGCCGAGGTGATCCATCAATCCGATATGGTCGTCGGTAAAGGCGTCCCACGGCCGGTCGATCTCGAGCGGCCCCGTGGACTGGCCGCCCTTGGCGTTGCGCAGATCCGCCGCGATGACGCGGTACTCGCCCTTGAACTCTTCCATCGGGTTGAACGGATGGGTCGCGAGGCCCGCGAACGTGGAGTTCAGCCCGCCCCCGGGGATGACCAGCAACGGAAAGCCGGAGCCGACCTCTTGGTAATGGATGCGGACGTCGCCTTTTTCGTAGAACGGCATGGCAGTCTCTCCTTCCCCAGTGTGGTTACGAATTCAGGAAATCGCGCACGCGCTCGATTTCCTCGATGGCACCAAATTGTGAGCCGATCAGGATCTCCTCGAGACCCAATTCCTCGACGCGGTTGATGCGGCGGCGCGCCTCCTCTGGCGAGCAGATGAAATTGACCGACGCCACCTTCGCCAGCTCCACAGACTCGGGACGCTCGGCGAGGTCGATCGAGCAATTGGCGAGGACGGCATTCTTGCCGCCTGCATCGCGATAGATCTTCATGCCGTGTTCGAGATCATCCCAGCTGCTGAACCGGCCGGACGGCGTCCAGCCCTGGGCTTCCTTGGCGGCATAGGTGATCCAACGCGGGCTGCGCCAGGCGCCGATCAGGATCGGCGGCCCGCCCTTGCATCCGGGCCAAGTCGACAGTGTCCCGCCGTTGATCGGCTCGCCGTTCCACGCGCGATTCATGATTTCGAGGTCGTTTTTGAAGGTGCGGAACCGGTGGTCGTAATCGTAGCCGAGCAATTCGAAATCGTCGCGCGTCGAGCCGCTGCCGACGCCGAGGATCAGGCGGTTGTTCGACATCGCCTGCAGCGACTGCACCCGATGGGCGAGCTCGACCGGGTTGCGCAGCGGCAGTTGCAATACGCTGATCCCGAGCTCGACCCGGCGGGTCACCGCGGCGAGTGCCGTCAGTACCTGGAGCGAGTCCAAGGTGGGCCGGCCGCGGCCCACCGAATCCCCGACCCAGACGCCGGGAAACCCTCTGGCTTCGACCTCGCGGCCAAAGTCGGTGATGCGATCCATCAACTCGCTGTCAGTCTTCGACCCGGGTCTGATCCGGATCATCGTGCTCACGCGCATGCGGCTTTTCCTCTTGATGTTTGCCGGAGACTAGGCGCGGTGCCACATCGGCGGCCGCGCCCGGACCGGGTCGAGCAGCGACCAGTCGCCATCCTCCAGCACATGGCCCTTTGGATAGGGCGGCCGCGGTTCCAGCCCAAGAGAGCGGACGACGCGATCGTCGCGGTAATAACATTGCAGGACGACCCGGGTCAGCGTCGCCACCGCCGCCCCGCCCGACGCACGCAGCTCCATCGCCACCGCCTCCCGCTGCACCCGGTCGAGGCTGGCCAGCGGCCGCCCGGTAAGGTGGGCGAGCTGATACAGCGCCTCTCGTACAAGCCCCGTGTCGCGGCCAAGCGTCGCCAAGATGTCGGCCTGGATCGCCGGATCATCCGCGCCGGGCACATCGAATTCCGCGCTGGCCGGGATGATCTCCGCCGCTATCGCGCGCAGATCGTCGCGCTGTTCTGCGGTGATGGGGCTGTCGTCAGCGGACATGCGGCGCCTCGACCGTTGCTCCTGGACCCCCGCAATTCGAGGCTGTCAGGAAATCCTGCGGCCAGGCTAGTTCGTCGTCCCCGCGAAAGCGGGGACCCAGGAGCAAGCGACTGAAATCCCTGGGTTCCCGCTGTTGCGGGAACGACGGATATGGGGATGACAGGGCCAGATTTCGTAATTGGATTTCAGCCTCCTTCGCGGGGGTGACGATATCCTGTTGACGGCTTCATTTCACGTCGGCGCCTCAGTCGAACAGGTTGGCCAGGCGCTGCTTGATCTGGTCGGCAATGTAGAGCGCCAAGGCCTGGATGGTGGAAGTCGGGTTCACGCCGCCGGAGGTGACGAACAGACTGCCGTCGACGATGAACAGGTTTTTCACGTCGTGCGAACGCCCCCATTCGTTCACAACCGAGCGATCGGGGTCGGTGCCCATGCGGGCGGTACCGAGAAGGTGCCAGCCGCCATACAGGATCGGGCTGTTGACGCAGATGTCGCTCGCCTCCGCGGCGGCGAGGATCTCCTTCGCGCGGGCGATGCCATGCTCCATCATCCGCGCCGTGTTCTCGCCGATCTTGTAGTCGATGCGCGGCGCCGGAATGCCGTGGCAGTCCTTTAGCACCGGGTCGAGCGTGACCCGGTTATGCTCCTCCGGCAGGTCCTCGCAGATCGCCGACAGGCCCAGGCGATGGCCGTTGAGGCGACGGAAGGCGGCGTGGTGGCCGGCACCCCAGGGTAAGAGGCCCTTCGCTTCGCTGGCGACGGCCTCGGCGACCGGCCCGACGCCGCGGCCGAACTGAAACGTGTAACCGCGCACGAAGCCGCGCGATGGGTCGGTTTCGTAGAACTCCTTGCTCCATAGGCAGGTCGGCGGCGCTCGGTTGCTGTCCGTCTCCTCGGCCACATAGCCGTAGACCTGGGCGTAGGGGTGGAACATCAAGTTTCTGCCGACCAGTCCGCTGGAATTGGCGAGCCCGTTCGGGAACTGGCCGGAGGCCGAATTGAGCAGCAGCCGCGGCGTGCCCACGCCGTTGCAGGCGAGCACGACGACATGGGCGGCCTGAAATTGCTCGATTCCCTCCGCGTCGTAATAGACGACGCCCGCGGCCATGCCGTTCTCGTTCGTCGTAATCTCGCGCACCCGGCAATGAGTGCGCAGCTCGACGCCGGCGCGCAGCGCCACAGGCCAGTAGGTGATGTCCGTGCTCGCCTTCGCCCCCTGCGCGCAAGCCGGCGTGCAATGGCCGAGATTGATGCAGCGCGCGCGTCCCTCGTAATCGACGGTGGCGACCGTGGTATCGGACGGCCACCAGTGCCAGCCGAGCCGGTTCATCGCCTTGGCGAGCAATGTGCCGGAGCGACCGAGCGGAAGCGGCGGCATCGGCGGGTTTCTCGGCGGAACGCCGGGATCGCCGGCGAGGCCTGAGACCCCCATCATCCGGTCGTTCTCCTCGAAGAACGGGACCAAGGCGTCGTAATCGATCGGCCAGTCGTCGGCCACGCCGTCGAGGGTCTTCACGCGGAAGTCCGACGGATGCAGGCGCGGGAAATGCGCCGTGTACATCACGGTGCCGCCGCCCACCGCGTTGAAGTTCACGACCTTGATCGGCGAGTTGTCGTCGTTGATCGGGTAGTCTTCGGGCCGGGCGCGGATGTTGGGACTGGGCGAATAGTCGCCAAAGGCGCGCGCCTCCCAATCGCGGCCCGCGCTGGGGTACGTCGCCGGGTTCATCCAGCCGCCTTGCTCGAGGCAGAGGATGTGCATCTTCGTGTCGGCGAGGCTCCAGGCCACCGCAGCACCCGACGCGCCGGCGCCGATGATCAGCACATCCACGGGATCGTTCATGCCGGTCCTTCCCTGCACCTCGTGCAGCATGCCTCGATCGGCTCTCGAGATGCAATGCCGCGCCAGCTTTGTTGCGCCGAGCGGCTGGTCCCCGCCTGTGCCAGGTCGTGGTTGCGCGTCTTTCGTCACGCCGCCGCCGATGTTATGGTCGGCTTGCAACAAGAAGTGGGTTCCCGGCTCGGGGCCGGTCGCCTAGAACGGGAGAATTGCCGATGACCACAGCCGACATCGCTGCCATCCCACTTTCCGACATCGATCACCGCGCCCAGCTGCGCCGCGCGGTCATCGCCAGCACGGTCGGCACGACAATCGAATGGTACGATTTCTTGCTGTACGGCCAGATGGCGGCAATAGTCTTCGCGAAACTGTATTTTCCATCGTCCGACCCCTTAACCGGCACGCTGCAGGCGTTCGCGGTTTTTGCGGTCGGTTTCGTCGCGCGTCCGATCGGTGCGGCGATCTTTGGGCATTACGGCGATCGCATCGGCCGCAAGGCGGCGCTGATCGCAACCCTGCTGCTGACCGGCCTGTCGACATTCCTGGTCGGCTGCGTCCCCACCTATGCGCAGATCGGCATCTGGGGCCCGGTCGTGATGGTCGTACTGCGCTTCATTCAGGGGATCGGTGTCGGCGGCGAATGGGGCGGCTCGGTGTTGCTGTCGATGGAGTGGGCACGCACCGGCAAAAATCGCGGGCTCCTCGCGGCATGGCCGCAATTCGGCGGGCCGGCCGGTTTCTTCCTCGCGAACCTCGCGATCCTGGCATTCAGCCGGATGTCGGGCGATCAGTTCCTCAGCTGGGGATGGCGCGTCCCGTTCTGGCTGAGCCTCGTGATGGTGGGAATTGGGTTGTGGATTCGGCTCGGCATCCTCGAGACACCGATCTTCCAGCAGGTGATCGCGGATGAGCGTGTCGCCCGCGCGCCGGTTGCCGAGGTCCTCAAGCGCCAACCGAAGGAGATCATCCTGACCGCGCTCGCGCGGATGGGGCAAATGGCTCCCGTCTACGTCTACAACGCCTTCGTTTTCACCTATGGCATGAAAGTCGTTGGCGCCTCGCGCGACTTCCTGCTGATCGTGCTGCTGATCGGGTCGTTCTTCTCATTCTTCACGATCCCGTTTTCCGGCTACCTGTCGGACCGTCTCGGCCGCAAACACATTTATATTTTCGGTGCTGCGGCCACCGGGCTCTTCGCGTTTGCCTATTTCGCTATGCTCGACACCGCGATACCGGCGCTGATCATACTCGCGACCCTGATTGCGTTCGCCTTCCATGACCTGATGTGGGGGCCGCTGGCGGCATTGACCGCGGAATGCTTCACGCCGCGCCTGCGCTACAGCGGGGCGTCGATCGGGTTTCAGCTCGCCGCGGTATTCGCCGGCGGCCCGGCGCCGATGATCGCCACGGCACTGCTCGCGGCGACCGGATCGGGCCAGGTGATCGCGCTCTACATCTTTGTTTGCACGATTGTCAGCATCGCAGCGACGGCGGCCCTGCCTAGCAATAGGGGTCGGGATTTCGCGCGGGATCACCTCTGAGATCTTGGTCGGGGGCTCCGCTTTCAAGCCAGCAGATACTTGATAGTTGCCTCCAGCAGAGCCGGATCGGCATTCCAGTCACCGTAGATTTCCCACGAAGCCCGCGCGATTTTCCGGTTGTTCGCAGCGCACCAAGCGTGGATTGCATTGTGGGCGTCGCCTAATCGATCGTAAGGACCGACATGAACCGTCCTTGCGACCTCACCGGCCGGCGTCTCGATGCAGCGGACGTCGCCCTCCCGTTCGAACGGGCGCGCCACCTGGACACCGAAGTCGATATTCATCGCCTCATTGCGACGTTCCGGGTGGTGGTAGAGGAACAGATTGTGTCCAGGCTCCAATTCACCGCCATTTGTCTTTAAGAACGCCCACACTTGATCGAGCGCCGGCTTCCATGCTCGGGTGATATCGCTGACGGGCACTGTGGCCCGGACTACTGCCACCAACTCTGGCTGGGCAGTTTCCACTACAACATCATATTTCATGGGCATGGGCCGCGAACAGCGTGCTGCTAAGGATTACGTTGCTGCGAAACCTGGGCGGTGCCGTTGCTGTCAGCGGACGGGGTCCAGCACGACCACCGGGATCTCGCGCTCGGTTTTGCGCTGGTAATCGGCGTAGGGCGGCCAGAACTCCAGCGCCCTTTCCCACAGCCGCGCGCGTTCCTCGCCCGTGGCGGTCCTGGCCCGCGCCGTCATCTTCGCGGTGCCGACCTGCACCTCGACGTCGGGGTTGGCGAGGAGGTTGCGGTACCAGCCGGGGTGTTGCGGTGCGCCGCCTTTCGAAGCGACCACGATATAGCTGTCACCGGCTTGCCCGTAGAACAGCGGGAAGATGAACCGCTCTCCCGACTTCCGGCCGGTCGTCGTCAGCAGCAGCGACGGTACTGTCATTTCCGGCCGGCCCGGCTGGGTCATCTTGTACATGTGGCCGTCGGTGCCGCCGCTGGACAGGTAGCGGTTCGCATGCTCCACCATCCAACCCGGAAGATTTGGAGCGAGCCTGGCCTCGGTCATCCGTCGAACTCCCTCTGAACGCAAAGAGCATAGCATAAAGGGGCAGGTACCAGCCGCTTCAAGGGGCACGTGTTACCGAGCTACGCTGGGAAAGCGCGCACCAGGTTGCTGCCCGCGATCCAGCTGCTGATGTGCTGCCGCAACAATTCGGCGACCGCCGTGACAGCGGGCGAGCGGGCGCGCGCTTCCTGGACTGCAATGGCCCAGGGGAGCGACAAATTGTTGATGGGTGACCACCAATATTGGCCCTCGCGCCCATGCGCAGCGAAACAGGACGGCGCGATCGTGTAGCCGCGGCTCTGGCGGATCAGATCGGCCATCAATTGATAACTGTCGACTTCGATGATGTCCGGGGACAGGTGCGCGCGTCGGAACGCCAGGTCGAGGCGCCGGCGAAGGCTGTTTCCACCGCTGGGGAGTATCAACGACAGGCCGGCGATCTTCGCGAGGTGAACCGGCCCCGGTGGAATCGCCGGCGGGGTGCTACCGATCAAACATAATTGCTCGGTGGCGACCGGGCGGCAATCGACGCCGTCGAGAAAGCTTTCGGGATCGTAGACGATGACGCCGAGGTCGGCCGAACGCGATTTCAGCTGCGCTCGTGACAGATGGTCGAAGCCGTCAGTCAAGCGAAGCCGAATGTCGGGGAATTTCGCCTTGACCGCGCTGGTCATCGGCGCCGTCAGAATCCAATGCATGGACGAAGGCATGCACAGCGACACGTCGCCGGCAATCGTCAGGGAGAGCGCGCCGATGTCGTCCTTCATCGCCTGCTCCAGGCGGAGCAGGTTCTCGGCTTTGTCGAGAACCAGCGCACCGGCCTCCGTCGGCGTCACGCCGCGCTGATCCCGCAACAGGAGCTCTGCGCGCAATTCGCGCTCCAACCGCATGATATGACGGGTCAGCGCCGGCTGAGAGGTGCCGAGTTCCGCCGCCGCCCTGGTCAAGCTGCCGATTTCCGCCGTCCGCTTGAAGTACCACAACAAGCGAAGATCCAGGGGCAGCGGCATGCCTCCTCCCATGGGCTGGCGCTAGGGAGAGCCCAAAGCCCTCGCCAGCCGATGAGATTACCGTCCGCGTTGATCGGGTTTGAGTTAAGCCTCGTTAAGCGTGGTAAATCGCGGTAAATCGCGCAAACCGCGTCGCGCCGCGCGCTTGCCGCAGTTGACCGAGCCGTCGAGAGCGGCAATGGCCGTGGTCTCGGGCGCCGCGGTCAATCGCCCCATCCAAACTGCGTATGGTCGGCATATCACCTTCGTATTGGCACCGGCAAACCGGACCGACAATGTTCCGGCTGAATTAAGCGTCAGCGAGGAGCCAGGATGTCTCTTTTCACTCGCTCGCGATTCCACCCGAGTGCGTGGTCAGTGGCCGCCGGCCTCGTCGCCACGGTAACCGCTTTCGCGGCGAACCCCGCCGAGGCGCCGTCCTTGGCCCAGTACATCAGCGCGATCTGCTCGGCGTCGTTCCGCTCGGCCCCGCCCCAGGAGGCACGGTTCCTCTCCGAAAATGTCGGCGCGATGACGCGGATGATGATCGGCATGGAAATCCAGCCCTCCGGCGACGTGGATCAAGATTTCGCCGCCATGATGATCCCGCACCATCAGGGAGCTATGGATATGGCGCAAGCCGAGCTGCGGCACGGGCACAATGAGCAACTGCGGCGGATCGCGCAGGAGATCATCGTCACCCAGCAGCAGGAGATCGCGGTGATGCGGCTGGCGCTCGGCCAGCCTTTGCCCCCTTCGGTCGCAGCCCCAGACCAGCCATCGGATCTGTGGAAAGGCGCGTCACGCCCGGCGTCTACGTCCACTATGAATGTGCGAAAGGAGCCATAAATGGCCCGCAACGCGTTGGTCGCTGTTCTGCTGAGCGGCACTGTGTTGGCGAGCGGTCCTTCTGCCTGGGCCGGACAGGCCCCCGGGCCGGCGTCCGCGCCCGATATCCCAGTAAGCCACCGCGACCGTGTCTATGCCGCCGAGCAATTCTCCAACACGGTGTCGGTCACCGACCCGGCCGACAACACGCTGCTCGGCGTTATTCGGCTGGGGCAGCCGCAACCGGCGAACTTCAGCCCGCTCTACTATGGGCAGGTCCTGGTGCACGGCATGGGCTTCTCGCCCGACCACCGCACGATCGATGTCGTCTCGATCGGCTCGAACGCGGTCACCTTCATCGACACGGCAACCAACACCGTCAAGCACACCACCTATGTCGGCCGCTCGCCGCACGAGGCCTTCTTCACACCCGACGGCACGGAGGTGTGGGTCACAGTCCGCGGCGAGAACTACGTCAGCGTCCTGGACGGCACGACCTATGAGGAGAAGACACGGATCACCACCCCCAACGGCCCGGGGATGCAAATCTTCTCGCCGGACGGCAAGTATGGCTACGTATGCTCATCCTTCACTCCCGAGACGGACATCGTCTCGGTCGCCGACCACACGATCGTCGGCACGGTGCCGCAGGTCAGCCCGTTTTGCCCGAATATCGCCGCCACACCCGACGGCTCTCAGGTTTGGTTTACGCTGAAGGATACGGGCGAGGTCCAGGTCTTCGACGCGAAACCCCCCTTCACGTTGCTCAAGACCCTCGTCACGGGTCCGATCACCAATCACGTCAATATCGTTCGCAATGCGCATGGTCAGTTCGCCTATGTCACGGTCGGCGGCCTCAACGAAGTAAAGGTGTTCCGCACGGCCGATTTCAGCCCGATCGCGACAATACCGGTCGGAAAGCTGCCGCACGGCGTCTGGCCCTCGGGCGACGGCACGCGCGTCTATGTCGGGCTGGAGAATAACGACCTGCTGACCGCCATCGATACCCTGACCAACAGGGTGATCGCGACCGTGCCGATCGGCCAAGCGGCTCAGGCCGTCGTCTACGTGCCCGACGCCGTGCCCCAAGGCGCCGGAACGCAAGGGCTTCAGCCGCTCGGTGTCGCTGGTGAGGCAGCCCACTTTACGATGGCGCCGGCGGGCCGCGAAACGGCGGCCGGCGCCAAGGCACCGACTAGCGTCACGCTGTTCGACCAAGGGCTGATAGACGTTCTGGAGGCCTCGGTCACCGGGCTCCAACCGATGCAACCCTATGTCCTCGCGTTGTCAGACAGTGCAGATGGCAGCGGCCAACTACAGTCGCTGGAAGACTTCACGACCAACCCCGCCGGCGCGGCGATCGTCAACACTGTCGGCCCCATCCTGGAAATCGTTCAAGGTGGAGAAGATATGCCCCGCCGCTACTTGGTCATCGCATCGGGATCCTCGACGAACCCGGGCAACCCCGTCCAAATACAGGTTTCTGGCGACACTGACTCGGCGATTGGCGCTCGCTAGAGGCGCCAGAAATGCGGGCGCGAATCGCTTTGGCAAAGCGCTCGCTAGCGCTGCCCGAATTTCGCGACGACACGAACTGCCGGCCGGTTGATGGAGGCCACCGAGCCGTAACGGTCCTTGCTCTCGAGGCTGTTCTTAAAACCCCGTCTCTTGTGCCAGCGCCAATTTGACGCAATCTTACTTGCCTGACCGAGACGTTAGCTACAGCAGTAGCACAGGCCGTTACCCAATCAACATTAGAACACTAACGCAATAGATCTGCGCCGACATGGAACAACCGTAACGTTGGACCCCCAGTCGCAGCTCGAGTCGGCATCGACCCATCGCAGATGGGTCGGGCAAACCCACGTTCGCGACTGCGGCACGCCTGCCGCCGGGAACAAGGCACCTACCTACGATCTATCTCGTGAAAACCGAAGGCAATGATGGAATCAGCCGGCGATTTCAGCAGCCCGCCAGAATTGGATTACGAGAGGTGGAGAGATTTGCTCCGCTCGCTGTGTGGGCGATACAACCCGGAAGGCATCGAACCCCGGGCCTTTGCCGGTTGGGTGCGCCCCGTCAGCGTCTGCGGGTTTACTGCACTGAAGCTTGGTTGCAATGCGGGACGGATCGAGCGGACGTACCGGGACGTTCGCCTCGATGGCGCGGATCATTACTTCGCTGTCTTTCAGCTCGCTGGCCACTCAGCAATGAACCATAACGCCCAAGCCGTTCGCCTCGCTGTGGGCGATGTCGCTCTCGTCGATGTGGCCCGCCCCTTGACAGCGTTCGTTGATAACAGGGGTAAGCCCTGGAACGTCGTGACGCTTAATTTGCCGCGCGAGGCGCTGGTTTCCCATATCGGATTCGATCCGCAGGGTGGGCTTTGCCGGCGCGGCGAAACACCTGCCGACCGTCTGCTTTTAGAGCTTATCCGCAATAGCGCCGAAGGTGACGGATCAGCGTGCTCGCCGGCCGATTCCTACACGCAGCTAGCAGTCTATGATCTCCTCGGCGCGCTGTTCGCACCGTCCGACCCGTGGCCCGTCTCACGGCAAGCGGAAAAGTTGTTTAGGCGGATCCGCACCCTGATCAAGGACCGCCTTGTCGATGCGGATTTCGGCCCTGCCGATGTGGCAGCCGAAGCGGGGATCTCGTTACGCTACGTCCAGAAGCTCTTTATGGAGCGCGGCTCTACCTGCAGTGAATTCATCTATTCGCTTCGGTTGGAGCACGCCGCGCGCCTTCTGCAGCGTCGGGCATTCCTGGGTAGAAGCCAGCCCCTCAGCGAGATTGCCCACGCCTGCGGCTTTCGCGACTATACGCATTTCGCACGAAGATTTCGCCGTCGCTTCGGTTGCGCGCCGGGCGCCCACTCGATGGAAGAGGGTCACTCCGACGCCGGAACAGTGCGCGCCGGTCCTGACGAAAGTGCGTCTGGGGCTCACGACGTCCAACCCTCGGCTGCCTAAATCTTCGCAACATCGGTCGAGAACTTGCGGGAGCGTAGCAGCATGAGCGGTATCTTGGGCCGGCGTGCGGTGGTGGTCGGAGCGGGAATTGGCGGGCTGTCGATGGCCGGCGCCTTGGCGAAGTACTTTGAGCAGGTCGAGATCATCGAACGCGACCGCCTGACGGCATCCGCCGGTTCGCGGCCAGGCACGCCCCAGGGTCGGCACCTACATGTTCTTCTGGCTGGTGGCCTGCAGGCGCTCGGTGAGATTTTCCCGGGCTTCGCGAGCGATCTCGTCGGAGCTGGCGCGGTCTCCGTCAAGGTCGCACAAGACTTCCGATACGAGCGGGCGGATGTTGGCGTATTGCCGCAGCGGGATTTCGGCATGTCGCTGCTCTGTGCGTCCAGGCCGCTGATCGAGCTCGTGCTCCGACGCCGGGCTGAAGCGATTACGAACATCTCGCTGCGTCCGGAATGCCGGGTAACGGAGATCGTGCTGGCGACGGCTGATGCGGCGGTGCACGGGGTTCGGTTTGATGCCGGCGCGGGACGATCGGAAACGCTGGAGACCGATCTGGTGGTGGACGCCTCCGGTCGCGGGGCGCTCACGTTGGCGTTGTTCGACGCCCTTGACTGGGAACGGCCGGAGGTGACCGAGATCGGCGTTGATCTCAGCTACGCGACCGCCGTCGTACCGATTCCGACCAATGCGCCGCCCGACTGGAAGCTCTTGAGGGCGCTGCCCAATCCGCCCGCCCCGGGGCTGGACGCGGTGCTTGTGCCGTTGGAGGGCGGTCGCTGGATAATCTCGATCGCCGATCGCGGCGCAACTGCGCGGCAGGCGACCTGGGACAGCTTTCTCGAAGCGTCCCGATCCCAGATCTCGCCGACATTATACAACGCGCTGCGCTACGCCGAGCCGCCCGACGGCATCCGCCACTACCGGTTTCCCGCAAGCCTATGGAAGCATTTCGAAATGCTGCCCCGCTTGCCGCGCGGCGTGCTGCCGGTCGCCGACGCGCTCTGCCGGTTCAACCCGGTCTACGGCCAAGGCATGTCGGTGGCGGCGCAGGAGGCCCGCCTGCTGCAAGATGTCTTGGGCCGTGTGGCTGCGGAACCGGATCCGATCGCAACGTCGCAGGCGGCGTTCATGGCGGAGGTCGCCTCGGTGCTCGAAACGCCCTGGAGCATGTCGACGAGCGCCGACCTCGCTTTCCCCGAGACGCGCGGCGAACGGCCGGCGAATTTCGCGGAAGCTCGACAATTCGAAGCCGCCCTTTTCCGCGCCGCTGTCGCCGATCCCGTCGTCCATCGCGCGATCATAGAAGTCGGCCACCTGCTGAAGCCGGGCAATCTGTTGCGCGAACCGGACATCATGCGACGGATCGAGGCGGTTTCCGCCAAAGCAGCCGCCTGAACCGTACCCTCATTTTGCATTTGGAGGTCTCCGTGCACCCTGTCCAACACCGCTTTATCGATTCGAACGGCATCCGCATGCATCTGGCCGAGCAGGGCGAGGGGCCGCTCGTCGTCCTTTGCCATGGCTGGCCGGAATCCTGGTACTCCTGGCGGCACCAGATGGCAGCGCTGGCCGATGCCGGCTACCGCGCGGTCGCGCCCGATCAGCGCGGATATGGGCAAACCGACGCGCCGCAAGCGATCGAGGCGTATCACATCCTGCACCTGACGGCCGACATCGTCGGCATGGTTCACGCCTTGGGTCAGGAGCAAGCCGTCATCGCCGGGCACGATTGGGGATCCCCGGTCGCGTGGTATTGCGCGCTGCTGCGGCCGGACATGTTCCGGCGGCTGATCCTGTTGAGCGTGCCCTATCTTCAGCGCAACTGGAACGACCCTCGCCCGACGGATGCGATGCGGCTCTTCGAGGATCGCGATCACGAGTTCTATCAGTCCTATTTCCAGGAGCCGGGCAGGGCCGAGGCTGAATTGGAAGCCGATGTCCGCACCTCGATGATCGGCCTCTTCAATGGCGGACTTGGCTCTCCCCGTCCCGGTCCGCCCGTCATTCGCAAAGGCGATCGTCTTATTGCAGCCGTCGGCGGCCGACCGACCCCACCCGACTGGCTAACTGAAACGGATATCGACTTCTACGTTCAGGAGTACAGCCGCACCGGCTTCAGGGGCGGGCTCAACTGGTATCGCAATCTCGACCCTATGTGGGAAATGAACGCCGTCTTGAGCGGTGCGCGGATCCACCAGCCCTCTTTATTCATCGCGGGTGACGACGACACGGTGGTGCGGGATATGTACACGGCGGCGTTCAAGGCTCTGGAACAGACGATGCCGGGGCTGACGAAAAAGGTGCTGCTGCCGAGCACCGGTCATTGGGTGCAGCAGCAGCGTCCGGCCGAGGTGTCCGGCTTGATGCTGGATTTCCTGCGGAACACGAGCTCGTAAACGCTGACCTTTCGTTCCCCGACTTTCTCGCAATCGCTTTTTAATGGAGTGAAAAGTGTCGAACAGGATCGGCGAGTTGGCGACTGACGACGCGCCGCCACACGCAACTGGCTTTCGCACGCTGGATGCCGAGATCGTCCTGGAGAGCCTTCCGACGGAAGGCCGCTTTCCTGACTGGCTGGAAGGAAGTCTGGTGCGCAACGGCCCGGGGAAATTCGAGGCCGGCAACGACCTGTTCAATCACCATTTCGACGGCTTTGCGATGCTGCACCGATTCGGGTTCCGCAACGGCCAGGTGTCGTACCGCAACCGGTACCTGCGAAGCCGATCTTTCGAGTACGCAACTCAAAAAGGCCGAATGGGATACCCGGTCTTCGCTACGCGCTTGGACCCCGATCGACTGGAACGCGTCTCGGAGCAACTCCGAAAGGGGGACACTCCGGATGTCAACGCGAGCGTCGCCTTGGCTCGGATTGCCGGCCAACACGTTGCGCTGACTGATGGCAGCACGCTGCCGATGGCTTACGATTTGGAGACCTTGGAGACCCGCGGGCCGCTCGTTTGGAGCGATCGGTTGCAGGATCAGGACTGCGCCGGCAATCCGATCGAAAACTGGTTCCACCGGGCCACCACGGCGCATTGCCACGTAGCACCGGCGGCCGGCGATATCATCAACTACTTCACCCAACCTGGGGCGCCGGGGCGCGCCACCGCGTATAACTTCTTTCGCATCCCGCTCGGGACGCGCCGGCGTGAGCCCATCGGTCTATTGACCACCGGCCAGGCTGCATTCGTGCACGCTTTCTGTGTCACCCAGCGGCGGATCGTCTTCCCCGAGAATCCGCTGCGTTCGGATCCTTCGGTGCTTCTCGACGGTGGCTCGTGGGCCGAGTCGCTGCATTGGCACAAAGCGGTGCCGATGATCTTCCATGTGCTCGATCAAGCCAGCGGGAACCTCCTCCGCCGCTTCGAGGTTCGTCCGTCCTACATCATGCATACGATCAACGCGTATGACGACGGAGACACTGTGGTCTTGGACGTGGCTGCCTATGACAATGGCGATCACGTCGCCGAGCTATATCTAAACCCTGCACTCCGCCCGCCAGGCGGGCGCCTGAAGACCACGCGCGCGCCAGAGCTGCGGTCGCGTGCGAGACCGGTCCGGTATCGGCTCGACTTGGCGACCGGACGGGCGACCGAGCAAGAACTGGCGCCGATCACAGTCGAACTGCCCACGATCGACTACCTGCGCCTCAACGGCCGCCGATACCGCCATTTCTACAGCACCGGGCTCAGCAACGATCCGGGTGCCGTCTTTTACGACCAGCTCGCCTCGGTTGATACAGTCGCTGTATCGCACGTCACCTGGAGGCAGTCTGGGCATTTCCCGGGAGAGCCTGTCTTCGTCCGCCGCCCCGGGGCTTCCGCTGACGATGACGGAATCCTGCTCTCGGTTGTCTTGGAGGGTAGAGCTGGCCGCTCCTACCTGCTTGCCCTCGACCCGCCGACGCTGGAACCGCGGGCCCGAGCCTTCTTGCCGCACCATGTGCCTTGCGGCTTCCACGGCACTTTTTTCCCGGCGGCCGCAGCGTGAGCGCCACCTTAAAACGCACCGAACTGTCACGGTCCGATTTGCTGCGGGACCGCTGCCTCGCTGGGCCCCTCACGCGGCCACGGCGGGCCTGCGTCCTTGGAGCACCTCACGGACCCCGGCGATGATCCGCTTACGGTCCGGGAAGACATGATTTTCGAGAACGGGGCTATAGGGTATCGGCACCTGCAAGGCGCAGACCCGCTTCACCGGCGCCTGGAGCCGCACGAAGGTCGCCGGATCCTCGGTAGCAACGGCCGCAACCTCCGCCGAGAAGCCGGCCGTCGGCCCCGCTTCGTCGGCGATGACGAGCCGACCGGTTTTCTGCACCGAGCCGCGGATCGTCGCTGCATCCAGCGGTACCAGAGTGCGCGGATCGACGACTTCGACCGAAATGCCCTCGGAGGCCAGCTCCTCGGCCGCGGCCAGCGCCTCGTGCACGAGCCAGGCGAGTGCCACGACCGTCACATCATTGCCCTCGCGTTTGATGTCGGCTTTGCCGAGGGGGACCGTGTAGTCCTCGTCCGGCACCGGTCCCTTGCGCGTCATCAGCCGGCCCGACTCGAACGAGATGACTGGGTTGTTGTCGCGGATCGCCGTCTTCAACAGCCCTTTGATGTCGTAGGGCGTCGAGGGCAGGAACATCTTCAAGCCGGCGACATTCATGAACATCGAATAGGGTGACTGCGAGTGCTGCGCCGCGACCAAGCCGCCGCCTCCGACGGCCGCCCGATAAAGGATCGGGAAGGTCACCTGGCCGCCGAACATGTAGTGGATCTTCGCCGCCTGATTGACGATCTGGTCCATCGCAACGAAGCAGAACGTCACCTGGCGCCAATCGACGATCGGACGAAACCCGCAGCCGGCAGCACCAATCGCCATGCCGGTTAGCGCCGCTTCGGTGATCGGTGTCGCCCGGACCCGCTCGGCGCCAAACTCCCGGAGCAGCGGCGCGATTGCATCGGTCGACATATAGAAGATTTTCGGGTCGCGCCGCATCTCCTCGGCGACGGCTTCGACCGCAGCCTCGTTGTAGGTCAGCTCTCGCATCGTCTGATCCTCCCCATCGAAGTCCGACTCAAATGATGCCCGCAATTTAAACTGCTTATCGTCACCCCCGCGAAAGCGGGGGTCCAGGGGAAGCGGCGGAAGCATTTGGTTCCTGGATTACCGCTTTTCGCGGGAATGACGATGTAACGCGCTGAAGCGATTGAGGCCATTCTCGGTGAGCGCATCAGGCCGCAAAGGCGTCTTCGGTCGCCTGCTCGGGTAACGGGAATGGGCTCGCCTCCGCGAAGGCGACGGCGGTCTCGATGGCGGCCATGACGTCGCCCTCCATGGTCTGCAAGCCGGCGTCGTCGAGCTCGCCCTGGTCCCTGAGTTGGCGCTCGAGCAGCGCGATCGGGTCCCGCCGCATCCACGCTTCGCGCTCCCCCGGGTCGCGCGGATCGGGCTGGCCCCGGCGCTCCGTATGAGCCCGCCAGCGGTAGGTCTTGCACTCGATCAGGGTTGGGCCACCGCCCGAGCGCGCCCGCTCAACGGCGGCGTTTGCCGCCTGATGGACCGCGAAGATGTCATTGCCGTCGACGACGACGCCCGGAATGCCGTAGCCCGCCGCGCGCGCCGCCACATCGCTCAGCGCGTGTGTCGCGGCGGCCGCGGTTTGCGCGGCGTACATGTTGTTCTCGCACACATAGAGCATCGGCAACTTCCAGGTCGCCGCGATATTGAGGCACTCGTGGAACGGCCCCGCGTTCGATGCGCCGTCCCCGAAAAAGGAGACCGCGACACCTCCCTTGCCTTCCATCTGTGCGGCAAGGCCCGCACCTGTCACGATCGCGATGCCGCCTGCGACGATCCCGTTGGCGCCGAGCATGCCGATGCCGAAATCGGCGATGTGCATCGAGCCGCCCTTGCCTTTGCAGTAGCCGGTTTGCCGGCCGTAGAGCTCGGCCATCATGCGGTTGAGGTCGGCACCCTTGGCGATGCAGTGGCCGTGGCCGCGATGCGTCGAGATGATCCGGTCGCCGCGATCGAGCGCGCTACAGACGCCGACGGCAACCGCCTCCTCACCGATGTAGCAATGCACCACACCGTAGATCTTGCCGGCCAGATAGTCGGCCGAAGCGCGCTCCTCGAAATGGCGGATCGTCAGCATCCGGCGCAGCATTTCGCGCTGCGTGTCGGGCGGCAGGTTC